>Ga0316605_10001992_pt1 | contig 11666 bp, 11 predicted proteins | sample OWC_soil_day20_n_FD_207666 | JGI IMG/M metagenome (GOLD analysis project Ga0316605, IMG submission 207666) | Wetland soil microbial communities from Old Woman Creek delta, Ohio, United States - OWC_soil_day20_noCT | ecosystem: Environmental > Terrestrial > Soil > Wetlands | place: USA: Ohio... | reverse complement strand
GCCCGGCGACAAGGGATTCCGGTTCGCGTACATCTCCGACTCGCATCTCTACGAGGAGAAGGTCAACGACCGGTTCGTGCGCGGCCTGCTGCGGGCCGTCGACGACGTCAACCGCATGGACCCGCAGCCGGACTTCGTGCTGTACGGCGGTGACCTCGCGCAGCTCGGTCAGGCCTCGGAGCTCCAGCTCGGCCAGCAGATCCTGAAGACGCTGAAGGCGCCGCTCAGGATGATGGTCGGCGAGCACGACTGGTACCTCGACCTCGGCGACAAGTGGCGCGAGATGTTCGGCCCCGAGATGTACTCGTTCGATCACAAGGGCGTTCACTTCGTCACGCTGATGAGCGTCGTCGAGAAGGACTTCTGGACCGCGCGCAAGCTGACGCCGATGGAGCGCATGAAGACGGTCGCCGGGCTCGACAACGGCGCGCAGAGCTCGTTCGAGGTCGGCGAGGCCGGCCGCAAGTGGCTCGCCGACGATCTCGCGAAGGTGCCGAAGTCGACGCCGCTCGTCGTGTTCTCGCACTCGCCGCTCTACAAGCTCTACAAGAAGTGGAACTTCTGGACCGACGACGCCGAGCCCGTGCAGGCGCTGTTGAAGCCGTTCCAGCGCGTCACCGTGGTCCACGGTCACACGCACCAGCTCCTGACGAACCGGATCGGCAACATCCATTTTCACGGCATGCTGTCGACGGCGTGGCCGTGGCCGTACGCGCCGGAGGGACTGCCCGAGCTCACGATCCAGATGGATCGCCCCGATCCGTTCAACCCGAACGACGGGTGCGGTGACGGCACGTTCGACGTCCACCCCGATGGGCTCGTCGATTCGATCTATCGCCTGTGGAATCGCAATCCCGTGTCGGTCAAGGCGAGCTACGTCGCGACCGGCAAGACCGATCGTCCACCCACCAACAGCCGACGGGGGTACTGATGCGCGCCCGACTTCTCATCGCATGCGTCTGCGCGACCTTCGCCTGCAACCAGAAGCAGAAGACCGCGAAGCGCGAGCCGACCCCGGGGAGCGCGCCGGCGGTTGGCAGCGCGACCGAGGTCAAGCTCTGCGACAACCACACGACCGTCGCGCTCACCGAGCTCCCGAAAGATCGAGGCGGAGGCCAGGCCGTCGCCGATCAGCTGATGGCGCAGTGGCGCCAGCAGCATCCGGATCAGGAGTGGGAGACCGCCGCGCGCCGGTCGTGGACCGTCAAGCCTCCCGCCGATAATGCGAGCGTGATCGAGGGCGATCAACGCAAGGGACAGGCCTACGGCAGCTACACGCAGCTCGACGTGACGACCTGGGCGCGCCAGTCCGAGCTCGCCGCGGTGGAGGGTGCGCGCGTGTTTCACAACGCCGACGAGCTCGGCAGCACGATCGCGGTGAGTTGCGACATGTGCCACCCCGACGCCGCGAACACGCATCCCGAGACGTATCCGAAGTTCCAAGTGCAAATGGGTCGCGTCGCGTTGCTGCGCGACATGATCAACTGGTGCCTCGAGCATCCCGTCCGTGCGAAGCCGATGGCCGCCGACGATCCGCGGATGCGGGCGATGGAGGCATATATCCTCGCGCAACGCGCCGGCGCCCCGCTCGCCTACGGCAAGCACTGACTGCATCGCTTGCGTGACGCTGCAGGAACCGCGTCGCGCCTTCGCGCGGGGCCACTGGCACGTCCACTGCAACCTATGGAGCGCATGACGACACCAGCGATCCAAGCCTTCCACGCGCGCCTCCGCCTCGAGCACGGGGCGATCGACGAGGCGCTCGAGCGCCTGCTCCGAGCGTACGAGACGGGCGATCAGGAGGTCGCGCGAACCGCGTTTCGCGACTTCGACAAGCACCTGACGTCGCACCTCGCGATGGAGGACGAGCTGCTGTTACCGGCGTTCGCCGACTTCGACCCCGACGAGGCGGCCGACATCGCCGCCGAGCACCGCACGATCCGCACGAAGGTCGACGAGCTCGTGATCGGCAGCGACCTTCACGTCACGCGGCTGTTCGCGATTCGCGAGCTCGCTGCGGCACTCCGCGCGCATGCCGAGCGCGAAGACCGAGTCCTCTACCGCTGGATCGATCAGTCGTCGATGAAGGAGGCGTCATGAGTCCCCAACCAGAGTCACTCGTACGGATGGCCGAGCACAGCGTGCGAACCTTCGCCGACCGCCCCGTGTTCGGCGAGCGCGTGGATGGCACGTGGTCGTGGATGACGTATCGCGAGGTCGGGACCCAGATCGACGAGCTGAGAAGCGGGCTCGCCACGATCGGGGTCACGTCGGGCGATCGCGTCGCCATCATCTCCCGCAACAGCGCACCGTGGGCGATCACCGCATACGCCACCTACGGTCTCGGAGCGACGCTCGTGCCGATGTACGAAGCGCAACGTCACGACGAGTGGGAGTTCATCCTGCGCGACTGCAACGCGTCGGTCGTGTTCGTGCGCACCGCCGAGATCGCCGCCGCCGTCGAGAGCATGCGCGGCGCGTTGCCAGCGCTCCAACACGTCATCACGATCGAGAGCCCCGCCGACGATCGTCGGACGTTCGATGGGCTCCGCCGGCTCGGACGCGAGCACGTGGTGCCGACGATCTACCCCGACCCGGAGTCGATCGCCGGGTTCATCTACACGTCGGGCACGACGGGGCGCCCGAAGGGCGTGATGCTGTCGCACGCGAACATCGCGTCGAACGTCGCGGCCAGCACGTCCGTGTTTCCGGTCAAGGCCGACGACCGCTCGGTGTCGTTCTTGCCGTGGGCGCACATCTACGGTCAGGCCGTCGAGCTCCACATCTTGTTCAGCGTCGGGGCCTCGACGGCGTTCAACCACGACGTGACCAAGCTCGTGGACGACCTCCAGGAGGTCCGTCCGACGATCCTCGTCGCGGTGCCGCGGATCTTCAACAAGATCCATGACGGCGTCCGCGCGCAGATCGCCGGCAAGCCGCGGCCGATCCGCGCGCTGTTCAAGAGCGGGATCGCGGCGAGCATCCGCCGGCGTCGCGGTGAACGGCTCGGCGTCGGCGAGCGCATCGTCCTCTGGCTCGCGAACCTGCTCGTGTTCGGCAAGATCCGCCACAAGTTCGGCGGTCGCCTGAAGTACACGATCAGCGCGAGTGCCACCCTCTCGCACGAGGTCGGCGAGTTCATCGACGCGCTCGGGCTCGATGTCTACGAGGGCTACGGGCTCTCCGAGACCTCGCCCGTCGTGACCGCGAATCGACCCGGCGAGCGCAAGCTCGGCAGCGTCGGCAAGCCGATCCCCGGTGTCACGGTCCGGATCGACGAGAACCTCGGCCATGCGCCCGGCATCGGCGAGATCATCGTCTACGGGCCGAACGTGATGAAGGGCTACCACGCACGCCCCGAAGAAAACGCCCGCACGTTCAGCGTCGACGGCGGCCTCCGCACCGGCGACCTCGGCCGGATCGACGAGGACGGCTACCTGTTCATCACCGGGCGCATCAAGGAGCAGTACAAGCTCGAGAACGGCAAGTACGTGGTCCCGACGCCGCTCGAGGAGCAGCTCGCGCTGTCACCCTTCATCACGAGCGTGATGCTCTATGGTGATGGTCGTCCATACAACGTCGCGCTCGTCGTGGTCGATCCGGCGCGCGTGCGTGCCTGGGCGAGCAAGCACGGGCGCGTGCTCGGCCCCGACCTCGCCCGAGATCCGGCCGTGCAGGAGTTGATCGGTCACGAGCTCGAGGAGCAGAGCGCCCACTTCCGCAGCTACGAGCGCCCCCGCGGGTTCGTGATCTCCGACGAGGAGCTCACGACGGCGAGCGGGATGCTCACGCCATCGCTCAAGCTCAAGCGAGCGAACGTGCTCGCCAAGTTCGCCCCCGCGCTCGACGCGCTCTACACGCGCGCGCCGACGCCGCCGATCGAGCCGGTCGCGCCTCCGCGCGCGGAACCTCCGACCGCCCGGGCGCACTGAGGCTACTCGCAGACGATCAGACTGTCTCCTCGGGGGGCGCTGTAGATCGCGGACCATCGGATCTCGTGTCGAAACCCGGCGGTGTCGCCGATCCGCGTCGTGTTCCTGAGGCTCCAACCAGGAGGCGCTGTTCGACCGTATGGATCGTCGAGGATAACGGTTTCAGCAGTCCCGTCGAAGCCGTACCCGATGGGCCGAACGTAGTGTCCCGAGGTCGTGAAGCCACCGCGATACAGCACCACCGCACCTCGCCGCAGATAGTGCTTGAGGTTTCGATACACGTTGGTGCGGATCTCGGCACACGAGAGCCCATACTCCGATTCCAACCGGTGCCTGAGGTCCGCGCTCACAGCGGCCCCATCGCTCGCTCGGTTCGCGTGGGCGAACAGATCGGCGACGGCTTCGCGCCCATTCGCGATCTCGATCCGTCCGAGTGATGCCATCGCGTCGGCGGCGGAAGCTGCCGCACACGCGCACTCGCCCCACCGCACTACCCGTCCTTCGAACATGCACCGAATCTTGGATTGGTCTTCCGAGGAGTCGGCTGGAAACGACCGCTGGTTGATGTATGCCAGAGCCGGTGCCGCCGTCTGAAATCGTTGATCGTCGCCGCGACTCAGAATCAACGTGTGCGTCGAACACGGCCCTCGGTAACATCGGACTCGCACGTTGAACTGCCCGAGGCCGGAGTACCCGACGGGTGTGTAGAACACGCGATCGACGTACTCCGAGGTGCGGGCCGAGGAGCCCCTCAACGCCCACGCCGAGTTGTACAGGTACAGATCGGCATCGCCTCCCGATCCATGAGGAACGATCGCCGCGTGAACGAGCTCGCCGGCAGCTGCCGTCACGACGAACATCGCTGATTGCCCGCTCTGCAAGACCGGGAGTCGCCGCTCATCGTAGGACGACCGCGCGGAGTGCGGTAGCGGCGGCTCGATCTCGACGACGTCGCCGAGGTTCACCATCACCCTCGATGACCCATCGAGCTCCGTGCGAGAGGGGAGTTCCGGGACTTCGCTCTCGTCTTTCTCGACACAGCCGATGCCAAGCGCAACAAGACCAGACAACACGATAGTGAAACGCATACCGGATCCTTTCTGTCCCGTCGGGACCAGCCAGTTGCCCGCGAATGCGGACGGCCACGCTCCGCGGCATGCGAAGCGCGACCAAGCAAACGATTCAGTTAAGACGCTGCTCGACCCGAAAGGCCTGCACCGAATCGTGCGGGATCCCGCGGTCCGTTTCCCCGCGGGCCCCTTCTCTGACTGGCTAGAACCAGCCGGCTAGTTGTGAAAGAGCGAGGACGCAACTTGGTCCTTCGAGCTCTTTCACCGACACCAGATGTGTCGAGGTCAGACAACCATAGGCACACGACTCCGACCCGGCAATTACTTTCTTCGCGACCACCCCGTCGCTACCCGAATCCTCTCCTCGTGACTCGACTCGTCACGTTGGTGCCTAAATGCGCGCGTCTGCTGGTGGCGTCTTCGCGACGTGCCGACCTGCTCGCGCCACGAACACAGCCGCCGTCTCGTTGAAATCCGAACGTGGAGATCTTCTTGTAGTCGATGTCTTCGGTGATTTGGATGGTGCACCTCGTCCCCGGCAGTCGCGCGAATCACGTCTGCCAGCGCCACCAGCTGGACTCGACCTCCCGATTTGCAGGCAGGCGCCATGGATGGCCCCCGTCGAGCGTGTGCAAGCACGACTCCCCAACACGTCCTTTGTCCCGACTCGGACCCGATCTTGATTCTGTTAAAATATCGGCGAAATAATTTGTAACGCACCGAGGCGTCGTGTTACGGAATCGTTCGTGGTCCGTTCTCGCAAGCGACACGTCCAGCAGGACCTGCGGTTCCCCGACAAGAACGGGCAGAACCGCGGCCGCCGCAAGGGTGACAAGCGCGGCAAGAAGCCCGGTCGCAAGCCAAAGGGCCAGCGCGCCGGCTCACCTCATACGACGAGGCCCGAGCTCAAGCCGCGGTGTCCGGTGCACGTCGTGCTGCGCGTTCATCCCGAGGTCGGCAGCCTGCGCAAGCGACACATGTACCGCGCGCTGCGGACGGCGACGATCGCGGTCGCGCTGCGCGAGCTCCACTTCGCCGAGGGCGGCGCGTTTCGGATCGTGCATATCAGCATCCAGCGCACGCACGTGCACCTGATCGTCGAAGCCGATCACAAGCTGGCGCTCTCGAGCGGCATGCAGGGCTTCCAGATCTCCGCCGCCAAGCACATCAACCGCGCGTACAGCGAGCGCGCCGGACTCGAGCGACGCCGTCGCGGCAGCGTGTTCCCGGATCGCTTCCACCAGGAGATCATCACGACTCCGCGCCAGGCCCGTCATGCACTCGCATACGTGCTCAACAACTGGCGCAAGCACCGCGAAGACCACTCGTCGACAACACGTACGTGGAACGTCGATCCCTTCTCGACGGGTGCGTTGTTTGCGGGCTGGCGCGAGCGAGAAGACGAACCGCTGATGTGGCGGTGGCGAGACGGCTACCAGCCGCTCGTCGTCTACTTGCCGAGGACATGGCTGCTCCAAGAGGGCTGGCGCAAAGGCGGCGGATCGATCCCGTTTCGTTACGTGCCGAGTCAACCCGCGCAATCAGCCCACGCGCGCCTTCCGTAACAAATCTAGTTCCTCGCTGCACGAAGCGCGTTGCACACGACCGCGGCCTGAAACGAGGACGCTCCTGCAGAGCGACCGTTAGGAGCATGCCGCCCGCGACGATGCGTCGGCCGTTGGCCACCGGTCAGCGATCGTGAACATCGTAAGGTTTCGACGTAGCCCGTCCTGACATTTGTTGCTGGATCTGCTCGGCTCGCGTGACCATGGATCGAGAAGAAGATGCAACTCACGACACTCGAAGAACTTAGGTGGATCCACGACTGCGAGCTGCTGCATCTAATCTACAATGCGCCAGGATCTGGGCCCCGATCGATCGAGCTGACCTTCGACTGCCCGCCCGACCTTGGATGTGCGCCGTGGGAAGGGAGGCGTCTCGTGCTTGTCGCGGTTGATATCCTCGTGAGCGAGCATGTCGTCTTCGCTATTGCGAATCCCGAATCCATTGATGCGATTCGGCCCGGTGTTTCCGCTCAGCTACGTGAACGGATCGCGAAGGCGATACAGATGGGCGTGCGCTTGCCCGACTTAGCAGTCACGGTCTCCTTCCACAGCGGCTCTTCGCTTCAGCTGATTTGCCGACAACTCATGGTTGGCGTGGCGCCGCCGGAGTCAGCGCCAGGGCGTGCATTCCCGACAGCCCCCTGACCGCGCCGACGGTTTCGGGCGACGTCAAGACGGGCCAGGTCGGAACCGTACTGAACATCGCGCGTGCACCGTTCGCGACTTCTTTCGCAGCGACTTAGGGTGATCCCGTCGAGCGAGGACTGACCAACGTCAGGGATGCACGACGCACCCGCCGACGATCTCGCCGCGCCACTTCGCGTGGAGCGCGGTCTTGAAGTCGGCGAGCGGGAACACGTGCGAGACGTGCGGCCGGATCTTGCCCGTCGACGCCCACGCCAGGATCTGTGCGAGCCGCGGCGGCCGCAGCGCCGGATCGTTGACCGTCGAGATCACCGTCGGGCAGCCGAGCACGTCGAGCCCCTTCATCATGATCAAGTTCGTCGGCAGCATGTTCGCGTTCGGCGCGCCGCGCTCCCCGCGGCCGCGCGCGACGCCGGGCGTGGCGGCCCAGCCGACGATCAGGAAGCGGCCGCCGAACCGCATGCAGCGGAGGCTCTCGACGGAGATGTCGCCGCCGACACCGTCGTAGACCACGTCGACACCGCGCCCGCCGGTCAGCGCTTTGACGTCGTCGCGCAGCCTCTTCAGGTCCGAGGTGTTGAGCACGTGGTCGGCACCCTGCGCGCGCACGGTGCCGAGGCGCTCGTCGGAGCGGCCGGTGGCGATCACCGTCGCGCCGAGGAGCTTCGCGACGTGCACCGCGGCGAGACCGGTCGCGCCGGATGCGCCGTGGACGAGGACGGTCTCGCCCGCCGCGAGCCGGCCGCGCGTGACGAGGCAGTGGTAGGCGGTCTCGTAGTTCCCGAGCAGGTTGCACGCCTCGTCGAACGAGAGCCCGGTGGGGAGCGGGAGGATCGCGTCGGCGGGCGCGACCGCGTACGACGCGAAGCCGCCGTATGCTTGGTAGGCGCCGAGCGAGCGCGGTCCGGCGAGAAACGGATCGACGAGCACCTCGTCTCCGACGGAGATCGACGGGACGTCGGCGCCGACCCACGCGACGACGCCCGCGTACTCGAGGCCCGGTGTGTACGGCGGCTTCGGCACGTGCTGGTACTGGCCGCTCATCATGATCAGATCGACCCAGCCGACCGCCGCGCTCTTCACGGCGATCACGACGTCGCGCGCGCCGAGCGTCGCGGGATCGGGCGGCGGCTGTGGTTCGAGGGTCGCGTACGCGTCGATCGACTGCAGCGGATCGTCGCCGAGCGCGGAGACCACCACGCGTTGACCCGCCCGCATCATCGGTAGGTCACGGGCTTGTCGGGGCGGTACTTCTCGCCGAACTTGTTCGCGTGCGGCTGCTCGGCACCGCGCACGAGCGCGAGCTCGATCGTCGTGTCGGCACCCGCGGTGACCGTGACCTTCGCGCTGACGGGTTTCGGCGAGCGGCGCGTGTAGGCGAAGACGGTCCACGAGCCGGGCGGGACGCCGTCGATCGCGAACTTGCCGTCGGGGCCCACCCGCGTGTGGCGGCGGTTCGGGAGGACGAGGATCGTGGCGGCCATCTCGGGGTGGATGTTGCAGTAGACCTCGACGACGCCGGCGGTCGTGAACTGGCGATCTTTCGATTCGTCCTTCTTGAACGAGCCGAGATCGAACTTGCGCGGCGGGGATTGCGAGAAGACGTTGTGGAGGAACGGGTCGCGGTTCGGGAACTCGACCTTGTCGCCGACGGTGACCGCGACGAGGTCGGGGATGAAGCGGCGGCCCTTCTGCTCGATCTTCGCCGTCGTTCCCGCCGGCGGCTCGGTGAATCCCGTGATGTAGACGATCACTTCGGAGGGCGCGGCGGGTTTGCCGTCGGCCTCGGTGACCTTGATGGTGCCGACGACGCGGCCGCCCGGCGGCGCCGCGTGCACCAACGGCCGCACGAGCGCGACGAGCACGGCGACGGTGACGACCGCGCGGAGCATCAGAACGCGATGCCCCACATCACGCGCGGGGCGTTGTCGATCTGGTAGATGCCGATACCCATCGCCGCGCTGATCCACGTGCGGCCGTGCGACCACGCGAGGTTCGGGGCGACGATCGCCCAGCTGTTGTCGCTGTCGTCGAGATCGAGCTCGGCGTAGGCCTCGGCGCCGAGCCGGAGATCCCCGACGACCTGGACGCTGATCCCGCCGCCCGGGCGAAACTCGAGGCGGTGGTCGTCCTTGGTGAACTGGCCGACCACGCCGAGATCGAGGAGGAGGTGCACGCGGCCGACCTCGTACGAGACGACGGCGTCGAGCTCGGGCTGCACCGCATCGCGCACGCCGACGTCGCGCTTGACGGCGACGCGGATGAGCGGCGCGAACGGCGGGGCGTCCTCGGGATCTTGCGAGACCAAGCGATAGCGGGCCTCGATGCCCCACCGCGAGAACGTGAAGTCGGCGTCGCCACCGTCGGGGCGCGTCCACGTCATCTCGACCGGGAGCGCGAGCTCGAGCTGGTCGGTGACGCCGATCAGCGGCGACCACCAGATCAGGGACTCCTTGAGATCGGCGGGACCGCGGCCGTTCTCTTCGAGCACCCACGTCTGGATCTCGGCACTGCGCTCCGGCATCACCTCCGTGCCGTACAGCCAACCGTAGAACGTGCGGCCCGCGTGCGCCGACGGCACGCCACACGCGAGCACCATCACCACCGCTACAACGAATCGAGTGACCACCCGCGCATGGTATCGCGTTCGCCGCGAGATCGATTTATCGTGCGCGCATGATCGATCACTTGGGCATCGCCGTCAGCGACCTCGCGAAGAGCGTCGCGTTCTACAAGCAAGCGCTCGCCCCGCTCGGCTACGAGCTCGTCATGCAGATGGACACGTACGCCGGGTTCGGAGTCGGTGGGAAGCCGGACTTCTGGATCGGCGCCGGTCAGCCGAAAGACCGCGTCCACGTCGCCTTCGCGACGAAGAGCCGATCGGTCGTGCGCGACTTCTACAGCGCCGCGATCGCGGCGGGCGGCAAGGACAACGGCGGCCCCGGCATTCGCGCGATCTATCACCCCGAGTACTACGGCGCGTTCGTCCTCGATCCCGACGGCCACAACATCGAAGCCGTCTGCCACGAGCCGTACCTGGGCTAGGCGTGTAGCTCGATCCCGCCGCCGTCGAACAGCTCGCCGATGCAGGCAGCGGGCAGACCGTCGGCGCGCAGCTCGTCGACGAGCGCGCTCGACGTCTCCTTCGGCACGCACAGGAGCAACCCTCCGCTCGTCTGGGCATCGCACGCGAGCGACGCGCGTAGTTCGCGATCGCTGTCGTCCTCGGGTACCGCGGCGAACGCCGTGCCGTCGGACCACCGCACGAAGTCCGCGACGAACGCGCGGTTCGACTTGCTGCCCGCGGGGCAGACCTTCGCCTGCATGTGCATCATCGCGTCGGGCAACAGCGGCAGCGTCGCGAGATCGATCCGCGCGCCGACCTTCGAGCCCCGCACGATGTTGCGGAGGTGCCCGAGCAGGCCAAAGCCCGTCACGTCCGTCGCCGCCGTCGTCGCGTGCTTGTGACCGATGCGCGCGGCGCCGCGGTTCAGCGTGCGCATCGACGCGATCGCGGCAGCCATCGCCGCCTCGCTCGCGAGGCCCTTCTTGATCGCTTGCCCGATCACGCCCGTGCCGAGCGCCTTCGTCAGCACGAGCACCTGCCCCGGGTGGGCCGTACGATTCGTCCACAGCTCGTCGGGGCCGACATCGCCGGTCACCGAGAGCCCGAACTTCACCTCCTGGTCGCGCACCGTGTGCCCCCCGACGACCGCGACGCCCGCCGCCGCGCACGTCCGCGCGCCACCCGCGAGGATCGCGTCGAGCACCTCGAGCGGGAGCAGGTCATCGGGGAAGAACACCAGGTTCAGCGCGAACCGCGGCTCGCCGCCCATCGCCCACACATCGGAGAGCGAGTTCGCCGCCGCGATCTCGCCGAACGCTTCCGGATCGTCGACGAGCGGCGCGATCACGTCTGCCGTGAGCACCAGGTCGCGGCCGGAGGGCGAGCGGACGATCGCCGCATCGTCGGAGTACTCGTGATCGACGACGACCTGCGAACGCACGTCTCCCGTCGCACCCGGCAGGTGCGTGAGAACGTGTGTCAGCTCACCGAGCCGCAGCTTGGCGGCTCAACCACCGCCGCGCGCGTACTGCGTGAGGCGAATGGCGGCCTTTGCTTCGGGTGTCATGACGAGAGCCTAGCAGGCTCTCGCTCGTGCGAGATTCCAACCGTGGCGAAGACTGCATGCCCGTGCGGCGCTGGAACGCCAGCGGACGCGTGTTGCGCGCGCTACCACGCGGGCGAAGCGGCCCCGACGGCGCTCGCGCTGATGCGCTCGCGGTACGCCGCGTACGTGCGGGGCGAGATCGACTACCTGGTCCGCACCCACGACGCGTCGACGCGCGGCTCGATCGACGTCCGCGCCGTCAAGAAGTGGTCGAAGACGACGCTGTGGCTCGGTCTCGAGATCGTGGCGACCGAGGCAGGCGGCCCCGACGACGACGTCGGG
>Ga0316605_10001990_pt1 | contig 11670 bp, 7 predicted proteins | sample OWC_soil_day20_n_FD_207666 | JGI IMG/M metagenome (GOLD analysis project Ga0316605, IMG submission 207666) | Wetland soil microbial communities from Old Woman Creek delta, Ohio, United States - OWC_soil_day20_noCT | ecosystem: Environmental > Terrestrial > Soil > Wetlands | place: USA: Ohio... | reverse complement strand
GTGGCGATGGAGAAGCTGCTGGCGGTGTCGAAGGAGACCGGCGCGCCCGTCAACGGCTGGCGCGTGCCGCCGATGGTGCTGGGCAATTTCGGCAGTGACTACGGCGCGCGCGCGGTGGTGGCGCTGATCGGCCTGGGCGCCAATCTGCCGGCCGATGCGGTGTACCCGTCAGTCTTCGTCGATGCCGACAACCAGCCGCTGGACGGCGCCCACAAGTACGTGATCCGCTTCGACAAGGACGCAACGCCGCCGGTGAATGCCTTCTGGTCGATCACCATGTACACGGCAGAGTCCTTCTTCGTGCCCAACCCGATCAACCGCTATGCGGTGAGCAGTTGGATGCCGCTGAAGAAGAACAAGGACGGCTCGCTGGAGATCGTCGTGCAGGCCGAATCACCGGGCAAGGACAAGGAATCGAACTGGCTGCCGGCCGACCCGAAATCTTTCAACATGACGTTGCGCATGTACTGGCCCACCGACAAGCCGCCGTCGATCCTGGACGGCAGCTGGAAGCCGCCGGTGGTGACGAAGCTTCCATAGGCGGTGGTGCGGGCAAAGGGCGCACGTCTGCAGGGGCGCGGCGGCCCGCGTCTACACTGAGGCCGATGCTGCTTACCCCCCATCGCATCGCCCGGGGCGTGTGGCTGGCTCTGGCCGCGACCGCCGCGCTTCCTGCCTACCCGGCCGGGCAGGACGCCGAATTCGCGGTGCGCTGGGACCCGCGCCAGGGCGGTCCGGCCACGCCGCAGGATGCATTGCGCGACTTGCGCCTGAAGGCCTCGGCCCCGAGCCACTTCGAAGTGCAGTACTTCGAGTTCAGCGTACCGGCCGGGTTGCCGGCGGGCTTCGACCCGATCCTGCGCAAGCGCCTGACCGGCGGCGAGGCGGAGCTGACCTTCAAGCTGCGCGGCCACGCACCGCTGCCGGCGCAGCCGTCGCTGAAACATTGGGACTGCCCGCTGGGCCCGACCCAGGAACGCAAGGATGAAGCCGACATCACTTTCGTGGCGGCCGGCCGCACCCTCACGGCCTATTCGCGCAGCTGCAGCCTCGAGTCGCGCCAGGCCGATATCCAGCCACCCGCCGCGCTGCAAGCCCGGGCCAAGGGCTGCGGCAGTACGATGACGCGGCTGCGCTCGGGCAAGCTGAAGATCGAGGAGTGGAAGATGGCCGATGGCAGCGTGCTGCTCGAAGCCTCGCGCCCGGGCAGGCACGACGAAGCCTCGATGCGCGCCTTCGAGCGCCAGGTGCTGCAGCCTTTGCTGGCGCTGAAGGTGCAGCCGCTTCAGCGCAGCAAGTCGGCCCTCGGCGGGGGTTGCGCGCGATGACCGAGCTGATCTTCATCCGCCACGGTGAGACCGACTGGAACCGCCAGCAGCGCTTCCAGGGGCAGATCGACGTGCCGCTGAATGCCACCGGCCACCTGCAGGCGCAGCGCCTGGCCGAGGCGCTGGCCGGCGAGCGCTTCGACCTGCTGCTCAGCAGCGACCTGCAGCGCGCGCGCCAGACCATCGCGCCACTGGAGCGGCAGCAGGCCCGGCCGGTGCTGGCCCAGGCGGATTGGCGCGAGCAGGGCTTCGGGGTGCTCGAAGGGCTGAGCGTGGACGAGATCAAGGCGCGCCACCCGGAGCTGTGGGCGCAATGGCAGCGCCACGACGCCGACTACTGCCTGCCCGAAGGCGAGAGCGTGCGCCGCTTCCACACGCGCGTGGTCGATGCGGTGCGCGAGCTGGTGCGCCAGCACGAAGGCCGCCGCGTGCTGATCGTCACCCACGGCGGCGTGCTCGACATGCTGTGGCGCACGGTGCACGGCCATCCGCTGCATGGACCGCGCGACTGCGCCATTCCCAACACCGGCATCAACCGCCTGCGTTGGCGGGCCGGCAGCCTGGACCTGGAACGCTGGGCCGACGACGCGCACCTGGCCGGCCTGCCCGAGCAGCCGGCCACCGTGCCGCCGACCGACACCTGATATCGAGTTGGGTCCAACCGTCCACACACCGGCGGTCTTGTTGCGTTCTGTTGCCTACCCCGAGTTACAGCATGGTCTTGCATTCCACCCTGGTGAGGCGGCTAAGCTCGGCTTTCGGCCTCTACCGCTGCAGCGCATGAACGAGCCCGCAAGCATTCGCCAGACCAGCGTCCCGGTGCCGCAGCCCGGTACCGCGGCGGCCTGGGCGTGGCCGCAGGGCTATTGGTTGGGCGCTTTCGAACTGCAGGAGATCGTGGCCTGCAGCGCCTCCGGCATCGTCTACCGGGCCTGGGACCACGGCTTGGCGATTCCGGTGGCGATCAAGGAATACCTGCCTGGGCAGCTGGCTGCACGCACCGCCGATGGCCGCGTGGCGCCGTTGGCCATCGAAAATGCCGTGGCCTTCGAGCGGGGCCTGCAGGCTTTCGTCGACGAAGCGCGCAAGCTCGCGCGATGCGACCACCCGGCGCTGGTGCGCGTGCTGCATCTGCTGCAGGCGCACGGCACGGCCTACCGTGTGATGCCCTGGTATGCCGGCCGTTCGTTGATCGAAGTGCGTCGCGACCTGGCTGGGCCGCTGAACGAAGCATCGCTGCGGGCCCTGCTCGACAACCTGCTGGGGGGCTTGCAGGCCTTTCACCGCGTCGGCGGCGTACACGGTGGACTGCACCCGGCGCAGATTCTGCTGCTGGCCGACGACCGCGCTGTCCTGCTGGGGCCGGCCGCCGCACACCGTGCGTTGGCGGGCGATTCGGCGCAAGCCGCGATCGACCATGGCTTCGCCCCGGTCGAACAGACCGCGCCGTCGCCGGCAGCGCGGCAAGGGCCGTGGACCGACTTCTACGCGCTGGCCCAGGTGGCGCGTTACTGCATCACCGGCATGATGCCGCCGCTGACGGGGCCGTCGACCGTCGAGCCCCTGGCCGTGACCGTGCAGCGACTGTTCTTCGACCTGCCGTCGGTCCGCTACAGCGACACCCTGCTGCACACGCTCGATGCTGCGCTGTCGCCCGGCATTGCCGAGCGGCCGCAGAGCGTGGCCCACTTCCGCGCCAGGCTCGATGGCGTGCTGCACGAGGGTGTGCTGCACGAGGGTGTGCAAGAGCAGGAGATCGGTGAACCCGAAGCGCTGCGGCTGATCCAGCGCGTCGTCGCGGCGGTGCCGCCGACAGCGCCGCGGCAGCGCGGCATGGCGCGGCCCGAAACCGCGGCGCCGGCCAAGGATGCCGAAATCACGGCCGAGCGTGACGTGCGGACGGTCCCCCCGCCGCGCCATGCCCTGCGTGCCGGATCGCTCATCGTCTTGCTCGGACTTGCCGCGCTGATGGTCTGGCATTGGCGCGAGGAATTCGTGGCACTGACGGTCGACAGCCTATCGAGCCGGGCGCCTGCCGCGCCGGCGCTGCCGAGTGCCCCCGTGACCGCTGCCGCACCTGAAGCCGCGACCACGCCCGAAGTCGTCGTCGCACCCACTCCCATGCCCGAAGCGCGGTCCCTGGAGGCCCGCGAGCCCGAGGCCGCGGCGTCGGTAGACGACCGCGCCGAACCGGCTGCCGGCATCCCCGCACCGGCACCCGCAGCCGCACCCCTGCCACGTCCCGTTGCGCGCGCCGAATCAACCACTCCGCGCGCGCTGTGCGGCAGGCGCACTGACTTTTCGCTGTACCGCTGCATGCAGCAGCAATGCAGCCAGACGAAATGGCTGCAGCACCCGCAGTGCCTGCACTTGAAGTCAACCGACCGCGTAGATTGAGGGCCCGAGCGGTTGCAGCAGCTTCGACTGCTGCTGACTCTGGCGCTATGCCTTCGGCCGCGATTGCGTAGCGGTCGTGAGCTGCTGCAGTACGCGCGGCAGCGACAGCGTTTGGGTCATCAAGGCCGCCATGCGCCGCGCGCAGCGCCGCTGCACGCGCTCGAAGGCGATCCATTCGTAAGCGTCCATCTCGGGCCGGCGCCGGCCCCACAGGTCGGTGAAGTGGCTGCTGCAATGGCACTGCCGCGGGTCGAAGCGCTCGCCATCCCCCGCGTGCGTCCCTGCGCGTGCTGCCCCCGGCTGCTTCCGGTCGGCTCACTTGGCGATATTTGCGCTATGCAGCGCAGCCCTGCCGCTCATCCCTCCGCAGCATCCACCACCAGCCTGTAGCCGACCCCCGTCTCGGTGATGAAGTGCCGCGGCTGCGCCGGGTCGTCCTCCAACTTCTGCCGCAGGTTGCCCATGAACACGCGCAGGTAGTGGGTGCGTTCTGCATGGCCCGGGCCCCACACCTCGCGCAGCAGGTACGGATGGGTCAGCACGCGGTCGGCGTTGGCGATCAGCACGCCGAGCAGCCGGTATTCGATCGGCGTCAAGTGCACCTCGGCGCCGCGCCGGCGCACGATGCGTGCGGCCAGGTCCACCTCCACCTCGCCGAAGCGAAAACTCGCCTCGGTGGTGCTGCGGCCCGCGCGCACGCGCCGCATGTTGGCGCGCGTGCGCGCCAGCAGCTCGGCGGTGCCGAAGGGCTTGCTCAGATAGTCGTCGGCACCGGCGTCCAGCGCCGCCACCTTGTCGCGCTCGTCGGTGCGTGCCGACAGCACGATCACCGGCACGCTCGACCAGGTGCGCAGCTCGCGGATGAAATCCACGCCATCGCCGTCGGGCAGTCCCAGGTCGGCGATCACCAGGTCCGGCCGCCGTGTGCCGGCCTCGATCAGGCCCTGGCGGACGGTGCCGGCTTCCACCACCAGCCAGCCTTCGGATTCCAGCGACAGGCGCACGAACTGGCGGATCTCGCGTTCGTCTTCCAGCACCAGGGCCGTGGGCGTGGGGTTCGACATCAGTGCGCCGCGGGTGTGACGCTCGGCATGCTGTCGGCCAGGTCCATGGCCGGCGGCACGCCCAACGGCAGGGTGAAGCTGAACGTGGCGCCGTCGCCGCTGCCGGCTTCGGCCCAGATGCGGCCGCGGTGCGCTTCAACGATGGCGCGGCAGATGGCCAGCCCCAGGCCGACACCGGGTGTCGCGGATTCCGGCTCGCCGCGGGTGAATTTCTCGAAGATGCTCTCCTCCTGCCCCTTGGGCACGCCCGGGCCGTGGTCGTGCACGCTGAGCTGCACCTCGCTGCCGACCACACGCACGCGGATCGCCACCGGCGACAGCGGCGGTGTGAACTTTGCGGCGTTCTCCAGCAGGTTGGCCAGCACACGCTCGATCAGCACCGCGTCGCACTCGACCAGCGGCACTTCGGGGTCGATGCGCACCGTCACCTGGCGCGCGTCCAGTGCAGGCTGCGACGACTTGATCGCCGCACCGATGATCTCCTCCAGCGACTGCCATTCCATGCGCACGCGGATCGCACCGCTCTGGATGCGCGCCATGTCGAGCAGGTTGGTGACCATGTCGGTCATGCGCTGCGTGCGCTCGTGGATGGCGGCCACCAGGCCGGCCTGCGCCGGGCTGAGCGCCGGCTGGCTGATCGCCAGCGTGTCGGCCAGGCCGACCAGCGCCGACAGCGGCGTGCGCAGGTCGTGCGACAGCGCCGACAGCAGCGAGTTGCGCAGCCGCTCCGATTCGATCTGTACCGTGGCACTGCGTGCGACGTCGATGTAGTGCACGCGCTCCAGCGCCATCGCCGTCAGCGCGGCGAAGGTCTCGAGTTGCTGGCGCTGCTCGGGCACCAGCAGGTAGCGCGGCTCTTCGGGCCGCACGGCGAGCACGCCGCGCGTGCGCATCGTCGCCTTCAGCGGCAGGTACAGCCAGGCGCTGCCGGCCAGCGTATCGGTGCCCAGGCCGGCCGGCAGGTCGTGGTCCAGCGCCCACTGCGCCGTGCCCAGGTCCAGGCCCTGGGTGGAGTCCGCGGCAGCAAGTGGCGGCTGCAGCCGGTCCTGCGCGTCCAGCGCATAGACCACCACGCGTGCGCGGAACTCCCGGCCGATCACCTTGCTGGCCACCTCCACCGCCTGTTCGATGGTGAGCATGTTCGACAGGTCGCGCGCGGCTTCGAACAAGGCACGCGAGCGCGCCTCGCGGTGGGTGGCCACGCGCGCCTGGAAGCGCAGCCCGGCCGTCAGCTGGCCGGTGACCAGGCCCACCACCAGCATGACGGCAAAGGTCAGCAGGTACTGTGCGTCCGCCACCGCAAAGGTCAGGTGCGGCGGCACGAAGAAGAAGTCGAAGGCCGCCACGTTGACGAAGGCCGCCAACACCGCCGGGCCGCGCCCGAGCCACACGCCGACGCCGACCACGGCCAGCAGGAACACCATCACGATGTTGGCCAGGTCGAAGTACGGCACCAGCGCATGAGTGAGCAGCGTGGTCGCGCCACACACCGCCGCGGCCCACAGATAAGGCCGCAGCGCCGCCCAGCCGGCGCCATCGTCATCGCGCACCGGGCGGGGCGGCGCGGATACCGCACGCGACTTCTCCGAGCGACCCACCTCGATGCGGTCGATGTCGGGCGCCAGCCCAGCGACCACCTGGCCGATGCTGCGGCGCGGCCACCAGGCCTTGGCCTGGCTGGCGCCCAGCAACAGCTTGGACAGGTTGTGGGTGCGAGCGTATGCCACCAGCGCCTGGGCCACGTTCTGCGCCGGCAGCACGGCCGTGCTCGCGCCCAGCTCCTGCGCCAGCTTGACGGTGCGCAGGATGCCTTCGCGACGCGCCCCGTCCAGGCGCTGCAGCGCCGGCGTCTCCACGTACACCGCATGCCAGGTCACGGCCAGCTGTTGCGCCAGTTGCACCGCGCTGCGCACCACGTGCTCGGCACCCTCGTGTGGGCCGATGCAGCACAGCAGCGCGCCTTCGGTCTTCCACACCTGTGCGATGGCGCGGTCGCTGCGCCAGGCCTGCACGTCGTCTTCCACGCGGTCGGCGGTGCGGCGCAGCGCCAGTTCGCGCAGCGCCATCAGGTTGCCCTTGCGGAAGAAGTTCTTCGCCGCGCGCTCGGCCTGCGCGGGCATGTACACCTTGCCGGCCGCCAGCCGCTCGATCAACTCCTCGGCCGTGGTGTCGACCAGCACCACCTCGTCGGCACGATCGAAGAAGGTGTCGGGCAGTGTCTCCTGCACGACGATGCCGGTGATGCCACCGACCACGTCGTTCAGGCTCTCCAGGTGCTGTACGTTGAGCGTGCTGTAGACGTCGATGCCGGCGGCCAGCAGTTCCTCCACGTCCTGCCAACGCTTGGCATGCCGCGAGCCCGGCACGTTGGAATGGGCCAGTTCGTCGACCAGGATCAGCCCGGGCTTGCGCGCCAGGGCAGCGTCCAGGTCGAACTCGGCCAGGGTCTTGCCGCGGTACTCGATCTGCGCCGGCGGCAGCTGCGGCAGGCCCATCAGCATTGCCGCGGTTTCGCTGCGGCCATGGGTCTCGACCACGCCGGCAAGCACGTCCATGCCCTCGGCGGCCAGCTTGCGCGCCGCCACCAACATGGCGTAGGTCTTGCCGACCCCCGCCGACGAGCCGAAGTAGATGCGCAGCCTGCCGCGTGCTTCGCGCTGCTCGTCCTGGCGGAGCTGCGCCAGCAGCGCGTCGGGGTCGGGACGAGGATCGTCGGTCATCGCCCAGCCATGTTGTCACAGCCAGCGCCGCGGTGCGTCCTTCTGCGAGGAGCCGTGGCGATCACCACGGCGGAGCAGCAGCCGCGCCAGCCACAGGGGAAGCACGATCGCCCCAACCACCATCAGCAGATTCCAGAGTTCCATTGCAAAGTCCGGCCGGCGCGCTCAGCGGCTGGCCGCGTCGAGCGCCAGGTTGAGCTGCAGGACGTTGACCCGCGGCTCGCCCATGAAGCCGAACCGCTTTCCTTCGCGGTACTGCGCGATCAAGGCCTGCAACTGCGCCGTCGATTGCCCGCGCGCCTTTGCGACGCGTGGTACCTGGTACAGCGCCGCCGCCACGCTGATGTGCGGATCCAGCCCGCTGCCCGAAGCGGTGACCAGGTCCACCGGCACCGGCGCGATGTTGCCTGGATCGGCAGCACGCAGTGCTCCGATGCGGCCCTTCACGGCATCGGCCAGCGCCGGGTTCAGCGGGCCGAGGTTCGAGCCACCCGACGCGCTGGCATTGTTCGGCATCGGGCCGGTGGCTGACGGGCGGCCCCAGAAGTATTTCGCATCGCTGAAGTTCTGCCCGATCAGCAACGAGCCCACCGGCTTGCCGTCGCGCACGATCAGGCTGCCGGCCGCTTGGTGCGGGAAGGCCGCCTGCGCGATGCCTGTTGTGGCCAGCGGATAGACCAGCCCGGTCAGCACGCTGAGCGTGACGAACAGGACCAGGGCCGGACGAACGAGGGTGTTCATGACGAAGCTTTCAGACGAGGCGCAAGGCGGACAGCAGCAGGTCGATCGCCTTGATGCCGATGAAGGGCACGATCAGGCCGCCCAGGCCGTAGATCAGCACGTTGCGGCGCAGCAGTGCGGCGGCGCCGACAGCGCGGTAGGTCACGCCCTTCAGCGCCAGCGGGATCAGGAAGATGATGACGATGGCGTTGAAGATCACCGCCGACAGGATGGCCGACGACGGGCTGCTCAGCCGCATCACGTCCAGCGCCGCCAGTTGCGGGTAGGTGGTGGCGAAGGCGGCAGGAATGATGGCGAAGTACTTGGCCACGTCGTTGGCGATGCTGAAGGTGGTGAGCGAGCCGCGCGTCATCAGCAGCTGCTTGCCGGTCTCGACGATCTCCAGCAGCTTGGTCGGGTTGCTGTCCAGATCGACCATGTTGCCGGCCTCCTTGGCCGCCTGCGTGCCGGTGTTCATGGCCACCGCCACGTCGGCCTGGGCGAGAGCTGGTGCATCGTTGGTGCCGTCGCCGGTCATCGCCACCAGCCGGCCGTCGGCCTGGTAGTCGCGGATCATCTTCAGCTTGGCCTCTGGCGTGGCCTCGGCCAGGAAGTCATCGACGCCCGCCTCGGCGGCGATGGCCGCCGCGGTGAGCCGGTTGTCGCCGGTGATCATCACGGTCTTGATGCCCATGCGGCGCAGCTCGGCGAAGCGCTCCTTGATGCCGCCCTTGACGATGTCCTTGAGCTCGACCACGCCCAGCACGCGCGCGCCGCGTGCATCCGATTCGCACACCACCAGCGGCGTGCTGCCGCGGCGCGCGACCTCGTCGGCGGCGGCCTGCACGTCGGCCGGGAAGCTGCCGCCCAGCGTTTCGACATGCTTGCGGATCGAATCGCCGGCGCCCTTGCGCAACTGCCGCACGCTGCCGTCGGCCGCCTCGACATCGACGCCGCTCATGCGCGTCTGCGCGGTGAAGGCCACGAAGTGCGTCTTGTGGCTGGACAGGTCGCGCTCGCGCAGGTTGAACTTCTGCTTGGCCAGCACGGCGATGCTGCGGCCTTCGGGCGTCTCGTCGGCCATCGACGCGAACTGCGCCGCATCGGCCAGCGCCTGCTCGCTCACGCCCTTGGCGGGAATGAAGGCCGAGGCCTGGCGGTTGCCTAGCGTGATGGTGCCGGTCTTGTCCATCAGCAGCACGTCCACGTCGCCGGCGGCCTCGACCGCGCGGCCCGAGGTGGCGATGACGTTGGCGCCCATCATGCGGCTCATGCCGGCCACGCCGATGGCCGACAGCAGCGCGCCGATGGTGGTCGGGATCAGGCACACCAGCAGCGCGATCAGCACGGTGATCGTCACCGGCGTACCGGCTTGGGAAGCCTGAACGCTGAAGATCGAGAACGGCAGCAGCGTCACCGTCACCACCAGGAAGACGATGGTCAGCGCTACCAGCAGGATGGTCAGCGCGATCTCGTTCGGTGTCTTCTTGCGCCGGGCGCCTTCGACCATGGCGATCATGCGGTCGAGGAAGGATTCACCCGGGTTCACGCCGACACGCACCACCAGCCAGTCGGAGAGCACGCGCGTGCCGCCGGTGACCGAGGCGAAGTCGCCGCCGGATTCACGGATCACCGGCGCCGATTCTCCTGTGATCGCACTTTCGTCGACCGAAGCCACTCCTTCGATGACCTCGCCGTCGAGCGGAATCACGTCGCCGGCCTCGACCAGCACCACCGCGCCCTTGCGCAACTCGTCGGACTCCTGCGGATACCACGACGAACCGTGGCGCGGCTGCTCCAGCTTCTTGGCGATGACCTTCTTCTTCATGCCGCGCAGCGCCGAGGCCTGCGCCTTGCTGCGGCCTTCGGCCAGGCCTTCCGCGAAGTTGGCGAAGAGCACGGTGAACCACAGCCAGATGGCGATGGCCAGGATGAAGCCTTGCGGCGCCTCACCCTGCCCGGCCAGCGCCTGCACCCACAGGATCGTGGTCAGGATGCTGCCGATGTAGACGACGAACATCACCGGGTTGCGCCACTGCACGCTCGGGCTCAACTTGGCGAAGGCGGACCACACGGCCGGCTTGACCAGCGCCGGGTCGAGGAGAGAGAAGGTCTTATCGTTCGTCATGAGGGTGTCCTGCCGTGGCCTCACTTGGGGACCCACAACATCAGGTGCTCGATCACCGGCCCCAGGGCCAACGCGGGCACGTAGTTCAGCAGGCCGATCATGAGAACCGTGCCGATCAGCAGCGCAACGAACAGCGGCCCGTGCGTGGGCAGCGTGCCTGCCGTGACGGCCATGCGCTTCTTCGCCCCCAGCGAGCCGGCGATGGCCAGTACCGGCACGATCACGCCGAAGCGGCCGAACCACATCGCGATGGCCAGCAGGGTGTTGTAGAAGGGCGTGTTGGCCGACAACCCGGCGAAGGCGCTGCCGTTGTTGTTGCCGGCCGAGGTGAAGGCGTAGAGAACTTCCGTGAAGCCGTGCGCCCCCGGGTTGGCGATGCCGGCCCGGCCGGCATCGGCCAGCACGGCCACGGCCGTGCCGGCGAGCACCAGGATGGGAGTGACGAGGATGGCGATCGAGGTCATCTTCATCTCGAAGGTTTCGATCCGCTTGCCCAGGTATTCGGGCGTGCGGCCAATCATCAGCCCGGCGATGAACACCGCCAGGATGGCGAAGATCAGCATGCCGTACAGACCGGTGCCGACGCCGCCGAAGACCACCTCGCCCAGCTGCATCAACACCAGCGGCACCGCACCGCCCAGCGGCGTGAACGAGGCGTGCATGCTGTTCACCGCGCCGCAGGAGGCAGCGGTGGTGATGGCCGCGAACAGCCCGCTGGCGGCGATGCCGAAGCGCGTCTCCTTGCCTTCCATGTTGCCGCCGCTCTGCATGGCGCTGGCGGTCTGGTCGGCACCCAGTGCGGCCAGCAGCGGATTGCCCTGCTGCTCCTGCGCGATGACCACGACCACGGCGACGACGAAGATCGCCGTCATCGCCGCCAGCACGGCCCAAGCCTGACGCATGTCACCGACCAGGCGCCCGAACATGAACACCAGCGCCGCCGGGATCAGGAAGATGGCCAGCATCTGCATGAAGTTGCTCAGCGGCGTCGGGTTCTCGTAGGGGTGCGCCGAGTTGGCGTTGAGGAAGCCGCCGCCGTTGGTGCCGAGCATCTTGATGGCTTCCTGCGACGCCACCGGGCCCATCGCCAGCGTCTGCTTGTCGGTCTTGACCTGCTCCAGCACCGGGTTGCCCTTGTCGTCCTTCAGGGGCTGGCCGTCGGCGCCGTTCTTGGGCTGCGAGTAGGTGGTGGTGTCGAGTGTCGTCACCTGCTGGTACGGCGACAGGTTCTGGATCACGCCCTGGCTCACCAGCACGAGTGCGAACAACAGCGACAACGGCAGCAGCACGTAACCGGTGATGCGTGTGACGTC
>Ga0316605_10001989_pt1 | contig 11671 bp, 8 predicted proteins | sample OWC_soil_day20_n_FD_207666 | JGI IMG/M metagenome (GOLD analysis project Ga0316605, IMG submission 207666) | Wetland soil microbial communities from Old Woman Creek delta, Ohio, United States - OWC_soil_day20_noCT | ecosystem: Environmental > Terrestrial > Soil > Wetlands | place: USA: Ohio... | reverse complement strand
TCCGGCCGACGGACGAACGACAGCGCGACGTAGTCGACGCCGTAGCGCAGCGCGAAGCCGATGTCGGTGCGATCCTTCTCCGACAACGCGGGGGCCGAGACCTCGACGCCCGGCAGGTTGATGCCCTTGTTGTTCTTGAGCACGCCGCCGGTGATGACGACGGTCTTGACCTCGTGATCGCCGACCGCGGTGACGGCGAGCCCGAGGTAGCCGTCGTCGAGCAGGATGTGATCGCCGACCTTGCAGTCCAGCGGCAGCATCGAGTAGCTCGTCGAGACGCGCTTGTCGTCGCCGACGACCATCTCGGTGGTGATCGTGAACTCGGCGCCCGCGCGGAGCTCGACCTGGCCGTTGGCAAACTTGCCGACCCGGATCTTGGGACCCTGCAGATCGAGCAGGACGGCGATCGCCTTGCCGCGACGGTCGGCCTCGGACCGCACGATCTGCAGCATCCGCGCGTGATCCTCGTGCGTGCCGTGGGAGAAGTTGAGTCGCGCGACGCTCATCCCGGCATCGATCAGCTCGCCGATGCGTTCCGGTGTGGAGGAGGCAGGTCCGAGAGTGCAGACGATCTTCGCGCGCGGCATGGGGCGTGAAGTTAGCGCGAAAACCGTGACTGGACCGTCACGGGCAGTGAGCAGATCGAACGACGCGGGCCTTATTGGCCCTTGCTGAACCACGCCCGTTCCCGGTATGACCACGACGATGCAACGCCTGCTGGTGGCTGGTGCGGCTGCGATCGTCTGGATGGGCTCGCTGTGGGGATGCACGGTCCACCAGGACCAGCCGGACCTGGAAGGTCAGGACATCCGCCTGACGTTCATCCATACCTCCGATATCCATTCGCGGCTGTTCCCGTACACCTTCACCCCGAACACGTTCGACAAGGGCTACGGACTGACCAAGGGGCCGTTCGGCGGGGTGGCGAGGATCGCGACGGTGGCCAGGCAGATCCGCGCGTCCTCGAACCGCTCGCTGTGGCTGGACTCGGGGGACTGCTTCCAGGGTGCGCCGGTGTTCAACCTGTTCAAGGGGGAGGCCGAGCTGCGAGCGCTGTCGCTCGCCGGAATGGACGGCGCCGTGCTCGGCAATCACGAGTTCGATCTCGGGGCGAAGAACCTGTTCGAGAAGATCGACAACTGGGCGACGTTTCCGCTGCTCGCCGGCAACTACGGCTGGGACGATCCTCCCGCCGGCGCGCAGAACGCGGATGGCCGGTCGCTGCGCGACGTGATCGCGCCGTACGCCGTGTACGACGTCAAGGGCCTCAAGATCGGCGTGATCGGCATGGGTAACACCAGCACCATCACCTCGATCTATGAAGGCGGGAACGCGCTGGGGTTCCGGCCGATCTCGGACAAGGACGCGCTCGACCAGTGGGTCCGCATCCTCCGGCCCACCGTGGACCTGATCGTCGTCGTCAGCCACCTCGGGCTCGACGAGGACGAGGACCTCTCGGCCTCGCAGGTCGACGATCCGAACGCAGCCTTCTCCAAGGAGACGCTGGCCGGTGTCGACCTCATCCTCGGAGGTCACCTCCACATCGTCACCAACCCGCCGAAGATCATCCCCAACGACGATCAGGGTCACAACACGGTGCTCGTGCACTCCGGCGCCTTCGCGAAGTTCGTCGGCCGGCTCGACGTGGTCGTCAAGGTCGGCTCGAACAACGGCGATCCCGCCACCCGCAGCCGGATCACGGCGTTCTCCTATAACAACATCCCGGTCCAGAGCGACATCCCCGAGGATCCTGAGATCGCGGCGCTGATGTGGCCGTACTCGGTCAAGATCAACCAGGACCTCGATCTCAACGGCGTGTTCGCCTACATCAACGCGAAGGACGCTTCCTCGGCCGTTCAGAAGATCGCGCGGACCGACAACACGGGCGGCGACTCGCAGCTCGGCAACATGGTCGCGCGCTCGATGCAGCTGCAAGAGGGGGTCGAGGCGGAGTTCGCGATCACCAACTCGCTCGGGATCCGCGCAGACTTCGATCACGGGCCGCTGACGGTCGAGCAGATGTACAACGTGTTCCCGTTCGAGAACTCGATCACGGTGATCTACCTGTCCGGTCAGGAGGTCCAGGAGACGCTCGATTACGTCGCGGAGCGCTCGGCGAGCCGCGGCTGCCGGTCGCAGGCACAGGTGTCGGGCATCGCGTTCGACATGGTGTGCAGCGGGGTCTGCGACAACGGCAGGAGCTCGTGCGCGAAGAACATCGCGATCGGCGACAACTGCCGGAAGGACGGCAACCCCGACGGCCAGATCGACTTCACCCGGTGCGCGCCGCTCGTCCCGACCAGCCTGTACCGCGTCGCGGTCAACGACTACATCGCCGCGGGCGGCTCCGGGTTCGACGTGCTCCGGCGTAACTCGTCCAAGCAGGACACCGGGATCTCGCTGCGTGACAGCCTCCGCGTGTTCCTGAACAGCCAGTCCCGGTGCACCACGCAGGGGGACGACACGGTCGTCTGCAACTCCAGCGCGGAGTGCAACGGTGGCACGTGTACGCCCTCCCATGCATGCATGCCGCTCGTGCCCGTGAAGGATCGGTTCGGCGCGATCTCGTGCCTCGACGAGAACACCGAAAAACATGACGGTCGCATCCGGCCGACGTTCGAGTGAGGTCCATGCGCAAGCTCCTCTTCATCAGTCTCGTGTTCGGCGGATGTACCGACGAGCGCGCCGCGATCACGGGCACCCAGTCGCTCGCGATCACCGTCGTCGCCCCGACCGACGTCGGCTCGCCTGACAACCGGCTCCCCGATACCCAGCGCAGCGTGACGATCGACATCTCGGCGATCGGCGCCGACAACCAGCTCGACACGAGCTTCGACACCGACGTCCAGGTCTACGCGCAGTTCCTCGGCACCCTGTCGCCGAAGTTCGGCGAGACACCGCTCGCGACGCTTCACGTGACCGGCGGCGTGGCGACCGGCCAGACGATCACGCTGCCGAGCGTGTTCGGACCGACGATCTTGTGGATCGACGACGGCGCCGGCCTGGCCACGCAGTACATCCCGGGCACGATCACCGGCAACTCGCCGACCCTGTGGTTCCGCGAGCCGTTCATCGTCGACCTGCAGCGGCCCACCAACGAGATGGCGCTCGACGCGCTGGCCCACTCGCCGCTCGAGGACAAGCAGATCACCGTGCAGAGCTCGCGCCACGGCGCGGTCGGCCGGCTGGTGGTCACCTCGGTGTTCGCCCAGGGCTACACGGTCAGCGATCTCGCGTGTGCCGACGCCACGGGGGCACCGCCGTGCACCGCGGGACCGTACGACCACGCGATGGTGTTCACGTTCTCCTCGCCCAAAGATCAGAACTTCGATCGGATCGAGCTGGGCCAGGTGATCGCGGGCTTCGCGGGCGGCCAGTCCGAGTTCAACGGCCTGACCGAGATCGGGTTCCCGCAGACCTTCGCGGTGGTCGACGCCAACGGTAACTCGGTGCCCGACATCAACCTGGCACGCCTGCCCGCGCCGGTCGTGTTCGAGGTCGCCTGGTTCGCCGGGCTCAACGATCCGAACGGCGAGATCAACTTCGAGCGCAACGAGGCGGCGCCGATCGAGGTCCGCGGTGGGAAGGTGTGCGATCTCGATGACGACTTCGACAAGCACAAGCAGTGGAAGCTCGACCCGTCCGGCGTGGGCGGCGACTGCAGCCAAAACAACAACGTGATCAACGTGGTCACGAGCGGCGTCGTCTCGGATCTGGACCCCGCGACGCTGGTAGGCAAGACGTTGCCGCGCGTCGTCGGTGTGCTGCGTCCCGTGTTCAACAACTGGATCATCTTCCCGCGTGGGACCAGCGATCTGACCTTGCAATAAAGAGGACTCGTGGCCTTACGGAATGGACTCTCGGCGACACCGCGCACCGCGCTGGGCTTCATGATCGCAGCGGTCGTGGCCGCTCCGATGGCAGCGCTTGCTCAACCCGCAGACCCGGCCCCGCCGCCGGCAGGTCCGCCGAACACGTCACCGGCGCTCGATGACGCCAAGGTCCGCGAGATCGTCGATCGCGAGATCGCGCGCGTGCTCACGGAGCGGGCCGCGAAGGATGCCGCCGAGCGCGCCGCCAAGGAGGCCACCTCCCAGGAGGCCGCCCAGCCGGACAAGTCCGAAGCCCTCACCGGGCAATCGGGCTTCATGGACACGCGCCTGGCGTTCACGTTGACCAACGAGAACATCCTCGCGAAGCCGGGAGAGACGATCCCCAGCGTGCCGGGCTGGCGGTTCGGGGTTCCGAACTCGCTGGGCGTGCTGTTCTTCGACAACTACGACACCCGGTTCTCCGGGTTCGAGACGCTGTCGCACGCCACGATGTACCGCAGCTTCACGCGCGGTCACCTCCAGGCCGAGGCGGCGTTCGTGCTGCGGATCAACGAGCTGTCCGAGAACAACATCTCGCTCTCGGATGCCGGCACGTACCTCGTGATCACCAACTGGAAGGACCCGACCCACAAGGACCCGACGCGGATCAGCTTGACCGCGTTTCCGGTGTCCTCCGATCGGTTCCGGCTCGGCTACAGCTACCGGCTGTCGTGGGGCGGCTCGCCCGAGTACATCGGCCGCACGCGCGGCCGGTCGTCGAACCCGGGCGTCAAGCTCCAGTATGACGGCCGCAAGTCGTACGCGTTCCTCGGGGCCAAGAGCGCCATCCTGGTCGACCCGGGGGATGGCGAGCAGAAGTCGGCGCTCGCGGTGCTCGCCGGTGCCGGTATCGATCCGCACCCGATGGTCCGGCTCGAGGTCAACGGTGGCTACTTCGACCGGGGCTACAACGAGCTGCAGGACGTGGTCGATCAGAAGGTGATCCTGTACGGCGCCTCGGCCCAGGTCTCGATCCACAAGGGCGCCCCGCTGCGGTCGTCGGTCGACTACAAGCTGTACAAGCACAACGGCGAGCAGGTCAGCCAGCTGTTCTTGCCCGAGAAGTATCCCGGCGGGCTGTCGTGGATCGCCCAGTCCGAGCTCACGATCCTGGGCCAGACGTTGAAGGACCCCGAGGCGACCGGGTCCACCACGACCCAGCTCGGCCATGCCGGCGACCTCAATATCCGGGTCAAGAAGGACCGGATGCGGCTGCGGCTCGACCTCAGCTACCGCGATCTCGCGTTCATCCTGCACTCGCAGCCTAGCCTGCCGTCGTACTCCGACTTCCCGAAGGTCTACGAGCTGACCGCGAACCTGTTCGCGGCGGTCGGCTTCGACCGGAACTGGGGAGACTGGCTGACGCTGGGCGTGATCGCGGGCATCGAGCGGCCGGCGACCCTGACGTCGCCCAAGGGCATCCCGGGCGATACCTCCGCGGGCAAGTCGACTGCCGTGATCCGGAACAACAACATCGACACGCTGATCACCATCCTGCCGCCGGGCGACGACGTGTTGCCGCAGACGGCCGTGAAGGGGACGGCCAAGATTGATTTTGGCTCGATCTACAGCGCGCTGTTCGAGGTGTTCTACAGCTACGACCCGAACCAGACCCGGTTCCAGCGCGAGTGTCCGGACCCGATGAACTGCGCGTTCCAGTACGTCTCGGGCCAGTTGAACCAGCTCGGAGTGAACGCGACCCTGCAGGCGCGCTTCTAGTCCCCTGGATCCGTGATTCCTGGCAAGAGTCCGTTCACTTGCCACCGGTTGCACACGTCGCGGAATTGGTGACCAGGCTCGAACGCGCACTGCACCTGCGTTTGCACCGCCGACTTCCACTTGCACTTGCGAGTTAAGACCTGCACTTGCACTTTCGAGTGTATGTGCAGGTCTTAACTCGCAAGTGCAAGTGGAGGGTTCTGGTGCAAGCGCAGGTGCAGGTGCAGTGCGCGTTCGAGCCTGACCTCCCGTGCCCCGCACGTCCTGCGTGACTGACCTTCACGGGAATGGAACCGAGGCGGCTCAGGAGTACGTCAGCGGGCTCTGAACCGTGTTCGCGGGAGTGGGCCTTGGGGGCGCGGATCAGCTCGGTGAGTTTTTGAGGCGAGAAACCCTGGCGAGCCTTTGATCGAGGCTAGACTTGGTACCCCGGTGCGCTGATGACGCCGGGTTCGTATGACGACCCAGACCGATCAGCCTGTCGCCCGCCTCGCCGGCGACGATCGTCCGCAGTCCTCGGAGGCAGAGGGATTCGCGGGTCGCGTCGGGAGCATGATGAAGGACGGCGCCCGCTATCTTGTCGACCTCCTCAATCGAATCGTGAATGGCTTCAAGGGGATCGCCCAGCTGGTTCCGATCGTTGCGGGCCTCGGCTGCGAGACCAGCGCGATCGATCCGATGCCGGTGCTGACCGTCGTGAGCTCCCCCGTCGATGCCGGCGCTCCGCCCAAGGTCGCGGCTGCCGATCCGAAGCGGCTCGGCAAGTTCAGCATCACCTTCTACTATGTGGTCGGTGAAGAAGAGGTCGTGGCGAAGGCGAGCAAGCCGCCGGCCAACGACAACGCGGTGGTGCCGACCGACGACTCGAGCCTGCCAACCCAGGACAACGCGGCGGTGCCGACCGAGGATTCGAGCCTGGCAACCATCACGCCGCCGGTGCCGCCTTCGGCCACCGTCAAGCTGTATGCGTCGGCCCAGTGCGAGCCGATTGCCGAAGTGTCCCGCGAGTTTGCGCTCCAGCTCGACATCCAGGGGACCGGCAAGCTGCGCGACGGTCGTGTCCTCAATGTCTGGGGCGCCTGCCCGTGCGACCGCTCCCCCTGCTTCAAGGTGACCCACGCCCAGTGGGGGACCGGCGGCAACGGGCATGTGCTCCAGCCGTTCCGGACCGTCGCGGTCGATCCCAGCCTGATCAAGCTCGGAAGCCTGCTCTATGTCCCGCTGCTCGAGGGGCGCCGGATGCCCGGACGGGCGCCATGGGGCGGATTCATCCACGACGGATGCGTGGTCGCGGACGACGTTGGGGGCGGCATCAAGGGCAAGCAGCTCGACCTGTTCGTCGGTCGCAGGGGCTGGTTCTACGGCATGGCAGCGTCGGGCAGCGGTGGCAGCCACGAATGGGCACGTAACGTGCCAGTGTTCGATGGCTCGCAGCGCTGCCAGCGAAATGGCCGCCAGGTCATGCGCCGCGCCGGCGCGATCTAGCGCGCGGCGGCCGGTGCGATCGGGGTTGGCACGGTCGAAGGCGGCGTCGCGCTGGTGGCGGGCGGAGCCGCGGGGGGGGTGGGCGGATCGTCCGGGGTGGTCGTGACGGTCGCCACGAAGCCGATCAGGCCGGTGATGATGAGGGTCAGGCCGATGCCGCCGACCAGGCTCGACCGGCTCTTGCAGTCGCGGTCTGGGGGTAGGTTCCCGAGGCCGCCCATGTTGTCGCAATCGGCCCCCGTGTTGGTGACCGCGAGGAGCGCGATCCCGGCGGCGAGCAGGCCGCCCTCCGTGACCTTGGCATAGGTCCGGTGCCGAGCACTCTCGGGAAAGCAGGCGGCCAACGAGAGGGAGAGCGTCAGGGCAAGAGCAACGGCACGCATGGCCGCGACTATACCAAACCGAGCCGGTTCGACCCCGGGTGCCTCCACGACGATCGATGGCCGGGCGCGACGCGGGGGCCTCACACCCGGCGGCAGCCGGTCGGGCGTTACTTGCGGAGGGCGCGAACGATCTCTTCGCGGACCACGGTCGCGAGGTCGGCACTGCCGCTCCCCCCGCCGCCGATTCCGATCGTCGGCACGCTCGAATGCGGTGCGGGAGCGCAGGCGACCACGGCGGAGGGCCCGAGACGAGCCGACCCATGTCGGTCCGCAGCGAAGCAAGGATCGACATTTCCCTGCGGCGAGGGTCCCCCTTGCGGGGGGCCGGTGCTGACTCCGAGCTGGCCGGCGAGTTCGATGGCGCGGTCGGCAGCGCGCCCGATCCCAGCCTTGGCGCGGGCGGCGAGCAGCGGTGCGATCGCACTGTCGGGGAGGGGTTCGATGCCGCCGAGCGCCGCGGCGGCCACCGCGATCGTGGCGAGGTGTTCGACGAGCTCGAGCCGGAGCAGCGCTTGTTCGGGATCTGCCCCCCAGGCGATCACGCCGTGGTTGGCCAGCAGCACGGCATCGACCAGCTCGCACCAGGGCGCGAGGGCCGCGACGGCGGGCTCGCCCGGCTGGGTGTACGGGACCTTCGGAATCCGAGGGCCAAGCGAGACGAGGGCCTCGGCGATGAACGGCCGCTCGATCGGATTGCCGCGGCTCGCACTGATCGCGGTCGCGTTGGGAGGGTGGGCGTGGACCACGCAGCCGACGTCGGGACGGCGGTGGTAGACCGCCAGGTGGAGGCCGATCTCGCCGAACACCCGCCCCTGGCCGACGACCTTGCCCTTCGGATCGAGCTCGAGCACATCGCGGTCCCCGATCAGCCGCTTCGAGGTCGCGGTCGGCGTGGCGAGGTAGCGGGCGCCGTCACGCACGGTGACGTTGCCATCATGGTTGGCGACCCAGCCATGTGCGTGGAGGTGCCGCGCGACCTCGGCGACCTGGGACCGGAGCTTCACGGTTGACCGGTCTCGACGTGATCGACGATGCCGACGATGATCGACCGGATCGGCACGCCATCGCCCATCGCGAGGATCTGGCGCACACCGTTGCCCTCGGTGAGCACGAGGACCTTGTCGCCGACGCCGGCCTGGACATGGTCGATCGCGACGAAGCTCGTGCCTGCGTCGAGCCCGCGCTCGTCGAGTGGCTGGACCACGAACAGCGAGCGTCCGACGTACGCGGGGTGCTTGACCGCAGCCCACATCGGCCCGACCACACGGCAGCACTTCACGGGGTACGTCCCTCGGCCCGGGCGGGGCGATCGACATCGATCCCGTCCACGATCCCCACGATCGCGGCATCGACCGGCACGAACGTCGGATCGCAAGCGAGCGCCGCCTCGCGCGACCCGACCAGGTACACGAGATCACCGACGCCAGCCTGGACGGTGTCGACCGCAGCCTGGATGTCGCCAGTCGGAGCGCCGTGCTCGTCGACCGGTTGCACGAGCAGCAGCTTCTTGCCCTCGAGGCCGGACGTCTTGCGCTCGGCGACGAGGGTGCCCTTGACGATCCCGAGGTACATGGCGCTAGGTAGCAGGGTAGTTCGCGCGGCTTCGCGGCGTCAACCGCGGACGCCGAGCCCGAGCTTGGCGCGCAGCGGCGCCCATCCGGGCTGAGCGATCGCGGAGATCAGGTGCGCGGTCGTCTCGCCGCGCGCGACGCAGAGCCGAACGATGGTGGCTGGGTCGCCACCGAGCAGGAGCGCGGCGCGATCGGCCGTTCGATGGCAGGCGGCGGTGTAGCGCGCGACGTCGAGTGCGGACGGCGAGAGCGACGCTAGCACCTGCTCGAGCCGGGTGCGGAGCTTGACCGAGAGCGCGGCCTTCACCATCTCGTCGTGGCCACGCTGGACGTCTTGATCATCGACCATCGCGTGGGTGGCCTCGCGCAGCGCCGGAGGGCCGAACAGCCGCGCGACGGAGGCGATGAGCCGGGTGGCGTCGGCCAACGGCAGGCCGGTGAACGCGATGTGCTCGGGGCGCGTGAGCTCGACGGCGCGTGCGAGCAGGGCGCGAGCCTCCCCAGGTGCCGCGCCACCGGTCTCGGCGATGAGCCGGGGGCCGAGGACGATCACCGGAGTGGCCGCGCCGACGACCGTGATCTCGGCGCCGGTGTCGCGCTGGTACAGCATGACCGCGCCCGCCCCGAGCGCGACGGTGACCCGCGGGTACATCGCCGCCGCGGCGACATTGAGCGTGGCGGGGACGCGGCGAGCGCCGGAGACCTTCGCGCGCGCGAAGGCTTCGTCGAGGTCGGGCCACAGCAACGCCGCGGCTTCGGCGAGCGCGGTCGCGACCGGTGCGAGCGAGGCCTCGTCGGGATCGGCGATCAGCAGCCGATCCGCGGGGTCGAGCGCAGCGCGGTAGGCCTCGTCGTCGCGCATGGCGTGGGGCTTGTGGATCGAGAGGAACGCATTCTGGTGGACGTCGGGAGGATGACCGCAGGCGATCGCGAGCTCGATCGCGACGCGCCCGGCATCGGCTCGATCGAGCCGGCGGAGCTCCTCGGCCCACGCCACCAGATCGGGGAGCGCTCCCGTGGCCGCGGTGATCGCGGAGAGGTGCGGCGCGATGGTCTCGCGCCTGGACGGATCGTCGCTCGCGCGCACCAGCTCGACCAGCCCGCGGCGGGCCTGGGTCGCGCCATCGGAGTTGGGCGCGAGCTGGATGGCGCGCTCGTAGGCCGGGATCGCTTGCCGCGTGTCACCGCGCTGGGCGCGCGCGAGTCCGAGCCGGAACGACAGCATCGCGCGCCTGGCCTGGGCGACCGGCGTGGCGCTCGAGCGATCGTCCTTCGCGGTCAACATCCGCGTCAGCATCGCAGCGGCAGCGTCGACATCGCCGAGATCGATGGCGAGACCCGAGGCGAGATCGACCGCATCGACGTCGTACGGATCGCTCTCGACCGCCCGGTCGGCGGCGCCGCGCGCGCGGTCGCGATCGCCCGCGCCGAGGTAGTCCCGGGCGGCGCGGAGATAGCGGGTTGAACGCTCGGCCGGTGTGGTGCCGAACGCGGCCATCAGCTCGGCGGTGCGCGCGGCGCCCGCGCGGTCGCCGGCGAGGTTCTGGCGCTCGAGGAGCTTCTCCATCAGCGGCACGTGGCGGGCCTCGATCGGCTGCGCGGCGGCGACCGCGGCGGCATAGCAGGTCCGTCCTCGCTCCTCGTCGTGGAGCATCAGCAGCGCCATGTCGCCGAGCGCCTCGAACAGCCGCATGCGTTCCTCGGGGACTTCGGTGGCAGTGGCCTGGCGAGTCAGCAGATCAGCGGCGCGCCTGTGATCCCCTTGCTCCATCGCGATCTCGGCGAGCGCCTGGAGCGCTGGTGCGTAGCTCGGCTTGAGCTCGAGCGCCCGGGTGTACAGGGCTGGCGCGTTCTCGGGCCGCAGCGAGCGGATCTCGGCGAGCGCGGCGTGGTAGAGGCCCTGCGCGATCTCGCTCGCGTAGCGCGACGCATCCTCGTGCGCCGCGAGCGGCGACAGGTGGAGCGCGGCCTCGCGCCAGCGCCGGGCCTTGTAGCGGTTCTCCCCGAGCGCGAGCTTGATCAGCAGGTGACCACGATGCAGCCGGTCGGCGGCGACCAGCGTCTGGTAAGCGTCCTCGTCGCGCCCGAGCTTCTCGTGCGCGCCGGCGAGCCGGCGGTGCAGATCGGCGATCAGCGCGGCCGGCGCGGCGGCGAGCAGGGTCCCGTCGAGGACCTCGCGCAGGAACGCCTCGAGATCGTCCCAGCGCTCGGCATCGGCGTAGAAGTCGGCAAGCGCGATGATCGCCGGGATGTGATCGGGCACGCAGCCCAGTGCTTCGAGCAGGCGGCGCTCGGCGGCGGGCTCGACGCCCGCGGCTCGCGAGAGCGCCGCGAGCTGGGTCATGATCCGGGCCTTCTCGGGAGGCGTCAGCGACTCATCGTCGAGCCGCTTCTCGAGCAGCCGCGCGGCGGTCTCAGGATCGCCGCCCTTCTCGACGAGCCCGGCGAGGGCCCACGTGGCATCGGAGTGGTAGGGGCGGAGCCCGAGCACGCGCTCGTAGGCCGTACGCGCGGCGCTGGTATCGCCGACCCGCGACTGCAGGACCTCGCCCGCGGCCATGAGCGCCGCGATGCGGGCATCATCGTCGGTGGCACTGTCCGCCTCGCGCAGCTTTGCGGCGGCGAACGCACGCGGATCGTC
>Ga0316605_10001982_pt1 | contig 11713 bp, 10 predicted proteins | sample OWC_soil_day20_n_FD_207666 | JGI IMG/M metagenome (GOLD analysis project Ga0316605, IMG submission 207666) | Wetland soil microbial communities from Old Woman Creek delta, Ohio, United States - OWC_soil_day20_noCT | ecosystem: Environmental > Terrestrial > Soil > Wetlands | place: USA: Ohio... | reverse complement strand
ACCTGGGCGTTCGTGAAAATCCCGGTATCCTTATCTCCGGCCACGATCTCAAAGACATGGAAGAGTTGCTGAAGCAAACGGAAGGGACCGGCGTGGATGTTTACACGCATGGTGAAATGCTGCCGGCTAACTGCTACCCGGCCTTTAAAAAATTCAGCCATTTTGTTGGCAATTACGGTTCGTCGTGGTGGCACCAGAACGAGGATTTTGAAACGTTTAACGGACCCATTCTTCTGACAACGAACTGCCTGATTCCCGTGAAGAAGGAAAATACTTATCTGGCCCGGCTGTTCACGACCGGTGTCGTCAACTACCCCGGGGCGAAGTATATTGCAGACAGACCGGCCGGTGGAACCAAGGATTTTTCAGAGATGATTGCTCTGGCCAAAACCTGCAAGCCCCCGCAGCAGATCGAGACCGGCAAAATTACAGGAGGCTTTGCCCACAACCAGGTTCTTGCCCTCGCGGACAAGGTTGTTGACGCCGTCAAGTCCGGCGCCATCAAGCGCTTTGTGGTGATGGCCGGTTGCGACGGACGGCATAAAACCCGCGGTTATTTCACGGAAGTTGCCGAAGCGCTGCCGAAGGACACGGTGATTCTCACGGCCGGCTGTGCAAAGTATCGCTACAACAAACTTGCACTTGGTGACATCGGCGGCATTCCCCGTGTTCTGGATGCCGGCCAGTGCAATGATTCCTACTCCCTGGCGGTGATTGCCCTGAAACTCAAAGAGGCCTTCGGTTTAAATGACATCAACGAACTGCCGATTTCCTACGACATTGCCTGGTACGAGCAAAAGGCGGTAGCCGTGCTGCTGGCCCTGCTTTATCTTGGGGTAAAAGGCATTCGTCTGGGGCCAACACTGCCGGCGTTTCTGTCACCGGCCGTGGCCAAGGTTCTGGTGGAGAAGTTCGACATCAAGCTGATCGGCAATGTGAGTGATGACGTTGCGGCAATGATGAAAGGCCAATAGGAGTCCCAAACCTGCGTTTTTCTGTGGGGGAGGCTGTCGGGCTTTCCCCACAGAAAAGCTATTAGAAAAAGCTTTCAAAAGCAGTCGATCTTGCAATCCGTTCGTAAACACCAGGGTTTATTTGTCTGCCAAAAACATTTCTGCTTTTATTCGTCATTATGCGGAAAAACATCATTTAAACTTGTCAGAAGCTTATATTGCCAATTTAACATCATTGATCTTTGGGTATCCTTTGGGGATAATCATCCTGTTACAAAATTGTCCTAAAAACTATCATAAGACTTGACGGAAAGACCTTATTCAATTAGTGTTATTGAGAAATAGCAATATTGCTGGCGGCTGAGTTGCTTATTTTTATCGCAGTTTGTGTTTGAGCAGAAGCTCATGAAAGGCATAACTCAAGATTTTACAAGCAATCTCTATGAATAAAGAATTTATTCTTAAGACTCTCATTTTTCCCAAAGATGACCCTAAACAGGCACTGCGCATCAGCCGGTTTTTAATGGCACTTGCCGCCTATGTCATTTGTGTGTTTCTTTGTTATTTTGCCTACGTTGCGGGTTTTGTTACATCAGAGGCCTTTTTTGGATGGCTTGCCGCGGCTGTCAGCATCAACATTGTTCTGTTTATAGTATTCCGCACGGGACTGAATCAGAAAATGGCCGATCCCAGCCTGACGGCCATACAGATGTGTTCCGCCATTGTCATGGTCATGTATATAATGATGTTTGCCAATGAGACGCGCGGTGTCTTTCTGCTGATATACGTTGTTATCCTTCTTTTCGGAATCTTCCGCCTCAATACACGGAGTTTTTTGTATGTCAGTATTTTTACTCTCCTGACCTACGGCGGGGTCATTGTTCAACTTCAACTTTTACGGCCCCAAAACGTGAATTTCAACATGGAATATCTCCAGTGGGCTGTGCTGGCCGGTGTAGTGATACTCTTTTCAGTCATCGGCGGGCACATCTCCGGCCTCAGGGAAAAGATTTCCAAAGACCGCGCCACCATCCAGCGATTGACCAACAACATTCCGGATGTCATTTTTGTTTTTGATACGAATCTGAATTATACCTATGTCAGCCCTTCTGTAGAAAGCCTCTTGGGATACGAACCGGAAGAAATCTTAAAACAAAAGGCTTTTGATGGAATTGCGTCATCCTCATTGAATCTAGTCATTAAAACAGTGTCCGAAGTCGTGGAACTGGCAAAAAATGAAAAAAACGAAGAAGTATCCCGGACGATTCAAATGGAAATTAGCCGGAAAGACGGGATCCTCGTATGGACGGAGATGAAGTTTGCCATTATCAGAGATAAGCATAAGAGATCGTTTGAGATTCTCGCTGTAATGCGTGACATCACCGAGCGCAAAAAGATGGAAGAAGCTCTGAAGCAGTCCGAAGAAAAACACCGAAATATTATAGAAACTATCCAGGACGGTTATTGTGAGGTTGATCTTGGAGGTAATTTTACTTTCTTAAACGATGCAACATGTGAAATCTACGGATATTCCAGGGAAGAATTGATGGGCATGAACCATCAGCAGATTGCCGACAAAGAAAACGCAAAGAAAATATTTAAAACGTTTAATGAAATCTATCGAACAGGAATAGCCGGCAATATATTTGATTATGAATTAATAAGGAAAGATGGCGCTAGAAGACAAATAGAAATATCGGCATCTTTAAAAAAAGATTCATCAGGAAACCCGATAGGATTTAGAGGAACTATACGTGACGCCACTGAGCGCAAGAAAATGGAAGAAGCGATACGTCAGAGCGAAGAGAGATACCGAACCATACTCGATGCGATGGCGGATGCATATTTTGAAGTAGATTTAGCCGGTAATTATACGTTCGTTAATGATGCTGTCTGCCGTCATTTAGGATATTCCAGAGAGGAACTGATCGGAACAAGCTTTCGAGATCAAATGGATAAAGAAGAATTGGATAAGATTTATAAAGCTTTCGGTAAGATATACATGACAGGTAAGCCTGAACCGGACATTTTCTACAAGCTTCTCCGCAAGGATGGAACAAATAGATTTGCAGAAATGACAGGTTTCCCTTTGACAAACCAACACGGAGAGGTCATTGGCTTTCGAGGGATTGGGCGAGATGTCACTGAACGCAAACAGATAGAAGAGCAGATAAAGCATCTTGCAACGCACGATGCATTAACTGACCTGCCCACAATGAGACTGGCCAAGGATCTTTTGAAACTGTCAATTGGCCTGGCTCAGCGCAATAAAACAATGATGGCAGTAATGTTTATTGACCTCGACGGTTTCAAAGAGGTGAATGATTCCCTGGGCCACGATGCCGGTGATTATGTGCTCAAGCAAGTGGCAAAGCGTCTGCTTTCAAGCGTGCGCTCGAGCGATACAGTCGCCCGTGTCGGGGGAGATGAGTTTCTGATCATTGCAAACGGAGTTCATGTTTCCCAGAATGCCGAACAGATTGCCCAAAAAGTCATTAACATCGTGTCCCGGCCCATCAATTACAATGGAAGACAGGCGGTTGTCGGTTCAAGTATCGGGATTGCGCTTTGTCCCAACGACGGTCAGGATATGGACCAGCTGATCAAAAAGGCTGATGATGCCATGTACAGAATCAAGAAAGCGGGAAAGAACGGCTTCTGCTTTATTAATTCTCAATAATCTCTGAAATCAACTACGGTGTTGTCAGACGGAGTTTTTTTGACAGCATTTAAAGACAATCACAAATCAGAATTTGTGTTACGCATTTCTTCCTGAAAGAGAGTGTTTAAGCTTTTTCACGTATATGCTTTCTTTTATTGTGTAATAAACACTATTTGTGTCCGACAACCATAGAAGATTCAAATTTTCCGAAAATTACTTTTTTATGTTTTACCAGTAACCAATCAATCACATATTTGGCAATTTCCTCTTTCAAGGACCTGCATTTATCTCCTTGACATCACAGCTTAATTCCAATATCATCCTTCGCACCTCGTTGGTGAATATTCATGGTTTATCATCATCAAAGGGCGGTGCACTGCCAAGTAAATCACCGCCCTTTATAAAAAACAAAAGGCCTCTCTCTCGAGAGGCCCATCTATTTCGATGATCCGCTAATTCTTGTCAATATATTCTGAAAATATCACCCCTCTTCTAACCCAGATAATTTAAATATCTACAACGGGTTGGATGAAAAACGGATCGCCTCCTAATTGTCCATACACAACATTTGACAATATCTCTGCCCCGGTACATGCGAGTTGGTTGAATCAGATTGAAATCTATTTCTCGATCCTCCAACGTAAAGCTCTTGTGCCCAATGACTTCAGATCTTTAGAAACGCTTAAAAAACGGATCCTTGGTTTCCAGTTCTATTACGAAGAAATCGCCAAACCGTTCGAACGGAAATTTACCCGAAACGATTTGAACCTTTTGCTCAACAAAATTAAACTGGCACCATTGCCTTCCGAACCAGTGGCTGCGTAAATACGTAACCGAATTTATGAACCAATGTACTAAGGAGTAAGCCTAGAATATTTAACACAGATAAATTGTATAAATAAAATCATTTAAGTGCTCTGAATAGAATTTAACCTGACAGTTTGTGTCAAGTCTTGTATTCACAGCTTCGGTGAGAAACAAAACATCAGCCTCAACGAAAATGCAAGCTTTACATCCGTAATCAGTAAGTAGCCTATCTATTTTATCTTTTCGTTGACATGCAAAATTTTTTATTTTAACATAAAATAATCAAATGGTTAAAATGTTTAATCAATTTACAAATATTTGCAAAAAATAACATCATGGAGAAGGAGTCTTTATGAAAAGCAAAATCATCAAAAACAAGAGTTTATTATACCTGCTTGGTTTTTTAACGCTTTTCATTCTATCATGCTCCGGTGGAGGCGATAAGCCTAATATAGGATTATTCAGTGTACAAATCACCAGCTCTAACAGCACAACCTTTGCTGAAGGAACAGACAATACCTTTACCATTACGGCAACCGGCACACCCCGTCCCACCTTTTCCATCACCGGGACAATGCCATCAGGCGTCACGCTCGATCCCACCACAGGTGTCCTGAGCGGCATACCGTCATCCGGGAGCAACGGCACCTATCCATTGGTCATTACGGCGAGTAATGGAATTTTCAGCCCGACACAGAATTTTACCCTGACGGTTTCAGCTCCAATATTTCAACAGAAAATTGTAGATGCCGTTAATGCCGCAATGGCCGCGGCAGACAATAAGCGCGGTATTTCTGTTGCGGTTTATGATGGAATTAACACGTGGACGTATGCCGCAGGTTACGCTGATGGTGAATACGGAACAACAGTTGGTACACCAATGACCAAGGATACGCCCACCTATGCCTACAGCATCACCAAAACACTTGTTTCTGCGCTGGTTCTAACACAGATTGAAGGTGGACTCTATTCATTGGATGATACAGTGGACGACTTGTTAAGCGGCAATGCAGATTATATTGCATTGTCAGCGGGTCAGAAGGCTCGCTTAAATACGGCTGCAACTGTTGAGCAGTTGCTGACGCATACTTCCGGCATGCCTAACTATGCTGCAAATCTAACGCCCCTGATAACTATGTGTAATCCGGCAGTTTCATGGAAACCCGTTGATATTCTCGAGTACGTTGTTTTCGAAGATTTCGTTCCTGCGTGGATTGGAACTCAGCCTTATCATTATTCCAATACCAATTATATCCTGCTGGGGATGATCGCGGAAGAGTTGGGCGGGGCGCCTCTCAATACGCTTCTCGCAGTTAATTTTTTTACTCCGCTGACCATTACTGCATACCTTGGACCACTGGATGGCTATCCCTTAAACATTGCTCATCCTTATGATGATGCACACGCATTGAGTGTGTTATTTGCCGACGGAACATTTACGGATTATTCAGTTACGCTCCCAGCATTTTTCCCCGGATATGATATCTATCTGGGCATTGGCAGAGGCACATGGGCTGCTGGCGGCATTATCGCCACGGCCACAGAGATTGCCAAGTGGGGTTATCAACTTTATGACCCTGACGGCCTTGCCATAACAACAACTATAAGAACCCAATTGAAAAATTCAGCAACCGTTGACGGAGCCTACGGCTACGGTGTCAACTACAATAATTTTACATACACGAATGGTACGGTTGGAAGTTTGTACGGGCATGGCGGAGGTGCGCCGGGCTATTTAACATTGTTAAGATATGAAACAAACAAGCGTATAAGTGTTGCGATATTGACAAATTTCAATAATTCAGATGGTGGTATGGGCAGTGACTTTGTAGACCGCGAGGCACTGGTTGCAGCTATTTTAAATGCCTATTGAGAATAAATAATTGGTGGATGTGCTGACGCTTCATCCACCCTACAGCCGAGGTCTAAGTTGCATAGGGCATATAAAATAATGCATTTGAAAATAATTGTTTAGCTGATTTTTATAGGCAGGAGTTTGGAAGAAAAGAATCAATGGATAAAATATTGGAAATGGTTGCGCCTACCCATATAGAAAAAGGGGACGGTTGTTCTGTTTATTGACAGGAATGCCCGGATCGGCAAGAACAGCCCCGACAGACCGTCAACAGCGTCGTGCTGGGTTTAGAACTCATACCGCAAACTGATCCAGCCATGATGGCCGTAGAAATCCGGTTTCGTTTCAAAATCGTAGTTCAGCGATAGCGACCAGTTGGTTGGGGTCATAATTCGGTGCGACAGGCTGATCTGTGCAAGTAAAAACGGACACCGGGTTAAGGGTTAAGCTGCTTTTGCCAATATAGAACTCTTTTTCAAAATCATTCGGATTTTTGTATTTCAAAGTGGCGTGCTTTATTAATTCTTCTTCGAGGGATCAGGTTTCTTCGGGTATCCCTTCAGCGCGAGAAATTGTCGATAGAGTATCTTGTCCTGCTCCTCGATTGAGGGAAGCGGCTGCTGATTCGGGGGAGTGGTCGATTCCGGTGTCAGTTCCTTCGGGGATTCTTTGTTCAGCTTCGGTTTCTCATCCATGGTCGGCTCCTTTGGTGTTGTCTGCGATCCGCTCATTTCTAATTAAGTGTACTCTTCTGAAGCTCAGAACCATCCAGCAAGAGAGTCATTGTACACAAATTTTCTCTTTCTTCTGTTAATATCACCTATTATATCGATTCCCTTTATTCTCTTGTTTTTTTCTATATCTGCTTTTCTAGGTGAATTGGCATCCATAATTGGAAGCATGTTAGGTTTTTTAATTGTATTTTTATTAGTAGCTCTATACCTTAAGGGTATATTTAAACCTGTAAGGATTTCAGATATTGAAGATGCTTCGACGACAATATCTATCAAAAATAATAATTTCTTCAATAACTTTAAAATTCTCAATAGAGATAAAATAATTAATGATTAAACCAAAGTTTTTGCGTTGTAATAAAGGTGTGCAAATTAATATTTACCCCGTCAACACTGTGGACGGAATACAACCGCCGCTGATCTTCTCGTTGAACCTTTCAATTGGAAAGAAACACATTAGCGGACATAACGATATTGCAACATTGTAGGTGGCTTCAACGCTTAACGATGGCTTCCTGGATACTTCGAAACAGAGACTCCTGTGTTACCGAATATTTCATTTGATAATGATTACTTTGCCGTATTATTTTTAATTCATATAATCCAAATTTTGCAGTCAGGATATTCTGTTAGATATTCTTGACATACAGGACCGGACTTCTTATACTTCACCTATGAGCAGAGTCATATTTCTCACACATCCGACCGTAGGACATCTGAACAGCCTTCTAACAATAGCCCTGAAGATGAGGGAAAATGGACATGATGTTCATTTCATCGTTCCCGGGTCAAACCTTGCGGACCCGAGGATCAAGATGTTCAAGGTGCTCTATAACGGAAAAATTGTTCCTGACAAGATCCGTTCGCACGACATCCCAATTCACCTGCTTTTCCCGCCTCTGCCGTACATCTATCTTGCAGCGCTGCTGCCATCGAAAGTGGGGTTTGAGGAAACCAGGACTGCACTACGACTCTTTAGCTCCGGGATTGAAAACTTCACAAGGCGTGTAAACAGAGTTGTTAAGAAACTCAGGCCTGATATGATAGTGGCCGATTTCTTTTTCTATGCCGCACCACTAGTGGCGGAATTGAATGCATTGCCTTATGCTGCAATTTACCACTGCGGGCTCCCATTTTCAGGGAAAGACGCCCCTCCATTCGGCAGTGGTCTTCCGGCTTCCCATCGGGACACAGCCCTTAAGAGAATATTCAGAGAAAAGGAACAGGAGCTCTCCGATAGGCTTAAGACTTCTGTCAACAGGGCCAGACAGGCTTTCTCACTCAAGCCCATCGCCTTTGATATGCTGAAGACGCCTCATTCACCATGGCTCAATCTCTTGATAACCCATGAGGCCATAGACATACCGCGCCATGGTTTGGGCCTCAACACGGTCTATGTAGGCCCCACATTTATGAACATGGGAATGAACAGATTTTCCTTCCCTTACTGCGACTTGAGAGATGACAAGTACAAGATCTATGTCTCGCTCGGCACTGTATTCAACGACAAGCCGAAGACTTATCTCAAGATTATAAAAGCCCTGCATGAGAATCCGGACTACCAAATTATCGTGAGTGCCGGAGGCGCTTATGAAACAGTTTCCAAGATGAGTCATAACTTTAATATCATGATTTTTCAGTCCGTACCCCAAGCTGAGTTACTGAAACGAGTCGATCTTGTGGTTAGTCATGGCGGAAACAACACGTTGAATGAAACGCTCTATTACGGCAAGCCGGTCGTTGTCCTCCCGGTAGGAGGTGAACAGCATGATAATGCATCCCGGATAGAGTTCCTTGGGCTGGGATGCAGGATTGACATCGATTCGCTGGACAATGAAACTCTCTGCAGCACGATCGAGAGGCTTAGGAACAACACTGAAGTAAAGCTACGGCTCAAGGATGTGAGCAGCAAGCTCATGAAATCAGATGGGGCGATCACTTCAGTAAATTTGATAGAGTGGGTCATGGAAAATAGAAAGCCCTTTACTAGAAACCGTGATTTACCCTTAACCATTCCAAAAGAAATGATCGGTCAATATCTCCACAGCTGAGAAGAAAGCCCCTTTCAATTCCCGTAGAAACAGCATTGGTACCTTACCGAACTCCGGAGAACCGACCAAGGTTTTCGAAAAAATGGAATCCATTAACAATTTTAATAAACACCATTTTGCAGCATGTCAATAACATCTTCTATCAGTCATTATCACAACTACAAAAGTATTCCTGTGATACAAAATCCGAGTCACTTTTCAATTGGAAAGAAACACTTTACCGGACATAACGATATTGCTACTTTGTAGGTGGCGTCAGTAATAGACGTCCCTATTTGTTTCTTCAGAATCATCCACAAAGTACGGGGATGAAAGATGCGAAGGGCTGATTACTGATTTTCCGCTTCTGTTGGTGGCGGTTGCCTTCCTGTTAATCCTTGTTTTCCAAATTTTTATTTTTTATGATAGATTATAATCAGTAATCGTTAAAGAATCCTTCTTTATTAAAAGTGCTATGCGGTAGGCTGAATGAAATGGAGATAATATGTCAAAAGATGAACGCAGGATAAATAAAAGGTTAGATACTAAATTTGAAATTTCATGTGTACATGAAAATGATTATCTTATATCTTTTACAAAAAATATTTCGGCAGATGGCATGTTTGTTGATACAGAAAGACCGCCGGCAGTAGGTTCAACAATAAAATTGATTTTTTCCATAGGCAATTTAAAAAAAATAGAAATTAATGCAAAAGTTATGTGGATTAACAAAGGTGCTTCGTCAAAAGATACTGGAATGGGTGTAAAATTTCTTAATATGCCTGCAAGGGCTAAAGATGCAATCCTGAAAGAAATTAATGTAGTTGCGGTTCTATAGAAATATTTCATTAGACCACAAGGGAATCAGATTACATGGTAAAAAGATTGCAACTTTCTGACGTATATTATCAGATTTTTTCAGTCGAAATACTGATGACTTGAAGGTGAAGAGGATTCCAGAGATAAGACTTAATTGGACACTATCTGTAAAGTCAAGTATAGGTCGGGACATATAACGCAAATGAGAACCTCAAGATGCTCTGAAAGAAACATTACATTCCGGCAGCACCGCTTAACTGCCCGCAGGCGGCGAGAATGTCACTGCCCTTGCTTTTGCGCAGCATGGCAGTGAAGTGCCTGTCCAGCAGAACCTGCTGAAAAGCGGACACGTCTTTTGCGGATGGAGACTTGAAATCTGATCCGGGGAATTCATTAAAAACAATCAGGTTCAATTTGCAGCGTTGATCTTTCAGGAGCATAGCCAGTTTTGCGGCATCGGCTCTCGATGAATTCACGCCGTCGATAAGGATATATTCAAAAGTGAGCAGCCGCCGACCCGGCATGGGATATTTTTTGCAGGCAGTGAGCAGGGTTTGCAGCGGATACTTTTTATTGATCGGCATGAGTTCGTTGCGGGTCTCATCATCGGGTGCGTTTAAGGAAACAGCCAGATTGATGCAGATGTCCTTACCCAGTTGTACAATTTGAGGCGCAAGCCCGCAGGTGGAAACGGTTATTCTGCGATTGGACATTCCCAGGCCGAAATCACAGGTCAGGATTTGAATTGACTTGAGCGTGTTTTCGTAGTTGGCCAGCGGCTCGCCCATGCCCATCATGACAATGTTGTTGATAACGGCACCTTCCGGTGTTTCATGCTTCAGGGTAATCAGTTGTCCGACAATTTCCGCAGGCGTTAAGTTGCGTTTGAAGCCCTGGCGCGCAGTCAGGCAGAACCTGCAGCCCATCGCACAGCCGGCCTGCGTCGAAATGCAGATGGTCCAGTGGCTTTTTCCGGGAATAAGCACGCTTTCAATGAAGAGGCCGTCCTCCAGCTGGAGAAGGGCCTTTTGTGTGCCGTCCTGCGATTTCTGGATCTTGACAATTTCCGGGCGGCATATTCGTGCGATTGATGCGAGTTTCTCCCGGAAATCACGGGAGAGGGTGGTCATGGCGTCAAATGATGTGCAGCCGGATTGATGCAGCCATTTCATGATCTGACGGGCGCGGAACTTTTCTTTACCGGAGGCGGCAATAAAGGCTTCCATCTCCTCCAGGGTAAAATCCAGCAGGTTGGGCAACAAATTAACCATTGATCTTTTTCTTCAATGTTGCAGCGATAGCATCGATGAAACCTTCCGTGTTAACTTTTTTGTTGGAAGGTTTCTTCTCGGCAAGTAACAACAGATCGCCGGTCATGATGCCGCTTTCGACTGTTTCGAGCGCCGCCTTTTCCACCTGTCCGGCAAACTCGACAACATCCGGCGTGCCGTCCAGTTCACCGCGTTTGCGTAGGCCTCCGGTCCAGGCAAAGATCAGCGCCATCGAATTGGACGAAGTTTCTTCGCCTTTTAAATGTTTGTAGTAATGTTTTTGCACCGTGCCATGCGCGGCTTCATATTCAAACCAGCCGTTGGGAGAAACCAGCACGGACGTCATCATGGCGAGGGATCCGCTTGCAGAAGCAATCATATCCGACATCACATCGCCGTCATAATTCTTCAGTGCCCACAGGAGGCCGCCTTCCGTTTTCATGATCCGGGCGACTGCGTCGTCGATTAATGTGAAGAAGTATTCAATTCCGGCCGCCGCGAATTTGTCTTTCCAGTTTTTGGCAAATTCCCGGTCAAAGATATCACGGAATCCGGCGTCGTATGTTTTCGAAATGGTGTCTT
>Ga0316605_10001981_pt1 | contig 11715 bp, 3 predicted proteins | sample OWC_soil_day20_n_FD_207666 | JGI IMG/M metagenome (GOLD analysis project Ga0316605, IMG submission 207666) | Wetland soil microbial communities from Old Woman Creek delta, Ohio, United States - OWC_soil_day20_noCT | ecosystem: Environmental > Terrestrial > Soil > Wetlands | place: USA: Ohio... | reverse complement strand
GGTTTGGCTGGAGCCGATGAAACAGTAGACTGGTTATTCTATTAATATAAATTATAGAGATAAAATGATGATAACAAAACGCCATTTAACGGCTTTTCTTATTTTTCTTATTTCATTGGGGGGATTTGCTCAGCAGCAAGTTCCTCAGAATATAATGGCGGAAATTTATGAGAAGATAAAGACTCCTTATAAGTATGGCTTGGTTATTGCACCAACCACTAATAAATATAAGGTAGACTGCCCGAGTGTATTCAGAGAAGGTAATAAGTGGTACATGACTTACCTTATGTATAACGGGCAGAATGGTAAGGATGGTCGTGGTTACCAGACTATGTTGGCTGAAAGTGATGATTTGCTCAAGTGGAAAACTTTGGGAAATGTTCTTTCTTTCCGTGCTGGTACCTGGGATACAAATCAACGTGGTGGTTTTCTTTCTTTACTTGATAATACATGGGGTGGAAGCTATAAGCTGAATAAGTTCAAGAATAAATATTGGATGACTTATATTGGTGGTGCTTCTGCAGGATATGAGTCCGGACCATTGAAGATTGGTGTGGCTTTTACAAAGAAAAATATTACTAAAGCTCACGAATGGGAAAGTCTGGATAAACCAATTATGAGTCCGGAAGATAAAGATGCGCAATGGTTTGAAAACATTACTCAGTATAAGAGTTGTGTTTATTGGGATAAGGATAAAAAACTAGGCAAGCAGTTTGTAATGTATTACAATGCCGGCGGTCGTAACCCAAAGACAAATATCAAAGCCGAAAGAATTGGTATTGCTCTGTCTGATGATATGATTCACTGGAAGAGATATGAAGGTAATCCTATCTTTACTCATGAAGAAGGACTTACAGCCGATGCACATATCCAGAAAATGGGCGATGTGTATGTAATGTTCTACTTTAGTGCTTTCCGTAGTTCCAGAAAATATAAAGCATTCAATACTTTTGCCTGTTCTTATGACCTTGTTCACTGGACCGACTGGACTGGCGACGACTTGGTTATTCCTTCTAAGGATTATGATAATCTTTTTGCTCACAAGTCTTGTGTTATTGAATACAAAGGTGTGGTTTATCACTTTTATTGTGCAGTAAACAAGAACGATCAGCGTGGTATTGCAGTTGCTGTTTCAAAACCAATGGGAAAATCGGAAGCTCATTTTCCTGTTCCGGAACAGACTGGAAAAAGAATTATCAGTTCGTTGAATAATGATTGGTATACAATTGCTGCCGGAGAAAATAGCAATACTTATGATGCATTTAATGTGAATGCCGAATGGAAGAAAGTAAATCTTCCTCATAACTGGGATGATTATGCGGGATACCGTCAGCTGGTACATGGTAATCGTCACGGTAATGCATGGTATAAGAAAGAATTCGACTTGCCTGCTTATGATGCTGATAAGAAATTGTTTATCCGTTTTGATGGGGTAGGCTCTTATGCCACAGTTTATGTAAACGGCAAAAATATGGGACGCCGTCCAAGTGGTCGCACAACTTTTACTCTTGATGTAACAGATGCTTTGAAACCGGGTGCAAAAAATACAATTGCAGTTAAGGCAGAGCATCCTTCAATGATATCAGATATGCCATGGGTTTGTGGTGGTTGTTCTTCTGAATTTGGATTCTCGGAAGGTTCTCAGCCAATGGGAATCTATCGTCCGGTAACTCTCGAAGTTACAGATAAAGTTCGTATTGAACCATTCGGTGTACATATATGGAATGATGAAAAAGCTAAGACTGTAAGCATTGAAACTGAAATAAAGAATTACGGTAACACTGTTGAAACAGTAGAGCTTGTAAGCAAACTTACCGATGCGAATTGGACTCAGGCATTTCGTTTATCAGAAAATGTAACTCTTCAACCGGGAGAAACAAAGGTGATAAAGCAGGTGAGCCCTGAAATTAAGGATGTTCATTTGTGGTCGGTTGAAGATCCATATCTTTACTCTTTGGCTTCGATGGTAAAACGCGGAGGAAAAAGTACAGACGAGATGACTACTTCTTACGGAATCCGTGCGGTAAGCTGGCCGGTACTTCGTAAAGATGGTGACAAGACTTTCCGCCTGAATGGTAAATCGGTTTTCATTAACGGAGTTTGTGAGTACGAACATCAGTTTGGACAATCTCATGCTTTCTCCAATGAGCAGATTGCTTCTCGTGTAAAACAAATTAAAGCTGCCGGCTTTAATGCTTTCCGTGATGCTCACCAACCTCATAATTTGTCTTATCAGAATTACTGGGATGAGAGTGGAATTATTTTCTGGCCTCAGTTCTCTGCACATATATGGTATGATTCTCCTGAATTCCGTAATAACTTTAAAGCATTACTTCGTCAGTGGATAAAGGAACGACGTAATTCTCCTTCTGTAGTGATGTGGGGATTGCAAAACGAAAGTTCTTTGCCAAAGGAATTTGCAGAAGAGTGTGCAAATATAATTCGCGAGATGGACCCAACTGCCCGAAATCAGAGAATTATAACAACTTGTAACGGTGGAGAAGGTACAGATTGGGATGTGGTTCAAAACTGGTCGGGTACATACGGTGGATTTCCTGATAACTATAATAAAGAAATCACCAATCAGTTGTTGAATGGTGAATATGGTGCTTGGCGTTCTATTGATTTACATACCGAAGGAGATTTTGATCAGAATGGTGTGTGGAGCGAAAACAGAATGTGTCAGTTGCTCGAAAAGAAGATTCGTTTGGCTGAGTCTGTAAAGGACAGCTGTTGCGGTCAGTTCCAATGGGTATTCAGTTCTCACGATAATCCGGGACGTAAACAACCGGATGAAGCTTATCGGGTAATTGATAAAGTAGGGCCTTTTAATTATAAAGGTTTGGTTACTCCATGGGAAGAGCCGGTAGATGCTTACTATATGTACCGTGCAAACTATGTTCCGGCAAAGAAAGATCCAATGGTTTATATTGTATCTCATACCTGGGCCGATCGTTTTACAAAAACAAAAGGTCGTGTGAATATTGATGTATTCAGTAATTGCGATTCAGTGAAACTATATAATGATGCAACCGATACTCTTTTAATGGGTAAGAAAGTAAATCATGGAGTAGGAACTCACTTTATGTGGGAGCACAGAGCTGTTCGTTACAATGTTTTGCGTGCAGTTGGTTATTATGGTGGAAAACCGGTAACTCAGGATGTAATTGTTTTGGATGGACTGGAAAAAGCACCTCATTTTGATAAGCTATATACTAATGTCGCTCCTATCTTGAAAGGTGAAAATGATTATAACTATATTTACCGTGTTAACTGTGGTGGTGATAAATATACAGATGAATACGGACAGGTTTGGAATGCAGATGTGGCAAGGGGAACAAGCAAAGGTTGGGGATCTACTTCCTGGGCTGATGATTATAAGGGACTAAATCCTTATCTGGGCAGTCAGCGATTTACTTCAGATCCTATTGATGGAACAAAAGACTGGAGTCTTTTCGGACATTTCCGCTATGGACGTCATAAACTGGCTTATCACTTCCCGCTTCCGGATGGCGAGTATCGTGTAGAACTTTATTTCACAGAGCCATGGCAAGGTACAGGTGGCAGTAAAGATTGCGAGGGACTTCGTATTTTTGATGTTGCCGTTAATGATTCTACCTACATTAATGATATGGATCTCTGGGCAGAATCAGGACACGATGTTGCTTATAAGAAAGTAGTAAATGCAACTATTAAAGGCGGTGAACTGAAGATTTCTTTCCCCGAAGTAAAAGCTGGTCAGGCTGTAATCTCTGCTATTGCAATTGCTTCACGCAATAAAGATATTCGTCCTGTTGAGGCTGCACCGTCAAACGGTTGGTCATGGGATAAAGCTGAATGTGTAGTTGCTACTCCGCCGGCTTCATTACCTGAAGGACAAGATTCGCGTGCCACAGTTACTTATCAGGCTGAAGATGCTTTGGTAAAAGGAAAATCAGAAAAGAAACTTCACAAGAAGCAGACAGGTGTTTGCTTCTTGAAAGGTAATTCAAACAGTATTGAATGGAACATTAATACAGGTATAGCCAATGTGTATGCACTTCGATTTAGTTATATGAATATAACTTTGGCTCCAATCAAAGTTCGTGTTCAACTGGTTGCTGCCGATGGAAGAATTCTGAAGAATGATGAAATAACTTTCCCGGTTGCTGCAGAAAAATGGAAAACGTTGAGTACTACTACCGGCAGTTATATTAATGCCGGCCATTATAAAGTCCGCATCTCAGCCGAGAATATGAATGGTTTATGGTTTAATGCACTGGATGTGCAATAATTAAACTTTAGTTTAAATGAAACAACAATTATTCGTTTTATTATTTGGTTTAAGCATTTTTTCACCGTTATCAGCACAAAACAATGACTGGAAAAACCAGCATGTATTGCAGATAAACCGTGAACCGGCGCATGCTTCTTATGTTCCTTTTGGTAAGGAGAAGAATGACCGGATGCTTTCACTGGATGGCTTGTGGAAGTTCAATTGGGTATCAACTCCTGAACAACGCCCGGTTAACTTTTATGAAACCAACTTTGATGATTCAAAATGGGTGGACTTTTCGGTACCTGCCAATTGGGAAATGCATGGATATGGAACTCCTATTTATGTGAGTGCCGGGTATCCGTTTAAGATAAATCCTCCGTTTGTAATGGGGGAACCAAAGACTACTTATACCACTTATAAGGAACGTAACCCTGTTGGTTCTTATCGTCGCTCGTTTACTTTGCCCGCCGGATGGTATGGCAAAGAGGTGTTTCTTCACTTTGAAGGAGTGCAGAGCGCGTTTTATGTATGGGTAAACGGGAAGAAAGTAGGATATAGTGAAGGAAGTATGGAACCTTCCGAGTTTAATATTACCCCATATCTAAAACAAGGCGAGAATAAACTGGCTGTTGAGGTGTATCGTTATAGTGATGGAAGTTATCTTGAAGATCAGGATATGTGGCGCTTTGCCGGTATACAGCGTTCTGTTTATCTATATTCTACAGAAAATATCCGTATTCGTGATTTTGCCATACGTACAATTCTGGATGCCGATTATAAGAATGCTTCTTTGCAGATAGAACCTAAGCTGGCTGTGTACAATGGACAGAGAGGAGAGGGGTATACTATTCAGGCACAATTGTATGATGAAGCAGGAAACCCTGTATTGCCTTCTGTTCTTAAGCAAGATGCAGTTCCGGTTCTGAACCTTGACAATAAAGCTGAAATAATGAACGACCGCAATCCTCAACGAGGTGCAAGGAAGTTTGCATGGCTGGAAACAAAGGTTATTGATCCGAAAAAATGGACAGCGGAAACTCCGAATCTGTATACTCTGCAACTAACACTGAACAATGCCAATAATGAGGTGGTAGAACAGATTACTACCAAAATAGGATTCAGAAGTCTGGAGATAAAGAACGGACTATTTCTTGTTAATGGAAAACCTATACGTTTAAGAGGGGTAAATCGTCATGAACACGATCCGTACACAGGAAAAGTGATGAGCGAAGAACGCATGTTGCAGGATATACTTCTGATGAAGAAAGGAAATATCAATGCGGTGCGTACTTGTCATTATCCTAATAATCCACGTTGGTATGAGTTATGCGATCAGTATGGTATTTATGTAATGGACGAAGCCGATATCGAAGAACACGGACTTCGCGGAGCGTTGGCCAGTGATCCGGAATGGACAGCTGCTTTCCTCGACAGAGCAAGCCGCATGGCTATTCGCGATAAGAACCATCCGTCAGTAATATTCTGGTCAATGGGTAATGAAGCCGGTTACGGATTTAACTTTGCTGCAATTTCTGCATGGCTGAAAGATTATGATCCCACTCGTTTTATTCATTACGAAGGAGCGCAGGGAGTTGATAAAGACCCCGAAACAGTAGATGTAATCAGCCGTTTCTATCCACGACTTCAGGAAGAATATCTTAATCCGAATATACCCGAAGGTGGAGATAAAGAGAGACCGGAGAATGCTCGTTGGGAACGTTTGCTGACTATTGCTCAGAGAACAAATGATAACCGTCCGGTGATGACCAGTGAATACGCTCATGCTATGGGTAATGCATTAGGAAATTTCAAGGAATACTGGGATGAAATGTATAGCAATCCACGACTTCTTGGAGGTTTTATCTGGGAATGGTCCGACCAGGGAATATTTAAGAAACGAGCTGATGGTAAAACGATGGTTGCCTTTGGTGGTGACTTTGGAGACGTGCCCAATCTGAAGACTTTCTGTCTGAAAGGAATTGTTTCTTCCGACAGAGGCATTACTCCCAAATATCTTGAAGTTAAGAAGGTGTATCAGCCTATTCATATAGAATGGCAGGACAGTTCTGCTTTGAAACTTAAAATAACCAACAGACAACATCATTCCGACTTGTCGGCTTACAGAATGTTGTGCACAATCACAGCCAATGGCAAGGAAGTTGAACACTTAGAAGTAGCAGTTCCGGTTATTGAACCCGGAGAATCTGCTACTGTTCAGCTGAAAACAAGAAAAGCATTGCCTGCCAAAGGAGATATCCGTCTTAAGGTGAGCTTTGTGCTGAAGAATGATTGCCCGTGGGCTAAAGCGGGATACGAGGTGGCATGGGAACAACTTTGCATTCGTAATGGCTTTGCTGATAATACAGCTTTGAATGCAACTGTTGCTAATAAGTCGGGCAACCTTGAAGCAACAGTAAATGGAGATGTATTGCTTGTGAATGGAAAGAACTTTTCAATGCAATGGAATCTGAAAGAAGGAAGCCTGAACTCTTTGGTATATGGCAAACAGGAAATGCTTTCTAATCCGAAAGATATGCCTGCCCAACCAATCTTCCAGGCTTTCCGTGCTCCGGTTGATAACGACAAGAGTTTTGGTAACTGGTTGGCAAAGGACTGGAAAAATGCAGGAATGGATGCTCCGAAATATACAGTAGAATCTGCGGATTGGAAGAAAACAGCTGATGGCAGTATTATTGTTAACACCGCTATCAGGAGTTCATATATTAAAGGAAGTATTTTTTCACGTGCTCAGTTTACCATAAATAAAGATGGAAGCATGGATGTGGAATATCATTTCTTGCCTCAGGGAGAACTTCCCGAATTGGCTCGTTTAGGTGTTGCTATGATTTTTAATAAAGAGTTGGAACAGTTTGCCTGGTATGGCTACGGTCCTCAGGAAAGTTATCCAGATAGGAAAAGTTCTGCTCAGGTAGGCCTATGGCGTTCAACTGTATCCGAACAACTTTTTGATTATCCTGTTCCTCAAGAAAGTGGTAATAAAGAAGAAGTGCAGTTGCTTACCTTGACCAATGCAAAAGGGAAGGGAATTTCAGTTACTGCCATGAAGAAACCATTCTCTGCTTCGGCTTTGCATTATTCAGCGCAGGATTTGGCACGCACGGCTCACAGTTGTGATCTTGTACCCCGAAAGGATATAATTCTGTCTATTGATGCCCAACAACTAGGATTAGGAAACAGTAGTTGCGGTCCGGCTGTATTGAAGCGTTTTGCAATAGATAAAAAGGAACATACACTGTATTTCCGTATTTCTTCTGTAAATCATCAGTTGATTCCAGAAAAACTAGATAGATAAATAAATTAGATTCAGAATCAAGAAATTGATTCTGAATCTAATTAGATCATTTTACCATAATGCATTTGCGATCAACAATATAAACTCCGCGATCCAGTCCATTCAATGCATTTTTTCTTTGCACTTGCGAACGGAGTTTAATTCCTTCCATTGAGTAAACATCTACAAGTTTGTTGCTGTTATCATTATCAATAACAGGGATGCCGACTGAAGTCTCACCATCATTACTCAAATAAATATCCTTGATTTTTATGGCTGAACTACCTAACGACCAGAAGCCGATAATATAAAGATGTGAAGGATCACATTTAACATCTGGAGTTTTACTTTTCGATAAATTAGAGAGATCAACAGCCACCTTTAACTTGTCACCCATATCGTACATATAGCAATCTGTCCAATAATTAGACGTATCAAACAACCTGAACGAAGCTCCACATGTTTGTTTCTCGGCCAATTCCACTACAAGATATTTGTAACTTGAAAGATTTAACCCATTTGCATATTTCCAGCCACCAAATCCATATTGTGAAGTAGTAAGCGATTTAGTTGTTTCATCAAACGTGCCGGCTCCATAAATTGTAGAATTAAAAAGCTCACTTGTTAATGGGAACATTTCTACATTTACCTGAAATTGGCCACTTTGTATATTTCCTAATAAATCCTGATAGCTGAAATCAACCGTTGCAACACCATCGGCTTTAGCAATTATTTGTCCATTTACTATCGAGACAATATTAGACGAAGGATTACTATAAATAGCTTCATTCGTTACATCTTCTGTATGTCCGTCTAAATAATGAGCTGTAACTTTAAAATCCTTAGAAGTACCAATCAACATATTATATGTATTTTGCTCCACTGATACACTGCTTATTGTCATTTGATTCTTGGTAAACCCTACAAAAGAACTATCATAAAAAGTGTCTTCTGTAAATTGTCTTTCGGTACTAAACCAATCAACGTCAACATAACCACCTGTTTGGGAGGTTGCATAATTAAAGATGGCAAATCTATTACCTACAAAAACAGAAAGATTGTATTTCATGTCCAGTTCATTGCCAAACTTGTTATAGGTAACATTATCTGTACTGTAATAAAAGCTGGCCTTATTTGTACTGTAATTGGTTATTGCTCTTAAATAGATGATCGAATCACATGTTATTGGTTGAGAGAAATTAGCTTTGTTTCCGGTGTTCATCATTACAAGCTTCTTTGTTCTTCCCGAAACGGTTATTCCTATATAAGCATAAGGATCCTGAAATACTGCCAGGCCAGCTACATCGCCCTCTTTCATGTTTTGTACATCCATACGGATAGTTCCATAAGAATCTGTACTATTAGAGTATCCCAATATCCGTTGTGTTAATGTATTGGGAGCTCTTTGTAACGAATCAACGACATTAACTGTTTGCAAACGAAGAGAACCTGCTTTTTCCATCAATGACCATTTAGAGTCATCAGGATTGTGATTCCATTCCCATTGCATATCTAATTTGTAATTACGGAAATTGTCATTTGTGGGCAATGCCTTTATTATATAATCTTTTCCTACGTTAGGTTTCTTATAAGTTGTAACGCCGCTTCCGTTTACACCTACAATGGGCCAGTTATCAATCCAGCTTACCGGTTGTAAACTAGGTAACCGTCCATAAGCTCCTTTATCGGCAAAAAGCATAGTCCACCATTCTCCGGTTTGCGTCTGTATCAAAGCTCCCTGATGAATACGGTCACTATTAAAGACTTCTTTTTCATCATAGGGTCCAAAAATAGAAGATGACCTGAAAGCAACCTGAGTAGCATAATATCCTCCGGTTGTAGCATAAATATAATAATAACCATTGATTTTATACAGATGACTTCCTTCCGTTCCTGAATTATCTATGCCCGACTGTATGTTGCCAAATGTTATAGCCTGATCACGTATTACTTTAAAGTCTGAATCAAGTTCGGCTATGTGCAATTTGTTGATACCATATACAATATAGATTCTGTCATCGTCATCAAAGAAAAGACCTGCATCATAGAATGAAGTCGACAATTTCTTCATCGTCCAGGGACCTTCCGGATTAGTAGCTGTCAGCAAAAAGCTTCCCTCGTCCAGCGTATTGAAATGAAGATAATAAGTACCTTTATGATATTTGAGACTGCTTGCCCACTGTCCATGACTGTAACGGTTACAGCCGTCCAGGTTATAACAGGCAGAAGATTCAATTTTCTCCAATGGATTACTGCAATATTCCCAGTTTACTAAATCATAAGATTTTAATATCGTAGCACCGGGGAAGTTATGCATGGTAGTAGTCGACATATAATAAACATCGCCCACCCTTATCACATCAGGATCTGGAAAATCGCCGAAAATAACAGGATTAGTAAATGTTCCGTCGTTATTGTCGCTATTTGAACTATACACGAAATCCTGTCTCGGATAATCTTTTTTCGCATATTCCTGATACCATTGAAATGTTGGCCAGGGGCATGCTTCCGGATCGTTCAGAAAAACCAGATTATTAGCTGTGGCTACATTTGTGGCATCAAATTTAGCCATCAGGTGGGGCCATGTGAATATAAGCCAACTTACGTTACCGGCATCGTCCGTAATCTTCTTGAAATTGGCTCCGAAACCGTCTCCACCTGCTGTACCGGTAATATCTTTACCCCATGAGGAATTATATTTTTCCGGTGCCCAGTCCATTTCAGTAACAACTATCGGAGCAAAATCGGCCACAGGTTTTACCTGGGCATCCCATCCTTTCTGAAAGTTTGCATATCCTTGTCCACTGTTAAACCAACCCGGATAAACATGTACTGCATAGCCAATATTCTCTCCTTTAATGGGATTGACAGCGAATCCCTGATACAATGACTGATATCCTAAACCCGGTACCCAAAGAATATTGTCTGCACTGGTCCGTATTGCGTCAACAATCGTTTGAAAATATGTTTTCAGCTTATCGAAATGCCCTTGCGAACCGGCACCATAAGTACCGTCAGGACCAAGTATGTTTACAGGCTCGTTTGCCAGTTCAAACATAACATTGGGATTGTTTTTCAATTTAGGATGTTGAGCCACATATCCCCACACTTTTATCAGATATTGATTATATGCATCGCCCACGGCTATTTTTTCAGGACAAACACCGGGAGGACGCATAATGACATAAAGTCCTTTCGATATGGCATATTCAGCCATAGGGATAAACACATTGTCGAGTGCTGTTTTAAACCTTTCAAAGTTGAACGCCGAGATATCATTTTCACCGGAAACAGATACACCAGGGGTATTTGACCAGTATGGGTCCATGTGCATACGAATAAAGTTAACTTTCCAACCGGCAGTCATAATGCCATCAATAAGCCCTTTATTATAGTTCAGGCATCCTTTCACATCATAATTGGTCCAGTATTTTCCCTGCTCATTAAACCACGGAGAGTATGTTTGAGCAAAACCATGTAGATTTACTACATTACCATGGGTGTCTTTTAAATAACGTCCATCAACATGCAATCGAGGCATTGCTCCACCTACCCATGCTTTTGCATTTGAGGCGATAATTAAAATAAAAAAAGTAACGGCTAATTTTTTAATAATGTTTTTCATGTTAGTATTTGATTTAGCACAAATATAGATTGTAATTACTTGCAGCTTATATTATTATGTTACACGTGCCTTTTTCTATCTTACATCTATGAATCATCTGTTACAAAAATCTGCAGTTGCGTTACATATCAAAAATAACCAACTTTATTATTAGCTTTTATGCATCTAAAACAGTTATATCGTGACTGTGAATAATTTATTCATTTGGATCTGCCACCTGCCACTAAATTACTGCCAATGGCTTGATAATTAATATATTAACTTGGTGGAAGATAAATATTCTATACATTCTATCTGCTACTAAATTCTGCATCTACCACTAACAGGTGCAGAATTCTGTCTTTTTTAGGGTTTGAGCGCTTTCTTAGATAGCTGGTTTATGTCATAGTGCTTTATTTAGGTTATTATTGGTTCTTTTCAGTAATACTAAGTAAGCCCACAGCCGTGTAACCAATGTCAACCATTAGAGAAACCAAAAATTAAAGAATAAAAGCCAAATGGTTAAAAGCGGTGGGCGTAAATGTATTTATTTAAATTTTT
>Ga0316605_10001979_pt1 | contig 11718 bp, 6 predicted proteins | sample OWC_soil_day20_n_FD_207666 | JGI IMG/M metagenome (GOLD analysis project Ga0316605, IMG submission 207666) | Wetland soil microbial communities from Old Woman Creek delta, Ohio, United States - OWC_soil_day20_noCT | ecosystem: Environmental > Terrestrial > Soil > Wetlands | place: USA: Ohio... | reverse complement strand
CGGGGGCGGTGGCGCCGGGGCCCGCTCGCCGCCGCGCCGTGCGAGGACGACGATCACCACCCCGGCCACGGCGAGCGCCGCGATCCCCGCGACCACGCCCGACGACCATGCGGGCACGCGGTGCGCAGGTGCGGTCGACGACGCAGGCTCGCGCGCGGCGGCCGGCGTTCCCGATCCCGCGCCCGCCGTCGTCGTCGTCGCGGCGGCGCTCGCCCCCGATGCCTCGCGCCCCGTGAGCGCGGCGGCGCTCGCACCCGAAGTCTCGCGCCCCGTGAGCGCGGCGGCACTCGCTCCCGATGCCTCGCGCCCCGTGAGCGCGGCGGCGCTCGCACCCGATGCATCGCGCCCCGTGAGCGCGGCGGCACTCGCTCCCGATGCCTCGCGCCCCGTGAGCGCGGCGGCGCTCGACTCCGCCGCCTCGCGCTGGGTCGTCGCGGACGTCCCGACGCTCTGCCCCGCCTCCGGCTGCGTCGTCGCGGACGTCCCGACGCTCTGCCCCGCCTCCGGCTGCGTCGTCGCGGACGTCCCGGCGCTCTGCCCCGTCGCGGGCGAACCGTCGGCGGTGATCGCGTTCGCGGGCAACGCGGTCGCCGCATCCCCGGCGACCACGCTCGCGGGCGGCGCCGGTTGCCCGGGGATCGGGTAGGTCGCGCGCAGCGCCGCGAACGTCGTGACGACCGTCGTCATCGTCGGGCGCTCGTCGGGCTTCTTCGCGAGCATCGCCGCGACGAGGTCGTCGATCGCGGCGGGGAGCTCGGGCACGAGGGAGCGCATGCGCGGCGGCACCTCGTTCATGTGCTTCGCGCATGCCTCGGGCATCGTGGTCACCACGAACGGGGGGCGGCTGCAGCACAGCTCGAAGATCACGCAGCCCAGCGAGTAGACGTCGGCACGCGAATCGGCGCTCGCAGCATCGGCCCATTGCTCGGGTGCCATGTACGCCGGCGTGCCCATCGAGCTATTGGTCAGGGTCATCGCGGTCACCTCGGGCGACGCGGCCTCGGCGCTGGCAGCTCCGAGCTTCGCGATCCCGAAATCGAGCACCTTGACCCGGCGCTTGCTCGCAAGCTCCGCGTCGGCCACGACGAAGATGTTGTCGGGCTTGAGATCGCGGTGGGTGACACTCGCCGCGTGGGTCGCGTCGAGGATGCTCGCGAGCTGCGCCGTCGTATCGACGATCTCGTGGAGCGCGACCCGCGGCGGACGGCGGATCCGCGCAGCGAGCGACTCGCCCTCGAGGTACTCCATGATCAGGAACGCGCGCTGACCGTGGAAGCCGACGTCGAAGATCTTGACGATGCCGGCGTGCTTGATCTTGCTCGCGGTGATCGCCTCGTTGAAGAACCGCTGCACGTGCTGGCGGTCGCTCGAGATGTCCTCGCGCAGCAGCTTGATCGCGACCCGGGTCTGGACGATCTGCTGGGTCCCGACATAGACCTCGCCCATGCCCCCGCGCCCGAGGAGGCTCGAGATCTTGAAGTCCTTGATGGTCTCGCCGATCACGCGCGAGCCCTCCTGGCTAGAAGATCTGGGTCGAGCAGCCGAACTCGACCTTGACGTTCGCCGACGGATCGCCCTGCACGCTCGTGCAGGTCGCCGGGCACAGCGTGATCTTCGTGGGCGTGGTGTTGTCGTCGTAGAACCAGCCTCCCCCCGCCGTACAGTCGGCCGCGGCCGGCACCTGCGGCAGGGTCATGCCCGGGGCGACGCCGCCCATCTGGTACTTCACGTTGACCTTCGTCGGGTCGAGGGTCTCGCCCGCGGGCGGCATCGGCAGCGTCAGATCGCAGGACACCTGCGAGCCGGAGACCACCGCCGCGGTGATGTCCATGAACACCTGGGTCCAGTCGCCGGTGCAGATCACGCCGCGCGCGCCCATCGTCTGGGTGACCAGCGTGGTGTAGACGGTGCCGTCGGCGGCGCCCGAGCCAAACGTGCCCGTGCAGCCGTTGGCGCCGGAGCCGTACGCGTAGATCGCGTGGACCTTGAACCCGGTGAACATGCCGGCGGGCTGGAGCGCGTTGACCATCGACGTGAAGTTCGCCGCGCTCGTGCTCGAGTTGTCGTCGGTGACGAACACGAAGTGCTTGGCCGCCTCGGGGCGCAGGAAGTCGGAGTACATCGAGTACCGGCTGAGCGCGAGCGACGGGCCGTTGGTGCTGCCGACGGCCTGGTTGACGAGCCGGAACCGGGTGTTGTTGCCGCAGCTCGGGCCGCCGAGCGGCGGCGGTACGCAGATCGCGTTGCTGCTCGTCGGCGACGCGATCATGACGACGCGGTAGTCGATGTTGCTCGCGCTGATCAGCGTGACGAAGTCGTTGATCTTCGCCTGGACGTACTGCGTCTCCTGGTTCATCGAGCCCGACTGATCGACGATGAAGATGATGTCGGACGGCTTGGTGACGAAGTCGGCATTGACCTCGGTCCCCGCGCACGACGCGGTGCACGTGGTGTTGCTGCACACCGGCGTCGGGTCGCTGCAGTCCGCGCTGCTCTCGCACTGGACGCAGACGCCGCCGGCGCTGCAGATCGGCGCCTCGGCCGGGCACGTGGTGCTGTCGGCGCAGCCCTCGCCCGGGCCGCCGTCGACATCATCTCCCCCGCCGCTCCCCGACTTCGCTCCGCAGCCCGCGATCACCAGGAGTCCTGCGAGCGTGTATCCGAGCGACGACTTGATCATCGCTTCCAGGATACGCGAGTTTCCTCAGCCACCCTTCTTCTTCCGCTTGGCATCCTCGAGCATCTGCTCGGGGGTCATCTTGCCGCCGGGGGCGGCGCCGCCCGGGCTCTCGGGGGGGGTGTTGTTCTGCATCGCCGACTTCGCCGCGATATCGAGCAGCATCTTGCTCGCCTGCTGCTTGGCGAACTCGACCGACGAGCCACCGGACTTGGCGAACTCCTCGAGATCCTTCTTGGCCTTGGAGAACTCGCCCTTACGGAAGTACGCCTGGCCGCGCTGGAACTTCGCCTTGTGGTTGTCGGGGCGGCTCTCGAGCGCCTTGTCGAAGCTCTCGATCGCCTTGTCGTCGAGCCGCTTGTCGTCGTACGCCATACCTGCGACGTACCAGATGTCGGAGACCTCGTTCGAGCCGGGGACGACCGCGGCACCCTGCTGCGCGACCGCGAGCGCCTGATCGGTGTAGTCCCACTTCCGGTAGAGCTCGCCGAGGGCGACCCACGGCTCCGGGATGGTGGGAGCGAACGACAAGGACTTGGTCAGCGCCTCGGCGGCCTCCTTCGGCTTGTCCGTGTCGCGGTAGATGCGGCCGAGGTAGTAGTGCGCGCGCCACAGCTCGGGGTTGAGCTCGATCGCCTTCTGCAGGTACTGGCGCGGCTTCTCGAAGTTCACCGCGGTGAGGTCGGGCTGGACCTCCTCGACCTTCTTGTTCTCGCGCCGGGCCTGATCCTCGCGCGCCTGGAAGATCGCCTTCTCGTACAGCGTGTAGCCGTAGACCATCTGATACATCGCCTGCTCGGGCGCGATCGTCACCGCGTTCTGCATCGCATCGGATGCCTTCACGTAGTCCTTCTTGCCGATGTACGCGCCGGTGAGGCCGTACCAGGCGACGTGGTTGTCCTTCCACAAGTCGACGGCCTTCAAGTAGCTCTCGATCGCCGTCTCGAACTGCTTCTGGCCATAGGCCTTCGTGCCTTCGTTGGACTTCTTGACGGACTCGTTGCGCGACTTGTTGGGACAAGCCGCAAGCGACACGACGAGTGCCACCAGGAGACCCAGGCGGAGCCCGAGGCGGAGCGAGCCAGCGAGCGCTGGCGAGCGGGAATCGAGCTTCATGTCGCGAACGGTAAATCGCTTCGTCATGGGATTCCAGTCATGTGAGGGTTTCAGATCCCGAAAACCGATGACGCCAGCGACCTTTCGGTGGCTGGCGTCGAGGTCACAGACCGAGCGAGTCGAATCAGCCCGCGGGACGGAAGGTGAACGGGTAGTTGACCTGGACGCCACCGCCACCCTTCGGCTTCGGGAACTCGATGGCCTTGATGACACCGGCGACACAGCTGGCGACGTTGCCGTCGACGCCGGAGCCCGACGAGCTGGCGACGTTGCCGTTCGGCGTGATGAAGAACTGCGTCATCACGGTGCCGGCGAGGCCCGGCTTCGCGAGCAGCTCCTTCTCGTAGCAGTACTGGATCTTCTGGATGTTGCGCTTGATGTAGCGACGAATGATCGCCTTATCGAGGTCGCCCTGAGCGTTGGGCTGACCGATCGACACCGTCGGGACCGCCGCCGAGCGACCGCGCATACCGCCGCGACCACCGCCGACGCCGTAGCCCGAGCCCGTGCCCGAGCCGTGACCGATCGTGCCGTAGCGGCCGGTACCGATCGTGCCCCAGCCCGTGCCGCCGCCGCCGGGACCGAAGCCCGAGCGACCGAAGCCGAAGCCACCGTTCATCTCGCCGGCCTCGTTGCCGAGCAGACCGCCGTAGATGTTGCCGTCGTCGAAGCCGCTGGAGATGTCGCCCGTGCCGGTGAGGGACGCGAACGCGCCACCCTGGGTCAGGGCCGTCGAGCCGAGGATGCCGGCGTTCCGCGCCTGCTCGATCGCCTGCTGGCGCGCGAGCTGCGGGTCGGCCTGCTCCTTCTTCATCTGGTACTGGCCCTCGGCGCGATCCGAGTCCTTCTTGCCCATCTTGCCCTCTTCGAGAGCCATCGCCGTGCCGGTGCCGCCCGACTCCTCTTCGCCGTCATCGGGCTTGTCCTCCTCCTCGGGAGGCGGCGGATCGTCCTGCGACGCGCTGTTGGTGCGGGTCGACGTGTCCTCGAGCGAGGCGAGGTCGATGTTCGCGCCGCTGTCCTCGACCGGGATCTGCTCGAGGACGAGCCAGAAGCCGAGGTGGACGGCGAGCGAACCGGCGAAGTACGCCATCACGCGGCTCTCGAGCGCGGCGAACAGCGGCATCGCGTGGCGGCGCGGCTGCGGGACCGCGGAGACAAGGAACGTGGTCTTGCCGGCGCGGACGCGAATCTTCGCGCCCGACGGGATCGGAGAGATCGTCGTGCGGCCCTGCGACGCGAGCTCGGCGAGCGACGTCGACTGGCCACCGACGACCATTTCGCCTTCCATGCCCGCGGCGAAGTTGAACGCGAAGTCGTCGCCGTGCGGCGAGACCAGCGCGAAGTCGGGGGCCGGTGCGCCCTCGGTGGCGAACTCGACGCCCGGCGCGGTGCCGATCCGGAAGAACGGGCTCTTCTTCTCGTTGCGCATCCGCGACAGACCGTAGGTCGCGAGACCGATGCCGACGAACAGACCGCCGAGCATCATCCAGTCGTAGGCCATCGGCAGCTGGCGCGGCCGGACCGAGAAGCCGGGCTTCTTCTGGACCTGGGTCACGTAGTCGTAGTGGCCCTTGTTGTAGGCCGCGTTGTCGACCGCCAGGTAGAACGAGATCGCCGACATCAGCAGCATCGCGGCGGCGATCGCGAACATCGCGTACGTGGTCGGGGTGACCTTGCCACCGCGCGGGTCCATGCAGTGCTTCACACCGACGACGGAGTCACCGAGCATCGCGGCAACCTCGACGGCGCGGGCGCCACCGAGGTCATCGGCCTCGCTCGCCATCGCCTGCTGGAAGCCGGCGACCGACGCGGTCGCGGTGCCGTAGATCGCGGGGCCCTGGCCACCGATCGCACCACCACCGGCCATGCCGGGAGGCGGACGGACCGCCGGGGCCTGCGGGGCCGGCGCGAACTGCTGCGGCGGCGGCGGCGCGAAGGCCGGCGCGGGGGGAGCAAATGCGGGGGCGGGCTGCGCGGCGGCGCGCGGCGGGGCCGGCGGGGCCGAGGCCATCGGGGCGGGCGCGGCGGGCATCGGCGGGCGTGGCGCCGAGGCCATCACCTCGGGGGCCGGCGGCGCGGCGGGGGTCGACACCGAGGTCGCAACCTCCTCTTCCTCGCCCGCGCCGATCGCGAGCTCGATGCGCGTCTCGCCGACGACGATCGTGTCGCCAGACTGGAGCTTGGCCTTGTTGACCTTCTGGCCGTTGACGAAGGTGCCCTTCGTCGACCCGAGGTCGATGATGCTGACGTCACCGGGTCCGTTGACCTCGATGATCGCGTGCATCCGGCTCACCGTCTCGTCGTCGAGCTTGAGGTGGGCCGACGGGACCTTGCCGAGCTTGATCACGCTCAGGCTGAGCCGCTCCTCGCGGAGGAGCTGGTCGCCTTTGAAGATGCGGAACGTGAGGGGTACTTTTGCGCCGGCCATGTGAATCACTTCTCCGTTTGAGGAGCTGTCGAACGATGGCCGGGGAGTAGTCGAGCACGCGCGCGAGGTGCGCGCGTCTTGACTACAAGTCCTCGGCCGACTTGATGATCTCGGGGATGAAGTCCTTGCGGATCCGAATCAGAGACGAGTGCTTCGCGAAGTCGCGCGCGTTGAGGTCGGTACCCTCGGGCTTGACGAGGTCACCCTCGATCGTGTCGCCCGAGAAGTCGTAGACCTTCACCTTGCCGGCCGCATCGCCGCCCTTTTTGGGCTGCGCGAAGGAGGAACCGGCGACGATCAGGACGAGTGCGAGTGAGCCAAGGATGGTGCGCATACGGGTCGACCCTTTCAGGTTCGCCTGGGTGCGTAGATCCGTGACCACGGAGCTACAGACAACCAAGCTGGATTCGGGTTCCGAGATTCTTTCCAAAAAGTTCCGCGATTACCAGACACACGATCCCGGCCGGGATTGCTGGCCACCGGCCGAGTGTTTTCAGCTAGTTACTTCTTGGGGGCTGGAGCCGCCCCGGGGGCCGGCGCGGGGGCTGGGGCTGGGGCCGGGGTCGGCTGGGGCGGCGGCTGCGGCGGCATGGCCGCCTGGGCCTTGAGGAAGTTCTGGATCTGCGCGGTCGTCTTGTCGATCACGGTGACCTGCTCCTTCGCCTCGGCCTTGTCGGCCTCGTCCCCGGTCTTGTCCTGGAACTGGCGGAAGAACTCCTTCGCCGTGTTGTAGGTGCCGAGCGAGGCCTTGAGGTCGTCCTGCTTGCTAGCCCGGAAGTCCTTGTAGAGCACGCCGAGGTTATAGAAGGCCTCGCCGCGGCGCGGGTCGAGGTCCTTGGCCTTCTTGTACTGGGCCTCGGCGCCATCGAGATCCTTGAGGCCGCGGAGCGCCGCGCCCAGGCCGATCATCGCGTCGTAGTTCTTCGGCTGGATCTCGAGCACCTTGGTGAACTGCTCCTTCGCGACCTCGTAGTTGCGGAACCCGAGGGTCGTGAGGCCGACGTTCTGGCGTGCCTCGGCGAACTTCGGGTCGAGCTCGACCGCGGACTGGAAGTTCGTCAGCGCGAGCGAGAGCGCCCCGCGGTGCATGTACAGCAGGCCGTACGCGTTCTGGAGCGGCGCGTACTTCTCGTTGCGCTTCTTGCCCTCGTCGAGCAGGAGCTTGGCGAGATCGAGGCGGTTCTTGTTCTTCTTGAACCCCTCCATGTAGATCAGGCCGTAGACGGTGTAGGCCGCCACGTTGTCGGAGTCGACGCCGAGGACGTTCGACAGGTTGAAGCGGGCGTCTTCCTCGAGCGCCTTCCACTTCGAGTCCTTGTCGCCGATCTTGCGCATCTGATCGAGCTCGAGCGTCGCGAGGTTGATGCGCGCCGCGACGAGCTTGCCGTTCGCCTTGACCGCGCTCTCCCAGTACTGCTTCGCCCCGTCGATCTTGCCGGCGCGATAGTAGATCTCGCCGAGGTTCGACAGCGCCATCGCGATCTTCGTCGGGTCGCCCTTCATGCGCGACGCCGCCTGGTACGCCGCCTCGGCGTCCTTGACGAGGTTGCAGCGGTGGAACGAGAGCCCCACCATGAACTGCGCCTCGACGAGCTCGGTGTGCGAGCGAGCAACGGACTGGAAGCGATCCGCCGCGCCCTTGCACGACGACTCGTTCCACGCGCCCTTGTCGTTCTGGACGAAGAACGCCATCGCGGACTCGTAGTCCTTGCGCGCGTCCGTGGAGATCTCGCGCTTCTCGACAGGCGCCCCACCCGTGGTGCCACCGGCGCCACCGCCGATGTTCGGAGGAGGAGGAGGCACGCCGCCGCCCTTGGCCAGGCCGGACTTGGGGGAACCGCCGCACGCGAACAGGAGCGCGGTCAGTGCCGCGCTGAACATGACATGAGTGGTACGCATGGTCCTGGTCCTCTTTAGTCGAGCTTCATGACGGGGGGTTCGACCGCGATCACCGGGGCGACCAGGGTCGGGTCGGCGCGGAGCTCCGACGCCGTCGGGTAGTCTTCCGGCTTGATCTGCCCGAGCTCGCGCTCGCACATCTTCGACCACTCGCTGAACCAGCCGAGCTCGGTCGACTTCGACAGACACACGCCGTAGGCGTTGAGCGACGCGGCCTCGAGCGGCTCGGCGACCTCGGTCATCTTGTCGCAGAACGCTTCGACCTTCTCGTCGGCGAACTCGCCGGTGCGCACGTCCGCGGGGATCTGGGCCGTGAACAGGGCGTCGGAGAAGTTCTGCGAGATCTGGCCGAGGCGCGCCGCCGCGGTGATCGAGTTCGCGGCGTCCTTGATGCCGAGGACCCCCTCGTACTTCTTGGTGGCGCTGCCGCCGACCTTCTTCTTCTCCTCGACCCAGTCGTTGAACCGCTTGAGGCTCTTCTCCTTGATCGCCTTCTTCTTCGGGTCGGGGTCGAAGTTGAGGTTCTGCGGGAACGACAGCGTGAGGTACGCCTCGAAGTCCTTGTCGGCGTCGGCGACCTTCGCGAGGCCATAGTAGTAGCGGGCGCCACCCTCGTCGCCGCCGGTCTTGCCGCCGGCCTTCTCGAACGCCTTCGCCGCCGACGCGAACGCCGCGAGCGCTTCCTTCAGCTTGCGCTCGTCGCGCTTGACGACGGTCAGCTTGATCTTCGAGTCCGGTCCGCACTGCAGCGGCTGGTCGCTGCCGGTCTTCTTGCCCTTCTTCTTCTTCTTCAGGTTGATCGCGCGCTCGCGGACGATCTTCACGCACGATCCGTCGACCTGCTTCACCGGGCAGCTCTGCGCCCACAGGATCTGGCCGATCTTGGCGTGCGCGATCACGAGGCGGTCATCGCCGCCCTTGCCGCCGTAGGTGCGGATGTACTCGCGGAGGTGCTTGATCACCGCGTCGCCGTCGCCCTGCTTCTCGTAGACCGAGGTCAGCGAGAAGCTCGCGTTCGCGGCCTCCTGCGGCTTCTTCGTGCCGAACGTCTTGATGAAGTACTTGGTGTTCTCGATCGCCTTCGCGTCGTCGCCGATGCCCTTGCGGTAGAACACCGCGTCGCTCATCGCGTCGTAGGCGTCCTTCTCGCCGGCGTACTTCTTCGCGTACTCCTCGAGCTTCTCGCTCGCCTTGTCGTAGAACGCGATGTCGCCGTACGCCTTGCCGATCCGGGCGAGCGCCTTCGCCGTCAGCTTGCTCGAGCCGTAGTACTTCTGGAGCAGGTTGAACGCCTGGATCGCGGCGCCGATCGAGCGGCCCTCCTCGAAGCAGACACCGGAGTTGTAGAGGACCTCGTCGTTCTGCTTGCCCTCGGGATCGGCGTTGTAGATGTCGAGGTACGCCTGGCCGCAGTCGATGTACTTGCTGAAGTCCTTGGTCTCCTTCGCGACCTTCTCGAGCTGCTCCGCCTTCTTGCGCATCGACTGCGCCTTGATCGTCGCGAGCGTCGACTTCAGGTCATCCTTGCCGTCGAGGAACTTCTGGTCCTTGCCGAGCTTCTCGGCGAGGGCGAGCATGCCGTCGTAGTTCTGCGTGCGGTTGTAGGTATCGAGGAGCAGGTTCGCCGAGTACTCCGCGGTCTCGTGCTCGCGGTGCTTCTCGATGATGTCCATGAACAAGGGGATCGCCTTGTCGAAGTGGTTGTACCGGCGATAGATGTTCGCCTTGAGGAACTTCATCCCGACGAGCTCGTCGTCCTTGGGGTCCTTGATGTAGTTGATGTAGATGTCGAACGCCGCGAGCATCTTCTCCTCGCGCGGCGGGATCGGCTTGGGCTCCGGAATCTTCGCGTAGTCCTTGGTCGGATCCTCGACCTTGTCGGCCTGGCCCTTGACGCGCGGATCGACGTTGAGCGCGTTCTTCCAGCCGAGCACCGCGGCGTACGCGGCTTCCTTGGTCAGCTTCGGGTCGAGCTTGCCGCCCTTGACGACGTCGGTGAACGCGACCGCGGCGTTCTCCCACATCTCGGTCTGCAGGCGCGCGTTCTTCTCGTTCTCCGCCCGGCTCCAGATCAGCTCGGCGTAGAAGTACTGGGTCTGCGCGTAGTCCGGCGCGTCGGTGAACACGTCGAGGTAGACCTTGTAGAGCTTCTCGGCGTACGCGAGCGTCTCCGGGTTCTTGGTCTTCGCGGACTCGGAGTGATACGCGCGGGCGAGCTCGCCGGACATCGCGGCGGCGTTGTCATGGCACTCCTGCGCCTCGGACTGCGGCAGGACCTTCTTGCCCTTGAGCGCGCCCCACAGGCGGACGAGGTTCTCGATCTCCTTGACCTTGTCGTTGTTCGCCGCGCCCGCCATCGAGAGCATCGCGTGCGAGATGTTGTACTGCCACAGACAGACGTTCTTGTTCGTCGGGGCCGTCTTCATCAGCTCCTGGAACACGTAGATCGCCTTGTCGCTCTTGCCCTGGCCGAGATAGAGGTCGGCGAGGATCTCGAGCATCTGGAACGCGTACTTGTTGTCGACGCGCTGGAACGCGGCGTAGGCCTTGTCGGCCTTACCGATCTCCGAGTACGCGCGGACGAAGTCCTTCTTCGCGGCGCGGTTCAGGATCTCGTTCTTCTTGTCGTTCTTCGTCGCCTGCGCGACCTGGAAGAACGTCTCGAGCGCCTCCTGGAACCGGGTCAGGTTGAGATGGATCCAGCCCATCTTGTACATCGCGTACCAGTACGCCGACGACTTCGGGAACTTGAGGACCATCTTGTAGCGGCTCTCGGCGTCCGCGAGCTGGCCCGCTTCGAAGTAGTAGTCCGCGAACGCGAGGTGCGCCTCGGGGACGTACTTGCTGTTCGGATAGTTCTTGAGGAGCTTGTCGTAGACCGCGCGCGCTTCCTTCAGGTACTTGCCGCCCTGCAGCGTGTACCCGTAATAGAACAGCGCCATATCCATCTTGGGATAGTTACGGAACGCCTCGTTGTCGGTGAGGCCCTTGTAGGTCTTCACCGCCTTGAGGAGGTAGTCCTTCGCCTTGTTCTGCGCGGACGACGACTCGGTCTTGTACTTGGCCTTCTCGCCCGGGGTCTTGGCCGTGTCGGACTTGATGATGAACTCGACCCCCTTGAGCCGCCAGTAGCGCTGCTGCTTGGCGTAGAGCTCGCCGAGGCGGAAGTAGTAGTCGCTCTTCTCCTCGACCTCGCTGTCCGGCGTGTCCGCGATCAGGTTCGCGAGGATCGCTTCCTGCTCACCGCGGATGTTGCCGACGAGCCCTTCGATCGAGAGGACGTCGTCCGCCGAGAGCGACGGCTGGACGTCCTTCTTGTCCTCGGGCTTGAGGACGGTCGGCTTGACGCGATCGCTGAGCTTGACGTCGATCTTGACGTCCTGCTGCCGCGTGTACTTGGCCTTCTGAGCCCAAGCCGACGAAGGCGCCACCGAAGACGCAGTCGTGCTCACGACGAGCACTCCGAACATTGCGAGCTTCATTCTGTTCATTGCGATTCCCTTTTTCCCGGCGGGACAGTCTTGGAGATGCTGGCGAGGCAATCCGTACGGAGACAGTAGCGAACGTCGATCAAGAGGTCGTCACGGGTTTGTCA
>Ga0316605_10001976_pt1 | contig 11734 bp, 11 predicted proteins | sample OWC_soil_day20_n_FD_207666 | JGI IMG/M metagenome (GOLD analysis project Ga0316605, IMG submission 207666) | Wetland soil microbial communities from Old Woman Creek delta, Ohio, United States - OWC_soil_day20_noCT | ecosystem: Environmental > Terrestrial > Soil > Wetlands | place: USA: Ohio... | reverse complement strand
CGGGCTGGTGGTGACGCGCTACGGCCATGGCGTGCCGTGCGACAGGATAGAGATCGTCGAAGCCGCCCACCCGGTGCCGGATGCGGCCGGCGAAGCGGCGGCGGCGCGTATTTTGGCGCTGCTTTCCGGGTTGACAGCGGACGACCGTTTGCTCACCCTGATTTCCGGCGGCGGCTCGGCCCTGCTCGCCGCCCCGGCCGCCGGCGTGACGCTGAGCGAGAAGCGGGCGCTCACATCGTCGCTGCTCAAGTCGGGGGCGAGCATCGGCGAAATCAACTGCGTGCGCAAGCACCTGTCGGCGATCAAGGGCGGCCGGCTGGCCGCCGCCGCCTGGCCGGCCTCGGTGCTGACCCTGGCCATTTCCGACGTGCCAGGCGACGATCCGGCGGTCATTGCCTCCGGGCCGACGGTGGCCGATCCGACGACGGCGGTCGACGCGCTGGGCGTGCTCGATTTCTACAGCATCGACATCCCGCCCGGCCTGCGTGCCCGGTTGGCATCCGGCGAGCTGGAAACGCCGAAGCCGGGCGACCCGCGGCTGGCCGCCAGCGAATTCCGCCTGATCGCCAGCCCGCGCCAGATGCTCGAAGCCGCCGCCGACGAAGCGCGTCACCTTGGCCTGACGCCGCTGATCCTCGGTGACGCCATCGAAGGCGAGGCGCGCGAAGTCGGCAAGGCGCTGGCTGGCATCGCACTTTCCTGCGGTCGACACGGTTTTCCGGCCGAAAAACCCTGCGTGCTGCTCTCCGGTGGCGAAACGACGGTGACTCTAAAAGGCGGAGGACGCGGCGGGCGCAATACGGAATTTCTGCTCGGCCTGGCCCTGGCGCTCGACGGCGCGCCGGGCATCCACGCGCTGGCCGCCGACACCGACGGCATCGATGGTTCGGAAGACAACGCCGGCGCCTTCGTCGGCCCGGAGACGCTCGCCCGGGCGCGCGCCGCCGGTCTCGACAGCCGTTCTTTCCTGGCCGGCAACGACGCCTGGGGCTATTTTTCGGCGCTCGGCGACCTGCTGCTCACTGGCCCGACGCGGACCAACGTGAACGACTTTCGCGCCATCCTGGTCGGCGTAGAATGACGCCCTCCATGAGCCCGTCCGAACCCCAATTCCACACCGATCGCGCGGCGCTGGCCGCCCGTCTGGCGACCATCCTGCCGGCCCATTGCCTGCTGGTCGACGACGAGGATCTGCGCCCCTACGAGTGCGACGGCCTGACCGCCTACCGCCAGTTGCCGCTGGCCGTCTGCCTGCCGGAAACCGAGGGCCAGGTGATCGACGTGCTGCGCACCTGCCACCAGTTGGGCGTGCCGGTGGTCGCCCGTGGTGCTGGCACCGGCCTGTCCGGCGGAGCGATGCCGCATGCCGAAGGCGTCGTGCTGTCGCTGGCCCGTTTCAACAAGATTTTGCGGCTCGACCCGCTGGCCCGCCTGGCCGTGGTGCAGCCCGGCGTGCGCAACCTGGCGGTGTCGGAAGCCGCCGCGCCGCACGGCCTCTATTACGCGCCCGACCCATCGTCGCAGATCGCCTGCACGTTGGGCGGCAACGTCGCCGAGAACTCCGGCGGTGTGCATTGCCTGAAATACGGCCTGACCGTGCACAACATCCTGCGCATCCGGCTGGTCAGCATCGAAGGCGAGGTGTTCGAGATTGGCTCGGAAGCGCCGGATGCCGCCGGCTATGACCTGCTGGCCCTACTCATCGGTTCGGAAGGCATGCTCGGCGTGGTCACCGAAGTCACCGTCAAGCTGGTGCCGAAGCCGGAACTGGCCCAGGTGGTCATGGCTTCGTTTGCCGACGTCGGCCAGGCCGGCGCCGCGGTGGCGGCCATCATCGCGGCCGGCATCATCCCGGCCGGGCTGGAGATGATGGACAAGGCAGCCACCGCTGCCGTTGAACCCTTCGTCAAGGCCGGCTACGACCTGAACGCCGAAGCCATCCTGCTCTGCGAGTCCGATGGCACGCCGGAGGAAGTGGCCGAGGAAATCGCCCGGGTCACCGAGGTTCTGAATGCCGCCGGCGCCATCGACATTCGCGTGTCGCAGTCGGAAGCCGAGCGCCTGCGCTTCTGGGCCGGGCGCAAGGCAGCATTCCCGGCGGTCGGCCGGATCACGCCCGATTATTACTGCATGGACGGCACCATTCCGCGCAAGCGCCTGGCCGAAATGCTGGCCGCCATCGCGGCGATGGAGAAGAAATACGGCCTGCGTTGCGCCAACGTCTTCCACGCCGGCGACGGCAACCTGCATCCGCTGATCATGTACGACGCTGCCAAACCGGGCGACTGGGAACGGGCCGAAGCTTTCGGCGCCGAAATCCTCGAACTGTCGGTGGCGCTGGGCGGTTCGATCACCGGTGAGCACGGTGTCGGCGTCGAGAAGATCAACCAGATGTGCGTGCAATACGCGACGCCGGAGTTGGATGCTTTCCGCCGGATCAAGGCGGCCTTCGACGAAACCGGCCTGCTCAACCCCGGCAAGGCGGTGCCCAGCCTGCACCGCTGCGCCGAATACGGGCGCATGCACGTCCATCACGGCGACCTGAAGTTCCCCGATCTGGAGCGCTTCTGATGACGACGCTCGACGATCTGGTCGGCGCGATCAGCGCGGCCCATGCCAGCCATACGCCGCTGCGTCTGCGCGGTGCCGGCAGCAAGGATTTCTACGGCGGCCTGTTGGCCGGCGAGGTGCTCGATGTCGCCGGCTATCGCGGCATCGTCGCCTACGAGCCGAGTGAGCTGTACCTTACCGCCAAATGCGGCACGTCGTTGGCCGAGATCGAGGCGGCGCTGGCCGAGCGCGGTCAGATGCTGGCCTGCGAGCCGCCGCAGTTTTCCGGGGCGACGCTCGGTGGCTGTGTCGCCGCCGGCCTGGCCTGGCCGGGCCGCGCCGGATGCAGGCCGGGGCGGTGCGCGATTTCGTGCTCGGTGTCAAATTGATCGACGGGACTGGCCAGGTGCTCGATTTCGGTGGCCAGGTCATGAAGAACGTCGCCGGTTACGACGTGTCGCGCCTGCTGGCCGGCAGTATGGGCACGCTCGGCCTGCTGGCCGAGGTGACCTTGAAGGTGCTGCCGAAGCCGGTCGCCGAAGCGACGCTGGTCTTTGACATGGACGAAGCCGAGGCGATTGCCAAGCTGAACCAATGGGGCGGCCAGCCGCTGCCGATTTCCGGCTCCTTCTGGTTCGACGGCCGCCTGCTGCTACGCCTGTCCGGGGCGAGGGCGGCGGTCGATGCGGCGCGGCGCAAGCTGGGCGGCGAGCTTGCGGTCGACGGCGAAAAACTGTGGAAAAACATCCGCGAGCAGCGCCATGCGGCGTTTGCCGCGCCGGTCATCTGGCGCCTGGCGCTACCGACCACGACGCCGCCGCTCGGCATTGACGGCGTGCATGTGCTGGATTGGGGCGGCGGCCTGCGCTGGCTGAGCGGCGAGCATGATCCGGCGCAGATCCGGGCCATCGCACAGCAGGCCGGCGGCCATGCCGTGCTCTACCGGGCACCGGAATCGCTGCGCTGCCGCGAAGGTGCCTTCGCGCCGCTGGCCCCGGGCCTGCTCGCCGTGCATCGGCGCCTCAAAAAGAGCTTCGATCCGCGCGGCATCCTCAACCCCGGCCGCTTGTACGCCGAACTCTGATGCAGACCCAACTTGCCACTTTCATCCGCGATACGCCGGCCGGCCGGGAAGCTGAGGCCATCCTGCGCAGTTGCGTGCATTGCGGCTTCTGCACGGCGACCTGCCCGACCTACCAGCTGCTCGGCGACGAACTGGACGGGCCGCGCGGCCGTATCTACCTGATCAAGCAGGTGCTCGAAGGCGGCCCGGTCAGCGAGAAGACCCGCCTGCATCTCGACCGCTGCCTGACCTGCCGTTCCTGCGAGACGACCTGCCCGTCCGGCGTGCAGTACGGCCGCCTGCTCGACATCGGCCGCCGGGTGGTCGAGGAAAGATTGCCGCGCCGCGGCGGCGACAAATTGCTGCGCACGGTGCTGCGCGAAGTGCTGCCGCATCCGGCCATCTTCGGCACGCTGGTGAGGTTCGGCCAGATGCTGCGCCCGCTGCTGCCAACCATGCTGGCCGACAAGCTGCCACCGGCCGCACCGGCGGCCGCCCGGGCCTGGCCGCCCGCGGCGCAGGCACGCCGCATGCTGGTGCTGGCCGGTTGCGTGCAACCGGCGCTGGCCCCGAATATCAACGCGGCGACGGCACGCGTGCTCAACCGCCTGGGCATCAGCCTGATCGAAGCGGACAAGGCCGGTTGCTGCGGCGCCGTGCGTTTCCACCTGAACGACCAGGCGGCGGCGCAGGACGACATGCGGCGCAATATCGACGCCTGGTGGCCATACATCGAGGCAGCAGATGGTTCGGGGGTGGAGGCCATCGTCGTCACCGCCTCCGGCTGTGGCGTGCAGGTCCGCGACTATGGTCATGCGCTACGCGAGGATGCGGTCTACGCCGAAAAAGCGGCCAAAATCAGCACCCTGTGCCGCGATCCCTCGGAGGTGCTGGTCGGCGAACGGTCGCGGCTGCTCGATTTGCTGGCCACCAGCCGGACCGAGCGGGGGCGGCTGGCTTTCCATTCGCCGTGTACCTTGCAGCACGGGCTGAAGATTCGTGGCACTATCGAGGGGTTTTTGGCTGCCGCCGGTTATACGCTGACGCCAGTGGCTGACGGGCACCTGTGCTGCGGTTCGGCCGGGACTTACTCATTGCTGCAAGGGGAATTGTCGATGCAGTTGCGCCACAACAAGCTGGCAGCCTTGAGCGCCGGTTCGCCGCAATGCATCGCCACGGCCAATATCGGCTGCCTGACCCACTTGCAGGCCGGCAGCCTGCTGCCGGTGCGGCACTGGATAGAATTGATCGACGAGGTTTTGACATGAGCAGCGGGCCATCCGTTTTTGAAATCACCCGGTCGCTGGGCGAGGTTGATGCCAAGCGGATCAAGCGCCTGCTGGAGAACGGGGTCAAGATTCCGGCGCAGCCGCGGGTCGTCGAGGAGTTGCGCAAGCTGATGGCGCGCAAGGAACTCGATGTCCGCCTGCTGGCCCGCACCATCAACCAGGATCCGGGACTGACCGCACTGTTGTTCAAGGTGGTGGCCAATCCGGCCTATCGCCAGCACCAGCCGTTCGACTCGGTCGAGGCCATCCTGCATGCGGTTGGTGTACGCCAGACCTTCAATCTGGTGCAGGCCATTTCGTTGACCGCGATGGGCGATATCCGCAAGAACCGGGCGGTTTATGAGGCCTTCTGGGCCCGTTCGCAGGCAGTCGGCCAACTGGCCATGCTGGTCGCCGACGAACGGATCGCGGTCTGCAACATCTTTCCGGACCAAGCCTATCTGGCAGGCATCTTCCACGATTGCGGCGTGCTGCTGCTGATGCAAAGGTTTACGACCTACTGCGGAGAGATGAAACTGGATACGCCGGGCTGCTGGGTCGATCTGGGCGAGGAGGACCGCAAGTTCAACGCCGACCACTGTGTCGTCGGCTACCTGGTGGCGCGCCACTGGCATCTGCCGACCTTCATCTGCGACGCCATTCGTTTTCATCATGCCATTGGCGAATTGGGCGACCACGCGGCGCGCAGCATGCTGGCCATTCTGCAACTGGCTATCGATATCCATTACCGTGATCAACGCGCCGCCAACCCCGAGTGGGAGGTGGTCAAGGGCGATGTGCTGTCCGAGCTTGGCTTGAGCGAGGATGCTCTGCCGGAATTCATCGACATCATTCTCGAACGCTTCCATGGTCCGGCCTGACTATGCCTTTTGTGTTAGGCTTGCTCCCTTAAAGGAGGGGGGATGCCGATAACAATTGATGCGTGCGTCGCACAGCACCAGGGAGATCGGAAAGAGCAGCAGGATCGTGTGGCGATTGTGCCGCACTCGCGACTGCGCGGCGTGGCGCTGGCCGTCGTCGCTGACGGCATGGGCGGTCACACCGGTGGAGCGCTGGCTGCCGAGCAGGTGGTGCACACCGCCAAGCAGAATCTCGAACATTTCGCCCCGTCGAACGAGACGCCGCAGCATCTGCTGGAAAGCAGCATGCGCGAAGCGCACACCATGATCAAGGCATCTCGTTTCATGAACGAGAAGGACCCGCACAGCACGGCGGTGCTGCTGCTGCTGCAGCCGGGCTGCCTGACCTGGGGTTATTGCGGCGACAGCCGGATGTACCGTTTCCGTAACGGCAAACTGCTTAACCGTACCCTCGACCATTCCTATGTCGAACATCTGGTCGCCAGTGGCCGGATCACTGCCGAACAGGCGCTCATCCATCCCAACCGCAATATCCTGCTGACCTCGCTGGGTGGTCAGGAGGAGCCGAAATTCGGTTTCGGGACGACCGAGGATCTGCTCGGCGGCGATAGCTACGTCCTGTGCTCGGATGGCCTGTGGGCCTATTTTGGCGATGACGAGATGGGCGGCATCGTGGCCGGCCATTCGGCTCGCCAGGCTTCGGAAATCCTCATCGAGAAGGCCCGTCAACGGGCAGCGGGGGGCGGCGACAACCTGTCGCTGGCCATCATCAAGCTCAACGAGGTGCCGGCCGCCAAGCCGAAAGCGCCGGCCGGTTTCGTTCGCCGCTGAATCGGCTGGCGAGGTTTTTGTCGGCGTAGTGCCGGTTGATTAGCTCGACGGCCGGGAAAAAGCTGGCGATACGTCCGGCAATCGGGATGTCCCCGCCGATCCGGTGGGCAAAATCCTGATGGTTGTCGCCGGGCGCCGGGGCGAGCCGTTCGCCGGGTTGCGGACGCAGCGCGTTGTGCAACATCCCCGCCATCGTCACCTTATGTTATTCGGCCAGACCGGCAGCTGCTGGTCATAACTTTCGAGGATGCCGCCGGCAAGCCGCATCAGGGCCGAAGGGAGGGGCAGGAAGTGGCGGGTGAGGTTGAAAATGTCCGCCCCGCCCGCCCGCCCGCCCGCCAGTCTGTTTAGCGTTTGCCCAGTCCGCCGAGCAGGGCGGCGACGACGCGCTTCGGCTTGTGCGGGTCGGCCTTCGGCGGGGCCGTCGGCGAATCGGGGATTTCGCCGCGCGGGCTGTTGTCTTCGTAAGGCTTGCTGAAGTCGAAGCCGTCGGCGGCGATCATCGGGTTGCGGCGCGGCGGGCGGCGGTCCTGGCGATCGCTGCGCTCCGGGCGGGCCGAACGTTCGCTGCGCTCGGGGCGCTCACCACGTTCCGGGCGCTGGGCGATCGGGGCGACGACCGGTGCGCTGCGTTTTTTCTTGTTGCCCGGGGGGTATTCGTATTCCGGTTCCGGCTCGAAGCCGGCGACTTCGACCTGCTCGATCGGTCGTTTGATCAGCTTCTCGATATCGACCAGATAGACGACTTCCCGGGCGCTGACCAGCGAGATGGCGTTGCCCGTCTTGCCGGCGCGGCCGGTCCGGCCGATGCGGTGCACGTAGTCTTCCGGCGTGTGGGGCAGCTCGTAATTTATGACGTAGGGCAGATCGTCCACGTCGAGGCCGCGTGCTGCGACATCGGTGGCGATCAAGGCATCGGTCTGGCCGCCCTTGAAGGCTTCCAGCGCCTTGATGCGGTCGAGTTGGCTCTTGTCGCCATGGATGGCGTCGGCCTTGATGCCGGCCCGTTGCAGTTCGCGGGTCAGGCGCGAGCAGCCCTGCTTGGTGCGCATGAAGACGATGCACTGGCGGATTTCGCCGGACTTCAGCAGCTTGGTCAGCAGGCCGCGCTTGCCGAATTCGGAGACCGGGTGCACGCGGTGGGTGATGGTGTCGGACACCTGGTTGCGGCGGGCGACTTCGATCAGCACCGGCGACTTCAGCATGGTGTCGGCCAGCTTCTTGATTTCTTCCGAGAAGGTGGCCGAGAACAGCAGGCTCTGCCGTTGCTGCGGCAGCATGTTGAGGATGCGGGTGACGTCCGGGATGAAGCCCATGTCGAGCATGCGGTCGGCTTCGTCGAGGACCAGGGCCTGCACCGAGTTGAAGCTGACGCTCTTGTTCTCGACGTGGTCGAGCAGGCGACCCGGGGTGGCAACGAGAATCTCGACGCCCTTCTTCAGCTCGGCGATCTGCGGCTTGATATCGACGCCGCCGTAGGCGCACATGGCGCGGATCGGGGTGTGTTTGCTGTAGGACTTGACCGATTCGAAGACCTGCATGGCCAGTTCGCGGGTCGGGGCGAGGATCAGGGCGCGCACCGGGTGCTTGGCTGGCGACGGGCTGCTGCTGGCGAAGGGCAGGATGCGCTGCAGGATCGGCAGCGTGAAGGCGGCCGTCTTGCCGGTGCCGGTCTGGGCGCCGCCCATGATGTCCTTGCCACTGATGACCAGCGGGATGGCCTGGGCCTGGATCGGCGTCGGCTTGGTGTAGCCTTCGTCGAGCACGGCGCGCAACAATTCGGGAGCGAGGCCGAGGTCGGCGAAGGTGATGGCGGGGACCGTCTCGGAGGGAACTTCTGCGGCCGGGGGGCTGGCTGCGTCGCCAGCTAACATATTGATTTCAGACATGGGCTAGGATTATACGCCGTCAAACGGCTAACTGCGGTCCAGCCAGTGGGCCAGGGTGGCAAAAAGTATTTCCGGATCGACCGGCTTCGGGATATGGCCGTCCATGCCTGCCTCCAGGCAGGCCTCGCGGTCTTCGTCGTAGGCATTGGCGGTCATGGCCAGGATGGGCAGTTGTTTGCCCTTGCCGGTCAGCCGAATGATGTGGGTCGCTTCGGTGCCATCCAGATTGGGCATCTGGATGTCCATCAGGATCAGATCGTAATCGCGGGTGCTGGCGAGTTCGACCGCCTGTTCGCCGTCCTCGGCGGTGTCGACCTGCAGGCCGACGCTTTGCAGCAGTTCGCAGGCGACCTCCCGGTTGATTGGGTTGTCTTCGGCCAGCAGCACGCGTTTGCCCTGGTGGCGCCGGCGCAGCCCGGCTTCGATCGGCTCGCTCGCCATGCTTGCGGTCGACGGCACGGCGGCGGCGATTTTGCCGAGGCGGGCGGTGAACCAGAAGGTGCTGCCTTGTCCAGGCTGGCTGTCGACACCGACCGTGCCGCCCATCATTTCGGCCAGGCGCTGGTTGATGGTCAGGCCGAGACCGGTGCCGCCGTAGTGGCGGGTGGTGCTGTTGTCACCCTGCTCGAAGGCGGCGAATACCCGGGCGGCCTGTTCGTCGCTGAGGCCGATGCCGGTGTCGGCAACGCTGAAGCGGACAAGCAGGTTGCTGTCGTCCTCCGCCTCGATCCGGGCGGTGAGGGCGATCCGGCCGTGCGCGGTGAATTTGAGGGCATTGCTGGTGTAATTGATCAATGCCTGACCGAGTCGGGTGGCGTCACCGTTTAGAGCGGCCGGCAGCGCGTCGAAATCGACGTCGAATTGCAGTCCCTTGTGGCGCGCCTGCTCGGCAAACAGGGCGCCGATCCGGTGGGAGAGTTCGGCTGTCTCGAACGGCGACGGGTTGATCTGGAGTTTGCCGGCATCGATTTTCGAGAAATCGAGAATGTCGTTGAGGATGTCGAGCAAATGGTCGGCGGCCGTCGAAATCTTGTTCAGGCGGTCGGTCTGGTCGGGGCGGGCGTCGTGACGCTGGAGAATGTGGGTCAGGCCGATGATGGCGTTCATCGGGGTGCGGATTTCGTGACTCATGTTGGCGATGAAGGAGCTTTTCGCCTGGTTGGCCTGTTCGGCCGCTTCCTTGGCCAGGATAAGTTCGCGGGTACGGCTGGCTACCGTCTGTTCCAGCTCCTCGCTGTGCTGTTGCAGGCGGCTTTCGGCCTGGCGCAGGGCGGTGAGGGCATTTTCCTGTTCGAGCATCAGTTGCCCCTGTTGCCGCAGCGAACGCAGTAGCAGGAAGCTGAGTGTGGCCAGCATCAGGGCTACCGTCCAGCCGGCGGCACGGGCCAGACTGCTCCCCGGCGATGGGGTGGCGGAGACTTCGAGGGCCAGTTGCCAGTTGCCGCCGGGAATGTTGATGTCGAGCACGACGTTATCGTGCGTAAACACCGCCGGGTCACCATAGAACACCTGGCCGGCGGCGCCCTGCCCATCCAGCCCGCGTAGCGCCAATCGCCCGGCTTGCCGGGCGATGAAGGGGTCCATCACCTTGAACAGGCTGGCGGTGTCGATGGCCGTGCTGATGATGCCCCAGTAGTCGCCGGCGAAGAATACCGGGACGCGATAGATCAAGGCTTCGCCACCCTGCAGCAGTTTGACCGGGCCGGCCAGGCGGGGCTGGCGTTCGCGGATGGCGCGTTCGACGGCCGGCCATTGCTGCGGATTGTCAGGATAGTAGAGGCCGACCGCCTTTTCGTTGCCGGCCAGCGGAAAGATATAGGTCAGCCGGTTGCCGGGGGCGATGCCGATATTGCGGAAATGCCGGCCGCGTTCATAGAGCAGGCCGAGCATGGGTTCAATTTCGTCGGCCCGGATATTGCCCAGCTTGGCGGCGATATAGGATTCGATGCCATTGGCCAGGTAGGCCGTGGCGTTGAGTTCGGACTCCAGCACGGCGCGGATGGCACCAGCGTCGTTCAGGGTGTGCTGGCGTTGTTCGCTGAGGGCGCGCAGTTGCTGTTCGCGGGCGAAAAACTCGGTGGCCAGCCCGAGCAGAGCAAAAATCAGCCACGGCAACAAGGTGGCACTCAAGGTAAAGCGGCCGGACTGTATGAGGCGAGAGCGGTGGGAGGGCTGGTCGGGCAAGGGGCGGGATCCGCAGGTTTTTGCGTTGGGGGGTCAGGCCGGCCCGACGACTTCTTCAATTCGTTGCCGGCTGACCGGCTTGACCAGAATTTCGTCAAAGCCGGCGGCCAGGAAGCGGGCGCGCTCTTCCGGGAAGGCATGGGCGGTGTAGGCGATGATACGCAGCGCGGCCGGGTGCTTCTGGCGCAAGTGGGTACAGGTGTCTTCGCCGGACAGGCCGGGCATGCTGATATCGAGGAGGATCACTGCATAAGCGTTGGTATCGGCCATCGCCAGCGCCTGTTCGCCACTGTCGGCCTCGTCGGTGGCCCAGCCCAACTTGCCGAGCATGGCCTTGGCAAGTAGGCGATTGGTGGCGTTGTCATCGACGATGAGGGCACGGCGAGGTTCAGGCATGCGGACCTTTCCGGGAAAGAGTGGCGGTGAACGTGGAACCTTCGCCGGGGCTGGAAACCAGCGTTACCCGGCTGCCCATGTTTTCGGCCAGTTGCTTGACCGGGGCCTGGCCGATGCCCTGGTAATGGCGGGTGAGGAAATTTTCCAGTTGCTTGAATGTCTCAAAAATTAAGGTTTGCGCTTCGGGCGGGATGCCGGGGCCGGTATCGCGCACGGCAAAGGCGATGGCATTGTCCTGTGCGACAAGCGACAGGGTGATCTGCCAAGCCTCGGTGAATTTTACTGCGTTACTCAGCAGGTGAGGAGCCACCTTCAGTGTTTGGCGGCTGCCTTTTCCTCGGCTTTGGGAACTGCCTTTTCTTCGCCCTTGGCAGCGGCGTCGCCGTTTTCGGGGACCGGTTCGACAGCCTTCTTGCGCTTCTTGATGTTCGGGTTTTCCGGCGGCGGCAATTGCGGGGCAATGGTTTCCAGCTGGTTTTCCCGCATGTAGGCATCCATCTCCCGCCAGCCGGCGAATACGGCGGATTTCGGTAGCCAGTTGTAGATCGAGTAACAATCCTCGATCGCCCGGCCGGACTGCCGGCAGCCACTGCCTACCGCCTTGCCTTCCGCTTCCTGGACGGCTTCCTTCTTGGCGGGGTCTTCCAGTCCGAGCTGCTTGCCGACCTGTTC
>Ga0316605_10001975_pt1 | contig 11734 bp, 7 predicted proteins | sample OWC_soil_day20_n_FD_207666 | JGI IMG/M metagenome (GOLD analysis project Ga0316605, IMG submission 207666) | Wetland soil microbial communities from Old Woman Creek delta, Ohio, United States - OWC_soil_day20_noCT | ecosystem: Environmental > Terrestrial > Soil > Wetlands | place: USA: Ohio... | reverse complement strand
GCGCGCGGGCTCGCACGTGTTCGACTACGGCAACAACCTGCGCGCGCAGGCCGAGCTCGGCGGCGCGAAGGACGCGTTCTCGTACCCGGGCTTCGTGCCCGCCTACGTGCGGCCGCTGTTCTGCGAGGGCAAGGGTCCGTTCCGGTGGGCCGCGCTGTCGGGCGACCCCGAGGACATCCGGGTCACCGACGAGGCCGTGCTCGACGAGATCAAAGACGATCCGATGCTGCACCGCTGGATGAAGCTCGCGCGCGACAAGATCGCGTTTCAGGGCCTGCCGGCGCGCATCTGCTGGCTCGGCTACGGCCAGCGTCATCGCGTCGGCCTGCGGTTCAACGAGCTCGTGAGGACCGGCAAGGTGCGCGCACCGATCGTGATCGGCCGCGATCACCTCGACTGCGGCTCCGTGGCGTCGCCGAACCGCGAGACCGAAGGCATGAAGGACGGCACCGACGCGGTCGCCGACTGGGCGATCCTGAACGCGCTGGTCAACACGGCTGCGGGTGCGACGTGGGTCTCGTTCCACCACGGCGGTGGCGTGGGCATCGGCTACTCGCTGCACGCGGGCATGGTCGTCGTCGCGGACGGCACGCCGCGCGCGGCGCGCTGCCTCGAGCGCGTCCTGACGACCGATCCGGGCATGGGCATCATTCGTCACGCCGACGCGGGTTACGAAGAGGCGATCCGCGCCGCCGACGAGCGCGGCGTCGTGATCCCGCGCAGGCGCCAATGAGGTGGCTCGTCGACCGCGTGAATCACGAGTGCGTCGTGAAGCCATGACCGAGCTCGTGATTCGCGACGCGCGGATCATGACGTGCGATCCGGCGCGCGGCGGTCTCGGCGTGATCGACAACGGCGCGATGGTCGTCGCCGACGGCCACGTCGCGTGGATCGGCGATGCCGCCGATGCCCCGCAGGGCAGGGCGATCGAGCTCGCCGGCCGGCTCGTCACGCCGGGCCTCGTCGACTGTCACACGCACGCGATCTTCGCGGGCGATCGCGCGAACGAGTTCGCGATGCGGGCGGCGGGCAAGTCGTACCTGGAGATCGCGGCGGCCGGAGGCGGCATCAACGCGACGCTCGGCCCGACGCGGTCGGCGACGGATGAAGAGCTGATCGAGCTGCTCGAGAGCCGGCTCGATCTCGTGCTCGCGCACGGCACGACGACGATCGAGGTGAAGTCGGGCTACGACCTGACCGTGGAGGGCGAGCTGCGGCTCTTGCGATGCGTGGCGCGGTCGTCGCAGACGCGCGGCGGGCCACGCATCGTGCCGACCTTGCTCGCGCACCTGGTGCCGCCCGAGCGCAGAGCGGATCGCGACGCGTTCGTCCGCGAGCTCGTCGACCAGCTGGTTCCCGCGGTCGCGCGCGAGCAGCTCGCGACGAGCGTCGACGTCTATTGCGACGAGGGCGCGTTCACCCTCGACGAGACCCGCGCGATCCTCGGCGCGGCGAAGCGCGTCGGCTTGGCCGTGCGCGGTCACGTCGGGCAGTTCAAGGACCTCGGTGCGGCGCAGCTGCTCGCCGAGCTCGGCGCGCTGTCGGGCGATCACTTGGAGCAGATCGACGACGCGGGCATCGCCGCGCTGGCGGGCGCCGGCATCGTCGCGGTGATGTTGCCCGGCGCGTGTGTCCAGCTCCGGCTGCCCATCCCGCCGATCGAGAAGCTCCGCGCGGCCGGCGTCGCGATGGCGATCGCGAGCGATCTCAACCCGGGCTCGTCGTACTGCGAGGCGCTGCCGATCCAGCTCTGGCTCGCGACCACGCACTACGGGATGACCCTCGACGAAGCGTGGCTCGGCGTGACGCGCCATGCGGCGAAGGCGCTCGGGCTCGCAGACGGCGTCGGGACGCTCGCGGTCGGCGCACCCGCCGACTTCGTGGTCTGGCGTTGTGAAGACCCTGCAGCCGTTCCGTACCGCTACGGCGCGCCGCTCGTCGACGAGGTCTACGTCGCGGGTGAACCGGCGCCACCACGCTGAAAAACCGCTGGCGAAGCCAGCCGTTCGTGATCACGCTCTCGCGCGATGACCCTGCTGCTCGTGTTGCTCGGCGTCACCTGGGCCGGGCTCGCAGCGTGGACGTACGCCGGCGAGCGCGGGTGCCGCTGCGAACGCCGCCAGCTGCCGCGCCCGAAGCGGCCGCGCCGATAATCCGCCGATCGCCCTTGACGTGGTTGCAATGTGATATCACTTTGCAACCAGCACTTCTCGGAGGGCACCATGGCAATGAAGGAACGTGACGCACTGTCGTTTTCTGGTTGGCTCGCGCTGCTGGTCGGGCTCGGCTCGCTCGCCGGGGCGGTCGCGGTGCTCATCCAGATCAAGCAGCACGCGCAGGATCCGCTCCAATACTTGGGCGGCGGCATCGGGCTGTTCGTGTTCGGCATGCTGCTGCTCGCCGGCTGCGCGGTGATCGGCCCGAACGAAGCGCGCGTGCTGACGTTCTTCGGTCGCTACACCGGCTCCGTGAAGGAGGCCGGACTGCGCTGGATGAACCCGCTGACGACCAAGAAGGTGGTGTCACTGCGCGCCCGTAACTTCGAGACGGCGAAGATCAAGGTCAACGACCTCGACGGCAACCCGATCGAGATCGGCGCCGTGATCGTGTGGCGTGTCGTCGATACCGCGCAGGCGTCGTTCGACGTCGAGGACTTCACGAACTACGTCCAGATCCAGGCCGAGAGCGCGATGCGAAACCTCGCGATGCACCATCCCTACGACTCGCACGACGACAACGTGATGAGCCTGCGCGGGCAGTCGGAGGCCGTCGCGGAGCAGCTGCGCAAGGAAGTCACCGAGCGCATCCACGCGGCGGGCTGCGAGGTCGTCGACGCGCGCATCGCGCACCTCGCGTACGCGCCGGAGATCGCGCAGGCGATGCTGCAGCGCCAGCAGGCCGGCGCGATCATCGCCGCGCGCCAGCGCATCGTCGAAGGCGCGGTGTCGATGGTCGAGATGGCGCTCGACCAGCTGTCGAAGCGCGGCATCGTCGAGCTCGACACCGAGCGCAAGGCCGCGATGGTCTCGAACCTGCTCGTCGTACTCTGCGGCGAGCGCGCGACCCAGCCGGTCGTCAACGCGGGAACGCTCTACTAGCGAGATCACGCCATGGCAGAGCGCAAGCCGTTCCTGCTCCGCATCGATCCCGCGGTGCACGACGCCCTCCAGAAGTGGGCGGCGGATGATCTGCGTAGCCTCAACGCGCAGATCGAATACGTGCTGCGTGATGCCCTCGCGAAAGCAGGCCGACTGCCGCTCGAGCGCAAGAAGAAGGATCACCCGTATCGCTGACTACCAGCCGACACCGATCTCGAACGAGACGAACGGCTGCACGTTGTCCTGCGGGATGACGAGCTTCTCCGCATCCGCGAACACCGCGAAGCCCGCGGTGAGCGACGTCACCGCTTCGATGCCGACGCCGAGTGGAACGAGCCATTGCGCCTGGATGACGGCTTCGGGTCCGGCGACCGATCCACGATCGACCTTGTCGGGCTCTCCGAACTTGAAGCCCGGATGATCCTGCCCGACCTGCAGCTCGGCGAAGCCCGCGCCCGCGCGCAGCTTGCCGGTGCCGCGCGCGGTGTGCTTCTCGAGGAACGTCCACGTCCCGCGAAAGTGCGCCATCTCGCGGCCCGCTTCGTCGTGAATGATCGCTTGGCCCGTCCCGCAGCTCTCGACGCCGAAGCCGGCGATGATCCGAACGTCGAGACAGATCGTCGGGCGGCCGGTGTCGTCACTCGTCGCGCCGCCGAACCGCATGTTGAGTCGATTGGTCGCGGGCCCCGACGCGCTCGTGCTGCCTTCTTCGATCGATTCGCCGGAGGGTGCGGAGGGTGGCTCTGCACGCACCATCGGCGACATGCAGATCACGAGCAACCCGACGGCACGCACAGCCTGTGTGTAGCACGCACGTACGCATCGCCTCCGAATTGCAGGAGGTTGGACTCGCGATCTCCATTACAGTGATTTTTCGATCCGGATGCCGAGCGAGGCGCGCTAGGCTCCTGGCCATGGGTGACCGCAGCGGGCGAACCACGCGGCGCTTCGACAGCAGCGACCTGGTCGCGCTGACGAAGAAGTCGATCGTGGAGAGCGAGCAAGCGACGGTGGAGGAGGACGATCCATTTGCCGAGTGGAACGAGCCGGTGGTCGCGACCGGCTCGCAAAACGAAGCGCTGCCGACGACTTCGCGGACCGCCACGTTGCACGACCCGCTGACCACCGGCCTGTTGGCCGAGGTGGCGCGGCGCACGTCGACCCTCGAGATCGATCCGCGAACGATCGAGCTCGCCATTCGCAACACGCAGGAGATCGACCCCGATCTCCTGGCCGCGGCGCTGCGCGATGCGGAGCGCACGCCGGTGCCGGCCGAGCCGGTCCAGCCGAATACGAAGCGCCGGAAGTAAGAACGTAACTTCCGGCGTGCGCACGTAGCGGCGCAGATCCATGGGTGCAGTCGCGGTTCTCAGTCAGCGGACCGTGGCGACGAGCGAGCCGTCGTCGATCAACGCGCGGACGGCGACGATGTCGGGCGCGAGTGGTCGATCCACCATCATCGCGGGAACCTTGGCGCGGATGACGGCATGGACCGCTTCGAGCGGCTTCGTCGTGCGGAGCGGACGGCGGAGGTCGAGGCCTTGCGCGGCGCAGAGCAGCTCGATCGCGAGCACGGTACGTACGTGGTCGTGGATCATCGCGAGCTTGAGCGCCGCGGTTGCCCCCATCGAGACGTGATCTTCACGACCCGCGGACGACGGGATCGAGTCGACGGAGGCTGGGTGCGCGAGGACCTTGTTCTCCGAGACCAGCGCCGCGGCGGAGACCTGCGCGATCATGAAGCCCGAGTTGAGGCCGCTGTCGGGCGCCAGGAACGGCGGCAGGCCGCTCGATAGGTGCGGGTTCACGAGCTGCTCGATGCGGCGCTCGCTGATGTTCGCGAGCTCGGCGATCGCGATCGCGGCGGCGTCGAGCGCGATCGCGACGGGCTGACCGTGAAAGTTGCCGCCGCTGATCATCTCGTCGCCGTCCGGACCGTCGAGGAAGACGAGCGGGTTGTCCGTCGACGATGCAGCCTCGCGCTCGAGGACGGTGCGCGCGAACCCGAGCATGTCACGCGTCGCGCCGTGCACCTGCGGCATGCAGCGCAGCGAATACGGATCTTGGACCTTGCCGCAGTCCTTGTGTGACTCGGCGATTTCGGAGCCGGCGAGCAGCTCGCGCAAGAACGCCCCGACGGCGATCTGGCCCGGGTGCGGGCGCGCTCCGACGACGCGCGCATCGAAGGCGCGCGCGGTGCCCTTGAGCGCTTCGAGCGACAGCGCGCCGGCGATGTCGGCGACGCTGCACGTGAGCTCCGCATCGTGGAGCGCCAGGCCTCCGACGGCGGTCATGTGCTGCGTGCCGTTGAGCAGCGTCAGGCCCTCTTTGGCTTCCAGGACGAGCGGCTCGAGCTTCGCGCGGCGCAGCGCTTCGGCGGCCGGCAGCGTCTCGCCGCGATACTCGGCGAGGCCTTCGCCGATCATGCCGAGCGCCAGATGGGCGAGGGGTGCGAGATCTCCGGAGGCGCCGACGGATCCGCGCGCCGGGATCACCGGATGCACCCCGGCGTTGAGCAACTCGCACAGCCGCTCGCAACACACGGCCCGCGCCCCGCTGCGACCCGTCGCGAGGACGGCGGCGCGGAGCAACATCATCGCCCGGACCACGTCGCGTGGGAGCGGTGTACCGACGCCAGCGGCGTGCGAACGCACGAGATTCTGTTGGAGCCGCGTGACTTCGGCGGCGGAGATCCGGACCTCGGCGAGCGCGCCGAAGCCGGTGTTGACGCCGTACACCGCGGGGGACGCATCGCCGCCCGCAACGACCTGATCGACCACACGCCGTGCGCGGTCCATCGCCGCTTGCGCGCGGCTGCCGATCGCGACCGCGCGCCCACCCCGCGCCACCTCAGAAATCGCGACCAAAGTCAGCGGGTCATCGCCGAGCCGAAGCGCCGTTTGCACGCGCGTTCGATACCGCCAAATACTCGGAATGACAATCCCCTCCGTTGACACGTCCGAGGTCACGCGCGATCGTTGGTGCGACTTGGGAGCGTCACCCGAAGATCCTGATCCGGTTGCGAATGAGGGCGCATCCGGATCGACCGACGCGGCCGACAAGAGTGGGCGGTCGCTGGCGGCGCGCGTGGACGCCGCGATGCAAGCGAACGGTGAGGATGAAGACGATCGCGATGCCGGCGAGACGATGCTCGATCAGTCGGTGCCGATCGACATGGACGACGTCCAGGAGCTGACGCCGCCGCCGATCGCGACGCCGATTCCACCGCCGCCGAAACTTCCTCCGCTGCGCCCCTCGGGCCTGCCACCACCGCCGATCCCGGCGATGCGGCCCAACACCGTCGTCGTCCCACCCAGGCCGCCGATGACGGTCAAGGTTCCGGCGGTCGGGCCGAAGCCAACCGCGCGCGCATCGGGTCCGCTCAACGTGCCGGCAACACCATCGACGGGGCCGATTCCCACGATCTCGGTGCCTTCGAAAGCGGACGACGACGCGCCAGTCGCGGTCGCGCGCACGGAGCCGAGCGAACGTACGCGGCCACCGACGCCACCACCGGAGCCGCGCACGCGTCGCGGGACGGTGCCCCCATCCGACGGGCTCGACCTGCCGACCAACGGCGATCTCTCCGAGGGCGGTGTCGAGGTCGGTACCGAAACCCCGAACATCGTCGTCGACGAGCCGCTCGAAACGCACCTCGAGACGCCGACCGTCGTCGATCGTGCGATCGAGGATCTCTCCGATGCGGGCATGGAGAAGCGCGCGCAGGCGATGGCCGCGCAGCTCGAGCGCACGAGCGATCCGGCGGCGGCCGCGATGCTCGCTTACGAGCTCGGCGAGCTGTACGAGCGGCGCCTCGCCGACGAAGCGCGTGCGGTGAAAGCATTCGGTCGCGCGCTCACGCTCGATCCGTCGCTCCGCCCGAACCTGTGGGCGATCCGCCGCGTGTTCTATCGCCGCGGCCTGTGGCCGAACTTGGTGAAGCTGATCGCCGCGGAGGTCTCCTACGCGCGCGATGACTACGAGCGCGCCGATCTGTTGCTCGAGAAGGCACGCGTCGCCGCGCGGATCTCGGAGCACGACGAAGCCAAGGCCGCGCTCGAAGAGGCCGTCCGGATCGCGCCACAACACCAGGGCGCGCTCCTCGAGTACGAGCGCGCCGTCGCGCGTGCGAATGATGTGACCGCGTTGATGGAGGCGTGGGAGTTGCTCGCCGAAGCCGTCGAGCAACCCGCGCGCAAGATCAGCTACCTGCTCGAGATCGGCCGCGCGGCCGCGCCGACCGACTTCGAGCGCGCGCGGTCGGCGTTCGACCGTGCCGCGACCCTCGCGCAGAGCGATCGCGCGACTGCCGAGCGCGTCGCGCGCGAGCGGCTGCGTCTCGCCGAAGAGCACGGCACGCGCGAGGATGCGATCGCCGCGATCGACTCGCTGTCGACGATCCTGCTCGCCGCGTTCGGCCCGCTCGGCCCGAGCGAAGTGCCCGCGAGCGAGACGCCGGATCGCGCGACCGCGCTGCGGCGCGAGCTGATCGCGCTGCGCCGGCGGCAAGCGCAGCTCGCGCGCATCGACGCGCCGGACCGCGCGTGGGAGCTGCTCCAGCAAGCGCTCGCGATGGCGCCCGGTGAGCCGGTGCTGCTGAACGATCTGACCGAGCTCGCCGAGGAGCTCGGCCGGTACGCCGAGCTCGCCGAGCTCGTGCAGAGCTGGCAGGCCGTCGAGGGCGACGAAGGCCGCGCGATGGTGCTGTCGATCCGGCGCGCCGATGCGCTGTTGCGCGGTGGCCAGGGCGATCAAGCACGTGCGCTGCTCGCCTCACTCGAAGCGACCGCGCCGGGCTTCATCGTCCTGACCTCGGCCGCGGAGCGGGACGCGCTCGGTCGCGGCGACACCGCGGCGCTCGCCAAGGCGTATCTGTCGGCGGCGCACGCGGCGCACCTCGGCAGCTGGCTCGGCCCTGGCCAGCCGCCGGCACCCGATCCAGGGGCCGCAGCGGCGCTCTACGTGCAAGCGGCCGAGCTGCTCGCGTACGAGGTCGCGTCGTCGGATGCCCCCGAGGCGGCGACGGCGCTCGACGAGGCACGCGCGGCGCTCGGCAAGGCGCTCGAAGCCGTTCCGAGCTATCAGCCCGCGCACGAAGCGCTCACCGAGCTCGACGACGCGACGGGGAATGTCGACGAAGGTCTCGCGCGGCTCAAGGGCGTCGCGGCGGCCGCCGAAGGCGAGTCCGCACGCGGACACTTCGAACGCGCGATCCGATTCGCGCGCGCACACGGCGATCTCGAGAGCGTGCTCGAGCTCGAGCGCGCCCTCATCTCGATCGCACCGTCGGAGCCCGCGCTGCGCTGGCGCCTCGAATCGACGCTGGCACAGCTCGGTCGCGACGACGAGCGCGCGCAGCTGCTGACGGAGATCGCCGCCGACGAGCGCGATCCGACGACCCGCGGCACCGCGCTGCTCGCGGCCGCGCGCTTGCGCGAGCGCGGCGGAGCCGTCGAGGCGGCCACGGATCTCTACCGCGAGGTCCTCGGGGTGTGGCCGGAGGACACGTTCGCGCGCGAGTCGCTCGTCGATCTGTTGCGCGCGCAAGAGCGCTGGACCGAGCTCGTCACCGAGCGTCGCACGGAAGCCCGCACGCTCCCCGACGGCGACGCGGCTCGGCGCGCGCTCCGCGAAGCCGCGTGGGTGCTCGAGATCAAGGTCGCCGACTACGCGCAGGCCGCACAGGTGTATGACGACTGGCTGTCGCGACTGCCCGACGATCGCGCCGCGCTCGAAGGCGTCGCGCGCTGTCGGGGGCAGTTCGGAGATCGGCTCGGCGAGGCGGCTGCGCGCCGCACGATCGCGGAGCTGGACCCGAACGCGGAGACGCAGTGGCTGCTCGGTCGCGCGCTCGAACGTGCCGGACAGTTCGACGATGCCGCCGAGGTGTTCCGCGCGCTCGCGGTGCGCGAGGAGCCATCGGTCGCCGCGACGAGCGCAGCGTTCGCCCTCGCCGATATCGCGTCGGGACGCGCCGACAACGTGATGCGCGTCGAAGCGACCGCCGCGCTCGCGGGCCGCACCTCGGATTCGCGGCTCGGTGCGGCGCTCGCCGAAGACAGCGGCTGGATGTACGCGCTCGTCCTCGAAGACTTCGATCGCGCGGCCCAGTCCTTCGAGGCTGCGATCGCGCTCGACGCGACCCGCCGGGGTGCGCTCCTCGGTGCCGCACTCGTCGCTGCGCGCCGTGGCGATCCGGTGGCGCTGTCGGCCGCATTCGGCGGACTCGCGGCTGTGGTCGCGATGCCCGAAGCGGCGGCCGCGCTGCACCTGCGTGCCGCCGCGATGGCCGCGGCCACGGGCGATCTCGATCTCGCGAACCAGCGTGTCGCGGCCGCGCGAACGAGCGCGCCCGACGACACGAGCGCTCTGCTCGTCGTCGCGGAGACCGCCGCGCTGCCGACGATCAGTGGCAACGACACCGAGGGCGCCGTCGACGCGCTGCTCGCGCGCGCCGAGGTGCTCGAGATGCGTGGTGCGCTCGCCGACGATCCGATCGCGCGCGCATCGTGGGAGCTCGATCGCGCGGAGGCCCTCGAGCTCGCGGGCCGGCTGCGCGAAGCGGCGACGGTCGTGACGGCCGTGCTCAAGGCGCATCCCGGCGACGTTCGAGCGCTCGAAGCTGCACGCCGGATGGCGAAGCGCGCGGGCGACGATGTCGCGTGGGCACAGGCGAGCTATCAGCTCGCGCGCGTGATCGGCGATCCGACGGCGAAGCTACAGCTGCTGCGCGAGGCTGCGAGCATCCTCGACGACGAGCGGGATCCGTCGACGGTCGACCGCGCGCTCGCGATCTACAAGCGCGTCCTGCTCGTCGATCCCGGCGCCGAAGAGCTCGGCCGCATGCTGGATCTGTATCGCTCGCGGGCCGACGTCGGTGGCTTGATCCGAGCGCTGACCGATCGGCTCACGTGGCTCGAGGCCGAGAACCAAGACATGCACCGCGACGCGCAGATGGTGCCGCTCCTGCTCGAGCGCGCGACCGTGCTCCACGGGCTCGGCGATCAAGCCGCTGCGATGGCGGACCTCGACGCGCTGCTCGATCGGTCCGCGAGCCACCTCGAGGCCCTGCGCTTCCGTGCGGATCTCGCGTTCAACGTCGGCGAGGTCGATCACGCGGTCGTGCTGTGGCGCAGGTACCTCCAGGCCGAGAATCGGCCGCCGCGTCGCCAAGAGATCGAGCTGCGCCTCGCCCAGGTCCTCGCCGAGAACGTGCAGGACATCGCGGGCGCGATCGAGAACCTCGAGCACGTGATCGACGCGAACCCGGACGACATCGGTTTGCGCGAGCGCATGCTCGGACTTTGCTTGCGCGCCTCGGACTGGGAGCGTGCGATCGGCGAACTGCGCGCGCTCGTGCGGCTGCGTCCGTCGCCGCAGGAGAAGGCGCGCGAGGAGATGCGCCTCGGGCTCATGCTCCGCGACCGCACCGGCGATCGCGTCGCCGCACGCATGGCGCTCGACCGCGCGCGGTCGTTCGATCCCCTCAACCTCGACGTCGTGCGCGAGCTCGCCGAGCTCGTGGACCCGAACACCCGCAATCAGGTGCTGTCGACGACGGCGACGAGCTTCCGCGCGTCGATCAACCAGAACCCACGGTCCGCCGTGCTCTACGATCGCCTCGCGCAGGTCACGGCGTGGCAGAGCAACGTCGATGCACGCTGGCTCGCGCTCGTCGGCCTCGAAGCACTCGGTACCCCGTCGGTCGATCAGCGCCAAGTCCTCGAAGCGGGGAGGGCATCGATCCACGCGAGCGGGGTCCCCGCACGTGCGAAGCTCGACGACGAAGCGCGGCGGGCGATCCGCGGCAACGCGACGGGGGCCGTCGTCGAGCTGTGGCGAGCGATCGCGCCGGCCGTGCAAGTCGCGACCGGCGTCGACGCCGGCAAGCTCGGCTTCGTGCGCGGCGACAAGATCGCGCTCAAGAAGCTCGGCGACAAATACGAACCACTCGCGACGGCGCTCGGCGCGTTCTCCATCGAGAATGTCGAGATCTACGTCAGCGCCGCACGCGGCGGCATCGCACGCGTGCTCGCGGCGGAGACGCCGGTCCTGTGCATCGGTGCCGATGTGGCCGCCGCGAAGACGCCGCAGCAGCGGTGGCTGCTCGGCCGTGCCGTCGCGCTGCTCGCCGAAGGATTCGCGACGCTGCCGGATCTGCGCGACGTCGAGCTCGGCTGGACGTTCGCGGCCGCATTGCGCGCCGCGGACCTCGCGATCCCGCCGGGCATCGCGGACGAAGTCGTCGGTGAAGACGCGAGCATCGCGGAGCGGACCAAGATCCTGAAGAAGGAGCTGAGCCGCAAGGCGAAGGCCGCGCTCCAGCAGATCGTGCAACAGCGCACCGCGGAGCTCGTCGACATCGCGGGCTTCCGCCGCGCCGCGCACGACGTCGCCAACCGTGCGGGGCTGCTCTGGGCCGGCGACCTCGCGGTCGCGCTCGCGCAGCTCGACGTCGGCAAAGGTGGCAAGGCGCTGACCGACAGTCCCGCCGCGCTCGAGCTCACCGGGTGGTCGGTCTCCGAGGAGCACGAACGCCTGCGCGAGAAGCTCGGCGTCGCGCTGAAGGGAGTCGCGCGATGAGCTCCTCGAAGCCGACGAAGCCGCCCCCGGGCAAAGGCAAGCCGTTCCTGCCG
>Ga0316605_10001974_pt1 | contig 11747 bp, 12 predicted proteins | sample OWC_soil_day20_n_FD_207666 | JGI IMG/M metagenome (GOLD analysis project Ga0316605, IMG submission 207666) | Wetland soil microbial communities from Old Woman Creek delta, Ohio, United States - OWC_soil_day20_noCT | ecosystem: Environmental > Terrestrial > Soil > Wetlands | place: USA: Ohio... | reverse complement strand
AATGCGCGTCTCTTTCAGCGCGCCCGTAGCTCAGTTGGATAGAGTATCTGGCTACGAACCAGAGGGTCGGGCGTTCGAATCGCTCCGGGCGCGCCAAGAAAGCGGCAGTAGCTCAGTTGGTAGAGCGCAACCTTGCCAAGGTTGAGGTCGAGAGTTCGAGACTCTTCTGCCGCTCCAAAACCTCTACGCGTCCTTAGCTCAGTTGGTTAGAGCGCCACGTTGACATCGTGGAGGTCGATGGTTCGAATCCGTCAGGACGCACCAGGCGGATCCGCCTTCCCCCTTCTTCTCCCCTCTTCGCTAATCGCCGCGCGCCCGCCGCACTGTGATGCTTTCGCCGCTGACGCCCCAGTTGTCGGTATCGACCTCGTCGATGACGACTACCGTGGTCTTCGGGTTCTTGCCCAGCACATCGACCAGCAGTTGCGTCGCCCCGGCGATCAGGCGCGCCTTCTGTTCCGGCGTCGCCCCCTCGCGGGTGATCTTGATATTGACGTAGGGCATCAGCGGTTTACATCCACGACAACCCGGCCGCGCACCTGCCCGGCCATCAACTGGGCGGCCGTCGGAATGGCTTCGGCCAGCGCCACTTCATGCGTGATTAGGCCGAGCTTGGCGACGTCGAGATCGGCTGCCAGCCGTTGCCAGGCCACCAGGCGCTCCGGCCGCGGGCACATCACGCTGTCGATGCCGACCAGGGTCACGCCGCGCAGGATGAAGGGCGCCACCGACGACGGGAAATCCATGCCGCCGGCCAGCCCGCAGGCGGTGACGACGCCGCGATATTTCGTCGTGGCGCAGATGTTGGCCAGCGTATGCGAGCCGACGACGTCGACCGCCCCTGCCCAGCGTTCCTTGCCGAGCGGCTTGCCGGGCACCGAGAAAAGGCTGCGCTCGAGCACTTCGACGGCGCCCAGCTGCTTCAGGTAATCCGCCTCCTCCGGCCGGCCGCTGACCGCCACCACCGTGTAGCCGAGCTTGGCCAGCACGGCAATCGCCACGCTGCCGACACCGCCGGCCGCACCGGTGACGACGATCTCGCCATCGCCCGGCTTGACGCCCTGCTTTTCCAGCGCAAGCACGCAAAGCATCGCCGTATAGCCGGCGGTACCGATGGCCACTGCCTGGCGCGGACTGAACGCTGCCGGCAGCGGCACCAGCCAGTCGCCCTTCAGGCGCGCCTTCTGGGCCAGCCCGCCCCAGTGCGTTTCGCCGACGCCCCAGCCGTTCAGTACGACACGGTCGCCTACCTTGTAATCGGCGTGGCTGCTGCTTTCGACCGTGCCGGCGATATCGATGCCCGGCACCATGGGGAACTTGCGCACGACCGGCCCTTTGCCGGTGATGGCCAGGCCGTCCTTATAATTGAGCGACGAATAATCGACGCGCACCGTCACGTCGCCTTCCGTCAACTGGCTGTCGACGATGTCCTGTACCGACGCCCGGTAACCTGCGTCGTCCTTCTCGATCAGAATTCCCTTGAACATCGTTATCTCCGTTTAGTTTTGCAGGCAAAGCGCCAGCGTGGCGTCCCGCTTTTCGACAAATTTCAGTATAACCAAGAGCACGACACCGACCACCATGACGCCAGCCGCGATGCTCAAGCCAATCGAATAGTTGCCGAGCCGGGTGGCCAGCCAGCCGACCATGGCCGGGCCGATGATCTGCGCCGTGCCGTAGGAAAGCGTCATCTTGCCCATCATCTTGGCCGGCCGGGTCGGGTAGTAGCGCCCGGCCATGGTCAGCACCAGGCTGACCATGCCGATGAAGGTTCCGCCAAAGAGCAGCGCCCCGAACAGGGTGGCGAACAGGCCGCCGACCGCCACCGGCAGGGCGATGCCGACAATCTGCAACACGGCGGCGAGGATCAGCGCATTGATGTCGCCGGTGCGCCGGGCGATCAGATCCCAGTTAAAGGCAGCCGGCGTCGCCGCCAGGCCGATAGCCAGGAAGGCCAGCGCCCCTTGCCCGGCCAGCCCCGGCAGGCCATCGACAATGGCGACGATGAAGGTGGCACTGATCACGTAGCCAAAGCCGGCGCAGAAATACGCCGCCATGAAAATGCGCAGGAACAGCGGACTCGGCGGGTTGTCGTGCATGGGCGCGCCGCTCTTGGTGACCGGACTGGTATCGGGCGCCGGCAGCCAGGCCAGGGCCGGCACGATCAGCAGGCAGGCGAGGGCCGAAAAGGTGAACCATTGTTCGCGCCAGTCGAACGAACCGCTCATCAGCCACACCGCCACGGCACAACCGGAAATGCCCAGCCCGATGCCGCCGAAATGGATGCCCAGTTCCGGCCGATGGTTGTGGCGGATCAGCCAGTTGAGGATCAGCCCGGTGCCGAGCAGCATGCCGGCGGCGCTGGACAGGCCGGCGATGAAGCGCGAGGCCATCCAGACCAGCGGGTCATTGCTCAGGCCCATCATCACCGTGCTCAGGATGGCGACCACCAGGCCGATCCGGTACAGCTTGTCCTTGAGCACCAGATCGCCGATCAGCGAGGCGGCCAGCGCGCCGCACAGGTAGCCGGCGTAATTGAACGCCGCCAGCCAGCCGGCCTCGGCCAGCCCAAGGCCGGCCTGCTGCTGCATCAACGGCAGCAAGGGGGTGTAGGCGAAGCGGGCGACGCCGAAGGTCAGCAGCAGGCTGAAAATCCCGGCGCTCAGCACCTTGAGGCGTTCTCTCTGACTTTCCATGGCGTGACTCCGGTCGGTATGGTCACGCTACGATAATCGGCGTAAAGTATCTGAACAAATGATTTGTTTAGAACGCATTGTTCAATAATCGAGATACACCATGGAACTGATCGCCCTGCGTACCTTTCAGGCCGTCGTCGAGGAAGGTGGCATCCTCGCCGCCTCGCGCAAGCTGAACACCGTGCAATCCAACGTCACCGGCCGCATCCGCCGGCTGGAGGAAGAACTCGGCACCGAACTGTTCTTCCGCAAGGGGCGCGGCCTCGAACTGGCGCCGTCCGGCAAGGTGCTGCTCGACTACGCCCGGCGCATGCTGCTGCTCGAACGGCAGACCGCCAGCGCCGTCCGCCAGGTCGGCGAAAGCGCCGGCGAGCTGCGCATCGGCGCCATGGAAACCTTCGCCGCGCTGCACCTGCCGAGCGCGCTGAAGGCCGTGCGGGCCAGCCACCCCGGGCTGGAGTTGCGGGTGTTCACCGACACCACCAGCACGCTGACCGAAAAAGTTCTCGACCACAAACTCGATTGCGCCTTCGTCGCCGGCCCGCTCATCCACCCTGACCTGCGCTTCACCGAACTGGTGGTCGAGGAACTGGTCCAGGTGCACGCCGCCGGCACCGACCCGGTGCTACTGCCGCTGATCCTGTTCCGTGAAGGCTGCGCCTACCGCACCCGCGCCCTGGCCTGGCAGCGCTCGCAGGGCCACGCGGTGGCCGATGCCATGGAATTCGGCACGCTCGAAGGCATCCTCGGCTGCATCGCCGTCGGCCTCGGCTGGACGCTGATGCCACGCCGCGTCGTCGAGCAGTCCAGCCATGCCGCCGATCTGGTGATCGAGGCCGTGCCGGCGGAAATCGCCCGGGTGCCGACCGGCATGATCGCGCTGCGCGAAGGGCCGGCGATGGCGGCGCTGAAGACGCTGTGCGCCGGCATCGTCGAATCCGCCGAGCGGACCCGCCTGGCGGCCTGAGCGCCGGCCGCCGCTTACGAGCGGAGCAGTTCCTCGCGCGAGCCGAGCCAGCGCTGCAGATGGCACTCGGCCAGTTCGGGATGCTGGGTCAGCATTTCCTCGGCCACGTTGCGGGCCATTTCGACCAGATCGGCGTCCAGTTCCAGGTCGGCATAGCGCAATAGCGGCACGCCGCTCTGCCGGGCGCCAACGAATTCACCCGGGCCGCGAATCTGCAAATCCTGGCGGGCGATCTCGAAACCGTCGGTGTGCTCGAAAATAATCTTCAGCCGCTGGCGGGCGATTTCGCCGAGCGGCCCGGCGTAGATCAGCACGCAACTCGATTCGTACTGGCCACGACCGACCCGGCCGCGCAACTGGTGTAGCTGCGACAGGCCGAAACGCTCGGCGTGCTCGATGACCATCAGGCTGGCATTCGGCACATCGACGCCGACTTCGATCACCGTGGTCGCCACCAGCACGTCGATGTCGCCGGCGGCAAAGGCGGCCATCACCATCTGCTTTTCGTCGGCCTTCAGGCGACCGTGCACGAGTCCTACGGTCAACCCCGGCAAATCGGCCAAAAGTTGCGTATAGGTGTCCTGCGCCGTCTGCAATTGCAGGGCTTCCGACTCCTCGATCAGCGGACAGACCCAGTAGGCCTGCCGGCCTTCTTCCACCAGTTTTTTGACGAAGCCGACCACGTCGTCGCGCCGGCTGTCGGCAACCAGCCGGGTCTTGATCGGCGTGCGGCCGGGCGGCAGTTCGTCGAGCACGGTGACGTCGAGGTCGGCGTAATAGCTCATGGCCAGCGTGCGCGGGATCGGCGTCGCCGACATCATCAACTGGTGCGGATTCGATCCCTTCTTCCTCAGCGCCAGCCGTTGGGCGACACCGAAGCGGTGCTGCTCGTCGACGATGGCCAGGCCCAGTCTGGCGAAATCGACGCCGTCCTGGATCAGCGCGTGCGTGCCGACCACCAGTTGTGCCTCGGCCGCAGTTGCCGCCAGTTGTTCGCGCTTGGCCTTGCTCTTCAGGCTGCCGGACAACCAGGCGACCCTGACCCCAAGCGGTTCCAGCCAGCCCTTGAGTTTGACGTAATGCTGCTCGGCGAGGATTTCGGTCGGCGCCATGAAGGCCGCCTGCCAGCCGGCCGAGATCGCCTGGCAGGCGGCCAGCGCGGCAACGATGGTCTTGCCGGCGCCAACGTCGCCCTGCAGCAGGCGCTGCATCGGGTAGGGCTGGGCCAGGTCGCCGGCGATTTCAGCCATCGCCCGCAGTTGTGCCCCGGTCAGGCCGAACGGCAATTGGTCGACCAGGCGGGCGCCGAGATCGTCCCGCGCCACCAGCACCGGCGCCCCCTGCTCGCGGCGGGCCAGGTAGGCGCGGCGCAAGGACAGTTGCTGGGCCAGCACTTCGTCGAACTTGACCCGCCGCCAGGCCGGATGGTTGCGCGCATGCAGGGTATCGACCTCGGTGCCGGTCGGCGGCGTGTGCAGGAAACGCAGGCTGCGCGCCAGGCCAGGCAGCTTCAGACTTTGGCGCAGATCGTCGGGCAGGGTGTCGGACAAATCGCCAACGGCCAGCGCCTTGCCGATCAGCTTTTGCAGGGCCGAATTGGCCAGTCCTGCGGTCGACGGGTAAATCGGGGTCAATTCCGTCGGCAGCGGCTCGTCATCGGCGATCTTGCGAAAGCGCGGATGCACCATCTCGGCCCCGAAGAAGCCACCGCGCACTTCGCCGAAGGCACGCAGGCGCGAGCCTTCGCTGAGCGCTGCCTGCTGGCTGGGATAGAAGCTGAAAAAGCGCAGCGTGATCTCGCCGCTGTCGTCCGCCGCCCGTACCACCATCTGCCGACGCGGCCGGAACTGCACTTCACAACTGGCGACCAGCACCTCGACCTGCACCGGCTCGCCCCACGGCGCCCGCGCCACCGGTGTAATGCGGGTTTCGTCCTCGTAGCGCAGCGGCAGGTGCACCAGCAAATCGGCCTCGCGGTGGAGGCCGATCTTGGCAAGTTTCTTCTTCAGCGCGTCGGACGCCCGGATCGGGGCCGACACTCCGGACTGGTCCATCAGCCGATGAACATCACCGCGTCGGCTTCGACCAGCGCGCCGCGCGGCAACTCCTTGACACCGACCGCAGCGCGGGCCGGGAAGGGTTCGCCAAAGTACTTAGCCATCGTTTCGTTGACCTTGGCGAAGTTGGACAGGTCGGTCAGGAAGACATTGAGCTTGACCACGTCGGCCAGCGAACCACCGGCCGCCTCGGCCACCGCCTTCAAATTCTCGAAGACGCGAACGATTTGCCCGTCGATACCGTCTACCATCTGCATGGAAGCCGGATCGAGGCCGATCTGCCCGGACATATAAACGGTGTCGCCGACGCGCACGGCTTGCGAATAGGTGCCAATGGCAGCCGGGGCGTTCGGGGTGGCAATGATGGTCTTGGCCATGATGAGCTTTCTGTCCTTGAATTCAAAAACGCTATTTTAGACCCGAGCCCGAATGAACCCACGTATCGAATCCCTGGAAAAAATGCTCGACGGCCCGCGTGACGGCGCCCTGCTCCGCTTCTCGCTGGGCAATGAATATCTTAAGGCCGGCGAACCAGCCCGGGCGGCCGCTTGCTTCCAAACTGCTGTCGAACGCGACGCGCATTATTCGGCGGCATGGAAGTCGCTCGGCAAGGCCTTGGTCGAAGCGGGCGATGCAGCGGCGGCGCTGAGCGCCTACGAGCGGGGCATCGTGGTCGCCGGCGAACGCGGCGACATCCAGGCGGTGAAGGAGATGACCGTCTTCGCCAGACGCCTGCGTCAGGCCGGCACCGCCTGAACGGTAATATCTGCTTACACAATACCGGTCGGCGCGGAGGATGGCGGGACGTTAATCGCTTATCACCACCTCGAAAGCCGATCATGTCCGTTACCAGTACCCTCAGCCGCCTGGGCCTCGCCGCAGTCCTGCTGGCCAGCCTGGGGGCCTGCACCGTGGCACCGGCCTATCCGGTCAGCCACTATCGACCGGCACCGGTGTATGTGGAAACTCCGGTGTATGTCGAAACCTATCCGCGCCACTACCGGAGCTACTCTTACCCCGGCGATGCCGGCCGGCATGAAGGCTACCGCCATCGCCATTACCGCGACGAGCGGCCGCACTTCGACCGCTCGCGCGAACGGCGCGGCGACCGCAACCGCGATCATCACTGAGCCCAGCTAGCCGGGCTAACGCTTGGCGCCGGTTGGTGGCACCAGAATGGTTTCGACCCCCAGCGCCTTCAATTTCTGTTGCGCCGCCTCGGCCTCCTGCCGGGTACGGAACGGTCCGACCTGCACCCGGGTTTCCAGCGTCGACGGCACGCCGCTCAGGGTCAGGCGCGCATGCAATTCCTCCGCCGATTTCGGGCTGGTGAATACCCCAGCCTGCAACAGGAACCCGGAGAGCAGACGGGTCAGGCTCGGCTGGGGCGCAGCCGGAGCCGGAGCCGGAGCCGGAGCCGGAGCCGGCGCAGCGTCGACGACGCGGGCACTCGGACGTGCGACAACCGGCGCCGGCGCTTCCTGACGCGGCGCCATGGCTGGCGAAGCGGTTTCCTCGGCCAGCGGCGGCGGTGACGGCGGCGCCGTCCGGGCAACGGCGGCGGTCGACCGGCTGGCCGCACGGCTTTCGGCACGCGGCGCCGGCTTGGTTTCCGGCTTGCTCTCGTCGACGACGGGCGGCGTGGGCGGGGCAACCTGCGGCGCAGGCGGCGGTTCGCTGGCGGGAGCCGCCGCCGCTGGCTCGGCCGGCGGCGGCTCGGGCAAATCTGTAGCCGGCTTGACTGGCTGGCTGACTTCCTTTTTGGGTGCCACCGGCACCGGCCGGCTGAATACCGGCCCGTCGTCGGCATCGTCCTGCGGGGCGCGCGCCAGATAGTCGAAGAAAGCCAGCATGCCGAGCAGGACGGCGACCAGCACCCCGGCCACCGCCAGGCGTTTCACCAGTTGACCGCGCAGATCGCCGGCATTGGGCGGCGTAGTGGTTGGCTCGGGCTTTTCCGTCATGTCTTTCACTGATCCTGGCTCTTGGCCAGGGCGACGACCAGCTCGGCCTCGGCCCGGGCAATGCCACAACGTTCGGCGATGACCGCCGGCTCATAGCCGGAGACCGCCATCTGCATGGCGTCACCGTAAATGGGCGATACCGTCTGGGCGGCCCGCATATGGGCCAGTTCGTGCAGCATATCGTCACGCAGCGCCGCCACTTCACCACGCAGGGCATCGACCTCTTCGCGCAACTGGGCCACCTCCTGCGCAAGCGCCGGCGTCACCGGCACCGACGACGGGCGATTACGCTCGGGGGGTTCGTTCCAGGGGATGTCCGCGACGGCGGGCGGCTCCTGCGCCGGTTCCGGCGCCACGGAAACCGGCGGGATGAGCGAGGGCTCCGGCGCCATGATCGGCGGAGCAACAACCGGCGGCGGCGCCTTGCTGCGCAGACGACGCATGCGCAACAGCACCACCAGCATGTACAAGGCAACGAAGGCGATCAGGCCGATCACCCCCTCGCGCACGCCGAGGGTAAGACCGGCAATCTCCACGATCAGCCCGCTACCCGCCAAAGTTTAGAAACCCACGGAATATTGGACGCCGACGACATGACCGCTGTTGTCGTAGCTACCGCGCAGATTGCTCGCTCCGGCAAACTTGGATTGATTGATGGCCGGATCCTGCAGGTAGAGGTAGGCATAACCGATATCGACCTTGCCATAACGGCCTGCGTTCCATTGACCACCCAGCGACAGCCAGATGCGGTCGTTGTCCGGCACGCGGGCCGAACGGCCGCTATCGGTGGTCGGCGTGCGGTCGTAGGCAATACCGAATTTCAGTTTGAGCGCATCGCTTGCCTTGTAGGCAGCGCCCCAGGCAATCCGCCAGGAATCCTTGTAGCCGAAGGTCTCCGTGTTCACCAGCGCACCCGTCGTCCGGTTCACCACCTTTAAGGATTGCAGGGTGCTCCAGTTGGTATAGGACAGGTCACCCATGGCTTCCCAGCGGTCGGACACCTGCTGCCAGACGGAGAGAATGAAGGTATCCGGCAATTTGAGGTCGGCCTGGACAGGCGTATTGGACACTGCCGTCGTCGCTTTGCCTTGCAGGGTATAGTCGACGGCCGAGCGATAGGAAATGCCCACGCGCATGGCCGGCGACAGCGTGAACAGGGCCCCGGCATTCCAGCCCCAGGCAGCGTCGTCACCCTTCAGGCGGGAAAAGCTGGCCGGGCCGGGCACGGCGGAGGTCATCTCGGCATCGATGGTCTGGTAATTCAGCCCCAGGCCGAGCGATACCTTGTCATTGACCCGGTAAGCAATGGAGGGGTTGTAATTGATGGTCTTGATTTCGGACTTCAGCGATTGGAAACGGCCGACCCAATTGCTGTCGTATTCGGTAGACAAGCCGAACGGGGCGGAGACGCCAAAACCAAGATACCAGCTCGGGGCCAGTTGCCACGAGAAATGGGCATTGGGAACTGCCGCCCACCCCCCGGCATCGCCGCCATTGCCGCCGGGCCCGAGCAAACCGGTCGAGCCGTCATTCTTGAACTTGAAACTAGGCCCCACGCCGGATACCCCGGCCGAAAACTGGAACCCGCCCAATTGGGTCAGACCGGCCGGATTGAAGAAATTGGTGCTGGCATTGTCGGCCACTGCCGCCGAACCGGCGTAGGCAGTGCCCAGACCGCTGGCATTCTGCTCCCAGAGCTGGAAGGCCGCGGCCGAAGCGGCCCCGGAAAAGGCCACCAGCAGCAGGGCGGGCAGGGTGCGCAGAGTCATGTTGTTCATTATGGTTTCCCCTCGATGACGGGCAATTTTAGCAATCGCGTGATTTTATTCCATTTCCGGCGGCACATCGCGTTTCTGGCCTATCGTATCGATGGCAACGTAAGTTAGTTGCGCTTCCGTCACCTTGACGGTGAGCGGATTGGCGTAATTCCGCTCGGCATACACTTCGACACTGACCGTAATCGAGGTTCGCCCGATGCGCACGATCTCGGCATAGAGACTGACGATGTCGCCGACTGATACCGGCTGCTTGAACAGGAAGGAATTGACCGACACCGTGGCCACCCGGCCGCGCGCCCGGCGCATGGCGGGAATGGCACCGGCGACGTCGACCTGGGCCATGACCCAGCCGCCGAAGACGTCGCCGTTCTGGTTGAGATCGGCCGGCATCGGCATGACGCGCAGGGTCGGCTGTTTGGCGGGAAGGTGAATGCGGTCGACGGCCATGATTGCCCAATGATCAAAATAAATTCCGATTTTCCCGGAAAGCGGCCAGTTTTCATATACTGGCGAATTCACGAGAAACCCGTCATGCGCCGCGCCTCCGCCCTGCCCAAACCGCCGCCCGGCCAGGCTCTGCCCGAAACCCACGTCTGGCTGACCCTGCGCACCCTGCTCCCCTACCTGTGGCGCTATCGCCTGCGGGTAGTCGCCGCCTTGAGCTGCCTGGTCGCCGCCAAGCTGGCCAACGTCGGGGTGCCGCTGGTCTTCAAGCAGATGATCGACGGTCTGTCGGCCACCGAACAAGCGCTGGCCCTGCCGGTCCTGCTGCTCGCCCTCTATGGTGCCCTGCGCTTTTCGACGGCACTGTTCACCGAGTTGCGCGAAATCCTGTTCGCCCGCGTTACCCAGCGCGCGGTACGCCAGGTGGCACTGGAGGTGTTTCGCCACCTGCATGCGCTGTCCCTGCGCTTTCACCTCGAGCGACAGACCGGCGGCGTGTCACGCGACATCGAGCGCGGCACCCGGTCGATTTCCAGCCTGATTTCCTACACCCTCTATTCCATCCTGCCGACGCTGGTCGAGATCGGTCTGGTGCTGGGCATCCTGTTCGTCCAGTACGACGCCGGTTTCGTGCTGATCACCGCCGTCTCGCTAATCGCCTACATCGTGTTCACCATCAAGGTCAGCGACTGGCGCATCGATATTCGCCGGGCAGTCAATGAAAACGATTCGGCGGCCAACAGCCGGGCCATCGACAGCCTGCTCAACTACGAGACGGTTAAATATTTCAACAACGAGGAATGGGAAGCCCGCCGCTACGAAGAGCAGATGCTCAAGTGGGAAGGGGCGGCAACGCGCAGCCAGACCACGCTGGCCGTGCTCAACCTCGGCCAGCAGGCGATCATCGCACTGGGGGTCACCGCCATGATGTGGCGGGCGGCGAGCGGCGTGGTGAATGGCACGATGACCATCGGCGACCTGGTGCTGGTCAATGCCTTCCTGATCCAGCTCTATATCCCGCTCAATTTCCTGGGCGTGGTCTATCGCGAAATACGCCAGGCGATGACCGACATCGAACGGATGTTCAAACTGCTTCAGGAAAACCGCGAAATCGCCGACGCTCCCGAAGCCTGCGAGCTGCCGCCTGGCCCCCTGTCGGTTGAATTCGCTGCGGTCGACTTCGCCTACGACCCGGAAAGACAGATTCTCGCCGACCTCTCCTTCACCATCCCACCGGGCAGGACGCTAGCCGTGGTCGGCCACTCCGGCGCCGGCAAATCGACGCTGGCCCGCCTGCTCTACCGCTTCTACGACGTCACTGGCGGCGCCATCCGGCTCAACGGTCACGACCTGCGGCAATTGAAGCAGAGCAGCCTGCGGGCGGCGATCGGCATCGTGCCGCAGGACACCGTGTTGTTCAACGATTCGATTTTCTACAACATCAACTATGGCCGCCCCGAGGCCAGTCGCGAGGAAGTGATCGCCGCCGCCCGTGCCGCCCAGTTGCACGACTTCATCGAGTCGCTGCCGCAGAAATACGACAGCCGGGTCGGCGAGCGCGGACTGAAACTGTCCGGCGGCGAAAAGCAGCGCGTCGCCATCGCCCGCGCACTGCTCAAGAACCCGCCGATGCTGATTTTCGACGAGGCCACCTCGGCCCTCGACTCGGCGACCGAGCGGGCCATCCAGGCGCAGATGGAGTTGGCCGCCCTGGGTCGGACGACGCTGATCATCGCCCACCGCCTGTCCACGGTAATGAATGCCGACGAAATTCTGGTCATGCAGGGTGGGCAGATCATCGAACGCGGCAGCCACGAAGCACTGCTTGCTGCGGGCGGGCA
>Ga0316605_10001972_pt1 | contig 11754 bp, 9 predicted proteins | sample OWC_soil_day20_n_FD_207666 | JGI IMG/M metagenome (GOLD analysis project Ga0316605, IMG submission 207666) | Wetland soil microbial communities from Old Woman Creek delta, Ohio, United States - OWC_soil_day20_noCT | ecosystem: Environmental > Terrestrial > Soil > Wetlands | place: USA: Ohio... | reverse complement strand
TCGCCGAGGGCAAGGACGGCCCAGTCGAACTGACGGTACAGAAACAAGCCGTGGGCGCCCTGCTGCCCAAGGGTACGCTGAAGTCTCTCTAAAACTCCCTGCATGACCGGCTGATCCGTCCCGCTGGGCGCGGGTCGCCGGCTCCGGTACGCCGCAATGAATCGCTATCCCCTCTGGAAAAACATCACGGTCGTCGTCGCCCTGGTGCTGGGTTTTTTGTACACCCTGCCCAACTTCTTCGGCGAAGTGCCTGCGGTACAGGTCTCCAGCGTCAAGGCCACGGTCAAGGTGGACAACAAGCTGCTGGGCCAGATCGAGGAGGTGCTCAAGGGCGCCGCGATCAACCACAACGGCCTGTTTGCCGACGCCAACAGCATTCGCGTCCGCCTCGCCGACACCGATACCCAGTTGAAGGCCAAGGACGCCATCGAGAAAGCGCTGAATCCCGACCCGTCCAACGCCTCCTACAGCGTCGCCCTCAATCTTCTCTCCGCCTCTCCGGCCTGGCTCACCAGCATCCACGCCCTGCCCATGTATCTGGGCCTCGACCTGCGCGGCGGGGTGCATTTCCTGCTCCAGGTGGACATGCAGGCTGCGGTGGTCAAGCGTATGGACGCCACCGGCGCCGACCTGCGCACCCTGATGCGTGACAAGAGCATTCGCCATGGCGGCATCAGCCGTGAAGGCCAGAGCGTCGTCGTCAAGTTCCGCGATGCTGAAACCCGCGACAAAGCCAAGGCCGTGATCGCCGATCAACAACCCGACCTGGCCCTCGCCGAGGTTCAGGATGGCGCCGACTTCAAACTCGTCGGCAGCCTCAAGCCGGAGTCCATCAAGTCGTTCCAGGATCAGGCGATCAAGCAGAATATCGGCACCCTGCACAAGCGCATCAACGAACTCGGCGTCGCCGAACCGGTGATCCAGCAGCAAGGGGCCGACCGCATCGTCGTGCAACTGCCGGGGGTTCAGGACGTGGCCCGCGCCAAGGACCTGATCGGCCGTACCGCCACCCTGGAAGTGCGCATGGTGGAACAGGAAGTCGTGGCCGGCGGCCTGCCGCCCGCCGGCGCCGAATTGGTGCCGGAGCGCAAGCGCGACGGCAGCACCAACATGGTGGCGGTGAAGAAGCTGGTGGTATTAACGGGCGATCGCTTCGTCGGCGCCCAGGCCACTTTCGACGAGAATCACAACGCCGCCGTGGCGGTGCAGCTCGACGCGGCCGGCGGACGCATCATGCGCGACGTGACGCGGGAGCACCTGCACAAGCTGATGGCCATCCTGCTGATCGAAAAAGGCAAGGCCGAGGCCATCTCCGTCGCCCGCATCCAGGGCGAGTTCGGTAATCGCTTCCAGATCACCGGCATGTTCACCCCGGACGAGACCAACACCCTGTCGATCCTGATCCGTTCCGGCGCCATCGCCGCGCCGATGGAAATCATCGAGGAACGGGTGATCGGCCCCAGCATGGGCAAGGACAACATCGACAAAGGCTTTAATTCCACAGTGTGGGGCTTCTGCGCCATCGCCGTGTTCATGACCGCCTACTACCTGTTGTTCGGCTTCGTCTCCGTGGTAGCGCTGGCCTCCAACGTACTGTTGCTGTTTGCCTTGTTGTCACTGTTACAAGCCACGCTGACCCTGCCCGGCATTGCCGCCGTCGCCCTGACCCTGGGCATGGCCATCGACTCCAACGTGCTCATCAACGAGCGCATCCGCGAGGAACTGCGCGGCGGCAGTACGCCCCAGGCGGCCATTACAGCAGGTTATGAGCGGGCCTGGGCGACCATTCTCGACTCCAACATCACTACCCTAATCGCTGGTCTGGCGCTGCTGATCTTCGGCTCCGGCCCGGTGCGCGGTTTCGCGGTGGTGCATTGCCTGGGCATTCTCACCTCCATCTTCAGTTCCGTGGTGGTGTCGCGCGGGCTGGTCAACTTCATCTACGGACGGCGCAAGAAACTCACCGCGCTCTCCATCGGCCAGGTGTGGAAGCCCGGCATCACGGCCAATTAAGGGGCAGTTGCAATGGAATTTTTTCGCATCAAGAAAGACATCCCCTTCATGCGCCATGCGCTGGTGTTCAACATCATCTCGTTGATCACCTTCCTGGCTGCCGTGGCCTTCCTCGTCACCAAGGGGCTCCACTTCTCCGTCGAATTCACCGGCGGCACCCTGATGGAGATGAACTATGCCCAGGCGCCGGACGTGGAAGGCCTGCGCCAGACGCTCGAATCTGAGGGCTTCACCGATCCCCAGGTGCAGAACTTCGGCACCTCCCGCGATGTGCTGATCCGGCTGCCGATCAAGGCTGATACCAGCACCGCCCTGACCTCGCAGAAAGTATTTACCGCCTTGTGTGCCAAGGAAAACGGCAAGCTGCTGGAAGTGCAATTCACCACCCCCAAGGGTGAGAGCGGTACCAAGGTCATATGTCAGGACGAAAAGGGCGCCGAGCCGGTGGCAGTCAAGCGCACGGAATTCGTCGGTCCCCAGGTCGGCAAGGAACTCGCCTCCGACGGCGCCCTCGCCCTGCTGCTGGTCATCATCGGCATCGTCATCTACCTGGCGTTCCGCTTCGAGTGGCGCTTTGCCGTCTCGGCCATCATCGCCAACCTCCACGACGTGGTCATCATCCTCGGCTTCTTCTCCTTCTTCCAGTGGGAATTTTCCCTGCCGGTGCTGGCGGCAGTACTGGCCGTGCTCGGATACTCGGTGAATGAGTCGGTGGTGGTGTTCGACCGGGTGCGCGAAACCTTCAAGAAGAAGCGCGGCATGACCACGCCGGAAGTTCTCAACCACGCCATTACCAGCACCATCTCCCGCACCATCATCACCCACGGCAGCACCCAGATGATGGTGACCTCGATGCTGTTCTTCGGCGGCGCGGCCCTGCACTACTTCGCCCTCGCCCTCACCATCGGCATCCTGTTCGGCATCTACTCCTCGGTGCTGGTGGCCAGTCCTCTCGTCATGTGGCTCGGCGTTTCCCGCGAGCAATTCATGGTGGCGAAGAAGGAAAAGCCGGAAGGCATGACGGACGACGGCGCATGTGTGTAGGCATCCCCGGGGCGCCCCGGCGTTCCGGCAACCGGGTGCGGGTCTGGGATCTGCCGACCCGGCTGTTTCACTGGACGTTGCTGGCCCTGGTCGTGGCGGCCTTTGTCAGCGGCGAAGTCGGCGGCAACGCCATGGTCTGGCACGGCCGGGCCGGGCTGGGCATTCTCGGCCTGATCGTGTTTCGCCTGGTTTGGGGCTTCGTCGGCTCCACCTATGCACGCTTCACCCACTTCGTACGCGGCCCCGGCGCGATCCGCGCCTACCTGCGCGGCCACTGGCAGGGGCTGGGGCACAATCCCCTCGGGGCGCTCTCGGTGCTGGGCTTGCTGGCCCTGGTGGCGTTCCAGGCCGGCACCGGCCTGTTTGCCAACGACGACATCGCCTTCCGTGGCCCCTTGCAGGCCCTGGTCAGCGATGCCATCAGCGACCAGCTGACCGGCTGGCACCACCTCGGCAAAAACCTGCTGATCGCCCTGGTGGCGCTGCACGTGGGCGCCGTGGTGTTCTACGTCCGCGTCAGGAAGCACAACCTTCTCAAGCCCATGATCCATGGCTGGACCGAGGGCCAGGGTGAAGACGCGCAAGGCGGCGGCTTCGTCGCCCTGCTGGTCGCCATCGTTGTCGCCAGCGTCGCGGTAACCGCGGCCTCCGGCGCGTTTCTCCCTCCCCCCGAAGTCAGTACGGCAGCGCCCTCCTGGTAGATTATTTCTTGGTCTCTATTGACCAAAGATATAGAAACGCCTAGGCTCAGAGCAAAAAAACGCAGTCCCCAGCAGGGCCAGACGTTCCGGAGGAGAGAGAGTCATGTGGAAGTCGATTGCCGCTTTGCGGATATCCGCGAAGCTGTCCATTCTTGTCGCCTGCTTTTTTGTCGCCATTCTTGGCAACAATGTGGTGCAGGTATTCGAGCGCAAAGCCGACCTGCTGGCGGAGAAAAAGCTCAAGACGCGCCATCTGGTGGAGTCGGCGTTTTCCGTCGTCAAGCATTTCCATGACCAGCAGACAGCCTCTGTCCTGAGCGAGGAAGAGGCGAAGGCGCGGGCGATCCAGACCCTCAAGGCCATGCGCTACGACGGGAAGGAATACTTCTGGATCAACGACCTCACCAAGCCCAACGGCAAGATGGTGATGCACCCGACGGTGCCGGCGCTCGATGGCAAGCCCCTCGACAGCGAGAAATTCAACCGCGCCACCAGCATGCAGGAAGGTCTGGATGGCCCCATCGTCACCACCGATGGCAAGAAGAACCTGTTCCAGGCCTTCAACGAAGTGGTGGAAAAAGCGGGCCATGGCTATGTGACTTACGATTGGCCCAAGCCCGTGGTCGGCGGCGGCGCCACCACCGAGTTGTACCCCAAGCTTTCCTACGTCAAGCGCTTCGAGGCCTGGGGCTGGGTGGTGGGTTCAGGAATTTATGTGGACGATCTGGACGCGGCGTTCTGGATCACGGTACGTAACCAGTTGCTGATCGACCTGTTCCTGGTAGCCGCGCTCGGCGTCCTTTCCTGGACTCTGGGCCGCAGCATCATTCACCCCATCGACGACACCGCCGATGCCCTCGCTGCCATTGCCCAGGGCGATGGTGACCTGACCCATCGACTTCAGGCCGAATCCAAGGGCTCCATGATGCGGCTGGCCGAGGGCTTCAACGCCTTCGCGGCGCGCATCGAGGGCATCATCCGCGAAGTCAATCTCTCCACCAACCGCCTTTCCTCGGCCTCCAGCAAGCTCTCCGACGTGGCTGACGAAACCGCCCGCGGCGCCCATCAGCAGCACCAGGAAAGCCAGGCCGTGCTGAGCGCCGTCACCAGCATGTCGTCCCAGGTCCAGGCCGTGGCCGCCAGCGCCACCACGGCGGAAGAGGCGGCACGGGAGGCCGACCAGCAGGCCAATACCGGCCGTCAGGTGGTGGGTGAAACCATTGCCGCGATTCGCGACCTGGCGCAAAACGTCGACGATGTGGGTCAGGCCATTGGCAAGCTAAGGGACGAAAGCGGCGACATCGGCACTATCGTCGATGTGATTCGCGAAATCGCCGACCAGACCAACCTGCTGGCCCTCAATGCCGCCATCGAGGCAGCCCGCGCCGGCGAACAGGGCCGTGGCTTCGCCGTAGTGGCCGACGAGGTGCGTACCCTGGCGCAACGCACCCAGGAAGCGACGCAAAAGATCCAGCAGAAGATCGAGGCCCTGCAACAGGGCACCGTGGCCGCTGCCAAGGCCATGGACAACAGCAAGGACAAGGCCCGCCACAGCGTCGAACGCGCCACCACCGCCGGCGAGGCGCTAACGAAAATCACCGAATCCGTGGCGGTCATCACCACCATCAACGCTGACATCGCCACCGCCGCCCGCGAACAATCCCAGGTCGCCGAGCATATCAACAGCAACCTGGCGGTGATAGACCAGATCTCCGACGCCACCACCCTCGGCGCCCGCAACACCCAGGCTGCCACCGGCGAACTGGCCGACCTGGTGGCCCAGCTACAGGCCCTGGTGCGCCAGTTCAAGGTCTCCAGCGCCGGCGGCATGGACTTCGACGCCGCCATCGCCGCTCACCTGGCCTGGAAAGCGCGGCTGCGCAGCTTCCTCGATGGCAAAACCACCCTGACCAAGGAACAGGCGGTTTCCCATCGCCATTGCATGCTCGGCAAGTGGTACTACGGCGAGGGCCTGGCGAAGTTTGGCCACTCCCAGACTATGAAGGACATCGAGCCGCCCCACGAGGAACTGCACCGGACCATTGCCCAGATCGTCGATGCCAAATCCGCCGGCCGCAGCGACCAGGCCGAACAGTTGTTCCGCAATATCGACCCGCTATCCCAGCGCATTGTCGGCCTGCTGGAGCGCATGAAGGCGGAAGCCCGGTAAGAGAATCATCGCGTCAGGGAAAACAAAAACGGCCATCGGAACCCCGGTGGCCGTTTTCTTGGCGGAGAAACAACGCTTCGGTTATCTCAATTACTTTTTGTCTTCCTTGCGGAACTTCTCGTGGCACGACTTGCAGGTTTCGCCGACCTTGCCGAATTGAACCTTCACTGCGGCGGCGTCGCCACCGGCAGCAACCTTCGCCAGTTCATTGGCTTCCTTATTGAAAGCCATGGCAACTTCCTTGACCTTGTCGCCCTGTTGGAACAGCTCCGGCTTGACCTCGGTCTCGTGGAAACCCACGCCCTTGTCAGTACCGGGGCCATACAGCGCGCCCATGCCGGAATTGGCGATGGACTGGATCACGTTGGCCGCAGCGATAACCTGATCCTTGTTGTAGGCGCCATCCAGATTAGCCTTGATCTTGCCCATGTTCCAAGCCATGAAGCGATAACCGGCCTGACGCACCTTGATCTGGTCCTCGACCTTCATTTGGGCGAAAGACGCTCCCGCCACGGTAGCGAGGGCGAGACCAACAACTAGCGATTTGCGCATCAAATTCATAGGATGTTCTCCTGGGGTTGGGTTGCTGGGGGGTATTCCTGCCAAGCTAAAACGGCAGGGTTGGTTTTATTCCATTTCGGTGGCAAAAACCTGCTTGACTCGCAACGCCCCGCCTTCCGCGACCAGGGTCAGCAGACGATCGATGTTGGGGTGCTTGCCCGGATGCTTCTGGGCATCCTCAGTATGTTCGGCATACAGTTCCAGGCCCTTCTTGGCGGCTTCGGCATCCACCAGGCCGTACAACTGGGCCAGGTGGTTGTAGACCGTCAGCGAGCCGGTCTGGCCCGGTTTGTTCTCGATGGTAGCTATGACCGCGCCGTCGGCATCGAGCAGATTCAGCGCCGCCAGATGGGAAACCTTGGGCAGGGTCTTGAGGTTGTCAGCAAACGCCATCTCAGATCCTCTTCGCCAGTTCAACGGCCTTGCCGATGTAAGACGCGGGCGTCATTTCCAGCAGCCGCTGCTTGTCCGCCGCCGGAATTGCCAGGCCGCCGATGAAGGTGCGCAGGGCGTCGCGCTCGATGCCCTTGCCGCGCGTCAGCTCCTTCAGCTGCTCGTAGGGATTCTCGATGCCGAAGCGGCGCATCACGGTCTGTACCGGCTCGGCCAGGACTTCCCAGCAGGCATCCAGGTCTTCAGCCAGGCGCGCCGGGTTGGCTTCCAGCTTGCCCATGCCGCGCAGGGTGGAGTCCCAGGCCAGCAGGGTGTAGCCGAAGGCGACGCCCATGTTGCGCAGCACCGTGGAATCGGTGAGGTCGCGCTGGAGGCGGGAGATCGGCAGCTTCTCGGAAAGATGACGCAGGGTGGCGTTGGCCAGGCCCAGGTTGCCTTCGGAATTCTCGAAGTCGATCGGATTCACCTTGTGCGGCATGGTGGAGGAGCCAATCTCGCCGGCCTTGGTCTTCTGCTTGAAGTAACCGAGGGAGATGTACTGCCAGATGTCGCGGTCGGCATCAAGGAGGATGGTGTTGGCGCGGGCCACGGCATCGAAGAGTTCGGCCATGGCGTCATGAGGCTCAATCTGAATCGTATAGGGATTGAATTCAAGACCGAAGGACTCGATGAAGCGGCGATTGAAGCCCTCCCAGTCGAACTCGGGATAGGCCGACAAATGGGCGTTGTAGTTGCCGACGGCGCCGTTGAATTTGGCCATCAGAGAAACACCGGAGATGCGCTTCTCGGCGCGGATCAGACGCGCGGCGATGTTGGCCATTTCCTTGCCCAGGGTGGTGGGCGTGGCCGGCTGGCCGTGGGTGCGGGCCAGCATCGGCAGGTCGGCCAGACCATGGGCGAGGCTGCGGAAATTCTCGATCAGCTTGGTAAACACGGGCAGCACGGCGGCACTGCGGGCATCCTGCAACATCAGGGCGTGGGAGACGTTGTTGATGTCTTCGGAGGTGCAGGCGAAGTGGAAGAATTCGCCAATGCGCATCACTTCGGCATTAGCGGCAAAACGCTCCTTGAGCCAATACTCAACCGCTTTGACGTCGTGATTGGTGCGCGACTCGATGGCCTTGATGGCTTCGGCGTCGGCGAGGGAAAAATCGGCCAAGGCACGATCCAATTCGGCAATGGTGGCAGCAGAGAAGGCCGGCACTTCCGCCAACGCAGGCTCGGCCGCCAGGGCCTTGAGCCACTCGATCTCAACCCGCACCCGGGCGCGGATCAATCCAAATTCTGAAAAGTGCGCCCGCAAGGACTCCACCTTGGAAGCGTAACGACCATCAAGAGGAGACAGGGCAAGCAGAGCAGAAGGCATCATGGAACGGGGCCTGGTAAGGGAATCGGGGGAATGGGGAGTGAATATTTTACCATGCGCCCCTTCCCTCCCTTGGTTCCCCTTGCCGCCATTGCAGCGCGTCACGAGGAAACGAAATGGGGCGAAGGAGCCACGCGGGGCCGATGCTATACTTTGCTGCGATGCAACCACGGTGCATCACCTCCTTCATCAAGCATCCCACACCCCATGAAGCTGATTGGCTCCCACACCAGCCCCTATGTGCGCAAGGTTCGTATTGTCCTGGCGGAAAAGAAGATTGACTGCGAGTTCATCGTCGACAATCCATGGACTGACGATAGCCGGGTGACCGCGCACAATCCCCTGGCACGTATTCCGGTGCTGGTGCTGGACGACGAGACCTCGCTGTTCGATTCCCGCGTCATCGTCGAGTATCTCGACAGCATGACGCCGAACAACAAACTGCTGCCGGCCACGGGCCGTGAACGCATCGCCGTCAAGCGCTGGGAAGCCCTCGCCGACGGTGTCTGCGATGCGGCAGCGAGCGCCGTAATGGAACTCAAGCGGCCTCAAGGTGAGCAAAGCCCGTCCTGGGTGGAGCGTCAGCGCCGCGTTATCGGCCTCGGCCTCAAGGAAATGGCCAAGGAACTCGGTGACGCCCCCTGGTGCCAGGGAAATTCCCCCTGCCTGGCCGACATCGCTACTGGCGTCGCCCTGGGTTACCTGGACTTCCGCTTCAGCAACCTGGACTGGCGCAGCGAGTACCCGGCCCTGGCTAAACTGGCGGAAAAGCTGGCGCAGCGCCCGTCATTCGCCGAGACAGTCCCCCACGATTAACTGAGAGACCGCCGGTTCGGGCCTTGGCTCAAAGAGCGTAACTGGCCTGTAGGTAGAGTGACCGCCCCGGCAGCGGGAAGTCATTCGGAATCGAGATGAAGGGCTGACTAAACGGACTCGGTTCGCGCGCATCGACGTTGAACAGGTTACGTACCGAGCCGGAAAACTCCCATCCCTTTCCGCCCTTATCAGTGCGCAGGGTAAGGTCCATCGTTGTGTAGCCAGCCAGGCTGCCGCGAGTATCCGCCGGCGCCCGCTGGCGCACACCAACGGCGTTGATCTGGGTATTTACCGCCCACCCCGGCGTGAAACGCCAGTCGGCCCGAAGATAAATGCGGTCATGGGGGGCTAACCCCGCATCCTTCCCCGTCGCTTCATCAACGGAACGCTGGTGACTGTAGTTGCCCGAGAGACGCACGTCTCGCCCCACATCCCACGCGGCTTCGAGTTCCAGCCCTTTGCCCGTCTGCTTGCCGGTGTTCTTGTATGTAATGCCGACAACTTGAATGATGTCGCGCATCTCGTACCTGAAGAGGTTCGCCCCAAGTTTCAATTTCGGCGTCACCTGCCACGATACCGCCGCTTCCATGGTCTTGATTTTCTCCGGCGTCAGGTTGGCGGTGCCGCCCGCCACCGGATTGTTGATGACATAGAGTTCGACGAACGACGGGGCACGGAAGGCGGTGCCGTAGAGAAGCTTGGCAGTCAGATTGTAGGCCGCCTCCCAGGCTAGGGCCAGGCGCGGATTGGTGGTCTGACCGACGTCGGAATAGCGGTCCTGGCGCAGGCCGGCGGTAAGAGTCCAGTCTTTGGCGAAATTCCATTCGTCCTGGACGAACCAGAAGCGCACCGTGCGCGAGTGGGGCCGCATGAAGGGTACGGTATCGGAAACATCGGTAACGTCGGCGAGGGAACCAGTGCCAATCGGAGTGTAATTCGGGTTGAAGTTCTTGGTTTCGCGAACCTTGTAAATTTCATCCTTGCCAGCCCCGGCGCCGAAGCGGATGCGGTGCCGCTCGAAGCCGGTATAGAAGGCCGAGGCATTGAAGCGGCCATGCTGCTCCCACTTGTAAGGGTTGCCGATCATGCCGTCGGCAAAAACCCCGGTGCCGATATTCGCTCCCGCCGGAAAGAGAACCAGGTCGGAGAACTCCTTGTAGCGCATGTAACTGGCCTGAACACTCACGTCCCAATGAGGAGCAAAGTTGGTGTCCCGATAGGTGAGATCGGACGTCAGCCGCTCGCTGTAATTCTTCCCCGTCGGGTCAAGGGCCGAGGCGATGCCGCTGCCGGACCCGACGTTTTTGCGCTCGACATAGCCGAAGCGCAACTGCCACTTGTCGCTGGAAAGAGCGAGCGATCCATCGACGAAATCCCGCCCGTTGTTCATCGGTCCCGGGGCACGGGAAGCGCGGGTTCCCATCAGGGCATCCCAGCCGCTCTGGGCATCGGCACTGATGGTTCGCTTCGCCCCATCGGTCGTGCCAACGCGCAAATAGGCCGCCACGTCCAGGGGACCCAAGTTTCCACCATGGAGCATCCACGCATCACTGCGGCCGAACGAGCCGACACCGCCACCGAGCTGTGTGCCATTGATATCCGCCGCGCTCTTGGTGGTGATGCTAATTACGCCGGTAAAAGCATCGGCGCCGTAAAGAGCCGAGCCAGGGCCGCGAATGACTTCGATCCGCGCCACATTTTCCAGGGGCATGCCGCCCCAGATGTTGCCGCGATTTCCGTAAAAGGCGGCGGTCATGGGGATGCCATTGACCAGCATCAACACCTGGGAATTAGCATCGCGATGCACACCACGAATCACATAGATCGGCGAACTACCCTGGGTACCGCGCGCCACATGCAGACCGGGGACGGTCTCCAGCACCTCATCCAGGTCGGTGGCGCCGAGCGCCTTGATGTCCTCGGCGGTGATAACCGTTGCCGCCGCCGGCGCAAGGTTGGCCGAGACGCGGGAACCGGTGGCAATGGTGACGAAGGACTTGTCGCCATAGACCAGCGCCAGATCCTCATCCTCGGAAACTTCCCTGGCAGCGGCGCAGGCCGAGAAAATCGCCGCGGCAATTCCGACCCACCTGACTGAGTTCTTAAGCATGGCCCGTCTCCACTGTCGCCACTCGGCAGCGCTACCGATTAACCCGAACTATATTCCATAAGCCATACTCGTCAAAGCGCGTAGCTCCCCTGCAAGTAGAACGTACGGCCCGGCATGGGCAAGTCATCGGGCAAGGCGGTTCCCGGCGCCAAGGTCGGTTCCAGCACACGGGCATTGAAGAGATTACGAATTGAGGCGGAGAAGTCCCATTGGCTCTTGTTCCGCTCGGTACGCACGGTCACGTCTACGGTGCGATAGTCGGCCACGTCCGGGCGCAGATCCGTCGTGGCGGGCAGATTGGTCACAGCACGTTTGCGATCTGCCACCCAATTGAATTGCACACTCCCCAGCCAGTCGCCGGTGATACGCGCATCGGCTCGCACATAGAGGTGGTGATGGGGCGCATAGCCGGCATCTTTATTAGTTGTCTCGTCGATAGACTTCTGCAGGGAATAGTTGCTGGTCAAACGAACGTTACGATTGACATCCCATACCACTTCCGCCTCCATGCCGTTGCCGCGCACGGAACCAATGTTCGACCACAACTTGTTCACCGCCCGAATCAGGTTCTTGGCCCGGT
>Ga0316605_10001970_pt1 | contig 11757 bp, 10 predicted proteins | sample OWC_soil_day20_n_FD_207666 | JGI IMG/M metagenome (GOLD analysis project Ga0316605, IMG submission 207666) | Wetland soil microbial communities from Old Woman Creek delta, Ohio, United States - OWC_soil_day20_noCT | ecosystem: Environmental > Terrestrial > Soil > Wetlands | place: USA: Ohio... | reverse complement strand
CACCGCCGAGCAGCACCCCGAGATCGAGGCCGATCAGCGTGACCAGCGGCCCGAGCGCGGAGCGCAACGCGTGGCGCAGGACCACGGCGCGCTCGGACAGGCCCTTGGCGCGTGCCGTGCGGATGTAATCCTCGCCGAGCACATCGACCAGCTCGCTGCGGACGATCTGCGCGTAGTACGCGACACCGACGGTCGCGAGCGTCATCGCGGGGAGCACCAGGTGGTGCACGCGGTCCCAGCCGCCGGTGCCGTGGCCGCTGATCGGGAACCAGCCGAACCGGTAGGCGAACACGTAGAGCAGGAGCGTGCCGACGACGAACGTCGGCGCGCTCTGACCGATCAAGCTCACGGCGTTCGCCGCGTGATCCGGCCACCGCCCGCGCCGGACCGCGGCGAGGATGCCCAGCGGTACGCCGAGGACGAGCTGGAGGAAGATCGCGGCGAGGCCGAGCTGGACCGTCGGACCGATCCGATCCGCGAGGATCGCGGTGACCGGGCGTCGGGTCCGATAGCTCTCGCCGAGATCGCCGTGCGCGACGCGCTCGATCCAGCAGCCGTAGCGGCCGACGAAGCCACGATCGAGGCAGTACTGCGCTCGCACGCGCTCGATCGCCTCGGTGCTCGCATGCGGCCCGAGCAGCGTCTTGCCCGGGTCAGCGGGGATCGCCATCGTCATCGCGAACGTGGCGCTGACCACGAACCAGATGACGAGCAACGACCAGCCGAGCCGCCGCACCGCCGACCCGATCATCGCGGCACCGGGTTCCCGTCGTCACCGACGTCGAGCCAGGCGTACGTGAAGTCGCGGAGCCAGATCGGGTGCGGCTCGTAGTCGCGCACGTACGGTTGCGTCACCTCGGTCGACAGGCGGTGAAACCCCCAGATCCATGGCGCGTCGTCGTACAGCACGCGCTCCGCGCGTCGGTAGGTCGCGGCCCGCGACACCGGGTCGACGTCGGTGCGTGCCGCGTCGAGCAGCGCATCGAGCTCGGGGTTCGCGTAGAACGAGTCGTTGCTCGAATTCTCGTCGGAGATCATCCGCGAGTGGAACTTCGCGTCGAGGAAGTTCGTGGGGTCCGGCAGGTCCCCGACCCAGGCGTAGTAGCCGAGGGCCGGCCCGGCGGGCTTGCCGATCGCGATGCCGTAGGTCGCGAACGACATCGTCGCGATCTCGAGGTGCACGCCGACCGCGGCCAGATCGCTCTGGATCGACATCGCGAGCATCTCGACCTCGGGGTCGGGGATGATCGTGTACTCGGCGCGGAAGCCGTCGGGATACCCGGCCTCGGCGAGCAGCGCGCGGGCCTTCGCCGGGTCGTACGGATAGGGCGCGAGCTCGGTGTCCCGGCCGACCATTCCCGGGGCGAGCAGGCCGTGCGAAGCGACGGCGCTGCCGTTGAGGAGCTTGAGCTGGTGGTCCTTGTGGACCGCGTAGTTGAGTGCCTGCCGCACGCGGCGGTCGTCGAACGGCTTGACGCGCACGTTGATCCGCGACCCCTGCGCCATCATCGGCGCGCGCTGGTGGATGTACGGCTGCCACGCCGGCTGGCTCGTGATCCACAGATAGTCCGGGGAGAGCAGCCGCGCGGCCGCGTCGAGCTCGCCGCGCTCGAACATCAGGAACTGGGTGTCGCGCGGGACGTTCTCCAGCATCTCGATCGTCGCGAGGTGACCGCGCGCGGGATCCCAGTAGCGCGGGTTCTTGCGCAGGACGATCCGCACGCCCTCGTCCCAGCTCGCGAGCTCGTACGGTCCGCTCGCGAGCGGCCGGATCCGGATCTGCGCGCCCGCTGCCGTGACGTGATCCGCGCGCTGCGGCGTCGCGAACTTGAGCGCCAGGACGTAGAGGAACGCCGGCGCGGGACGCGCGAGCCGGATCACGAGCTCGCGGTCGGACACCGCGACGATGCCCGCGCAGTCGCGCGTCGTCCCGGCGAGGACGGCCTCGACCCCGGCGACGTCGGAGAGGAACGGGCCGAACGGCGAGTCGGGGGTGGTCAGCGCGCGCTCGAGCGCGAACTTGAAGTCCGCGGCGACGATCGGCTCGCCGGTGCTGTACGTGATCCCGGGGCGCAGCCAGAACCGGTACGTGGTGCCACCGTCGGCGACCTCCCAGCGCTCGGCGAGCTCGGGCGTCAGGACGAGCGAGTCCCGGCCGTATCCGACGAGGGTCGCGAACATCGATTGCATCGCGAAGAAGCTGACCTCGTCGTAGGCGATCGTCGGATCGAGCGTGCGGATCGAGTCGGGCACCGCGAACCGCAGCGTGCCGCCAGCGCGCGGGGTCGTCGCGCCGGCGGGCTTCCACCGCGGACCGCGATCGGGCGCGTTGCACGCGACGAGCGCGAGCGCGAAGGCGAGCGCTCTCACCGGCGCTCCTTCGGGTCGAACGCATCGCGCACGCCGCCGGCGACCAGGTGGAAGGCGACGACGGCGAGCAGGATCGCGAGCCCCGGCGCGAGCACCAGGTGCGGCGCGGTCCGGTAGAACACGCGGCCCTCGTACAGCATCCGTCCCCACGTCGGCGCGGGAGGGGGCGGGCCGAGGCCGAGGTACGACAGCGCCGCCTCGGCGAGCAGGTTCTGCGCGAACCCGAGCGCGATCACGACGATCAGCACGCCGATCACGTTCGGCAGGATGTGCCGCACGATGATCCGCACCGGGCTCGCGCCGAGGGCGCGCGCGGCGGTCACGTACTCGCTGCGCGCGAGCGTCATCGCCTTGCCGCGGATCACGCGCGCCATCGTCGTCCAGCTCACGACCGCGAGCGTCAGCACGACGGGCGCCATCGAGGAGGCGAGCCCGGCCTCGCGGAGCAGCGCCGCGAGCAGGATCGCGAGCAGCAGCACGGGGAACGACAGCACGAGGTCGACGGTGCGCATCAGCACGTCGTCGATCCAGCCGCCCGCGTACCCGGCGACCAGGCCGATCGTCAGGCCGAGCGCGAGCGCGAGCGCGGTCGCCAGCGCGGCGATCGCGAGCGAGGTCGAGGCACCTGCGGCGAGCCGGGCCCACACATCGCGGCCCAGGTGATCGGTCCCGAGCAGCGCATCCTCCGACGGTGCGAGCGGCGCGCCGAGCTGGGTCAGGCCGTGCTCGATGTCATGGGACAGCGGGTCCTTCCCGAGCCACGGTGCGAGGACCGCGATCGCGACGAGCACGACGACCAGGATCGCGCCGGCCACGGCCGCGCGATTGGCCACGAACCGTCGTGCCCGACTCACGGGCGCGAGCATATCGCGGACCCCGTCGCGGCGAGCGCTATCCTACACGAACCCCTACGGCGGACTCCGAGCGCGGCTGCGCCCGCGCGTCCCGCCTCACGCGTGGCGTCCCCGCTCGCCCGGAGCCGACCCTCCGCGTCGCAAGCGCCTGCGGGTGCTCGAGCGAGGCTGCGGCATCGACACTGCACGTCGTTGCTCCGCGATCGACGGCGCCGACGCTCACGCCCATTCCCGGGGGACACCCGTCCTCGCATGTCGCTACCCAGCGATGGTCCGAACGGGCTGGAGCGTCGGCGCGTGACGATCAGAGCTCGATCTGCAGGCCGAGCTCGACGACGCGGTTCGGCGGCAGATTGAAGAACGCGGAGGGCGGGCGCGAGTTGCGCGCGAGGAACGAGAACAGCATCTTCCGCCAGCGCGCGACCTTGCTCTTGCCGGTGGTCAGCAACGTCTGCCGCCCGAGGTAGTAGGTCGTGTCGGAGGTCGCGGTCTCGAGGCCATGCTTCGCGCAGCGCGCGAGGATCTTCGGGACGTTGGGTTGCTGCATGAAGCCGACGCGCGCGAGCACGCGATAGAAGCCGTGCTCGAGCTCGCGCACCTGGAGCGACGAGTTGCCGACGGCGAACGGGATGTTCTCCGTCGTGATCGACAGCAGCACCACCTGCTGGTGCAGCACCTTGTTGTGCTTGACGTGGTGGAGGAGCACGTTCGGGATGCCGTCGGTGCCCGACGTCATGAACACCGCGGTGCCGGGGACGCGTGGCAGCCTGTTCGCCGGGATGTCATCGAGGAACAGCTGGTCCGGGATCGAGCCCATCTCCATCGTCTTGGACAGCTCGACGCGGCCGCGGAACCAGGTCGTCATCACCGCGAACACGCCGACCGCGACCACGAGGGGGAACCAGCCGCCATGTGCGATCTTGACGAAGTTCGACGAGAAGAACGCACCGTCGATGATCACCAGCGGGAGGTAGAGCGCGAGCGATGCGCCGAGCGACCAGCCCCAGTTGCGACGGCAGACCAGGAAGATCAGATACGACGTGATCATCATCAGGCCGGTGACCGCGATCCCGTACGCCGCGGCGAGGTTCGAGCTCGTCTTGAACGCGAGCACGAGCGCGACGCAGCCGATCATGAACACGTAGTTCACCTCGGGGATGTAGATCTGCCCCTCGTGCTTGTGCGACGTGTGGATGACCGTCACGCGCGGCAGGTAGCCGAGCTGCACGGCCTGGTTCGTCAGCGAGAACGCGCCCGAGATCAGGGCCTGCGACGCGATGATCGCGGCCATCGTCGCGAGGATGATCATCGGGATCAGCATCGGTCCTTCGACGAGGCCGTAGAATGGGTTGGTGATCGTCGCGCCGCCTTCGAGGTAGAGCGCGCCCTGGCCGAAGTAGTTGAGGAGGAGGCCGGGGTACACGACCGTCGACCACGCGATGCGGATCGGCGTCTTGCCGTAGTGGCCCATGTCCGCGTAGAGCGCCTCGCAGCCGGTGACGCACAGCACCGTCGAGCCGAGCAGCAGGAAGCCGTCGACCCCATGCGTGAGGAGAAAGCCGATCGCGTGGTGCGGGCTCGCCGCGGCGAGGATGCCGGGCTCGCGCATGATCGCGGGGATCCCGGCGATGCCGATCGCGAAGAACCACACGAGCATCACCCAGCCGAACACCGAGCCGATCTTGCCGGTGCCGTAGCGCTGGACCCAGAACAGGCCGACGAGGATCCCGATCGAGATCGGGATGATCAGGTACGACAGCTTCGGGCTCTGCTCCGAGAGCCCCTCCACCGCGGACAGCACGGAGATCGCCGGGGTGATCAGGCCCTCGCCATAGAGGAGGCCGGTTCCGAACAGCGCGAGCAGGATCGGGATCGCGATCCGGTTGCGGTTCCCGGTGAGCTTCTGCTGGACGAGCGCCGCGAGCGACATCGTGCCGCCCTCGCCCTTGTTGTCGGCGCGCAGCACGAACGCGAGGTACTTGACGCAGACGACGAGGAGCAGCGACCAGAACACGAGCGAGAGCACGCCGAGCACGGCCTCCGGATCGGTGGCGTTGGCGCGGTGCGGGTTGACCGGGCCGAAGCACTCCTTCATCGCGTAGAGCGGCGAGGTGCCGATGTCGCCGTAGACCACCCCGAGGGCACCGAGCGACAGCCAGGTCAGCTCCTTGCGGTTCTTCGGCGTCTTGTGGTGCGAGCCATGGGTCTCGCTCGTGCCCGTCGCATCCGATCTGGCGGTATCGCTCATTCGAGACAGTGCACGGCCGACGGGGCCACCCACCAGGTATCATGGGCGATCCGCGAAACCAATGGGTGGGCCCGGCGTGTTGACACCGCAAAGAGCGTCGGATATCGCATCCCCTGACCACGAGGAGAGTGCCGTGAATCTGAGCGCTTGGAAGTCGATCACTATCGCCGTGGCGAGCATCGCGGCGATCGCGGGCTGCGATAACCTCGGGGGCGGCAAGAGCAAGGGCAAGGAGGGATCGCAGGCCGGATCCGCCACGGGCTCGGCGGGCGTCAAGGCTCCCGAGACCGGCCCGATCCTGATCGGTCACTACGCCTCGTTGACCGGCGCCGAGGCGACGTTCGGCGTGTCGACGGATCACGGCGTGATCCTCGCGCTCGAAGAGCGCAACGCGGCAGGCGGCATCAAGGGCCGTCAGGTCGCGGTCAAGACCCTCGACGACGCGTCGAAGTCGAGCGAGGCCGGCAACGTCGTGCAGCGGCTGATCAGCGAGGACAAGGTCGTCGCGCTGATCGGCGAGGTCGCCTCGGGGAGCTCGCTCGCGGGCGGCAAGGTCGCGCAGCAGTTCGGCGTCCCGATGATCTCGCCGTCGTCGACGAACAAGAAGGTCACCGAGGGCCGCGACATGGTCTCGCGCGTGTGCTTCCTCGACGAGTTCCAGGGCTACGTCGTCGCGAAGTTCGCGAAGGACCAGAAGTTCGACAAGGTCGCCGTGCTGTTCGATCAGGCGGCGCCGTACTCCAAGGGGCTCGCGGAGACGTTCCAGTCCGAGTTCACCGGGCTCGGCGGCACGATCGTCGCGGCCGAGGCGTACACCGCGGGCGACGCCGACGTGTCCGCGCAGCTCCAGACGATCAAGGGCAAGGGCGCGAAGGCCGTGTTCCTCCCGGGCTACTACACGGACGTCGGCAACATCGTGCGCCAGGCGCGCAAGCTCGGCATCACGGTGCCGTTCCTCGGCGGCGACGGCTGGGATTCGACCAAGCTGGCCGAGATCGGTGGCGACGCGATCGAGGGTAGCTACTACTCGAACCACTACTCGTTCGACGAGGCGCGCCCCGAGGTCCAGGAGTTCGTCGCCAAGTACAAGAAGCGGTGGGGCGAGGTGCCGGACGGCCTCGCGGCGCTCGGCTACGACGCGGCGCGCGTGATGTTCGACGCGATGGACCGCGCCCCCACGCTCGGCGGCAAGGACCTCGCGGCCGCGATCGCGGCGACCAAGGACTTCCCCGGCATCACCGGCAAGATCACGCTCGATGCCAACCGCGACGCGCAGAAGCAGGCGGTCGTCGTCCAGATGAAGGGCGGCCAGCCGCGCTACGTCGCGACGGTCGTGCCGAAGGGCTGGCCCGAACCTGCCGCGGCCACCAAGCCCGCGGACGGTTCGGCTGCTGGCAGCGCCGCGAAGCCCGCCGATGGCTCGGCCGCCGGCAGCGCGGCGACGAAGTAACCGGCGGATCCCCGCGCGGCGCTCGTGAGCAAGCTCCTTCAGACCCTCGTCAACAGCATCGCGCTGGGGAGTCTCTACGCCCTCATCGCGCTCGGCTACACGCTGGTCTACGGCGTGCTGCGGTTCATCAACTTCGCGCACTCCGACGTGTTCACCGTCGGCGCCTGGGCATCGTTCGTGCTCGCGACGACCCTCGGCTTCGCGGTCACCGACACGCCGATGTACGCGATGCCGCTGATCCTGCTCGCCTCGATGGCGATCTGCGCGGGCCTCGGGATCGCGATCGAGACGCTCGCGTACCGTCCGCTACGGCGCGCGCCGCGGCTCAACGTCCTGATCACCGCGATCGGCGTCTCGCTGTTCCTCCAGAACGTCGGCCAGCTCAAGTTCGTGTTCGGCACGCAGCCGCAGCGGATGCCGCCGCTGATCGAGGATCGCTCGCTCGTCGAGATCCTCGGCGTCCACATCCGGCTCGTCGACGTCACCGTCGTGCTGCTCGCTGGATTCTTGTTGTTCTCGCTCGAGGCGCTGATCTACCGGACCAAGCTCGGGCGGGCGATGCGCGCGGTGTCGTTCGACGAGCGCACCGCCTCGCTCATGGGCATCGACGTCAACCGGATCATCTCGATCACGTTCGGCATCGGCTCGGCGCTCGCCGCGGCCGGCGGCCTGCTGTTCGCGCTCAAGTACGAGAGCATCAAGCAGTCGGCGGACGCGACCTGGGTCCTGCTCGGCCTCAAGGCGTTCGTTGCCGCGGTCGTCGGTGGCATCGGTAACGTGCGCGGCGCGGTCGCGGGCGCGCTGCTGATCGCGTTCGTCGAGATGTTCGGCGCCGCGTACTTCTCGCCGCACATGCGCGATCTCTACGTGTTCGTGATCCTGATCGTCGTCCTGCTGGTCAAGCCGAGCGGGCTGTTCGGCAAGGCCGTGGTGGAGAAGGTATGAGCCGCGATCCTGCGCGCCTCCTCGCGGCCCGCGTCGGGAGCTATCGCCCGAACGCGATCGTCTCCGTGCTGCGCTCCGCGTATCCGGTCGTGATCGGCCTCGTGATCGCGCTGCTGCTCCAGGCGATGATCGCGCCCAAGCTCGGTCCGTTCTACGCGAAGCTGTTGCTCGACATCGGCATCGCGATCGTGCTCGCGTCCTCGCTCAACATCGTCAACGGCTTCGCCGGCCAGTTCTCGATCGGCCACGCGGGCTTCATGATGGTCGGCGGCTACGCGGCCGCCTTGATCACGTACTACGGCTCGATCAAGTTCGGCTGGCTCGCGCCCGGTGCGTACGGTGTCGACGTCCACGGGGGGTTCCTCGGCAGTGGCGATGCCCTGTTCCTGTTCTCGTGCGTGTTCGGCGGCGTCGTCGCGGCGGTCGCGGGCCTCGTCGTCGGGTTGCCGTCGCTGCGCCTGCGTGGCGACTACCTCGCGATTGTCACGCTCGGGTTCGGCGAGATCGTCCGCGTGCTCGTGCAGCAGACCTCGGACGTGATCGACCCGGCGAAGGCCGCCGGCGCATCATGGCTCGATGCCGCCAAGGCCCTCGGGGGACCGCTCGGGTTCACCGGCACGCCGACCTACGTGTCGCCGACGCCGTGGCTCGAGGACGCGTCGGGACAGCAGACCGGTCACGCCGGCATCTTCTTCACCTTCGCGATCGTCTCGATCCTCCTGATCGCGTGCTACCGGCTCAAGACGTCGAGCCACGGGCGCGCGCTGCTCGCGGTGCGCGAGAACGAGATCGCCGCCGAGGCGATGGGCGTCAACACGTCCCGCGCCAAGGTCGTGGCCTTCGTGATGGCCGCGTTCTTCGCCGGCGTCGGCGGCGCGCTGTTCGCGCACGAGGTCGGCGTGACGCTGAACCCCAAGGAGCTCGGGTTCCAGAAGTCGATCGACATCGTGATCATGGTGGTCCTCGGTGGCATGGGCTCGATCACCGGCGTCGTGCTCGCGGCCGCGATCCTGACCCTGTTGCCCGAGCTGTTCCGCGAGTTCGCCGAGTACCGGATGCCGGTCTACGCGCTCGCGCTGATCATCGTGATGATCGTCCGGCCCCAGGGCCTGTTCGGGATCAAGGAGCTGTGGGACCTCGCGTTCTGGCGGCGCTACGTGGTCCCGCTGTGGCGCAAGGTCGCCGGCGGCTGGCTGATCCCGCGAAGCAGGCAGCACCCCCCCGCGGCGATCGCGAAGGACCTGTCGTCGAGGGACGACGACGGCGCCCCGAAGGGAGCCCCGTGACGCCGGTGCTCGAGGCCAAGGGCCTGTCGCTCGCGTTCGGTGGCCTCAAGGCGGTCGACGACTTCTCGCTGTCCGTGCCGCCGCGCGCGCTCCACGGGCTGATCGGCCCCAACGGCGCCGGCAAGACCACGGTGTTCAACCTGCTCACCGGCGTCTACCAGGCCGACAAGGGCGACATCTTCCTCGCCGGGCAGCGGCTCAACGGCAAGAAGCCGTCCGCGATCGCGCAGGCGGGGCTCGCGCGCACGTTCCAGAACATCCGCCTGTTCGGCGAGCTCTCCGTCCTCGACAACGTGCGCACCGCGGCCGGCGTCCGCGCGAAGAGCGGCCTGTGGCGCAGCCTGCTCCGCACGCCGCTGTACCTCGCCGAGGAGGACGCGATCGTCGAGCGCTCGCTCGATCTGCTCGACGTCCTCGGCATCGCGCACCGCGCGGGCGAGCAGGCCAAGAGCTTGCCGTACGGTGATCAGCGGCGGCTCGAGATCGCGCGCGCGCTCGCGACCGAGCCCAAGGTCCTCCTGCTCGACGAGCCGGTCGCCGGCATGAACACGCAGGAGAAGCACGCGATGCGCAGCCTGATCGAGTCGCTGCGGTCGCGGTTCGACGTGGCGATCTTCCTGATCGAGCACGACATGGGCCTCGTGATGGACATCTGCGAGCACATCACCGTGCTCGATCACGGCGTGACGATCGCCGCGGGCGTCGCGGACAAGGTCCAGCAGGATCCGAAGGTGATCGAGGCGTACCTCGGCGTGCCCGACGAAGACGAGGCGGCGAGCTGATGGCGCTCCTCGAGGTCACCGATCTCGATGTCCACTACGGTGGGATCCACGCGCTCAAAGGGGTGTCGTTCTCCGTCGAGCAGGGCCAGGTCGTCACGCTGATCGGCGCGAACGGCGCCGGCAAGACCACGACCTTGCGCGCGATCTCCGGGCTCGTGAAGCCGTCGAAGGGCACCGTCAAGTTCGACGGTGCTCCGATCACCGGGCTCGGCGCGCACCAGATCGTCGCGCGGGGCCTCGCGCATGCGCCAGAGGGCCGCGGGATCTTCGCGAACCTCACCGTCGACGAGAATCTGCAGATGGGCGCGTACCTGAGAAAGGACGCCGCGGCGGTCGCCAAGGATCGCGAGCGCGCGCTCGAGCTGTTCCCCCGCGTCCGCGAGCGCCTCGCGCAGAACGCCGGCACGCTGTCAGGCGGCGAGCAGCAGATGCTCGCGATCGCGCGCGCGCTGGTCGCCCGGCCCAAGCTGCTGCTCCTCGACGAGCCGTCGCTGGGGCTCGCGCCGCAGGTCGTCGCGCTGATCTTCAAGATCGTGCGGACGATCGCCGCCGAGGGGACGACGATCCTCCTGGTCGAGCAGAACGCGCACCAGGCCCTGCGAGTCGCGACCACGGCGCACGTGCTCGAGGTCGGGAAGCTCGTCGCCTCGGGCCCCGCCAAGGAGCTCGCCGCGGACGACAGCATCCGCAAGGCGTACCTCGGCGTGCACTGAGCATCCCTCGCAACAATCCGTTCCGTCCGTGCGCTTGCCCGGGGCCGGCACCTTCGCCATGCTCCGTTTCCATGAAGCTCCTCGCTGCGTTTGCCTCGCTCGTCCTCGCCACCGCGTGCGGCTCGAAGGCGCCCGCGACCACCACGACCGCCGGCGGCGGTGGTGGGTCCGCTGGCTCGGCGACCCCGGTGCTCCCCGACGTCCCGTTCGAGAAGCTCGATCACGATCAGCAGATCCAGTTCATGAAGGAGGTCGTCGTCCCGACGATGGGCCCGCTGTTCCAGGCCCACGATCCGAAGGAGTTTGCCGAGTTCGGGTGCAAGACCTGCCACGGCCCCGGCGCGGAGAAGGGCGAGTTCGACATGCCCAACCCCGGTCTCCCGAAGCTCAACTTCGCCGACATGAGCAAGCACAAGAAGGAAGACCTCGAGTGGATGGGGAAGGTGATCAAGCCCCAGATGGCGAAGCTGCTCAAGGAGCCGGAGTACTCGGCCGAGAACCCGACCGGCTTTGGATGCGGGGAGTGCCACACCATCGAAGGGCAGTGAACACATCTCGCACGCGCGTGCGCCCACGACGCAGCGTCGAGCCACGCGCACCTCGCCTGCGCGATGTCCGGAGATTCATACGCGCGCGACCTCGCGTCGCCGTGGCGTAGCCGTTGCACGACCCCTGGTCACGAGACCCAACCCGAGGGAGACCGCGATGGCCGAGACCAGCAAGGACCGCAAGGAGCAGCGGCCGCCGCAGGGCGACCTGCAGCGCCAGCGCACAGCCCAGGACCAGCCCCAGAAGCCGGCCCCCAGCAAGCAGCCGCAACCGCGCGAGGACCTCGACGACGACGACGACCGCATCACCCAGCGCCACCCGGCCCAAGGCCGCCCGGAAGAGGATTCGTAGCGGCGACGACCCTCGCTAGCCTCGACTTCGACGGCCCGAGGCCGCGCACCGGTGCGGCGTCGGGTCGTCGTGTCGCGGAGGATCATGGACATCATCGAGATCATCACCGCGGATCATGACGACATCGCGACCCGGATCGACGAGCTCGAACCGATCGCGGCGGACGACGCGCGCACGAGTGACGCGATGCGCCTCGTGGTCAAGCTCGC
>Ga0316605_10001969_pt1 | contig 11757 bp, 8 predicted proteins | sample OWC_soil_day20_n_FD_207666 | JGI IMG/M metagenome (GOLD analysis project Ga0316605, IMG submission 207666) | Wetland soil microbial communities from Old Woman Creek delta, Ohio, United States - OWC_soil_day20_noCT | ecosystem: Environmental > Terrestrial > Soil > Wetlands | place: USA: Ohio... | reverse complement strand
GGCCGGCGCAGCCCCGGGTCATCCGCGCGACGCTGCCCCTCCCGGCCGGCATCTCGATCGAACTCGACGGCGAGCGATCCGGCATGCCCTCGCTGTCGCCGGACGGCGGGCGCATCGCCTTCGGCGCCCGCGAGGGCGCCGGCCCGATGCGGATCTGGGTCCTCGACCTCGCGTCCGGCGTGACCAGGCCCGTCACCGGCACGGAGGGCGGTCACCGGCCTTTCTGGTCGCCCGACGGGAAGACCATCGGCTTCTTCACCTGGGGATCGCTGTCCACCGTCCCGGCCGACGGCGGCGCGGTGCGCCGCCTGGCCGTCGCGCGCGACGCGCGGGGCGGAACGTGGAGCCCCAACGGCACGATCCTCTACGCCCCCTTCCAGCGAGGCCCGCTGTTTGCCGTCTCCGAGCGTGGAGGGAACGCCACGGCAGCTACCGAGACCGGGAAGGACATCGAGGGTACCCATCGGTTCCCGCAGTTCCTGCCGGACGGCGAGCACTTCCTCTACCTCGACCGTCCCGCCTCCTATGGGCCGCAAGCGGGTTCAGCGGTCGTGATCGCACGCCTCGGGTCCGCCGCGAAGGTCGCGAGGATTGTCGAGCACGCCACCAACGCGGTCTATGCCGACAAACACCTGCTGTATGTCCGCGACGGCGCGCTCGTGGCGCAGCCGTTCGACCCGGTTCAGCACCGGTTGAGCGGCGAGCCTGCGGTCCTCGTGAGCGACCTGCTCTTCAACCGGCGGTTCAGCTACGGCGTGTTCTCGGCGAGCGGCTCCGGCCTCCTCGTCTTCGAGACCGGGCGCCAGACGGACCTGTCGCAGTTGGTGTGGCGCGATCGGGCGGGGCGACGCCTCGGCGAGCTGGGCTCGCCCGGAGTCCTCTCCGGCTTCGGCGGGCTGGCCCTGTCGAGGGACGGCCGATGGGCGGCGACGACGCGCGTCGACGAGAGCACGACCGAGGCGGACGTCTGGCTCTACGACCTCGCGCGTGGCAGCGAGAGCCGCCTCGTGCGGAAGGGCGACGAAGGGGAGCCCGTGTTCGCCGCCGACAGCCGCGCGCTATACGTATCGTCTTCCGACGGGCACACGTCGATGATCGTGCGGCGCAACCTGGACAGCGGATCGGAAGCGGTGCTCGTCACGGATTCCACCGGCGTCTACCTCACCCCGGCGGCCTCCGTGGACGGCGGGGCCATGATGCTCTACACGAGAGTCATGCTGGACGGAGGCAGCGATCTGCTGATCCGGCCGATCTCGGGCGCAAGCGAGGCGCGCACGATCGTCGGCACACCGGCGGACGACCGCTACGCGCAGATCTCCCCGGATGGCCGGTGGATGGCCTGGGCCTCGGACGAATCGGGACGGTACGAGGTCTACGTCGCGCCGTTTCCCGAGGGCGGCGGCTCCCGCTTCCAGGTGTCGCGCGACGGCGGCATCCAGCCGCGCTGGAACCCGAAGGGCGGCGAACTGTTCTTCAAGACACCGCAGAACATGCTGATCGCGGTCTCCGTCGGTGCGTCTTCCGGCACCTTTGCCGTCGGCACGCCGGTCTCCATCTTCCCGATCGTCGAGTTCACCGGCTGGACGTACGCGGTCGCGGCCGACGGCGCGCGCTTCCTGGTCCGCGAGCCGCTGGCTGAGCGCGACGCGTCGCCGTTGACGCTGCTCACCGACTGGCCGTCGCTGACGAGGCCCCGATGAGTCCTGTCCCTGGAACACCGTCCGACTGGTACGGCGTCACCGGTGCGCCCCACGAAGGTGACAGGCGCGAATCCCGCAACCGCAAGGCAACAGCGCGTCTCCCGCGACCCGGACGGGCCGACGGGGCGCAGGAACGAGTGGACCGTGCAGACTGAGACGGGATCGCCTGCTGGAACCGCCGCACCGATCGAGTTCGAGTGCGAGAACCTGATCGTCCGCCTCGATGTCGAGCTGCCCGGCGACGCGGCAGCGATTACGCCCGTCGTCGATCGCGTGCTGGCCCTCGCCCGGGACGTGGGCTGCGCCCAGGGCAAGGAGTTCGAGATCGAGACGGCGCTCCGCGAGGCGCTGGCGAATGCCGTACGGTACGGATGCGCCCACAACCCGGGCAAGACGGTGCAGCTTTCGGTGGCCTGCGATCAGACGCGGGGCATGGTCATCGTCGTGCGCGACCCGGGCCCCGGCTTCGATCCCGCGCAGGTTCCCTCGCCCGTCGCCGCAGAGCAGCTCTTCTCGCACCATGGCCGCGGCATCTTCCTGATCAGCCAGTTGATGGACCACGTGGAGTTCGGGCACGGCGGCAGGGAAATCCGCATGCGCAAGCGCTAGACGTCGAGGCGTGGAGCTGCCGCCATGAGTCCCGCCGCAGCCGGCCAGAACTCGTTCGCGGTGCTCCTGTTCCAGGATCTCGCCGTCATCCCGATCCTCGCGGTGTTCCCGCTTCTTGCGGCCGCGGGCGCGGTCGCGCCCGGCGCGCACGGCGGTGCGCCTGCGTCCACGTGGACCGCCGGCCTGCAGGGCTGGGCCCAGACGCTGGCCGTCGTCGCCACGGTGGGTGCCGTGATCGCGGCGGGCCGCATCCTGGTCCGCCCGGCATTCAGGTTCATCGCCTGCGCGCTGCATCGACACGGCTCGCGAGCGCATCCAGGATCTGGAGCGCACGCTGCTGGACGACCTGAAGGACGTCGGGCTGGAGCGTGACGCCGGCTGGGACGCCGAGTCGCTCCGGCGGGACTTCGATCCGAGCGGCGAGACCCCCGTGCCCGAGTAGAGACTGGGGTTCCCCTTGCAGAATGCCCCCGGGCAGCCGTGTCGGCACCCATGAACTCGTGCCCCCTCCTCGGTGCGGGCGGCACGGGCGAGGTCTGCCGGCGCAGGTCTGCCACACGAATCCGACCGGGCGCCGCCGCGCCCGCGCCCGAAGGCGCCGACGCGGCGGTGGAAGCCATCATCACGGTGTCGCCGGGCCGCCCGGATTCCGCGACGGTCCCTACTGCTTCCGGATCTTGCGGATGCTCCCGGCAGACGGGCTCACGAGGTACAGCGCGCCGTCGGGGCCAGTCTCGATGTGCGTGACGATCCCGAAGTTGGTGCCGAAGAGGATTTCCTCGCCTTCGGTCGTGAAGTCGTCAAGGACGAGGTTGTCCGCCACCTTGTCCTTGAGGCGATCATCGTCGAACGTGAACTGGTTGCGCCCGCCATTCAGGCGGAAGCGGTACAGGTGGCCAGGGTTGGCGGCTCGTGCCACGGCCGAACCCACGATCAGGTCACCGTCGTACTGCGCTCCGAGCCCGGACCCGTCGATGAAACCCAGGCCGGCCGGCGGCACGACGTACTTCCAGCTGAACTCGGGGTCGCGGGGGTGCGAGGCCGGCACGTGGAACAGGCGGTCCCTGGCGTCTTCCGGGCTGTCGGCAATGCTGGTCGGCGGGAACCGCACCTGCTGCAGGCCCGTCGGACCGTTGGCACCGTAGCCGACGGCGATCTCCAGTTCCTTGAATTCCGCGACGCGGCTCAGCGGGCCCATGAACTGGATCCAGCCGCCGTTGAAGCCGCGTTCGACGCGGTTGATCTCGTCGAACGCCCGTCCGCTGTTCTCCGTGGTCCACAGGTCGCCCTTCTTCGGGTCGAACGTCATGCCGAAGCTGTTGCGGACGCCATACGCGAAGATCCGCTGGAGATTGTCGCCGATTTCCGCGCCGAGCGAGCCGCCGAGGCGCCGGCCCAGCTGCTCCCCGGACTCGTGGAACGGGTTGTCCCTCGGCGTGCTGCCGTCGTCGTTCAGCCGCAGGATGACGCCCGTGAGGTGCGCGTTGTCGGGCGCGGGTCCCCCGAAGTCGTCGTCAGGGACCGGGCCCGCCAGGTTGTTCTGCGTCCAGCCGCGACGGCCGTTGTCGCCGATGATGATGTACAGCTTCCCGTCCGGGCCGAAGCGCAGCACGCCGCCGTTGTGATTGCCCCGGAGCACCGGCAGCGTCGGGTCGGCCACGTTGTTGCGGTCGTTCTGGAACGAGCGCAGCCTGATGATGTTCCTGTCGAAGATCAGGACACTGCCGTTCCACCTGAAACGGTCGACGCGATTGCCGAGCAGCGGCACGTTCGCCGCAACGTTCGTGTCGGCGCCGGTCGTGCTCTCGGTGTTGTACAGATACACGTACGGCGTGCCCGGGAACCCGGGGTGCAGCGCGATGCCCAGCAGCCCCCGTTCGCTGTTCGAGTTCACGGCCAGATCGAGCACGACGCCCGTCACGAACCCGTTGGTCACACGCTTGACCTGCCCGGAGGCCTTCTCGGTGACGAGGATGTCGTCGGGCCCGATGAACGCCATCGCGATCGGCTGGGAGAGGCCGGCCGCGACGGTCGACACACTCAGGCCCGGATCGACGAGTTGCTCCTGCGCGCGAGCGTCAACAGGGTGCAGGACCAGCCCGATGCCCGCGATGACGCACGAAGACATGGCCCGCCGGGCCCCCGCCAGAAACTGAGACGTCATTGACTCCCTCCCTCGATGTGCGGCGATTCAGATTGGACGGCGGCCGTCCACAGAACGCGGTTCTCCGGCTCGCTGCAGCAATCGTCGTGCCCTGCGAACCGGCGGCGAAAGGCCCGTCTTTCAGGCTCCGATCGCGCGGTTGACTGTTGCCAGGGCTTACGGCAGGGGTAATCGCTTACGGATGCCGTAAAGGCGCCCGCACCGGGCCGGCTCCCGGCGACGGCACCGAGATCCGCATGCTCAGCCGTTCGTCTGGGCCCCGGTCAAGCAGAGCTCGAGCGTGGCGCCTGCGAGCCAGCCTCAGGCTCGGCGGCGCGGAGGAACAGGGGGCTGCGACGGATTCACATCCGGTCTTGATGCTGCGAGGCCCGGGAGCCTGACGTGTCGGCGGCCGAGCGGATGCGTGGAGGCCCAATCACGCTTGCCCTGCTCGGTCGCGAGTCAGGCCGGTCCCCGCCGCCGCTCGAGGCCGGCGGCGACGGCGAACGCGTCGAAGTACTTCTGAAGCGACGCCGCGGTGGTGCCGAACTGGTTCGGCCCGTCCAGGAAATCCGCCACGACCTCGCGGGCCCGGGCGATCTCGCGAAGACGTCCCGGCGCGCTGCGGTGGCGCGCATCCGCGAGGGTGAGGTCGAACAGCTCGAGCGCCCGGAAGAACGCGCCGCGGGCCAGATCCGTGTTCCGCTCCCGCCACCGGATGGCCCGGCTCACTTCGCTCCCGATATTGCCGAGCTGCTCGGCCAGGGTGAGCTCAAACCACCGCCCGGCCTCGAGCTCACGGTGCCGGACATCGGTCATCGCCGCACCAGCCGGCTGACCAGCCCGACGATCGCCTCGCGTGTGGCCGGGTTGTCGACCCCGCGCGATCGATTGCCGAACGACGGACGGAGGTTGATCATCGAATCGAATTCGAGCCAATCGGGCTCAGGCAGGTCCGGGTACAGGTTGATCCCCCACAGGTCCGCCTGCCGGGAGCCGGAGCCAAGCAACTCCGCTTCCTGGTCGGCGTGCAGATCGGCGTCGAGCAGCATCACCCCCAGGCGCAGATCGACGACCGCCTTGATCATGTCGCCGAACCGGCCCGCGGCGAGGTCGCGGACTTCTTGCAGCGTGATCGGGTTCGCGGCGCTGGCGGTTCTCATGGTTCCTTGCCTGGCGATCTTATCGCGGAACCGGCGCGGGCGGGCCGGTGTCCGCGCGTTGCGGCCCCAGTCGGAGTAGACTGCTGGCCACCATGAAGAGACTCGACGGCCGGACGGCGATCATCACCGGCGCCACCAGCGGCATGGGGCGCGCGACGGCCCTGCTCTTTGCGCGCGAGGGCGCGTCGGTCGTGGCCAGCGGCCGCGACGAAGCGCGAGGGCATGCGCTCGAAGGCGAGATCCGCGGTGCGGGCGGCCGGGCCGTGTTCGTGCCCGGCGACGTGGCGGCGCCAGACACCAGCGAGCGGCTCGTCGAAACGTGCACGCAGGCGTTCGGCGGCGTGGACACCGTCGTCTGCTTTGCCGGCATGCTCGGCCTCGGCTCCGTGACAGGCGTGCCGCTCGACACGTGGCGGCAGACGCTGGCCGTCAACCTGGACGCGGTCTTCTACCTGCTGCGCGCCGCCCTGCCGGAGATGAAGGCGCGCGGCGGCGGCTCCGTGGTGATCGGCGGGTCGATCGCCGCGCTCAAGGCGTTCCCGAATCACGCGGCTTATTGCGCCTCCAAGGGCGCGCTGCTCGCGCTGGTCCGGCAGGTCGCCATCGACTACGGCCCGGATATCCGCATCAACGTGCTGTTGCCTGGCCCGGTGGATACCCCGCTCATCTGGGACTCGGCCTCGGCGTTTCCCGATCCCGCGCGGGCCGTCTCCGACGTCGCGCAGAAGACCCTCATGAAGCGCCTGGGATCGCCCGACGACATCGCCCGGGCGGCGCTCTTCCTGGCGTCCGACGAATCCGGCTGGGTGACGGGAACCTCACTGACGATCGACGGCGGCATCATGACGGGGGCGTAGGCCCGGCGCCGGCGGAACAAGGATCTGGCGCACGGCGTCGGCCGGCACGTTGGCAACGGCCGCGACGACGCGGTTCTCCGGCGCGCGCGCGCGCCACGCGAGGTACAGCTGGTTCCCGCTGCGCACGATGCGGGGATGGCCGCTCGTGCGGTCCCCGTCCACGCTGGCGACGCGCACAGCAGGGCCGCGCCGGCCGTCTGCGAAGACACGGCGGGCCTGGAGCGCGCCCCTGCCCTCGGCGGACTCGAGCCACAGGAGGACGGCGCTGCCGTCGGGAAGCAGTTCCACGTCCACGCGGCCCTGCGGCGAGCCGTCGTCGACGCGGACCGGTGCGCCGAACGAGCCGCCGGCGTCCGACGACAGCGCCACGTACACACGCGCATCGTCACCCGCAGCCGTGAACCAGGCAAGCGCGACCTGATCACCAGTCGAGGCCAGTGCAGGGCCGTTCACCGGGCATCCTTCGATCACCCATCCATCGGGATGAATGGAGCCCCCGGCGAGCCAGCGCCCGTCAGCGAATCTCGCGATGGCGATGTCTCGCGTCTCCTTCTCCGTTCGGTCGCGATAGGCGACGATGACGCCCCGGCTGGAGCGAATCGCGGCGGTCGGGCAGCAGTCGCACACCCGTGCGTCCACCAGCACGTCGTTTCCCGGCGGCCGGCCCGCGACGAGCAGCGTGGAGCGCAGCATCGTCGCGGCGCTGCCGCCATGGCCGTGTGAGGGCGCCTGTGCGGACGCGGCGTTCGTCGCCTCCGCCATCTGCCGTCCGTCGAGCCAGACCATTCCCACCGCGCCTCCGTGAGCGTCGTAGAAGGAGAGGAATCCGTGCTCCACCGGCGAGGCGTCACGATGCGGCGAGAAGGGCGCCGCCCACGATCGCCCGGCATCCCGGGACTCGCTGACGCGGATGGCGTACGCGTGCGGCGACGGGCCCGTCTTCTGCAGCCAGTGTGCCAGGAGCCTGCCGTCGCTGGCGGCGAACACGGACGGCACGTCGGCCCAGTTGGCGAAGAGGTCCGCGCCCTGGGCGATGTCGCTGCGCAGGTGCCAGGCGTTGGCCGCGCGCTCGGCGAGCCGCAGCCGCATCACGCCGTCTGAACGGGGTTCGAGCCAACTCAGGAACAGGCGCCCGTCGGCGGCGGCGGCAAGCTGTGGTGCCAGGCTCCCTCGGCCGGCCGGGGAGTCCGCCGGTGTCAGTTCCACGAACGGCCGGAGCGAGTCGTCTTCCGGAGGCGCCGCCGCCCTCGACACGATGGTTGATGCGGCGATGCGAGATGTGTTGGGACGCAGGTCGGCCCGCCGCCATGCTGCATCCAGCCTCCCCGCGATGAGCTTTGCGTCCTGCGTCCGGCCCTGTGCCTTGAGCGCCTGCAGCAGGCCCGTGAGAGCCCAGCCGTTCTCAGGGTTGCGCTTCAAGTCCTCCCAGTAGACCGTTTCCGCCTCGGCTGCCCTGCCGGCGTCGAGCAGCACGGCGCCGAGGGCATGGCGCGGCGGATAGTGCCACTCGGCGGGCTCGGTGTAGACCAGCCCGTCGTCCAGACGGACGGCACGCTCGAGGTGCGCGATGGCCGCCGGGTAGTCGCGCCTGGCCGAGGCAATCTCCCCCGCCAGCACCTCGGGTGCGATCGCCAGCACGGCCCGCATGGTGTTCGGCGAGAACAGCGGGGCGTCGAGGCCGGGGCTCTCAAGCGCCTTGCGGACGGCAACGAGCTCGCCCTCCGCGTCGAGCACCTGCCCTTTCCCGAGGAATGCCAGTCCGCGCGCGTAATGCCAGATGCCCTGGTAGAACGGGGCGCCGGGCGGCGGCGCGGGCTCGCGCAGCACCTCGTCCCAGCGGCCGAACCGCGAGAGCGCGAAGAGAGGGACGATGCGGAAGCCCGCGAGCATGGGCATCTCCTTCATCATCTCGTCGGGGATCTTCGCGGCGACTTTGCGCGCGGCCTCGATCGCGAGCGACGCGCGCCCGTCCATCGTGGCGGACCACCACAGGAAATGGACGTTGTGCGGGTAGTAGCCCATGGGGTACAGGCCCTGAGCGCGGCATTGGGTGATGTAGTCCTCGTCGGCGAGGATGGCGAGCTCGTTGGCTCGGACGGCGTCCGCATAGCGCCCGACGCGCTGGTAGATGTGGCCCGGCATGTGGACCATGTGGCCGGCCGCCGGCATGAGCGTCAGCAGGCGGTCGGCGGCCGGGACGGCGCGGGCGGCGTCCTTCGTGGACTCGAGCAGGTGGATGTACAGGTGGAGCGCGCCGGGATGATTGGGATTGCGCTGCATGACCCGCTCGATCAGGCTGACGATCTCGGTGGTGCCGTCGTGCGGCGTGCCGTCGGGCATCCAATACCCCCACGGGCGCAGGTCCATGACCGACTCGACGTACAGGGCAGCGGCATCGAGGTCGTCCGGGAACTGCTGGACCACCCGCTTCATGGCTGCGGCGTAGGCGCGGTCGCGCTCGGCGCGGTCGGCGGCATGGCCGCTGTACCGCTCCGTCAGCGCGTCGATGTACGCCTGCTCCCGAGGCGTCGCCCGCGCCTTGAGCGCGGCGGCCTGTCTGACGAGATCGAGGGCGGCGGGCTCGTCCTTGGGGTCCATTGCGGCGTTGATGTTCGGGCCCAGCACGAGGGCCTGGCCCCACAGCGCCATGGCGCAGTCCGGATCCAGCCGGGCCGCCTCCCGAAAGGCCCGGCCCGATTCCGCGTGGTTGAACCCATAGGCGAGATTGAGACCCTGGCTCACGAAGAGCTGCGCGCGTGGGCTCGAGGTCGTCACTGGGAAGGTGTGCGACCCCAGGTTCTGCAAACGCGGAGCGAGCGACCCGTCGGGCGCCGGCCGCTGCGCCTCGGCGGTGGTTGCATAGTGCTGGTGGCTTGGGGCCTGGGCCGCGGCGCCCGAGGCCGTCGCCGCGGCGACCAGCGCGGCATGGAGACACGGGGGCACGACGAGGCGAAGGACCTTGGGCATGGGGGCTCCTGCCAGAGGTTCCGGGTTTGGCTGCGTCTAGGTCTTTTATACGCCAGCGGCACGCGCGCGGTAAACGGCCGCAGCGGCGCGCGGCCGGCGGGTCCTGCCTTCCAGGCTCATGCCGGCGGGTGACTGGCCGACGGCGGGCCGCCAGGCACCTGCACGACGTTCCCGCCCACGAGGTCCATGCGCTCCGCCTGCGGCGAGGACGGCAGGCCGGGCATCCGCATGATGTCGCCGAGCAGCGGTACGACGTAGCCGGCGCCAGCCGCGAGGATCACGTCGCGCACCGTGATCTCGAAATCCTCGGGCCGGCCCACGACCTGCGGGTCGTCCGAGAGCGACTTCTGCGTCTTCGCGATGCAGAGGGGCAGCGCGCCGAAGCCGAGCTTCTCGATCTGCGCCAGGGCCCGCTGCGCCTCCTTCGTCCACGCGACGTCCCGCGCCCCGTACATCGCGCGCGCGACCTTGGCCATCTTCGCGGTGATCGGCTCGCTCCAGTCGTACAGCGGCGTGAACGGCTGCGCCCGCCGCTCCGCGTGGGCCATCACGGCCTCGGCCAGCTCCACGCCTCCCTCCGCGCCGCGGGCGAACACGTCGGACACGGCGAAGGGCACGCCGGCCGCCTCGCACCACGTCCGGACCACGCCGATCTCGTCCGCCGCGTCGCTGCCGAACCTGTTCAGCGCGACCACCGGCGACTCGCCGAAGAGGCGGATGTTCTCGACGTGCTTCGCGAGGTTGCCGAGGCCGCGCTCCACGGCTCCCCCATCCGGCTTCGCCAGGTCGGCCTTCGCCGCGCCGCCGTGCATCTTCAGCGCGCGCACGGTGGCCACGAGCACGACGGCCGCCGCGTCGAGCCCCGCCGACACGCACTTGATGTCGAAGAACTTCTCGGCGCCGAGATCGAAGCCGAATCCCGCTTCCGTGATCACCCAGTCCGCGCGGGCCATCGCCAGCTTCGTCGCCACGACCGAGTTGCAGCCGTGCGCGATGTTGGCGAACGGGCCGCCGTGGACGAGGGCGGGCACGCCGTCGCAGGTCTGCACGAGGTTCGGCAGCATCGCGTCCTTCAGCAGCACCATCATCGCGCCCACGGCCTTCAGGTCGGCGGCCGTCACGGGCCGCTTCTCGAGGTTCAGCGCGACGACGATGCGCGCCAGGCGGCGGCGGAGGTCGTCGTACCCCTCGGCGAGGCACAGCGCCGCCATCACCTCGGACGCCGGCGTGATGTCGAACCCGGTCTCGCGCGGCACGCCCTCGAGGACGCCGCCGAGGCCGATCACCACGTGCCGGAGGGCGCGGTCGTTCATGTCGATGACGCGGCGCCACGTCACCCGCCGCGCGTCGATGTCGAGCGCGTTGCCGTGGTGCACGTGGTTGTCGAGCATCGCGGCCAGCAGGTTGTGCGCCGACCCGATGGCGTGGAAGTCGCCCGTGAAGTGCAGGTTGATGTCGCTCTCGGGCACGACGCATGCCCGGCCGCCCCCGGTCGCTCCGCCCTTCTGCCCGAATGTCGGCCCGAGCGACGGTTCGCGCAGGGCGAGGCAGACGCGCTGGCCCAGCCGCGCGAGGCCCTGCGTGAGCCCGATGGACGTGGTGGTCTTGCCCTCGCCGGCGTCGGTCGGCGTGATGGCGGACACGAGGACGAGCCGGCCGGCCGGCCGGCCGGAGTCCAGAGCGTCCAGCGTGATCTTCGCCTTGTCGAAACCGTACGGGACGACCTGCGCCGGGGTGAGGTCAAGGTCCTTTGCGACGTCCAGGATCGGACGGGCCGACAGGCTGCGTGCCATGGAGGGTCCCCCAGGATAGGCGCCAGGGGGCACGGCGCGCCGACGCGACCATTATGCGCCAGTCAGGGCAGCCTGGAGCCCGTCAGGCGCTGTCTCAGAACTCGTAGTGCAGCGCGAACTGCATGCAGCGGCCAGCGCGGCCGTCGCACGTCGCCAGGGTACTGTTGTAACGCCCGAATCCCGGGCGGTCGGGGTTCATCGTGACGGTCGAGGTGTCGAAGTTCACCGCGTTCGTCAGGTTGAACGTGTCCCACCGGAACCGGATCGAGCCGCGCGGCAGCGTCCACGCCTTGCTCACGCTCAGGTCGATGCCGAAATAGCCGTCGCCTCGGAGTTGGTTGCGGATGCCGACCTCGCCGGGCAGGTCCATGCGGAAGTACGTCAGCGCGGCTTCCGGATCGGGGTAGGCGTTGGGCCACCCGTCAGGGCCGTTCTTCGTCACCGCCGTCTGCGGCAGCACGCCGGGCGTCGCGAGCTCGGCGTTGCCCATGAGGTTCCAGTTGGTCGCCCAGCACAGAGCGCAGT
>Ga0316605_10001968_pt1 | contig 11759 bp, 13 predicted proteins | sample OWC_soil_day20_n_FD_207666 | JGI IMG/M metagenome (GOLD analysis project Ga0316605, IMG submission 207666) | Wetland soil microbial communities from Old Woman Creek delta, Ohio, United States - OWC_soil_day20_noCT | ecosystem: Environmental > Terrestrial > Soil > Wetlands | place: USA: Ohio... | reverse complement strand
CCATCAGGTGCGTACCGGTTTCCAGATGCACCGTGTCGCCCGACTTGATGTTCAGGACCGGTTTCGTGGAGTTGTCCCAGTATCCGTCCGTGGAGGTCTTTTCATTGCAGCCGAGGATATGGACCTTCCCGGTCATATCCTGCCTCTTGAGGTCCACGGCCCGGGCGTTCGGAAGGGCGATCTCGCTCAAGGCAAAGGTCGCTCCCGCCGCTCCGACGTATTTCATGAACTCCCGCCGATCGATGCCCTCGCCGCTTTTCCTCTTTTTCCCGGCGTCGCTCATAAACACCCCCTGGTCTCTGGATTTTCGGCTCGGTGCCTTTCCGCAAGGATAAATCCGCGTCGGGAGCTTCTTCCCCGTCACCTCCTTTCCTGCGCTGAACGGATCGGGTTTGGTCAGTAGGTTGGACGAACGGGAATTCCTACCTGATGGTCTCCCCAAACCGGGTCTGTTTTCAAGGACATTGTTCAGACAGGAAATTCCATGTTGAATCTTCGTGGGAGGGCGGCCCTGCCGGAAGTGGACTTCCCATTTTCCCAGGAACAGTACCCGCGAGCCGGGGCGACGCCCGGGTCGGTCGGGGGGTTCGTCCTCCCCGCGGGCGATCTGCCCTGCCGATCCGAGTCCCTCTTGACAACCGAACGTACGATCGGCGATTATATCAGCATAATCTGATTATTCAGATAATAATGTTTATTTTGATATTGCAGGGGGGACGAGGATGAAGGGGCAGACGAAGGGCGAAGCGTGCTGCGTGACGCCGGCGTTCGGAGGGTGCAAGGTCGAGTCCCTGGTGACGGTGGACGAACGGGGGCAGATGGTCCTCCCGAAGGATCTTCGGGACAGGGCGGGGATCAAGGGAGGCGATAAGCTGGTGCTGATCGGCTGGGAGAAAGAGGGGAAGGTGTGCTGCCTCTCGCTGATCCGGGTGGAGGAACTCAGCACGATGGTCAAGGGAGTGCTCGGTCCCCTGATGGGGGACCTGCTCCCGAGCAGGTGACGGAGGGGTGAGGGGATGAGTGAGGAGAAGAGTGGGGGTTGTTGTACACCCCAAAGCGGGAAGGTGTCCCCGTGCTGCGGCGGGGGATCGCCGTCAAAGGAGGTCATCCGCAACGACGATTCGTTCGTGGACGGGCAGGTGGCCACACCGGCCGGGCCGGTTCCTCGCGTCCATTCGCGGATAACGGTTCGCGACCTCCTGGGCCGGTGGAAGGTGCGGTGGGGAATCGGCAGGGACCGCTACCGCATCGCCCCGGGGCTGTACGCGCTGGGGGCCCCGGACGGGAATGCGCCCGTCCTGGTTACCGCCAACTATAAATTGACCTTCGACGTCGTGCGCCGCGATGCGGCGGGGCTGGACGCCTGGATTCTCGTCCTCGACACCCGGGGGATCAACGTCTGGTGCGCCGCCGGGGAGGGGACCTTCGGAACCGGAGAGGTGGTTCGCAGGGTAACGGAGGCGCGGCTCGCCGAAGTGGTGAGCCATCGCCGGCTCATCCTTCCGCAGCTCGGCGCGCCCGGGGTCGCCGCCCACGAGGTCCGGAAGGGGTGCGGCTTCTCGGTGGCGTACGGTCCGGTGCGCGCCCGGGACATCCGTCCGTTCCTCGAGGCCGGCATGAAGGCATCTCCGGCGATGCGAAGGGTCGTCTTTCCCATGATGGACCGGCTCGTCCTGACGCCGGTCGAGATTACGGGGATGCTCCGTCCCGCGGGTTGGGCGGCGGCCGTCCTGTTCCTGCTCGCTGGCGTCGGACCGGAGATCTTCTCCCTCGGGGCCGCATGGGAGCGGGGATTCGTCGGCGTGGCGGCGCTGGCGGCCGGGCTCCTGGCCGGCGCCGTGGTGACCCCGGCGCTTCTCCCCTGGCTCCCCGGACGGGCTTTTTCGGTCAAGGGGGGCCTGGCGGGAGGCGTCCTCGCAGCGTGCGCGGTGATGTGGCAACGCGGAAACCTTGACGCGCCCGCGGCGCTGGCGCTGATGCTCGCAATGACGGCGGTCTCGTCCTTCGTCGCCATGAATTTCACCGGGGCGACGCCGTTCACGTCCCCGTCGGGCGTGGAGAAGGAGATGCGCCGTGCCCTGCCCGTCCAGGCGGGCCTGACGGTGCTGGCCGGCCTCCTCTGGGTCGGGGGTCCGTTTCTCCGTTGATGTCCGCCGAGGGGAGATTCTGATGGACGGGTTCCGGTATATGGACGGTGTCGCCACCGTGCGACTCGAAGATGCCGCCTGCATCGGGTGCGGGATGTGCGAGGACGTTTGTCCTCACGGCATCTTCGCCGTGTCGGAGGGGAAGGCACGGATCCTCGACCGCGACGCCTGCATGGAGTGCGGAGCGTGCGCGATGAATTGCCCGACGAAGGCGATCTCGGTGACCCCGGGCGTGGGGTGCGCCGCCGCGATCCTTTCCGGATGGCTTACCGGATCGAAGCCTTCCTGCGGCTGCGGCGGGTAAGGCCGCCACACCGGCCTCCCGCCGTCTCCCCGCTACTTCGTTCCCCCGGCCGCGCTCCCCCAAAGCTCCTTGAGCCGCTGGTCCCGGCCGCATCCGGTCCTGTAATAGTTGTACCGGATCGGGTTTTTCTTGTAGTAGTGCTGGTGGTACTCCTCCGCCGGATAAAATTCGCCGGCGGCGACGATCCCGGTGACGACCGGTTCCTTGAAGGTCTTGGTTTTTTCCACCGCCTCCTTCGAAAGCGACGCCGCCCGGCGCTGCTCCTCCGTGTGGTAGAAGATCTCCGCCCGGTACTGGTTGCCGGTATCGCAGAACTGGCGGTCCTTCGCGGTCGGGTCGATGTTGACCCAGTAGACTCCGAGAAGCTTCTCGTAGGTTATCTTGGAAGGGTCGTAGACGATCTGCACCGCTTCCGCGTGGCCGGTCCCTCCGGCGGAAACCTCTTTATAGGTGGGGTTCTTCTTCTGTCCGCCCGTGTAACCGACTGTAACCGACAGCACGCCGGGAAGCGAATCGAACGGGTGCTCCATGCACCAGAAGCAGCCCCCGGCAAAGGTCGCCTTTTCGACGGCGCCGGCGGCCGTGACCGTGCCGACCGCGATGAGCGTCAAGGGGATCGCCAGCATGCCGAAGATGAACGCTTTCATTGGAACTTCCTCCCCGAGGACCGGATCATTTCGCGGTGGCGACGAACTGCAGGGCCGCCGAGTTCATGCAGTACCGCTTTCCGGTCGGTTTCGGCCCGTCGTCGAACACGTGGCCGAGGTGTCCCCCGCACCGGGGGCAGAGCACCTCGGTGCGTTGCGAAAAGAAGCTGTTGTCGGGCCGGGTGCTTACGTTCTCCGGGGCGATCGGCGCCGTGAAGCTCGGCCATCCGGTCCCGGAGTCGTACTTCTCTTCCGAACGGTACAGATCGAGCCCGCAGGCGGCGCATCGGTAGACGCCGTGCTCATGGTTCTTATCGTACTTTCCGCTGAAGGCCCGCTCCGTCCCCTTCTCCCGCAGGATGTGGTACTGCTCGGGCGTCAGCAATTTTTTCCACTCTTCCTTCGTTTTCACGACGGTCTGTGTCATGACGTGGGTCCCCTTTTCGACGGAATACACCTTGATCTGCGCGGGCGCCATTTGCTCGGCGGCATCCGCCGGAACCGCGAGGCCTCCCGAAACGGCGAGCCGGCCGCCGAGAATCCCGGGAAGCGTCGCGCCGACCGTGATACCGGCCGTCGCTCCCATCAGCCGGAGAAAATCCCTGCGAGTGGTCCTGGATCGCATCGTGCGTCCCTCCTCTTCACATAAGATGCCCGGTTGATCCTCCGGATGCCCATCTTCCGCCCCGGAAGCCGCGTCTCCTTCCAGGTCAGGCCCGGAAGCATCGAGATGCAGGTTGGTCGCGACGCAAGGGGGATCCTTACAATGGTGGAGTGATTCGTCGGGGAGGGGGATCGTCCGGCGAAGGCGGACGGCGGGACCCGTTCGAAAGGGATTACGGAGTTGCGAGGGATTTCCGGATCCGCCCCTTCGCCTCCTCTGACAGGAGTTCTCCGGCGAGGGAGCCGTACGCATCTTCCATCGCCGCGAGCCGCCGCACGGTATCCCGGATCAGGAGGAGCTGCCGTTCGTACCTCGAGCAGAAGGTGCAGATGAGGAGGTGGAGGCGCATGCCCACCCGTTTGCCAAGGGGTAGGGAGTGGTCCATCGATTCGGAGATAAGCCGTGTCACATCCTTGCAGGAGAGCATCAGGGTTCCTTCTCCGTCTTCCTGTCGAACCACCGGGTTTCCAGGCACCGCCGCAGCTGCATCCGCGCGCGGTGCAGGATCACCCAGAGATTGGTCTCGGTTACGTTCAAAACCTTACAGATCTCGCCGGTGTTCGCCCCCTCGATCTCCCGGAGGGTGAAGGCGTTCGCAAGGTTCGGAGAGAGCCTGGAGAGGCATTCCGCGAACTGATCGAGGAATTTCTTTTCCCGGTAGAGGTCCGCAGGGTTGCCGCCCCAGTCGGTCGGGCCGGATGTCCAGTGTCCCGACCCGTCGAAGGAAGAGAGATCGGGATGTTCCCGAAGGTCGCCGTCCCCCAGAGGGGCCTCCCGGGCCTGGCGCCGGAAGTGGTCCGAGATCTTGTGCTTGAGGATGCCAACCAGCCAGGTGGACTCGGAGGAGATTCCGGAAAAGGAGCCGCGGGCCGAAAGCGCAGAGAGAAAGGTCTCCTGGACGAGGTCCTCCGCCACGGAGCGGTCCCTCAGCCGGAGCATCGCGAACCGGAACAGATAGTCCCCAAACCGGTCCACCCATTCCGACGGGTCGAGATTCGCCGTTTGCGCCACGCCTTTTTTATCTCATTTCCCCCCTGTCAAGACAATCCTCGTCTCCAGTGTGGGGGGGAACAAGGAAAGGTATAACCTGAAAGCTGGAACTTCCCGCGCGGGATCGAGGCGTGGATCGCGCGGCCACCTTCGGAGACAATGTGTAGAAGGAGACAGGCGCAAAGCCGCTCCGCGCATTCCCGTGGGTGCAATATCCGCCGAAGAGGAGAAGGCGACGATGGATATCGCGATGATCGGGTTGGGAAAGATGGGCGCGAACATGGCGACCCGCCTGCTGGGGAAAGGCCACCGGGTCGTTGCCTTCGACATGAAGGAGACGGCGGTCCGCGCCGCCGAAGCGGGGGGAGCGACCGGAGCCCGCACCCTGGACGAAGCGGTGGGAAAACTGTCCGCTCCGCGCGTCATCTGGGTGATGGTTCCCTCGGGGAAACCGACCGACGAAACCATCGCCGGACTGGCGGAACGCCTGTCTCCGGGGGACATCGTCATCGACGGGGGGAACAGCAATTACAAGGACACGATGCGGCGTGCCGCCGCGCTCAGGGAGAAGGGGCTGCAGTTCGTCGATGTCGGGACGAGCGGCGGCGTGTGGGGGCTGTCCGAGGGGTACAGCATGATGGTCGGCGGGGAGGAGGCTGTGGTGAAGAGGCTTGCGCCGATCCTGGAGTCGCTGGCCCCCGGGAGCGACAAGGGGTGGGGGCGCGTCGGTCCCAGCGGGGCCGGGCACTTCGTCAAGATGGTCCACAACGGGATCGAATACGGGCTGATGCAGGCGTACGCGGAAGGGTTCGAACTGATGCAGAGAAAAGAGGAGTTCGGCCTGGACCTTGGAAGGATCGCCGAGATCTGGCGGCACGGCAGCGTAGTCCGCTCCTGGCTGCTGGACCTGACGGCCGACGCACTGGCGAAGAATCCCGGTCTGGACGGGATCGCGGCGTACGTGCCCGATTCCGGCGAGGGCCGCTGGACGGCGATCGAGGCGATCGAGTCGGGGGTCTCCCTGCCCGTGATCACGATGGCCCTGCAGAACCGCTTCCGGTCCCGCGAGGAAGCGCCGTTCGGAGACAAGCTCTTGGCCGCGATGCGCAACCAGTTCGGCGGGCACGCGGTGAAGGACGCGAAGTAAGGCCGTAAGGATGGATCCCGACCGTTGTTGTTTGCTGGACCGGTTTTGTGTGCCCCGCGACGCGACCGGGTGAGGAAGGAGGGAGCGATGGCCAAGGTCATCTATGAAAAGCGGGACCGGATCGGGTACGTCACGCTGAACCGGCCGGAGGCACGGAACGCCCTGGACGACGAATTGAACGATGCGCTCTGGGAGGTGTGGACCGACTTCAACGCGGATGCGTCGGTTGATGTCGCCATCGTGACGGGTGCCGGCAAAGCCTTCTGCTCCGGGGCCGACGTCAAATCGTTCATCCCGAAGTGGGAGCACGCCACCATGCTCGACGCCCGGAAGAACGTGGCGAGGGGGATCGGGGGCGGAATCACCAGGGGGCAGCACCGGATCACGAAGCCGATCATCGCGGCCGTCAACGGTTTCGCGATCGGGGGCGGCTTCGAACTGGCGCTCGCATGCGACATCCGCATCGCCTCGGAAAAGGCGACGTTCGGCGTCTTCGAGGTGAAACAGGGGTTGCACCAGGGAGACGGGGGGATCGTACGACTCGTCGCCATCGCGGGCGTGGGAACCGCTCTCGATCTTACTTTGACGGGGCGGGAGGTTTCCGCGGAAGAGGCGTACCGGCTGGGGCTGGTGAACAAGGTCGTGCCGCACGAGGAGTTGCTGTCGACGGCCGAACGTTGGGCGCGGATGATCCTGGCCAACGGGCAGCAGGCGATCCGTTCCGCCAAGGAGACGATTCTCGAGGTCATCGGCCGCCCGCTGGACGACGCGCTGCGGCTGGAAACCGTCAACGGATATTCGAGCGTCGGGGATTTCCGCGAGGTCGGGGAGAGGTTGCGGAAGTTCTTAGGGAAATAAAATCCATGGGGATGCGGACGGTGGAAATGGCGGTCCTGCCCCGGACCCGGTCCCGTCGGGTCGTATTCCTTCGGCGGCTGGTCCGGAAATCCGGCGGGAATCGGAGGCATGAATGAAGATCGCTCCGCGTCTTTGGACGATTCTACTGCTGACGGTTTGCATCGCAGGCTGCCCGGGTGCGCCGCCGCGTCCGGAACCGGTCGGAAGGGGCGATTACGCGAAGGTCGCGGAGTACGCCTCGATGCTGATTCGCCACGAGATGAAGAAAGGGGATGTGACAGGCTTGAGCATCGCGCTGGTCGACGACCAGCGGGTGGTGTGGGCGGCAGGGTTCGGTTACGCCGACAAGGCAGGGAACATCGCCGCATCGCCGGACACGATCTATCGGGCAGGCTCCATATCGAAGCTTTTCACTGCGACCGCCGCCATGCAGCTCGCCGAGAGAGGCAGGCTCGACATCGACCGGCCTCTGGGGGTCTATCTCCCCGGGTTCTCGATCCGCACCCGTTTCGCCGATGCCGCCCCCATCACCCCCCGCTCGATCATGACCCACCACTCGGGCCTTCCTTCCGATTACCTGAAGGGGATGTGGACACGGGATCCCGAACCGTTCACCCGGGTGGCCGGCCACCTGAAGGATGAATACGCGGCGAATCCTCCCGGCGCCGTATTCTCCTATTCCAACCTCGGCATGACCCTTCTCGGGGACGCGATCGGGAAGGTGGCCGGCCGGGACTTCGCATCCCACGTCGGGGACGAACTCCTTCTCCCGCTGGGGATGACCCGTTCCTCCTTTTCCCCGTCGGCGGACCGGACGCCCCTTGCGGCGAAAGGGTACCGGAAAGGCAAGGAGGCGGAGGAACCGCCGTTGCGCGACGTTCCCGCCGGTGGACTGAACACCAGCGTGCTCGACCTGAGCCGTTTCGTCCGGATGGTATTCGCGGGAGGGAAGGCCGGTGACCGTCAATTAATAACGCCTGACACGCTCGCCGAAATGCTCCGCCCGCAGAATACGGATGTTCCGCTCGATCTGGATTTCCGCGTGGGGCTGGGATGGATGCTGGGGGGCCTCGGTGATATCGACATCCGGGACGTCGGCCCGGTGGCGCACCACGCCGGTGCCACCCTTCTGTTTCACGGCCAGATGATCGTTCTTCCGGAACGGTCGCTGGGAGTTGTTGTCCTTGCGAACTCCGGAACGGCGGGATCGGTCGTAAGGAAGGTGTCGGTGGAAGCGCTGAAGCTGGCCCTCGAGGCGAAAACCGGCCATCGGCCGCCGGAAGGGGAAAGCCCGGAAGGCGGAGAGATCTCCCTTTCGACAGAGGCACTGCAACAGTACGAGGGGTGGTACGCCACGCTGGTCGGCGCGGTGAACGTCCGCAAGGCGTCGGGGGGCTTGCGGGCCGACGTCATGAACCGGACGCTTCGGCTGATCCCCCGCGCCGACGGGTCGCTCGGCCTGCAATACCGGCTCCTGGGACTTTTCCCCATCCGAATCGAGGCGCTCGATGGAATTGGCGTCTCCCGGACGGACGTAGCGGGACGGGAGATCCTCGCGGCCCGCATGCACGGACGGGCGTTCCCGATCGGAGAGCGAATCCGGCCGGTGCCTCTCCCTGCGGAGTGGCGCGGGCGAACGGGGGAGTACGAGATCGTCAATCCGGGCGAGGATGCCATTCTGCCGGAAAAAGTACGGCTTCGCGAGGACGGCGGTTTCCTGTTCGTCGATTTTGCCCTCCCGCTTCTCTTCCCGGGCACGGCGAGCTTCGCGGTCGCTCCCGTATCGAAATCGGAGGCGATCCTCCGCGGGATCGGGCGCGGCATGGGCGAAACGGTCCGGGACGTCACCGTGAACGGCGAGGAGATGATTTCCTATTCCGGATATCTGCTGAGGAAAAAAACGGAATAGGGAGAAACTCGGACCCGGAATAGGAGTCGTAATGAAAACAGGCATGTAGAGGCGGTCTGGGCGAATGCGGCGGCAGGAGAGTCGCTGCCGCTGCATGGAAACGTATCGGGGGGCGACAGCGTGGGGCCAGCACCCGCACCGATCCACAAGGAAGGTTCGCCCCGGAGCAAGGGCCCCCTAATAAAGGGCGTTCTCCTCGTGGTCTTTCTCCTTTCGGCCGCCGCGATGGAGCGGTTCACATCCATAAAGAGCTATTTAACCCCGGCCGGGCTGGGGCGTTTCCTGGAGATGGCCGGCATCTGGGGGCCGGTGATCTTCGCCCTGGTGTACGCCGCCGGGGTCTGCCTGTTCGTTCCGGGCACCTTGCTGACGACGCTGGGCGCCGCCATCTTCGGCCCGTATCACGGTTTCTTCTACGTATGGATCGGCGCCATGCTGGGCGCCAGCGCCGCCTTCTGGATCGGGCGCACGCTCGGGCGGGATCTTGCCGCATCCCTCGTCGGTGACCGGCTGAAGAAGTACGACGAGGCGATCGAACGGAACGGGTTCGCCACGACGCTCTACCTGCGGCTGGTCTATTTCCCCTTCACGCCCATGAATTTCGGCATGGGTCTCACCCGGGTGCGCTTCCGGGACTACTTCTTCGGAACCGCCCTGGGCATCATCGTCGGGGTCTTCATCTTTACCTTTTTCGTGGGCACCGTCCGGGACGTCTGGGCGAGCGGCGACTGGAAGGGCCTGCTTTCCCTCAAAGTATTCCTCTCCGTGGCCCTCTTCGTCTTCTCCTTCTTCATCCCCAAGATCGTCAAGAAGATAAAAGGGGAATAAGACCATGAACGAGAGGCAGGAGTCCGTTCACGCCATGGGAAGGGTGTTCCCCGAAGACCGGTACAACGAGGAACTCGTCGCCAACGTCCATCCTCCTGACTGGAGAAACCCGGAGCCCGCGGAGGGATACCACCTGGTGGTACTGGGCGCCGGCACCGCGGGACTCGTGACCGCCGCCGGAGCGGCGGGGATCGGCGCGAGGGTGGCGTTGGTGGAGCGGCACCTGCTCGGCGGCGACTGCCTCAACGTCGGGTGCGTCCCGTCGAAATGCCTGCTCCGCTCCTCCCGCGTCGTCTTCGACATAAAGGAGGCCGGCCGGTACGGGGTGAATGCCCCGGCAGGAAGCGGGGCGGACTTCCCGGGCGTCATGCAGCGCATGCGGCGACTCCGGGCGCGCATCAGCGGTCACGACTCGGTCCGGCGCTTCGCCTCGATGGGAGTGGACGTCTTCCTGGGGGAGGCGCAGTTCGCCGGCCCGGACGCCGTCGAGGTGGGCGGGAAGAGGCTCCGCTTCTCGAAGGCGGTGATCGCCACCGGAGCGCGCGCCGCCGTACCCCCCGTCGAGGGGCTCCGGCAAGCCGGCTTCCATACGAATGAGTCGGTCTTCTCCCTGACCGAGCTGCCAAGGCGCCTTCTGGTGTTCGGAGCGGGACCGATCGGCTGCGAGATGGCGCAAGCCTTCCGGCGGTTCGGCTCCGAGGTGACCGTCATCGAGCGGGCTTCCCAGCTCCTGACCCGGGAAGACCCGGACGCGGCCGCGGTCGTTTCCGGCGCGTTTCTGCGGGACGGGATCGACGTTCGGCTGAACACCGGGGTGACGGGGGTCATCGCCACCGGAACGGAGAAGCGGGTCCATCTCCGGAGAGCCGACGGCTTCGAGGACGTGGTCATCACGGACGCGATCCTGATCGGCGCCGGGCGCGCGCCCAACGTCGAGGGGCTGAACCTGGAGGGGGCGGGGGTCGCGTACGATCCGTTGAAGGGGGTCGGGGTCGACGATTTCCTGCGGACCACCAACCCCCGCATCTACGCGGCGGGCGACGTCTGCCAGGCCCACAAGTTCACCCACACCGCGGACGCCGCGGCGCGCATCGTGATCCAGAACGCCCTCTTCCGGGGAAGAAAGCGCTACAGCGCCCTCACGATCCCCTGGTGCACCTACACCGATCCGGAGATCGCCCATGTCGGGATGTACGAGCGGGATGCGCTGGAGCGGGGGATCCCGGTGGACACCTTCGTCCGGGAGATGAAGGAGGTGGACCGCGCCATCACCGACGGGGAGGAGGAAGGGTTCGTCAAGGTCCACGTCCGCAAGGGGACCGACAAGATCCTCGGTGCGACCATCGTGGCGCGACGTGCGGGGGAGATGATCAACGAGATATCCCTTGCGATGGTGGGGGGAATCGGACTGGGAACCCTCGGCGGAGTCATCCACCCGTATCCGACCCAGCCCGAAGCCATCAAGCAGGTAGCCGACCTGTACAACCGGACGCGTTTGACGCCCTTCGTCCGGAAGCTGCTCGCCTGGTGGCTCAAGTGGACGGCGTGAGGATGGATCTTCCGGAGGGAATCCGCCTGGTCGAGGATGCGCGGCGAACGAAGAACTGGAAGCGGTGGGGGCCGTACCTCTCCGAGCGGCAATGGGGGACCGTCCGGGAAGATTACTCCCCCGACGGATCTTCCTGGGACTACTTTCCGCACGAGCATGCGAGGAGCCGGGCGTACCGTTGGGGAGAGGACGGCCTGCTGGGGATCACCGACCGGGAGGGGCGGCTCTGCTTCTCCCTGGCGCTCTGGAACGGGCGGGACCCGATCCTCAAGGAGCGTCTCTTCGGCCTGACAGGTCCCGAAGGGAATCACGGGGAGGACGTCAAGGAGGCGTACTTCTACCTCGACTCGACCCCCACCCACTCCTATATGAAGGCCTTGTACAAACTTCCCCAGGCGGCATTTCCGTACGCCCTCCTGGTCGAGGAGAACCGCAGGCGATCGAAGATCGAGCCGGAATTCGAACTGTGGGACACCGGCATCTTCGACGGTGGGAGATATTTCGATGTTACCGCGGAATACGCGAAAGCTTCTTCGGACGACATCCTGATCCGGGTGACCGTGACCAACCGCGGGCCCGAGGCGTCCCCACTCGTCGTCCTGCCGACCCTCTGGTTCCGGAACACCTGGTCCTGGGGGCGCACGGGGGAAGGGTACTGGCCGAAGCCGCGGATCCGTCAAGCCGGCGAAGGTTCCCTCCTCGCGGAGCATGCCTCC
>Ga0316605_10001966_pt1 | contig 11763 bp, 9 predicted proteins | sample OWC_soil_day20_n_FD_207666 | JGI IMG/M metagenome (GOLD analysis project Ga0316605, IMG submission 207666) | Wetland soil microbial communities from Old Woman Creek delta, Ohio, United States - OWC_soil_day20_noCT | ecosystem: Environmental > Terrestrial > Soil > Wetlands | place: USA: Ohio... | reverse complement strand
TTTAAGAGGCGCGTCGCGGCCTTGGTTTGCATCGTGCGGGCCATGCATCCCACGTCCTCGTTGCTCGCCGGCTCGCTCGCGCTGGCGTCCCTGTCCGTCCTGACCGCATGCGCGATCTCGCCGACCGAGCCGCTTGATCCGGAGATCCCGCCCCCGCCCTCCGCGCCCGCGTGCGTTCCGGAACCTCAGTCCGGCGTGACGATCGTCGGGTGCGGGTTCGGGCCGTCCCTCGGTGTGCTCGCCGCGGACGACTCGGCGGTGTACGCCGTCTCGGCCACTCACTCGTACTTCGCGCTGGAGCGCGCGAGCGGCACGGTCACCGCGCTGTTCCGCTCGCCCGATGGCGGCGGCTCGCCGGCGGCGCTCGCCGGAGCGACCGTGGTGCACGATCACGCGCTGTTCTTCCCGAGCCTGGTCGACGTCGCCGGTGGCGTGACCGACGGCATCGTGTCGATCGATGGTCGGATGGCCACGACCTCGCCGCGGGTGGTGATGACCGCTCAGCGCTACGCGCCTCGATCGTCGATGATCGCCGATGGCCAGCGGCTGTACTGGGCTTCGATCGATCACCACGACGGCGCGGCGTTCGTCGGTCCCGTGGTGGCGATGGGCTTCGATGGGAGCGCGCTCCGGCCGGTGACCTCGCACGCGGGGGAGCCCATCGCGGTGGTTGGAGACGAGCTCGCGTACCGTCAGGTCGACCAGGTGCTGATGGTCCCGATCGCGGGCGGCGTGCCGCGGCTGATCGCGAGTGGCCTGTCCGATGCGAGCCGGAGCGATCGTGCCGTCGACGAGGGCCACGTGTACGCGACGCTCGCGGACGCGCCCTACCAGATCTGGCGATTCCCGACGGCGGGCGGCTCGGCCGAGCTCGTGGTCGAGGCCAGCGCCGGAGGCGAGATCCAGCTCGAGCCGCCCCACGATCTCCGACGCGACGGCGACTCGCTCTACTTCATGCAGCGCGTGGCCGGCGAGCTCGAGTTCCTGTACCGGCTGCGTCTCGACGACGGGAGCCCGGTCCAGCTGCTCGCCTCGGCGGTCGAGGCGAGTCCCCCGGTGTTCGATGCGAGCTCGATCTACATCGCGTATCAGCGCGGTGGCTTCGATGCGCCGATCGAAGGCGTGATCGCGCGGATCGCGAAGTGACCGATCACTCGACGAGGATGCCGATGGCAGGGTCCAGCAGGTAGCCGCGGTCGCTGCTCTTCAGCACCTGGCGCAGGCCGAGCTTGCGCAGCGTCGTGAGCGCGACGTGCACGCGGTTGACGGCGGCCTCCTGGGTGATCCGTTCGCCGGGCCATCCTGCCGCGAGCAGATCGTCGAGCCCGAGCGAATCACCCGGCTCGGCCACGCGATGGTGGGCGAGGACTGCGAGAAGTCGTCGGAGCGGCTGACGCCGGGACAGATCGACGTCCGTGGCCGCCCCGGGTGGCCGGAACGCGGCGGCCCCGGGTCGCACGAGGAGCGCGTCGGCGAGCGGCACGCGCAGTGGCGTGGCGAGCACGCGCAGCGCCAGCCGTGGATCGTCACCCGGCGCTGCCAGCGCGAGCGAGCGCGCATCGGCGAGCCGCGCCGCCGGATCGCGATCATCGAGGTGGAGCTCGTGGATCGCGATCGTCGCGTGCAGCGCCGGCTCGCTGTGGCACGCGGCGGCCGCGCGCTTCGCACGATCGAACGCTGCGATCGCGGCCTGGCGTTCGTCGCCGATCGCATACGCCGCACCACGGGCCGCTTCGATCAGGGCTTCGTAGCGCGGCACGCCGACGGCGCGGATCGCCGCCACTGCCTGGTCGAGCACGGCGTGAGCCTCGGCGAGCTCGCCACGCTCCAGGTAGGCTGCCGCGAGGTAGTACAGCGCGCTGCCTTCGCGGTGGACGTTGCCGAGGTCACGGAACACCTGGACCGCGGCGGCGTGCAGCGCGACCGCGGCATCGAGCTCACCCGCAGCCTGGCGCACGATGCCCAGCCCGCTCGTCACGGCCGCCTCGAACTGCCGCGCGCCGAGCGCTCGCGCCAGCACCAGCGCCTCGTCCAGGCGAGCCCGCGCGACGTCGTGCTGGTCGCGGAACAGCGCGACCACCGCGGCCTCGTAGGTCATCGCCGCGATGCCGTCCTGGTGGTGTGCCGCGCGGTAACGCTCGAGCGCGCGCGCGATCTCGACGACGGCCTCGTCGAGCGCACCCTCGCGCCGGAGCGCATGACCGAGCGCGGCGTGGGCCTCGGCTTCGCGGATGCGGGTGAGTGGCCCGGCGGGGCCCGCGGCCAGCCGCTCGAGCGCGCGCGTGTAGCGCACGCGTGCGTCGGCGGTGGCGCCGGTGATCTCGACCAGCTCGCCCAGCCCGAGCTCCGCCTGTGCGGCGAGAACCGTCGAGCCGACGCGCTCCGCCAGCTCGTGACCGCGGCTCCAGTCGGCGCGCGCGAGCTCGAAGTTGCCGAGCTCGCGATGGGCGCGGCCGCGCGCGAGGTGTGCGGCCGCGAGCTCCTCGCTGACGTCCGCACGGCTCTCGATCGCCGCGTCGAGCAGGCGCAGCCAGAGCCGGAACATCCCCCGCCTCGCCACCAGCGGCGCGAGCGCGAGCGCCGATGCGAGGGCGAGGGCGGGCGCGTCCGGTGCGGACGAGGCGAGCGCGTGGCGGTGCGCCTCGACGAGGTTCTCGAGCTCCGCGCCGAGCTCGGCGAGCGCCTCGCGATCTGCGTGCGCGGTCGCGCGCTCCCCGAGGTCGCGGCCGAGCGTGGCGTAGTACCGTGCGTGGCCCTCGGCCAGCTGATCCCGGTCGGCGCGCAGCGCGAGCTGCTCGACCGCGACCTCGCGGATCGTCTCGTACATCTGGAAGCGTGTCGTCGGCGGTTCGCCCACCGTGAGCGTGCGGACCAGCGAGTGGTCGCAGAGCGCCTCGAGCGCGCCGAGCACCTCGGCGTCCCGGTCCGCGAGCACGGTCTCGGCGGCGTGCATCGTGAATCCGCCACGAAACACCGCGCAGCGCGCGAACGTGGTGCGCGCGATCGGATCGAGCGAGTCGACGGAGTCGAGCACCGCGCCGCGAATCGAGCCGTGGCGACCGGCGTCACCGGGGCGGCTGAGCAGGCCGACCGCAAGCCGCGCGAGCAGTTGTGCGGGTGACAGCACGCGGACCCGGGCCGCTGCGAGCTCGATCGCGAGTGGCAGGCCGTCGAGTCGACGGACCAGCTCGGCGATCGCCGCCAGGTCACTCGGCACGAGCGCAAGCTCGGGCCGGACCTGGCGCGCGCGCCGCACGAACAGCTCGACGGCGTCGTACGCCCGGGCGTCCTCGGGTGTGGCGTCGGGATCCGGAACGGCGAGCCCTGCGAGCGGCCAGAGTTGCTCGCCCGGCACGCCGAGCGCGACCCGCGACGTGATCAGGAAGTGCGCTCGCGGCGCCGCGACGAGCCATTCGCTGACCACCGCACCGACCTCGCGGGCCACCTGCTCGCAGTTGTCGAGGATGATCAACGTGCGCCGCCGGCGAGCGATCCGGCGGCCGAGCTCGGCGGCGACCCGTACCTCGCTGGTGTCGCGATCGAGCGGGAGGTCGAGGGTGGTCGCCACGGCCGCGCAGATCGCCATCGCGCTGCGCATGTCCGTGAGGTCACACAGCCACGCGCCACCGCCGCCGTGGGCCGAGTAGGCGGTGGCGTGATCGAGCGCGAACCGCGCGGCGAGCCGCGTCTTGCCGACGCCACCGGGGCCGACCAGCGTGACCAGGCGCGTGCCCTCGTCGAAGCATGCCGCGATCGCCGCGCGTTCGGCGGTGCGGCCGATCAACGAGGCGGGCGCCTCGACGACGTTGGTACGCATCCCGTCGGCGGCCACCGCCGCCAGTATAATCTTCCGCTCCCGCCAGGGACTGTCACAGTGAAGGCATCCCACGCAAGGAGTCCGCGATGAGCACCCTGACCAAGATGGCGCTCGGCATGATGGGGAAGCTGCGAGCCAGGCCGCCCCGAGGTGACTCCGCGACCACCATCGTCCTGCCGCCCGTCGACAAGCATGGGGGCCTGCCCCTGATGGACGCGCTCGCGCAGCGTCGCTCGGGCCGCGAGTTCGCGTCCGATCCCCTGCCGCTGCCGCTGCTCTCCGCGCTGCTGTGGGCGGCGTGGGGCGTCAACCGCCCCGACGGCAATCGCACCGCGCCCACCGCGATCGACTGCCAGGAGATCGACCTCTACGTGACCCTGCCCACCGGCGCGTACCTCTACGACGCGACCGCCCACGCGCTGCAGCTCGCTGCCGCGAGTGACGTCCGCCGCGTCACCGGGTACCAGGACTTCGTCGACGAGGCGCCGCTCGATCTCGTCTACGTGGCCGACCACGCGCGGATGAAGCTGGTGCCCGTGGGGCAGCGCGAGCGCTATGCGTCCGTCGCCGCTGGAGCCATCGCGCAAAACGTCTACCTGTTCGCCGCCAGCGCTGGTCTGTCGACCGTGTTGCGGGCGTGGATCGATCGCGCGGCGATCGCCGACGCCCTCGGGCTCACGCACGATCAACAGGTGCTGCTGTCGCAGACCGTCGGGTTCCCCCGGCGCTGACGAGCGGGGCTACACGCCGAGCGCGGTCGAGACCTTCTTGATCGTCTCGGCCTCGAGGCCCGACAGCCGGCCATCCGCGGCCGCGGCGTCGACGAGCAGCTCGACGATCGCCAGCCGGTCATCGGTCGACAGCGCCTGGACGATCGGCTCGGCCTCGTCCCAGCCCTCGAGCTCGATCACCTGACGGCGCTCCTCGTCGGTCAGCCCGAGCGAGCGCATCATCCCATCGAGGAACCCACGCTCGTCGTCGGTCATCATGCCGTCGGCAACGAGCACCTTCGACACCAGCAGGCACCTGGCCACGTTCGCGTTCATCGCAGATCAGTCTAGCCGTACAATCGACAAGGTGTCCCCCACCGCTGCCTCCAACGAGCTGCTCGCCGCATGGAACGAGCGAAGCGAGGCTGACCGCTCCGCGCTCGCCGCCTCGATCGTCGCGCTCGTCGCGGCGAAGCTGCGCGCCGACACGGATCCCTGGTACCCGGGGTCGGGCCGATCACTACATCTTCCTCGGTGACGCGACGTTCGAGGACGACAAGCGGGTCGCCGAGCGCTTCGCGCTCGTCCAGCACGTCCATCTCACCGAGCGGGAGGCGGATGAGTACGATCAGGATGCGGTCGTCGCGGCCGTCCGCGAAGCCGCCATCGCGAAGGCGTAGCCTGCGGTCGCGCGCGGGTGCGGCGTCTCGCAGTCAGAAATTCCTTGAGCGCGCGCACGCAACCAGCCGGTGCGATGCGGGCGCCGCCCTGCTACGCTCGACGCCCTGATGAGGGGCGCGCGCGCGACGTACGTCGCGATCATTGTGCTGTGCGGCGCGGGCTCGAGCGCGCTCGCGGAGCGTCGAGTCACCGATCGATCGGCGCGGAGGTCGCGGCCCACGATCGAATCATCGCCCGCGAAGGCACAGGCACCCCGCGTGCTCGGTGCGAGGCTGACGCTCGCCCCGGAGCCCGTGATCGAGCGACATCCGACGTGGTTCGAGCTGCCCGAGGCCGCGGTTCGCAAGCCGTTCCGGCCCAGGCTGATGGTCCACCCGATGGGGTTCGCGACGGGCGGCGGTGGCTTGAAGCTCAAGCTCCGCTACTGACGTCCGGACGGCACCGGATCGTGTGGTGCTATGGCAGCGGGTCGCTGAAGCGGCGCACGAACAGGCGGCTCACGCCCGTCTCGTAGTCCTGCTCGCGCCACGCCACCGTCGGGCGCCCCGCGGCATCGACGGCGATCGCCTGCCACGCGAGCTTCATGGTGACGTCGGCGAGCTCGGCTCCGACGGAGAACCAGCTGCCACCGCGCAGCCTCACCACGCGCAGCGCCTGGCGCTCGGACTCGCCCGCGATCCCCTCGAACGTCCGGTAGGCGAGCACCAGCGTTCCCGACGGCGTGAACGCGATCGTCGGGCCATCGCCCGAGAGCGCCGGAGCGATCGGCTCCCACGCGGTGCCCTGCCATCGCAGCACCTCCACTCTCGGAGGTAGGCCGCGCTCGACCACGCCGTAGGCGAGATAGATCCGGTTGCGATGGATCGCGACCGTCGGTTCGTTGGTGTCCGGGACGTCGACGCCGAGCTGCGTCCACGTCGACCCGTCCCAGCGAAACGTGCGCGTCGTCTTGCCGCCGCCATAGCTTCCGCCCGGCGTGAACGTGGCGAGCACCAGGCGGTCGTGCAGATCGATGGCGATCGCCGCGTCGGTGGCGCGCGACCCGACCGCATCCTCACCGAGCCCGATCCAGCGGCCGTCGTGGCGACTCCAGCGAGCGACGTACACGAGGTTGGCCTTCGCGCCGACGTCCGCCGACCACGTCACGATCGGTTCGTCGTCGGAGCTGACCACCATGCCCTGGCATCCCTCGACCTGATAGCGAACGCCGCGATAGCCGGTCTCGGTGGCGATGTCGCCGCCCAGGTCGACCCAGCTCGACCCGTTCCAGCGCTTCACGAACGGTCCCGAGCCGTAGCAGACGAGCGGGCGCTCACGGCCATCGAACGCGAGCTTCGGCGTCGATCCATCGAACACGCCGAGCGGCGCCCACGCCCCCGGGGTCCATCGCGAGACGACGGTCGTATCGAGCCAGGTCGACGCGTCGAAGCTGGAGAACGCGACGATCGGCCGCACCCGCGGCGCGGCCACCAGCGAGGGCCGGCTCAGATACACGGAGGGACCGGGGCTCAGGTCGTCGCCCAGCGCCACCCAGTGACCGCCGGGCGCGGCGCCGATGTCGTCCTCGATCCCGGAGACTGCCTCCTGTCCATCGAGATCGCAGCCGCCGACGAACGTGCCGAGGATGACGAGGACGAGGTGTGTGCGCAGCATGGCAGCTCCTTTGGCGATGAGGCGCGTGAGCGATCGCGACGACGCCTCTGGGGATTTTGCACACGCCATGCCTTCCGGATCCGACCGGAGCTCCAGTGGCCGTGCCTGGTTTCGCTGCGCCCCACGATCGAGGGCGCCGAATCCGCGCGCGAGGCGCGCTGTCACTGCGCGTTTTGGACTCGCGAGCAGGCCATCGAGCTCGGGTGTGGCAGGCTCTGCGCATGCGATCCCTCGCCTGGTTCATGGTGCTCGCCGCGTGCGGCGGTTCCGCTCCCCCTTCTCCGACACCGCCGGTCGCCGTCACCTGCGATCTGCAGGCGTGCGGACCCGCGATGGGGATGCCGGCACAGCAGTGCAGCGACGGCAGCGTTGGCGGCAACACCGGTCGCTGCATCCGCAGCGGCGATGGTTGCGCCTGGGAGATCCGCGAGTGCCCGGCGACCGCGGATGCGTGCGTGACGTCCGGCTGCAGCGGCACCGTGTGCACCGAGCCTGGCAAGGAGATGGTCACGACCTGTGAGTTCAAGGCCGAGTACGCCTGCTACGGCGATGCGGCCTGCGAGCGGCAGCCGGGCGGCGCATGCGGCTGGACGCAGACCCCGGCCCTGGTCGCGTGCCTCGCGAATCCGCCCGCGCCGTGAATCGATCGTGCGACCCATCGTCGTGATCCGCGCAGCGTTTGCGTCGCGCTCGACGTAGACGCGCTTGCTGCGCCTCGCGTCCCCCGATGCAGCGCCATTCCGCCCGAAACGACGCTGGAATGGGACTTGCTCGGTCTCGAGACATGCAGACGATGGTCTCGGTGGTGACCAGGCCGCCCTCGTGACAAGGGTCGGCACCGCCGGCTCCAGCGGATCGCGGTCCGCGATGATCGTTGCGAGCGTGGGGGCGCTCGTCGTCTCGCTGCAGTCTTGACCCTCGCGCGCGATCGCTGGTCCGCGCGCGACCCCACGTGAATCGGCTCGTGTCCACGCCGCCCGGCGGATGGATGCTCGCCGGTCCCGTCACGCATCTCTACGGAGACTCGATGCTGAACCTGTCTCGTCGCCGCTTCCTTCAGATTTCCGGTGCTGGTGCCGCGGTCGCGTCCGCCGCCGTCGGCCTCCACGGCCTGACCACGCTGCGCCGGGCCGAGGGCGCGCCCGAGCGTGGGCTCCGCACCGTCCCGACCTATTGCGACATCTGCTTCTGGAAGTGCAACGCGATCGCGTCGGTCCGCGACGGTGCGCTGTGGAAGATCGAGGGCAACCCCGAGGATCCGCTGTCGCGCGGGCGGCTGTGTCCCCGCGGCACCGGTGGGGTCGGCGCCCACGTCGATCCCGATCGACTGCGCGCGCCACTGATGCGCGCCAGCTTCCGCGGCCACGAGCGCTGGACCGAGGTCACCTGGGACGAGGCCCTCGGCTACATCGCGGACAAGATGCAGAAGATCAAGGCCACGCACGGCCCCGAGGCGATGGCCCTGTTCAGCCACGGCATCGGGGGCGCGTTCCTCAAGCACACGCTGAAGGCCTACGGCAGCAGCAACATCGCCGCGCCGTCGTTCGCTCAGTGCCGCGGTCCGCGCGACGTCGGGTTCGAGCTGACGTTCGGCGAGGGCGTCGGCTCGCCGGAGCGGACCGACATCCAGAACGCACGCTGCCTGGTGCTGATCGGCTCGCACCTCGGCGAGAACATGCACAACACCCAGGTGCAGGAGTTCGCCGAGGCGATCGGTCGCGGCGCCACGATCATCGTCGCCGATCCACGGTTCTCGATCGCCGCGTCCAAGGCCAAGCACTACCTCCCGGTCAAGCCGGGCACCGACACCGCGCTGCTGCTGGCGTGGATGCACGTGCTGGTCACCGAGCAGCTCTACGACAAGGACTACGTCACCGAGCACGGCTTCGGGTTCGACGCGTTCGCCGCCGAGCTCGCACCGTACACGCCGGAGTGGGCGTTCCCCGAGACCGGCATCGAGCCTGCCGTGATCCGCGAGACCGCGCGCGAGATGGCGCGCCACCGTCCGGCCACCCTGGTCCATCCGGGCCGCCACGCCACCTGGTACGGCAACGATGCCCAGCGCAGCCGCGCGATCGCGTTGCTCAACGCGCTCCTCGGCAGCTGGGGTCGCAAGGGCGGGTTCTATCAGCCGGCGAGCATGGACGTGCCCGGCTATCCGTATCCGCCGTACCCGAAGGCGGCCAAGCCCAAGGTCGACAACCCGAACAAGAAGTATCCGTTCGCCAGCGAGCCGATCACGACGGGCATCCGCGACGCCACGATCACCGGCCAGCCGTACCCGATCAAGGGCTGGCTGGTGTACGCGACCAACCTGATCCAGTCGCTGCCGAACACGCAGGAGACCATCAAGGCGATCCAGAACCTGGATCTGCTGGTCGTGTGCGACGTGATCGGCAGCGAGATCGCCGGGTGGGCCGACGTGGTGCTGCCCGAGGCCACGTACCTCGAGCGCTACGACGACCTCAACGTCGAGCTGTTCCGCGAGCCGTTCGTCGCGTTGCGCCAGCCGGTCGTCGAGCCACCGCACGACCAGAAACCCAACTGGTGGATCGCGCGCGAGCTCGCGATCAAGCTCGACCTCGCCGCCTACTATCCGTGGAAGACGATCGAGGAGTATCTCGATCACCGGCTCAAAGGCGCCGGGCTCAGCCTCGCCGAGCTCCAGAAGAAGGGCCTGATCCGCGGCCCCAAGGTACCGATCTACTACGACGAGGGCGTCCAGCCGGTGTTCGCGACGCCGTCGCAGAAGATCGAGTTCTACTCGGTCCAGCTCAAGGACCACGGGTTCGATCCGGTGCCGAAGTACACGCGCCCCGACCCCGGCCCTCCCGGCTCGTTCCGGCTGCTGTTCGGTCGCTCGCCGGTCCACTCGTTCAGTCGCACGCAGACCAACCCGATCCTGTCGCAGGCGATGAGCGAGAACGAGCTGTGGGTCAACACGTCGGTGGCCGAGCGGATGGGCCTGGCCCGTGATCAACGCGTCCGCCTGCGCAACCAGGACGGCGTGGTCAGTGACTTCAGCATCAAGGTCCGACCGACCGAGATGATCCGGCCTGAATGCGTCTACATGGTGCACGGGTTCGGGCACACCTCGCGGATGCTGCGGAGCGCGTTCGGCCGCGGCGCGAGCGACGCGCAGCTGATCACGGCGTACAAGACCGACCCGCTGATGGGTGGGACCGGGATGAACGTCAACTTCGTCACCATCGAACAGGAGGCCTGACATGTCGCGCCTGGGCATGGTCATCGACACCCTCCGCTGCGTCGGCTGTCAGGACTGCGTCGTCGCCTGCAAGACCGAGAATCAGGTCCCCGAGGGCCTCAACCGCGACTGGATCACGTACACGACCAAAGGGAAGTTCCCGACGCTCGAGCTCACGATCCAGAGCGAGCGCTGCAACCACTGCGACAACCCGCCGTGCGTGACCTGCTGCCCGACCGGCGCGAGCCACGTCCACCACTTCGGCGGGATCGTGCTGGTCAACGAGAGCCAGTGCATCGGCTGCAAGGCCTGCGTCGCGTCGTGCCCGTACGACGCGCGCTACATCCATCCCGACGGCTACGCCGACAAGTGCACGTTCTGTGTCCACCGGGTCGAGGTCGGCATGGACCCGGCGTGCGTCGCGGTGTGCCCGACGCACTGCATGTACTTCGGCGACCTCGACGATCCCGAGTCCGAGGTCAGCAGGCTGCTGGCCTCTCGCAAGCACTACACCTTGCTCCCCGAAGCCGGCACCAAGCCGCGCATCTTCTATCTGGAGTAGTCGATGTCGCCCGTGGAAGTATTCTCGACCGCACACAGCCCGATCACCGATCCGCACGTCCACGTGTGGGGCTGGGAGATCCCGGTCTACCTGTTCCTCGGTGGCTTCACCGCCGGGCTGCTGGTGCTGTCCGGTTACGCGCGGTGGCGCGGTCGTCGTGATCCCGGGCCCGAGCCGAGCTTCGCGCTGGCGTCGAGCTGGCTGTCGCTCGTCGGCCTGCTGGCGATCTCGCTGGGCATGGTGGCGCTGTTCCTCGACCTCACGCACCGGGCGTACGTCTGGCGGCTGTACCTCGCGTTCGAGCCGGGCTCGCCGATGTCGTGGGGCTCGTGGATCCTGGTGCTGGTCTATCCGGTGTTGATCATCGGCGTGCTGTTCGCTCCGCCGCGGCAGCTCCGCGAGCGGTTCCCCGCGCTCGCGCGCTTGAAGCGGTTCGCCGATGACGACCGGCTGCGGCGGCGGCTCGGGCTGCTGTCGATCGCCGCCGGCGTCGCGCTCGGCGTCTACACCGGCATCCTGCTGTCGTCGCTCGGCGCCCGGCCGCTGTGGTCGAGCGGCCTGCTCGGCCCGCTGTTCCTGGTGTCCGGGCTGTCGACGAGTGCGGCGTTCGTGCACCTGGTGTCGCCCGATCCGGAGGAGCGCCTCGGCCTGCTGCGGCTCGACAACGCGCTGATCCTCACCGAGGTCGCGCTGCTCGCCTTCTACCTGATCGGGCTCGCTGGTTCCGCCGAGGCCCACGCGCGCGCGGCCGAGTTGTTGCTCGGCGGGCCGTATACCGCGGTGTTCTGGGTCGGGGTCGTGGGCCTCGGCTTGGTCGTGCCGCTGGTGATCCAGGTGCTCGTCGTGACCGGACGCGTCGCGCACACCCCGGTCGCGTCCATCCTCGTGCTGCTCGGCGGCCTCGCCCTGCGGTTCGTCATCGTCTACGCGGGTCAGATCAGCCACTGGTCGCCGCGCCTGTAGAAGGAGAAGCCATGGATTCCGTGACCACCGTCGCCGCCGACGCACGACCGGCCAAGCACGCCGAGCCGGTGCGAGCGGCGCAGCCGTACACCAATCCCTACGTCGCCGGCATCGGGCTGGGCCTGGTGCTGCTCGCCGCGTTCGTGCTCGTCGGGCGCGGCCTCGGCGCTTC
>Ga0316605_10001965_pt1 | contig 11763 bp, 12 predicted proteins | sample OWC_soil_day20_n_FD_207666 | JGI IMG/M metagenome (GOLD analysis project Ga0316605, IMG submission 207666) | Wetland soil microbial communities from Old Woman Creek delta, Ohio, United States - OWC_soil_day20_noCT | ecosystem: Environmental > Terrestrial > Soil > Wetlands | place: USA: Ohio... | reverse complement strand
TCTTTGATCATAATCTTACAGAGCATCTCAGGGATTTAATCGTCACTACACTCTCTGCGTTTCTTTTTGTTTGAATAAGCCTTCGGGCCGAATAAAAAGAATCAGCAACAGAATGATAAAAGCAATGGCGTCTTTATAACTGGCGGAAATATAGCCGGCCCCCAATGATTCCAGCAGGCCAAGCAGGAGTCCGCCCAGGACCGTTCCCAAGCCACTGCTCATCCCGCCGATGATGACAGCGCAGAATCCTTTTATCCCCAGCATAATGCCGACGTCGTAGGAGGTCATGGTAAGCGGGGCAATGATGATGCCGGCCATGGATCCGATGGCCGCACTGACAACAAATGACAAGAGAACCATGATTTTTACATCAATGCCGACAAGGCTTGCGGCATGGGCGTTATAGGCGCAGGCCCGCATGGCTTTGCCGAGAATGCTGTAACTGAAGAACAGCTTATTGGCCATGATGATCAGGAGGGTGATGCCAAAGATCCAGAGGTGCTGTGGCATAATGGTTGCTCCGTAAATATGAAGGGGGTTATTGCTGGAAAAAGCAGGCACGGCGTGTGTGTCTTTCCCCCAGATCAGCATGGCGGCGCCACGGATAAAAATGCTGGCGCCGATAGTAATGATCACCAGGCTTAAAGGCTTGACGTTTTTCAACGGACGAATAGCCAGACGTTCGAAGAGCATTCCGACCAGCGTAGAAAAAACAATGGCGAGCACAATGGCCGGTACAAGGGGCAGATTTAAAAAAGACAGAATAAATATGGTGAACATGCCGCCCAGCATGACAAATTCACCCTGGGCAAAATTAAGAATGCCGGTGGCATTATGGATGATAGCAAAGCCGAAACCAATCAGCGCATAGATTGCGCCGTTAGAGAGTCCGGTTAAGACATACTGAACGAGTTGGCTTGGATTGTCCATTGGTTGCTTTGTTTACCCATTTCCCGATGATGATAGCGGCACAGGTTTTTTTACCTGTGCCGCTATTTAATTGAAAAAATAGCCTACTATTTAACTAATTTCCAGCTCTGGTTTTTAATCTCTACCAGAACAAAAGCATCCTTGGTTAATCCGGCATGATCCTGTGCGGTATAGCTGAACGTTCCACCGATCCCGGCAAACTTTGACGTTTTTTCCAGCTGATCTCGAATGGCCGCGGGCGAATCTCCCGCTTTCTCGACGGCGCCCTTCAACATCATCATTGCATCCCAGGCATGTCCGCCGAAATGATCGCCATCGACTTTGTATGCTTTTTTATAGCTGCTGACGTAGCTTAAAAGCGCTTTTTTCTGAGGATCGGTGCCGGGTATCTGGTTTGCAACAATAACACGGCCGGAAGGAAGCATGATCCCTTCTGCGGCATCACCCGCCAGCTCAATAAATTTCTTGGAGGATACGCCATGACTCATAAACAGGGGAAGTTTTATTCCCAGTTGCTTGATGTTGCGGGCAACCACTGCGGGTCCAGGATTGGTTCCCCAGCAGATAATCGCCTGTGCGCCGCCGGCGCGAATCTTGGTTAATTGCGCGGTCATATCCGTATCTTTCGGCCCGTAGGTTTCATTGGAAATGATGTCTATGCCGAATTCTTTAGCATGAGCAACAAGCTGTTCGCGTCCCGAAGAACCAAATCCGTCAGATACCGTCAGGATGGCTATCTTACCGATTTTCTGTTTATTCAGGTATTCATAAATTTTTGCCACAGCCAGACCGTCGTTCTGTGCTGTTTTAAAGACCCATTTTTTTATCGGTTCTGTTATCTTGCTTCCGGCAGCGCAGGAAATAAGAGGTATCTCCGCCTTTTCGACAACCGGAATGATGGCCATGGAATCGCCAGTCGTACTGGGACCGATAATCGCCACGACTTTATCATCTTTAATGAGTTTATTTGCGCCCTGGACGGCTTTGGCCGGATCACCCTGCGTGTCAATGACAACCAGTTCCAGTTTACGGCCTTTAATGCCGCCGGCTTTGTTAATCTCATCAACCACCATCTGCGCTGTGTTGCGTTCCGGTTCACCTAAGAATGCCGCCGGGCCGGAAACAGAAAACAGTGCGCCAATTTTGATCGGAGGCGCTGCAAAAGTGTGTGTCCACGCCATAAAAACAAATAAGACTATAGCAATAATTGAGAATAACATTGTTGAAAAAAACCTTTTTTTCATTAGATCTACTCCTCCCCTTTTGTTTTTGAAAAACACAAATTAACCTGTCATTAATGATTATTTTTTGAAAAAATTTTTCTGCTGATTTTTAGATAAGCCTGCTTACCGGGTTGAGCTTTGGCAAGCAGGCGTCAATACATATAGATACAATAAGGCGAGAATTTACTTATGGAAATATTTTGCATACCGGCATCCATACAAACGTAATGTTTGTGGCTAATATTTGATTTGACCGGTTGTGTCAAGACGTATTTATTTTTTACCGCATGGCGGTTAGCTTTGCTTTCTTTCAACTTTTAATTTATCCAATTCTTCACGGTATCGATCAGCTTCTGCCTTTGCCGACTCTATCTCTTCCTTGGCTTTTTCCAGTTCTTCGTCTTGGCGCTGTCTTTCTTCACGGATTTTATCTTGAATCTCATCAAAGCCGACGTAGATAGCTAAGGCCCCGCCCATCAACAGGAAGATCGGCAGCGCGCCTCTTATAATAGCTAAAAAATCAGCCCACCAGAAGATCAAACTGATCAGTCCGAAAACCGCAGCAATGACTCCTCCCGTCAGCAAAGACATAATCCAACCTCCGGATAATAGATTCAAATAATTCTGATCAATTTACGGTTGAATTTTCTATCATGAATAAAATGCTTAGGCAAGCTGGAAATAGATGATTATTAAGATAAAATTTTACTTGATTTAATGGGATTCATCATTTAGATAAGACAGTTTCAAGAAGTTATATAAAAAATATTTTGATGAAGGACGATATGATTGAACCGAATTTTAACAAATCTGACGGGTTGGTACCTGCCATTGTTCAAGATGCTGAAACGAAAGACGTATTAATGCTGGCCTACATGAACAAGGCTTCGTGGGAGGCGACGGTGCAATCCGGCAAGGCGACGTTCTGGAGCCGTTCCAGACAGAAACTGTGGTTGAAGGGCGAAAGCTCCGGAAATGTTCAGATTATAAGAAATATTTACATCGATTGTGACGATGATACGATTTTATTGCAGGTGGAGCAAGTGGGCGGCGCGGCCTGTCATACAGGGCATCGGTCCTGTTTCTACAGAAAACTTGAAGGCGGTGATTTTGTCATTGTGGGTGAAAAGGTATTTGATCCAAAGGATGTATATAAATGAGTATTTTAAAATTAGGTATACCAAAGGGAAGTCTTGAAAATAATACGGTTGATTTGTTCAAGAAAGCCGGCTGGAGGATAACTTACGACAACCGTAGCTATTTTCCCGATATTGATGATCCGGAAATCAACTGCACGCTGGTGCGGGCGCAGGAAATGTCCCGCTATATCGAAGATGGCCACCTGGATCTGGGGCTGACCGGCATTGACTGGATTATGGAGAATAACTCCGATGTGGTGGCGGTTCAGGATTTAGTCTATTCCAAGGTCTCCACGCGTCAGGCGCGCTGGGTGCTGGTCGTGCGGGATGATTCGCCGATCCATTCGATTGAGGATATGGAAGGTAAGCACATCTCGACTGAGCTGGTTAATTTTACCAAACGATATTTTGCCGAAAAAAAAATCAACGTCAGCGTAGAGTTTTCCTGGGGTGCGACGGAGGCAAAAGTTGTGGATAATCTGGTCGATGCGGTGGTGGAAGTCACGGAAACGGGATCGACCATCCGGGCCAATAAATTGCGGATTGTTCATGAACTGATGAGAACCAACACACAGTTGATTGCGAACCGCGAGGCCTGGAATGATTCGTGGAAGCGCAAAAAAATAGAACAGATTCGGACCTTGCTGACCGGGTCGCTGATGGCTATGGGCAAAGTCGGTTTGAAACTCAATGTGTCCAAGGCCAACCTCGATCGCGTGATGAATCTTCTGCCGGCGCTGAAGGCGCCGACCATTTCCAGCCTCTACTCCGAAGAATGGTTTGCCATTGAATCCGTTATCGATACGGGTATTGTGCGGGATTTGATTCCGCAGCTGCTGGATGCGGGAGCCGAAGGTATTATTGAATATCCCTTGAATAAAGTCATATAATCCGGAGGGCATATGGCCAGAAAAGCAAAGATTGTCCGCAAAACAACGGAAACGGATATTGCGCTGGATATTGATTTGGATAAATCGGCCGGCAGTAAGATCGATACGACGATTCCTTTTTTTAATCACATGCTGGAACTCTTTGCCCGTCATGGTCAGTTCAAACTCGTGATTAAAAGCACAGGAGATACGGAAATTGATGATCACCATCTGGTTGAAGATCTGGGAATATGTCTGGGACAGGCGGTAGGGCAGGCACTGGGTAAAAAAACCGGCATCAGCCGCTATGGGTCGGCGTCCGTGCCGATGGATGAGTGCTTGTGTCGTGTGGATATTGATGTTTCCGGCCGTCCCTATCTGATTTACAAGGTCCGGTATGAACGCCGGAAAATCGGTGGATTTGATCCGGCCCTGGTCAAAGAGTTTTTTAAGGCTTTCACCGATCACAGCGGGATCACGTTGCATATTAATCTTGCCTATGGCAGCAACAGCCATCATATTATCGAAGCGGTTTTTAAAGCCTTTGCCCGGGCGCTGAGGCAGGCCGTGAACATCAACCCGGAAATTTCAGGTGTTCTGTCCACGAAAGGAACACTGTGATAGAAAGGCCAGGTTTTTAAATTGTTTAATATTTCTCAGATAAAAAAAATAGGATGTGCGATATTGCTTTTGGGGCTTGTTGTCTTCACGCCGTATGTCCTTCAGGCACAGGAAGAGGTGAAGCCTGTTGTTAAAACCAAAACGCGCCTGGCGTTGATTCCTTTTCGAGCGGTGATGCCGGAAGATGCATCATCGACGGTCCGATGTCCGATTTGCAGTAGTGTTAATTCCAGCGGAAGCATTGTCAAAGGCGCCGAAAAAATTCTTGAGGGAGTTTTTACCGATAAATTGAGAGATCTAAAAAATGTGGAAATTATCCCGCCGGAAAGAGTGGCGGGTATCTATCAGCGGATTTCAGCGGATTCTCTTAAGCAGCCCCTGTTACAGGTGATCCAAAGAACCGGAAAAGAACTTCACGCGGATGTCCTGGCTGTAGGGTACGTTTATCGTTACAGGGAAAGAGTCGGCTATGACTATTCTGCAGAGCACCCGGCATCGGTCGCATTCGAGATTCACCTGATTTCCGTCAAGGACGGCAGCACGCTGTGGCGTGGTATTTTTGATAAAACGCAAAAATCGTTAATGGAAGACGTCTTCCAGGTTTCTTCTTTTTTCAAAGGCGGTGCCAAGTGGTTGACCGCGCGTGAACTGGCGAAGTTAGGCGTTGACGAAGTTTTCACGACTTTTTCCGGTTTTGAACCCTGATCGAATTCGATGGTAAGCGAACTCCCCGCAGCTTTTCGCGGAGAGCTTCGAATCCGGGCTCGAAGCGTTGTTTCTATTTTGCGGAATGTCGTGAATGGATACCCCAAACCATTTTCGGAAGGAGTTTTACATTGTTCATTATCCCGGCCGTTGACATAAAAAATGGACAATGTGTCCGACTCGCGCAGGGCGACTTTGACCGCGTGACGGTCTATGCAGAGAATCCAGCGGATATGGCGCGACACTGGGCTCAAAAAGGCGCAAAGCGGATTCACATTGTTGATCTGGACGGTTCGGTTGCCGGATTGCCAAGGAACGCGTCCATTATCCTCGATATTGCAAAATCCGTCTCCGTGCCGATTGAGGTGGGGGGTGGTATCCGAAATATGGAAACGATCAATTACTATCTGGAAAATGGCGTATCGAGTGTTATCCTGGGTACAGCGGCCATTCAGGATGAAACATTCGTCAAGATGGCTGCTGAAAAGCATCCCGGGAAAATTATTTTGGGAATCGACGCGCTGGGCGGACAAGTGGCTGTGCGGGGTTGGACGCAAAAGACCAGCCAAAACGCGGTAGAACTGGCACAGCGCTATGAAAATTGCGGGATTCAGGCCATCGTCTATACGGACATTCAACGGGACGGCATGGAAACAGGCGTCAATGTGGAGGCAACACGGGGGCTGGCCAAAGCGGTGTCTATTCCGGTGATTGCTTCCGGTGGTGTGGCAACGCTCGCCGATATTGATGCCTTGATTTCCGTAAAAGACTGTTCGTTCTATGGCGTGATTGTCGGCCGTGCGCTTTATACGGGCGCCATAGCGCTGGAAGACGCGATTGCGAAGACACATGGGACCTCATAGAAGCGGAAGGAAGAAAAATGGCAGATTGTATATTTTGTAAAATCGTCAAGGGGGAGATTCCCTGCGCAAAAGTTTACGAAGATGATGCCGTTCTGGCTTTTGATGACATCCATCCGATGGCGCCTGTTCATGTCATTATCATTCCGAAAAAGCATATTGCGACGTTGATGGACGTTGACGCAAATCATACGGAAGTTATGGGACAATTGATTGCGGTCGCGCAGAGTGTCGCCAAAATAAAAAATGTAGCCGCCGGCGGATTCCGTGCGGTTGTGAACTGCAACGCCGACGGGGGGCAGGTGGTGTTCCATTTGCATATGCATCTGTTGGGCGGCAGGAAACTGGACGATCAGTTAGGATAATTCGAGGTAAAAAAAATGGATGTGAATGCCAAGATCAATGAACAGATGGTGATGGCTGCAAAAGCCAAAGACAAAATCAGACTTTCCGCGGTCCGGATGCTGAAAACTGCGCTTCATAACAAGGAAATAGACTTGATGCGGCCGCTCAACGAAACGGAAACCATGCAGATTCTGTCAGGGCTGGTGAAGCAGAGAAAAGATTCTATCGAGCAATTTGCCAAGGGAGGCAGACAGGATCTGGTGGAAAAAGAAGAAGCCGAATTACAGATCCTGCAGGAATTCATGCCTGCGCAAATGTCTGATGAAGACGTGGAGACCCTCATCAGGAAGGCGATTGCCGATGTCGGTGCTGTTTCTGTGAAGGATATGGGAAAAGTGATGAAGGTCCTGATGCCGCTGATTGCCGGTAAGGCGGATGGCAAAGCCGCCGGTGAAAAAGTGAAAGCACTTTTATCGCAATAAAGGCTTCATCCATCAGAGTTGATGAAAAAACTTAAAACAGGCAAGGCAATCATTCGTGCGTTTTGATGACAGCAAGATTGAAGAAATTAAAAGCAGGGTGGACATTGTCGAGCTTGCCTCCGAATATCTGACTTTGAAAAAGGCAGGCAGGAATTATCTGGGACTTTGTCCTTTTCATCAGGAAAAAACGCCTTCGTTTACCGTCAACCGCGAAAAGCAGATTTTTTACTGTTTCGGTTGCGGGGAAGGCGGTAATGTCATCACCCTGCTGATGAAAATTGCCAATAAAAGTTTTCCCGAAGCCATTAAGCATCTGGCGGAAAAAACAGGTGTCATTCTTCCGGTTCGGACCTTCGGTAAGGAAGGCCATGAAAAAGATTCCCTGAACGATGAGATTATTAACCTGAATTTAAGGGCGGCGCAGCAATTTACACGCAATCTGGCCTCTCCAGCCGGGAAAATAGCCCGCGATTATTTGCTCAAGAGGGCGGTTACCGAAGAAACCGTCAAACAATTCCGGTTGGGGTATGTGCCGGATACCTGGCGTTCTTTGACCGATTATATCGAAAGCAGCGGCTTATCTTTAAAGCTGGCCGAACAGGCCGGTTTGGTTGCCGCCGGTAAAGAAGGAAGCTTCTATGACCGCTTCCGCGGCCGGCTGATCTTCCCGATTGAAAATATTTTCGGGGAAATCGTGGCCTTTGGCGGCCGGATTTTAGGTGAAGGCGAACCGAAATATCTCAACTCACCGGAATCGCCTGTCTACATTAAAGGCAAAAATTTATACGGATTGCAAAAAGCCAAAGAGGCGATTCGCCAGAGCGGTTTCTGTCTGATTGTGGAGGGCTATTTTGATGCCATATCCCTGTGGAATGCAGGTGTCCGCAATGTGGTCGCAACACTGGGCACAGCGCTGACAAGAGATCATTTAGAACTTTTGCGTCGTTATACTCAGGATGTCGTGGCGCTGTTTGACCCCGACACAGCCGGACGAAAAGCATTGGACCGCTCTTTAGAGTTGTTTTTAGGAGCGAATATGCACGCCCGGGCCTTAATTCTCCCTGAGGGCTGCGATCCTGATGACTTTATCAAAAAATACGGCAAGGGAAAGCTCGATGAATTGATCGCCCTTGCGCCGGCCATCAGTGATTATTATATTGATAACATTCTAGGGGACGGCAAGACGTTTGAAGAAAACCGTGACCTTGTGAAAACCGCGATGGAGTTCGTAGGTAAAATCGGCGATGACATCGAAAAGAATCTTTTTATCAAGCGTATCGCGGAAAAATTGGGGATTGATCAGACCTTGTTGAAAAGAGAGGCTCATCGTAAAGCGGGTCACGTTCAGCCTGGTGCTCACGAGCGGAAGGAATCGGCTGCCATCAAAATGAACCCTCTTGAAGTTAATCTGATCAGGCTGATGTTGGAGTATCCGCAAAAGACCCTGCTGGTGGAAAGTGAAAAAATATTAGATTATTTTATGGAGCCCGCACTCAAGAATCTAGGTGAAAAACTTGTCCATGACTATAAACTACTTGGTTATATTGATATTAATGTTATCTTGTCGTCGGACGAAGACAAGCCGCTTCGGGAAAGTTTCTATAAATTAAGTATTGAAGCACCGTCGACCGATGAGAACATGGTGGAACGAAATTTTACCGATAACATTCAGAGAATCAGGGAAAAATGGCATAAAGAACAAAAGCGAAAGGTTCAGCTCAAATTAAGGCAAGCGCAAGAAAGTGGCGATCAAGAACTGACGCAAGAACTGACCTGCCAGATGCAGAATTTGATACAAGAAAGAAAAGAACTACCGTAACCAATAATAAAATTTGGGGGAGTCCAAATGGCCAAAGAAATACAATCCGATGAATTTAAAAAATTACTTTCACTGGGTGCGGAAAAAGGATTTTTAACTTACGATGATGTCAACGACATGTTGCCACCCGACGTCAATTCTTCGGATCAGATAGACGATATCATTATGTTATTTGGTGAAAAGAATATTGATATCATTGATACCGAACAAGGTGAAAAATTGGTAGTGAAAAAACCGGTGGAAGATGTTCTGCCGTCCAAATTTCCTGAAGCTCTCACGCTGGTTCCAGGCGCAGGCAAGACCGGAGATCCGGTGAAGATGTATTTACGCGAGATGGGGCTGGTTTCGCTTTTGAGCCGTGAAGGCGAAGTCGAGATCGCTAAAAAAATCGAAGAGGGTGCCCGTGAAACCATGTGGGCGATTTTTAGTTTAACCGTCTCTATTGCTGAAGTACTCAGTATCGGTGAAAAACTGGAATCCGGTGAAATTCGTGTCAAAAACGTAGTGGATAATATTGAAGACGAAGAAGGGTTCATGGAGGAGGACGAACATAAAGAAAGAGTGCTCAAGCTGATTGCCCGAATTCGGCTTTTTAGCGATCGCAATGAAGTGTTGCGAGAAAAGCTGAAATCCAAGACCATGCGCCCCAAACAGCGGGAAACCTTAATGGCCGAATTGGAAAAAAACACAAAAAATATTATTACGCTTTGCCGGAAAATCCGTTTCAGTAAAAAACAGATGCACCGCTTTATTGCCCGACTGAGATTCTTTACGGATGAAATAGAGAGATCCGAACGGGTGATTAACCAGTTTAAAAAAGAATCAGGCCTGACGCTTACACAAATGGAAAAGGCCTGGTCGCGGATGAGGAAGTCAAAACAGGACGAAAAGGCGGCGGCGAAAGAGGCGAAAATGTCCATTGAGTGGCTGCATCGCAGCCATGACGCCATTATGGAGGCGCAAAAGCGTATCAAGCACATTGCCAAAGACGTGGGCATTCCAACGGCCACATTAAAGAATGTGGTAGATTCCATTGAAGACGGTGAGGCCAAGGCGGAGATTGCCAAAAGAAAACTCGTAGAAGCTAATCTGCGACTGGTCGTCAGCATTGCCAAGAAATATACCAATCGTGGTTTACAGTTTCTGGACCTGATTCAGGAAGGCAATATTGGACTGATGAAAGCCGTTGATAAATTTGAGTATCAGCGCGGCTACAAGTTTTCCACTTACGCGACGTGGTGGATTCGGCAAGCCATTACACGCGCCATTGCCGATCAGGCGCGCACGATTCGAATTCCCGTTCATATGATTGAAACAATCAACAAGCTGATCCGGACCTCTCGCTATCTGGTACAGGAATTGGGACGAGAACCGACCCCGGAGGAAATTGCCAACAAAATGGAATATCCATTGGAGAAGGTGCGTAAGGTTTTGAAAATCGCTAAAGAGCCGATTTCCTTGGAAACGCCGATCGGTGAGGAAGAGGACAGTCATCTGGGTGATTTCATCGAAGACAAAAAAATTATGTCTCCTTCAGAAGCCACTATCAGCATGGATCTGGCGGATCAGACGCGCAAAATTCTGGCCACGCTTACGCCGCGTGAAGAAAAGGTTCTGCGAATGCGTTTCGGTATTAGTGACCGTCTGGGCGCTCTGGGGCCGGATGAAAACATACCGGTGGATATTGTGGAGTCCGATATCGAAGAGCTGGAGCTTATAGAAGAGGAAACATCAAAAAAAGCAAAGAATTCGTCTCGAAAGCGCGCGACAAAATAATATTGACAAGCGCCGGAATTGAGTATATTTTAACAACTTTCAATGCCGGTCCGATCCGCACAGATTCTAGTTTCTTGAGTGGTGACGTTGTTGTCGCGGCATGGATGGATCAGAAGTTAAAAAGCCGCAAATAGAATGATAAAGGGCGGGCCTATAGCTCAATTGGTAGAGCCACCGGCTCATAACCGGTAGGTCCCTGGTTCGATCCCAGGTGGGCCCACCAAATTTTGGAACGATGGAATTTTTCATGATGACAAGAAGAACACGATTTTTACAAGCAAGGAGTTGTTGCGATACTGCAATGGGCGTCACTGCCATGAACAGACAAACAAAATTGTCATGTCACGGCACACAGAATCAAGCACATAGACAAGCTATCTGAAAATGCACCCCAACAGGTGCATTTTTTTTAGTAAGACCAAAGTTTCAAAAACGAAGTGCATGACCTGAAGGTCATATGCTGAAGTTTACTAGGCTAACTATACCGCACAGCGGTGATCAAATCAATAAAGGAGAAAATGGTTGAAAGAGAAATTATTATTGTTAATCAGTTTGCAGGAGTGTGATTCTCAACTGATCAAGCTGTCCACGAAGAAGATTAAACTGCCGGAAAAGATTTGCAGGATGGAAGAAGATTTTCAGCGCTATCAGGAAAGCGTTGAACTCAGCAAAAGAAAGCATGATGAACTCAAAGCCCAGCGCGCTGAATGTGAAACCAAGGTTAAGAAACTCAATGAAGGGATGATCAAAACCAAGGAAAGACTGCTGGAGGTTAAAAACAATAAAGAGTATCAGGCCATGCTCAAGGAAATTGAAACGGCCGAAAAGACGCGCGGCGACATTGAGTCCCAGATCATTGCACTCATGGATGAAATGGATAAACTCTCCGTACTCGTAAAAAAAGATGAGGAAACGTTAAAGCAGGCTAAAAGCAAGCATGATGAGGAAAAGAAATTAATTGAGGATGATCTGAGCGCCATTGACGCGGATACAG
>Ga0316605_10001961_pt1 | contig 11786 bp, 11 predicted proteins | sample OWC_soil_day20_n_FD_207666 | JGI IMG/M metagenome (GOLD analysis project Ga0316605, IMG submission 207666) | Wetland soil microbial communities from Old Woman Creek delta, Ohio, United States - OWC_soil_day20_noCT | ecosystem: Environmental > Terrestrial > Soil > Wetlands | place: USA: Ohio... | reverse complement strand
GTAAAGTATTCGATATTTACGGAAAACTATTAAAAGTAGTTCCTGTATCTAATGATCATACAAGAATTGATGTATCTGATTTTGCTGCAGGCGTTTATATGATCCGCTTAGACAGTGAAATGGGAACAATCACTAAAAAGTTTGTTAAGAAATAATCTTTTCAAATTTTAACACCATTCAAAGGGCTCTCGAAAGGGGGCCCTTTTTTTTGGTTTTGGGTATTAGTTATTGGGTTTTGGGTTTTCGCCTTTTACCCTTCGCCTTTCACCTTTCACCCCAATAGCACACTGATGACACAGATTAAACAGATTTACATAGATTTTTTTCATGTTTCTCAATGTTTTCACAAAGTAAAAAAGTATGAACTATATTTACTACAGTCTAAAAAACCATCGACCATTGACTATTGACTATTGACTATCGACCATCAACTATCGACTATCGACAAGAGAAACCCAAAACCCTATTAACAATAATCTGTTCACAAGTAGCCCCTTTTTTTAAACTATTTCATATACTAATATTGTAACTTTGCACGTTTAATCTATTTATTATGATCAAAGTTGCTCTATTTGCAGGTGGTAATTCAGGAGAACATCAAATCTCACTGAAGACGGGAAAAAATATCCAGGATATGTTGGATAAATCCCAATTTGAAACATATTTTATTGTTGTTCTAGGCGTTAATTGGATTTATACTGCAGAAAATGGATTACAATATAATATCAATAAAGATGATTTTTCTTTAACTATAGATCAACATAAAATTGTTTTTGATGTAGTTTTTAATGCATTACATGGAGATCCGGGAGAAAACGGAAAATTACAATCTTATTTTGAAATGATGAACATCAAATATACGGGGTGTGATAGTTTTTGTTCAGCTCTTACTTTCAATAAATATTTTTGTAATATTGCAGTGTCTCAATTTGGGGTACCTATCTCACCCTCTCTCCATTTTTTTAAGGATGAAGCCATTGGATTTAATGCTATCCTGGAAACCATTGGATTACCTTGTTTTGTAAAACCATGTAATTCAGGATCTAGTGTTGGTGTCAATAAGGCACATAATATGGAAGAGTTGGAACTCGCGATTGAAGAGGCCTTTAAAGTGGATCATCAAATCATGGTTGAAAAATTTATCCCCGGAAGAGAACTTACCTGCGGTGTTGCCCAATTTAAGGGTGAAATCAAAGCATTAGGCGTTTCTGAAATCTTAAGTAAAAAAGAATTTTACGATTTTGAAGCTAAATATACACCCGGATTCCTGGAAGTGGTTACCCCTGCTGAAATCTCTTTAGAATTGGAAAATAAAATTAAAAACTATTCTGAAATCATTTTCAAACGCTTCGGATGTAAAGGTGTGGTTAGAATTGATTATATTGTTACTCCTGAAAACAATCCAATATTTTTGGAAATCAATACGATACCGGGCCAAACAGCAGTTAGTTTAATTCCAAGACAAGTTAAATATAATCACATTGACTTACAGGAATTCTACGGTGATTTAGTGTTACAAGCTTTACAATCCTAATTTTACAATATGATGAAACGACTACTCTTTTTACTTTTAAGTATTTCTTTTATAAATAGTTATGCTCAATATTCAGATAGTGATATTGTAATATATGTGGATCAATATAAAGAACTGGCTATCAGAAAAATGTATGAATATAAAATTCCAGCCAGTATTACTATCGCTCAGGGAATTTTTGAAAGTGGATGTGGAACGAGCCGACTTGCTAAAGAGGGGAACAACCATTTTGGAATTAAATGTCATAAAGAGTGGACAGGAGATACCATTCTTGTTGATGATGATGCTGATCAAGAGTGTTTTAGAAAGTATGAAAAAGTGGAAGAATCGTATAATGATCATTCCAAATTTTTAACTTCTCGCCCGAGATATGCACCCCTCTTTCAACTGGAAATTATGGATTATACTTCATGGGCAAAAGGGTTAAAAGAAGCAGGCTATGCTACAAATCCTAAATATGCAGAAAGGATCATTAATCTGATTGAGAAATTCAAATTAGCACAATTAGACACTATTTATCAGGAAAGATTGGCAAAAGGATGGTTTGAAATGATACAGCCAAATCAAGTTGTCATAAATGAAACTGAACCCGATCAAAATATTGTAGCTAATGATTTAAATCCGGTTTTTATTCCGAATACCGCAAAATATACTCAAGTTTCTTATCCTTTTTCAAATAGACCCACTTATGAAAATAATAAGATTTTATTTATAGTAGCAGAAAATGGGGATACTTACGCTAAAATTGCGACTGATGTTCAATCTGATGAAAAATCTCTTAGATACTATAACGATGTACCTCCTAAAAAAGAACCTATTCCCGGTGAAATTGTTTATATTGAAAAGAAAGCAAAATCTTGTTCAACATTAACCCATAAAATTGAAAAAGAGGAAAGTTTACATTTTATTGCCCAAAAGTACGGAATTAGAATCGCTGTTATTATGGAAGCAAATCAATTAAATGAAAAATCAGTCATCAAACCAGGTAGTATAATTAAACTAAAAAAAGAACAAAAATGTTTTTTGTCAAAATGGTTTCATTAATTTAAATAACTTAAAATGTATAAACGCCTGATATTTATCAGTTTAATTTTTGGACTTCTCTATTCCGGGGGTTCTCAAAATCTAAACGAAGCTGCAGTTAAACAATATGTAGCCACTTATCATTCGATTGCACAATCTTGTGGAACAGAATACCATATTCCGGCCAGTATCCTGTTAGCTCAGGCATTGGTTTATACTAAAGCAGGAACTAACCACCTGGCAAAATTCCCCAACAACCACATGGCTGTAACCTGCTTAAAAACAGATGTCGATAATCGTTACCAACAAGATAATAATCCTAATAATTTGTGTTTTAGAAAATATGTTACTGTTGAAGAATCATATAAAGATTATTTGAATCGGATTAAAGAAAACGCCATTTATGCTCCTTTATTCAAATTACAGGAAACAGATTATAAAGGATGGGCTATGGGTCTGCAAAAGATTGGCCATTCAACGAATCCCAATTATGGAACCATCCTAATCAATTTAATTGAAACGTATCAGTTAACTCAATACGATCTGCAACCGACTATTGAATCCAAACTGGAACCAAAAGAACCCGTTATTGTAGAAATGCCCATTGTTGTTGAAATTGATCCTTCTTTGCTGGAGTCGATTAATAAAAAAAATGAACCTGCAAAACCAGATTCTGTGGTAAATATTCCTCAAGAACCAACATTTCAGGTAACCCTCACGGATAGTAATAATATTCCTGAACAGATACAGGTTGTATCCATTGAGAATAATCAAAATGTATCAGTTCCGGTTGTTCCGGAACCCAAACCTATTGTTTCCAAGGTTTATACTATTTTTGACACGACCGGTTTAAAAACAGTGTATTATCCATATTCTGACAGACCCGTTTATTTAAAAGATGGATTGAAATTTATCATTGCTGCCAAAAATGATACTTTTGAAAAAATTTCTAAATCGGTTCAGCTTCCTGAAACACATTTGCGCTTATATAACGATTTGTATGAATATAAATATGAACCTGTAGAAGGAGAAGTTGTTTATATTCAAAAGAAAAAAAATAAATCTAAAGTAGAATACCATACTATTGAAATGGGAGAATCTCTCCGTTATATTTCTCAAATTTATGGAATTTGTCTGGAAAAAATAATTGAAAAAAATGAAGATGCCAATTTAGGAATAGGTTATATATTGTGCATTTCTTGTAAAAAATAGAGTATGTCAAAATCTTTTTACTATTTTAATCCTACTACATTATCTTTTGAAAAGGCTGAATTTACCTTTAAAGATATGGCTAAAAGGATTTTATGGTTGGTTGCTACTGCACTATCATTTGCTTTGATCTTTGTTTGGATCTCTTTTTATGTGATTGATTCACCTAAAGAAAAACGATTACAAAAAGAGAATAATGAACTTAAACAAAAATTAAAACAGGTCAACCAACAATTGGATGTTATGCAAATTGTTTTAAATGATCTTCAGGATCGTGATGATAATATTTACCGTTCCATTTTTGAAGTGGAACCTATTCCTATTGAAAAAAGAAATCCCTTTTTTAATAAAGATACTAAGTATGATCAAATTGCAGAACATGAAACGGATCAATTACTGAAAATCATTTCCGATAAAACAAACCAGATGATTGTTCAACTTTCTTTAGAAAGGAAATCATTAGATACAGTTGCTTCTTTGGTGAACAGAAAAAGTGAAATGTTAAACTCTATTCCTGCAATCAGACCGATTAAAAACATGTACCAGGTTACTTCAGGTTTCGGAAGACGCTATCACCCGATTCTTAAAACTATTAGAATGCATACCGGAATTGATATCACTGCACCAAAAGGAACACCAGTTTATGCTACAGCAGATGGAATCGTTTCTGCAGATCAGGGAGGATCAGGTTATGGAATCACTATTGTTGTGAATCATGGATTTTCATACCAAACTTTGTATGCCCATTTATCAAAAAGAATTGTAAAAACAGGACAAAGAATCAAAAGAGGTCAATTAATTGGGTATGTAGGTAATACAGGTCTTTCTATGGGAGCTCACTTACATTATGAAGTTCTGAAAGGCGGAAATCCGGTCAATCCTGTCCACTATTTCTTTAGTGATATTACCCCTCAAGAATATGATGCAATTTTAGAATCCTCTAAGAAAATGAATCAATCACTTTCATAATAATGGTGTCATGAAAATCAAATTAAAAAAAATTAAAAAAATTTGGAGTGCCATCAGAAGAAACTGGCGTGTTAATCATAGATTAGTGATCACTGATGAGTCGACTCATGCTCATATATTTGAATTGTTACTTACACCCAGAAGGCTTTTTGTAGTCATTACAACCTCAGCTTTTGTACTCATTTTCTTAACTACCATGTTGATTGCATTTACTCCCCTAAGATTGTATGTTCCCGGTTATACCAATCCCGATGAATATAGAAAATATAAAAAAATGGCTGTCAGAGTGGATTCTTTAGAAAATGCACTTCAACAAAATCAACAATATTTAGATAATTTTTATAATGTTTTGAATGGTATTGTAAAAGTAGAAGAAACAGAAGAGATTCCTGAAAAAACACCTTTAAATCAAACGGAAGATGAAAGCATCGTTAAAGATGCTTTAACTGAAATTGATAAAAAAGCCGAACAAATATTGTTTAAAATTGTGGACAAAGATTCCCGATCTACCATGCCTTTGCCTCAAAAAGCTTCTGTAAATACAATAACACTATCTCCTCCTGCTGTTGGGGTAATTTATCATTTATTTTCCCTAAGTGAAAAACATTATGGAATAGATATTAAAAATGAAAAAGGAACCCTCATTACTTCCGTTTCTAAGGGAGTGATCCTCTATTCAGGATATACACCTAAAGATGGGAATATGATTATGGTACAACATTCAGGGGATGTGATCTCCATTTATAAATCGATAGAAACCATTTTAAAGAAAACAGGAGACAAAGTAAATGCAGGAGACCCTATTGCTACAATGGGGAATAGTGGAATGGAAACCAAAACGTACCATTTGCATTTTGAATTGTGGTACAATGGAGTGCCGGTCAATCCTATTGAATATATGTCAATTAATTAATTTTGTGCATGGAAAAAATTATTACTTTAGATCAATCCAGCGTAGTTGGAGTGTATGGTAAAAATAATAGCAATATTGATCTTTTACGCCATATATTTCCTAAAATAAAAATTACAGCAAGAGGCAATGAAATTAAACTGCATGGGGAAGAGTACGAAATCAATCAGTTTGAAAACCGATTACAGTTGATCGTTATTCATTTTGAGAGATTTGGAAAAGTTAATGAAAATGACATTCTAAACATTACTGCATCAGAAGATGACAGCTTCTACCGGATGGATAAAAACGGACTGGAAGATGATATTATTTTGCATGGAAGAGATGGGAAAATTATAAAGGCAATCACCCCTAATCAAAAAAAACTGGTGGAGAGTGTTGCTCACAATGACATGGTTTTTGCCATAGGTCCTGCCGGAACCGGAAAAACATATACTGCAGTAGCTTTAGCGGTAAGAGCATTAAAAAACAAACAGATCAAAAGGATTATTTTAACCCGTCCTGCTGTTGAAGCAGGAGAAAACTTAGGTTTTTTACCCGGAGATCTAAGAGATAAACTGGATCCCTATCTTCAACCCCTTTATGATGCACTCTGGGATATGATGCCCATGCCCAAACTGCTTAGTTATATGGAAGATAAAACAATCGAAATTGCCCCTTTGGCTTTTATGAGAGGACGAACGCTGGATAATGCTTATGTTATACTAGATGAAGCGCAAAATGCTACAGAAGGCCAAATTAAAATGTTCTTAACCAGAATGGGGAAAAATGCAAAATTCTTTATTACCGGTGATTTAACCCAAGTGGATCTGCCCAAAAACCAACACTCCGGTCTTATTCAGGCTAGTAAAATTCTAAAAGATATTAAAGGAATCGATTTTATTTTTATGACTAATGTTGATGTGGTTCGACATCCTTTAGTGACTAAAATTATTAATTCTTATGACAAATGGGAGAGTGACCGTATAAAACCTATTCAATCATGAATTTAAGGTCGATTTTGTTGCCATTTAGCTGGGTGTACGGATCTATTGCCGGACTAAGACGCTGGATGTTTCAGATTGGAATTTTTAAAGCCCATAAATATAATATTCCAACAATTTGTATTGGAAATTTAAGGGTTGGAGGAACCGGAAAAACACCATTCGTCGAGTATTTGGTTTCACAATTATCTCCGGAATATAAAATTGCCATATTAAGTCGTGGATATGCCAGAAAATCTACAGGATTAATTGTTGCAAATGAACTTCCGTTTGAGAAGGTTACTGCCGATTTAATTGGAGATGAACCTCTTCAATATTTTCTTAAATTTCAACAGGTTCTGGTAGTAGTTTCTGAAAAAAGAACTATTGGAGTTGAGTATTTAATTCAAAAATATCCGGATTTAGATTTGATTTTGTTGGATGATGCTTTCCAACATCTTCACATTGATTATGGTTTAAGAATTTTACTAACAGAATATCACAAATTGTTTACCAAAGATTTTCCATTTCCTGCCGGAAACTTGAGAGAAAATAGAAACAATGCCCGTTTAGCAGATCTAATTATCGTCACAAAAACCCCTTCAGATTATAAAATCATTGAGTTTGAAAAAATTAAAAAACAACTTTCAAAATATAAAAAGGGCGAACTGTTTTTTACGTCCATACAATATAAAAAAATGGAACCGCTAACACCATCTGCTCAACTTTTTGATCCCGTTGAAGCATCTGAAATCCTGCTAATCACAGGAATTGCGAATCCAAAACCATTATATCAACATCTTGAAAAAAAATACTCCATCATAACGAATATATCATTTCCGGATCACCATGATTTCACTGTTTCTGATCTTGAAATGATTGAAAAAAGGTTTACGGATGGTAAAAATGGGCATAAAATTATCATCACTACTGAAAAGGATTGGATGAGACTTAAAGAGATTAAAGAAAATTGTTTACTTTTGCACCCCGTTTTTTCAATCCCAATTGAGATCGGATTTATGGAAAAGGAAGATTCATTTATGAAAATTATAAAAGACTATGTTAGAAAAGATTAAAGAAAGTGCCCAATTTTTAATAGATCAATTACATATATTCCCCAAAATTGGTATTGTTTTAGGTTCGGGCTTAGGGGGGTTAGTGGATCACTTAGAAGTGATTAAAGAGATTCCGTATTCAGAAATTCCTAATTTTCCTGTTTCTACAGTAAAAGGGCATCGCGGAAGTTTGGTTTTCGGTAAAATGAACCAAACCGATGTTGTGGTCATGTCAGGAAGATTCCATTATTATGAAGGATATACCATGAAAGAAGTAACTTTTCCTTTTCATGTTCTGAAAGAGATTGGAATTGAAAAATTGATACTCTCTAATGCTGCAGGCGGAATGAATCCTACATTTAAAGTTGGGGATATCATGGTGATCAGAGACCATATCAATATGATGGGAAACAATCCGTTGTTAGGGCCTAATGATGATCGGTTAGGTGCCCGTTTTCAGGAAATGAGTGAAGCCTATTCTAAAAAATGGATCAAATTAGCACATCAAACAGCACATAACCTTAATATTCATTTACAAGAAGGAGTGTATGTGGGCGTTTCCGGTCCTTGCTTTGAGACACCGGCTGAATATAAAGCTTTTCATATATTAGGTGGTGATGCTGTAGGAATGTCAACAGTTCCTGAAACAATAGTAGCCAGATATCGTGGAATGGAAGTGTTTGCTTTATCCGTAATTACAGACTTAGGTGTGGTTGGGGTAGTTGAAAAAGTATCCCATGAAGAGGTTTTAAAAGCAGCTAATGAAGCTGGTCCTAAAATGGTTCGATTGGTTTATGAAATGTTACCTCAGTTATAAATTCTGAGTCTGAAGCCATCAAAGGCAGTTCTGTAGTACTTTAAAGGATATTCAGCTGGTCCAGCAACAACTGTACCATCCAATATATTGAATATTGAGCCACATTTGGTACATTTAAGTGTCAATCCATCATCATTCATCCAAATCCATGCATCTGCTTCTTGCCAATCGTAAGGACAAGCTCTGTCGTAACACATAAAAGTTTCTTGATTTAACCGATACACAATTAATCCGTTTACACCACCGGTTAAATATACATATCCGCCATAATTTAATAGATTTTGATATCGCGAATCATCTAAGAAAATGTAAAAGTCAACATTCCTGGTTGGGATCGTAGGATGGGTGTAATCATTACATCCTGTTAGCAATAAGAAAAGTCCAAAAAATAAGATCGTTTTTTTCATAATTAAATATATTATTTCAACGTTCTTAAATTTAAAATGTTATAAATTATCTTCTAAATTTTCTTTTTTTATCACCATAACCGTTGTCATCTCTTCTTCTGGAATCGTTTTTTCTTCGATCGTATCCATTATTCTGACTTTTACTTCGATCATTTCTTTTTCGGTCTCTCCAATCCTCACGTTCATCAGATCTATTTTTAGGTTTAGAACCTTCAATGACACCAATATCTCTATTTTGAAATACAAAACCTTTGAATTTAGTCATCACTTCATCCGCAAACTTAGGATCTACATCAAATTTGGAGCAAGAGTCGTAAATATCAATTTTTCCCACTTTAATATCACGGTTATTGGTTTTTTCGTTTATAAGTCTTAACAATTTATCAACTCCAACATTATCTCTTCTACCAATATTGATTTGAAGTGTGGTGTATCTGCTATCACCATCATTACTTTTTCCTTTTCCTTTTCTCCCTCTTTCACCTCTTTCACCTCTTTCAGACTCCTCAGGAATATTCAAATCAGGTACATTTTTGTAATAGTTTAATAATCTGCTTAATTCAAGGGTTACTAATCGTGCAATCAGATCATCTTTTTCAATATAGGAAAATTTCTTAGAAATAATTTTTACATAATCATCAACCTCATCCCAGTTTACTTCTGTGTTTTCGAGGTGATCCATAAAGTGGAATAACTGTTTTCTACAAACCATTTCACCAGTAGGAACAGGTACCGGGGTAAACTGTTTTCCCATCGATTTTTCGATTTGTTTAAGTTTTCCCTTTTCTCTTAAGTTAACAATCGCAATGGAAATACCGGTTTTATCAGCTCTACCTGTTCTTCCACTTCTATGAGTATAGATTTCATAATCATCCGGAAGATTATAATTGATCACATGGGTCAGATTATTCACATCCAAACCACGAGCGGCAACATCTGTAGCAACCAAAATTTGAAGATTTCTATTTCTGAAACGGGACATTACGTGGTCTCTTTGTGCCTGTGAAAGATCTCCATGTAAAGAATCCGCATTATATCCATCTTTAATCAACATATCCGCAACATCTTGAGTTTCAATTCTGGTTCTGCAAAAAATGATGGCATAAATATCGGGATAATAATCAGCAATCCTTTTTAATGCGAGGTATCGATCTTTTGCATGAACAGTATAAAAATAGTGTTTTACATTTTCAGCTGCAGAATTGCGCTCTCCAATAGTGATCCTTTCAGGATTATTCATATAACTGGCAGCAATTGATTCTACATCTTTAGGCATTGTTGCAGAAAAAAGAAGGGTGTTTTTGGTTCCGGGTGTGTGTTGTAATATGGAATCCAAATCCTCTTTAAAGCCCATATTTAACATCTCGTCAGCTTCATCTAATACAACATACCGAACATTGGTAATATCAACATATTTTCTCTTGATCATATCCAACATTCTTCCGGGAGTAGCGCATATAATTTTGGCTCCTTTCTGAAGCTCCTGTTTTTGACGCTCAATACTGGCTCCACCATAAATGGATACAACATTAAGGTTTGGAATAAATTTCGCAAAATGAGTACAATCTTTCGCAATTTGTAAACACAACTCACGAGTTGGAGATAATATTAATGCCTCTACATATTTTGCTTTCAAATCAATGTTTTGAATGATTGGAAGCCCATAAGCCGCAGTTTTACCGGTTCCGGTTTGGGCAAGTGCAACTAAATCACACTTTTTTTCTAATAAAACAGGAATTACTGCTTCCTGAACAGGAGTAGGGGTTACAAAGCCAAGTTCTTCAACTGCTTGTAAAAGAGTTGTATGTAGATGGATTTCTTGAAATGTCATAATAAATTGGAATTAAAAAAATAAATCTAAAAAATTCTTCTTGAAAAATTTAGATGTGCTCGAAATAAGCCCGCAAAGATACAAAAAAATTCTGACTTTCAGGAACTTAGAAATAATGATCATTTTTTTGAAGATTTTGATGAAAAAAATATATAATTTTGTACTCTAAATTTTACAATCATGAAAAAAATAATTTTTATACTTTTAGTGTTCCTGTTATCCGGATGTGCAGACTTTATCAAAATAGCAAGTAATTTGCCAGTTACAAATACTTCAACTTCAATTGATATTGCAGGAGGTCTCAAAGAAGCTCTTAAAAAAGGGATCTCTCTACAGGTTTCTAAATTAACTGCTACTGATGGCTTTTTAAATAATCCATTGGTTAAAATTCAACTTCCCGAAGAATTAAAAGTGGTAGAACAAGCATTAAGAAACATTGGCTTAGGATCTTTAGCAGATAAAGGGATTAAAATGCTCAATACCGCCGCATCTGATGCAGTGAAAGAAGCAACTCCCATTTTTGTTGATGCAGTTACCAATATCTCTTTTTCAGATGCTAAAACAATTTTAATGGGCTCTCAGGATGCTGCTACACAATATTTGAAGAGGACCACAACAAGTAGTTTATATGCCAAATTTTTTCCTGTTGTTAAAAACTCATTCTCTAAAGTGGGGGCTGATGCCGTTTGGAAAGAGATTATTACTAAATATAATAGTATTCCTTTAGTTACAAAATTAAATCCTGATCTTAACGATTACGTTACCAATAAAGCTTTGGACGGAGTGTATAAAATGATTGCAGTTGAAGAGAAAAACATCAGAACAAACATCAACGCCCGTACATCCTCCTTACTCCAAAAAGTGTTCGCTTTACAAGACAAAAAATAAGGGAACAGGGAATAGGTAACAGGTAACAGGTAACAGGTAACAAGTAACAGGTAACTGATAAATAGCACAACATTGTTTACACTTTTTTTCGTAGCATGACATAGTTTACACTTTTTAAAATTGAGTTGTATTCTTTGAGTGATTTGTTTCGTATTATTCTAATAAAAAATGAAAGAATACG
>Ga0316605_10001960_pt1 | contig 11787 bp, 7 predicted proteins | sample OWC_soil_day20_n_FD_207666 | JGI IMG/M metagenome (GOLD analysis project Ga0316605, IMG submission 207666) | Wetland soil microbial communities from Old Woman Creek delta, Ohio, United States - OWC_soil_day20_noCT | ecosystem: Environmental > Terrestrial > Soil > Wetlands | place: USA: Ohio... | reverse complement strand
CCCGACTCGGCCAGTGGCGTGATGCTTTTCGATTCGTCGTGGTTGGCCTGGGCGATCCAGGCCTGGCGATAAGCGCCGATTTCGACGGCCAGAACGCAGATTTCGGCCAGCATGCCCGCTTCGTCGCGGTGCCGGTTGAGCGCATGGGCAATGCCACTGAGCAGGCGCAGCGCACGGTTCTGTCGGTTGAGCGCCTCGGTGGCTTCGCGCCGCCGGGTGATTTCGTGGGCGATGCCGAGCACGCCGAGCAGGCTGCCGTCACTGGCGTAAACCGGGGTCTTGGTGGTTTCGTGCAGCTCGTGGTGGCCGTCGGGGAAGTGCAGGGTCTCCTCGAAGCAATGGGCTTGGCCGTTGCTTGCCGCTCGCTGGTCGTCCTGCCGGAGTTGGTCGGCGATTTCCCTCGGCAGGAAGTCGTAGTCGCTGCGCCCAATGATGCCTTCCGGTGGGCAGCCGAACAGGCGGGCGGCGTGGCGGTTGATGTCGAGGTAAATGCCGTCCGGGCTTTTCAGCCAGATCATGTCGGGTATGGTCTGCAAGAGGGTTTGCAGGCGGCTGCGTTCGTTTTCCAGCGCAGCCCGTTCGGCGTGCCGCTTGCTGATGTCGGTCAGGATGCCGGCAGTGAGTTGCGGTTGGCCGTCGGCCCGCCATTCGACAACGCTGGCCCGGTCTTCGACCCAAAGCCAGCTCCCGTCGGCGCGCCGCATGCGGTATTCGGCCAGCAGGGTCGACTTTTTGCCCTGAATCACGGCGTCGACCGCAGCGGTGAGGGTGGGCAGGTCGTCCGGATGCGTGTGGGCACGCCAGTCGGCCATGCTTTTTGGCGCGCTTTCCGCAGAGTAGCCGAAGAGCTTGAGCAGGCCGTCGCTGAAGTGGTGGCGGTCGGTATCGTGCCGGTATTCCCAGTGGCCGGCTCCGGCAGCGTCGAGCGCCAATTGCAGATGGGTTTCGAGACGCAGGCGTTCGCGTTCCTGATTGACTCGGAGCAACTCGTCCTCCAGTTCAATCGCCGACAGGTGGGCGAACAGGCGTTGCTGGCTGACCACGCCGACCAGCCGGTCGTCGACGTCGACGACGGCCATGTGGCGAACCCGCTGCTGATTCATCAGGTCGAGGGCGCGGGTGACCGATTCCGTCACGGCAATGCCGTGTACCGGCGCGTTCATGACCTCGCCCAGCCTGATCCGGTCGAATTCGGGAAAGTCGCGCAGCAGGCGGGGCATGTCGCGTTCGGTCAGGATGCCGACCGCCCGGCCTTCATGGGTGGCGACGACGTAGTCCGTCCGGGCCTTGACCATGCCGACGATGGCTTGTTGCAGGGTGGTTTCCGGCGTGAGATGCGGGATGCTGCGTTCCATGACCTTGTCCAGGGTCCGGATCTGGCGAAAGACGTCGGCGCCCAGGTGGAGACGGAAATCGGTTTCGCTGACCAGGCCGAGCATGTAGCCAGCGGCATCGACGACCACCAGATGGCGGATGCCGTGGCGTGCCACCAGTTGGCGCGCGCTGTAGAGATCCAGGCTGGCCGGGGCGGTGATGACCGGGCGGGACATGATGGCGGCGGCCGGGGTGTCCAGCGCCAGGTTGTCGTGCATGGCCCGCAGGATGTCGGATTCGGTAATGATGCCGGCGGCCAGGCCGCCTTCTTCGATGAGCAGGCTGGAGATCTGGGCTTCGGCCATCAGATGGGCTGCTTGTTGCAAGGTTTGTGTCGGTGCCACGGTTTGCACCGGATGGGTCATGATGTCGGCCAGGCTTTGCGGCAGGCGAGCTTGGTTCATGGCTGCTCCGGCTGGCTGGCGGCAAGGGCGGTTGTCAGGGCAGCCACCATGCGCTTTTCCTCGTCGCGCAGGGTGGTGAGCAGGCGGTCGATGTCGGCTGGCGATGCTTCGGCATGCAGGGCTGCTTCGAGCTCGGTAGCCGCCGCTTGCAAGGTGAGGATGCCCAGCGTGCCGGCGGCACCTTTCAGCGAGTGGGCGGTGCGCAGGGCTTCCTGGCGTTGTCCGTCGGTTAGCTGCTGGCGCAGCTTTTCGGCATCACCGGTGTGGGCGGTGAGGAAGGAGCGGAGGACGCGGGTGTAGCTGGCCATTCGCCCGCGCAGGGCTTGCAGGCCGCGTTCGAGGTCGAGACCGGGAATGCTGGCCAGGGGGGCGGCGCTGCTCGGCGCAGCCGGCGCCGGCTGCGAGTCGGTTTTCTGTGGCGAAGCGGGCCGGCTGGCCGGCGCAGGCAGCCATTTAATCAGGGTGGCGTAGAGATTTTGCGGATCGACCGGTTTGGCGACATGGTCGTTCATGCCGGCGTCCAGACAGCGCTGGCGATCTTCGCCGAAGGCATTGGCCGTCATCGCCAGAATGGGAATGTCCTTGCCGCGTTCGGTGGCGCGGATGGCCTGGGTGGCACTCACGCCGTCCATGACCGGCATCTGCATGTCCATCAGGATCAGGTCGTAATGTTGAGCGGCGACCATTTCCACGGCTTTTTGACCGTCGACCGCAAGATCGGCCTGGAGGCCGGCGCTGTGCAGCAGATCAAGCGCGACTTCCTGGTTGATCGGGTTGTCTTCGACGAGCAGGATGCGGGTTTCCCGGTAACGGCTGGCCAGCAGTTCCTCGGCGTCGTCCGGTGGGCTGGCCAGCACGGCGTCGACCGCTTCACCCGAACCGGGGTGCAGGCGGGCGGTGAACCAGAAGGTGCTGCCTTGGCCCAGGGTGCTGGAAAAGCCGGTTTCGCCGCCCATCAGGCGGGCCAGGCGGCGGGCGATGGCCAGGCCGAGACCGGTACCGCCGAAGCGCCGGGTGGTCGAGCTGTCGGCCTGTTCGAAGGCATCGAACAGACGGGCCTGATTTTCCGGGGCAATACCGATGCCGGTGTCGCTGACGCTGAAACGGACCAGCAGTTCATCGCCGGTTTCCTGTTCCAGTTTGACGTCGAGCGTGATGCTGCCGTGTTCGGTGAATTTGATGGCGTTGGTCAGGTAGTTGAGCACGATCTGTCCCAGGCGCAGCGGGTCGCCGTGCAGCACGGCAGGCAGGCGCGGGTCGATCCGGCACTCGAAGTGCAGACCGCGCGAGCGCAGGCGGTCGATGATGAGGGTGCTGGTGTTGTCGAGTACCTGGCTGAGCGAAAAATCGACCGGGGCCAGAGTCAGCTTGCCGGCCTCGATTTTCGAGATGTCGAGAATCTGGTTGATGATCGCCAGCAGGTGGCGGGCGGCATCGGCTACCTTGGTCAGGCGGTCGAGTTGTTGCTCATCCTGGGTACTGCGTTCGGCCAGGTGGGTCAGGCCGATGATGGCGTTCAGCGGCGTGCGGATTTCATGGCTCATGTTGGCCAGGAAGGTGCTTTTCGCCAGGCTGGCCTGCTCGGCGGTTTCCTTGGCCTGGGCCAGGTCGGCAGTGCGCTTGACGACCAGTTCTTCGAGATGGGCGCGCTGCTGTTCCAGTGCGACCTCGGCGGCCCGGCGCTCGGTAATGTCGAGAATGAAAGTCAGCAGATGCGGCACGCCGGACAGTTCTATGACTTCGGCCGACAGGCTGATGACCCGCGGCCGCTGATCGCGGCCCATGCCGATGCTGTGGAAATCCTTGATCCGTCCATCGCGGCGGATGGCTTCGATCAGTTGGGTGCGGTCTTCGGGTTTGCCCCACAGGCCGGCTTCGATGGTGGTCTTGCCGATCAGATCGCTGCGTTCCCAGGCGTATTCCCGGAGCAGACGATCGTTGACTTCGATGATTCGCCCATCGTCCAGCCGGGTGATGCAGGCGGCCACCGGGGCCGAGCGGAAGGCAACCTCGAAGCGCTCCTGCATGTCGCGTTCGGCGGTGATGTTGCGGCCGATGCCAAGCACGCCGACCAGGCGGCCGTTGCCGTCGCGCATCGGTGCTTTGGTGGTGTTGAGCAGTTCGCGGTGGCCGTCGCTGGCGAAGGTGACCCATTCCACGTTGTCGTGCGGCCGGTCGGCCTCCATGGCGGCTCGATCGTTGGCCCGGAAGGACTCGGCCAGTTCGCGGTCGACGAAATCGAAATCGGTCTTGCCGCGGATTTCCTGCTCGCTGGCTCCGAAAAACTGTTCGAAGCGGCGGTTGCAGGTCAGATAAACGCCGTTCGGATCCTTCAGCCAGACCAGGTCGGGCAGGGTGTCGAGCAGGGCGCGCAGGCGGGTGCTTTCCGCATCGAGGGCCGAGGCGTTTTCGTGGGCTTGCTTGAGGGCGGCGATTTCCTCGGCCTGCAAGGCCATGGTTCGCTTCAGGCTGCGCCGGAGCTGAATGTCGAGCAACAGCGCGGTGATGGCGACGAACAGCAAACCCTTGAGCGTACTGACGAGCAGCAGGTCGGCCGGATCGGGGAAGATGGCGACCGCGAGCCGGTCGGAAACGACAATCCAGAGAACCGCAACAAGGCTGTAGGGAAGGACGATTCGGGCGATTTCGCGGTGTAAGGTCGATTTTTCTTGTGGCTGGTTCATGCGCGGAGCCTCCCCCGTTCAGTCGTCGATAGCGACCTATTCTCCGTAGGCGTCGGCAATTGAGGTGAAAGTGTCGAAGTGATCGATGAAAGCCTGGACAACATCCGGGTCGAAATGGTTGCCACTGCCCTTGACGATGATGTCGCGAGCGGTGTCGAAGGGCATGGGCTCCTTGTACACCCGGCGACAGATCAGGGCGTCGAAGACGTCGGCCAGGGCCATCAGGCGGGCGGCAATCGGAATGCGGTCGCCGGAGAGGCCTTCGGGATAACCGCTGCCGTCCCACTTTTCGTGGTGGTAGTGGGCGATTTCCTTGGCCAGGGCAAGGAATTCCACCGGCTTGGTGGCGTCGCGCTCGGCTTGTTCGATAGCCTCGCTGCCCAGCTTGGCGTGGGTTTTCATGATCTCCCACTCTTCCGGGGTCAGTTTGCCGGGTTTAAGCAGGATGTGGTCGGGAATGCCGACCTTGCCGATGTCGTGCAGCGGTGCCGATTTGGCCAGGGCATCGATGGTCCGGTCGTCGAGAAAGGCAGCAAAACGCGGATGGGCTTTCAGCGACTGGGCCAGGGTGCGCACGTATTCCTGGGTGCGCCGCAGGTGGTTGCCGGTTTCCGGATCTCGCGTTTCGGCGAGGCGGGCCAGGGCGTGGATGCTGACTTCCTGGATCAACTGGTTCTCGCCCATGCGGCGGCTGACTTCGGCTTCGAGGAAGGCGTTCTGGTCCTTCAGGAAATCGCGGGCATGCTTGAGTTCGAGGTGGGTGCGCACGCGGGCCAGCACGATGGCCGGGCGTAGCGGTTTGGTGATGTAGTCGACGGCACCGCGGTCGAGGCCGCGCTCTTCGTCGTCGGTGCCGTCCATGGCGGTGACGAAAATGACCGGAATATGGCGGGTTTGCGGGTCGGCGCGCAGTTCGGCCAGCACGTCGTAGCCGTCCATTTCCGGCATCATGACGTCGAGCAGGATGAGGTCGGGGGTGGGCTTGCCGTGGGCGATCTGCAAGGCGCGCCGGCCGGAATTGGCGGCGCGGACGCGATAGCTCGGTTGCAGGAGTTCGCCGAGAACGCTGAGGTTTTCCGGCGTGTCGTCAACAATCAGGATGGTCGGCGGTGTGGCTGCCATGAGGTTCTCTCCGGGTCGCTGTGGCGTGGCGACTGATGATTCCGATTATGACCTTGTGTGGCCGATATTGCCATGGACTTTGCTGTCGTCAGGCAACATTCCCGAGAATGCGATGGTAAGTAGCGAAGCGCTTTTCGTCGATTTTTCCGGCGTTGACCGCAGCAATCAGCGCGCAGTCCGGTTCCTTGTGGTGTCGGCAGTCGCGAAAACGACACTGGCCCAGCCAGGGGCGGAATTCGCGGAAAGCCTGTTCGATTTCCTGGCGGTCGAGGTGGCCGAGGCCGAATTCCTGCAAACCGGGCGAATCGATCAGCTCGCTGTCGGCATCGAGCGGGTACAGCGTGGCATGCGTGGTGGTGTGCTTGCCGGAATCGAGGGCCGACGAAATTTCGCGGGTGGCCGCGTTGGCGGCCGGCACCAGGGCATTGACCAGGGTCGATTTGCCCATGCCGGACTGGCCGACCAGCACGCTGGTCTTGCCGGCCAGGGCCGGGCGCAGATCCTCGGCGTGTCGGAGGGCTGAGAGCTCAAGCACCGGATAGCCGAGGCCGGCGAACATCGCCAGACGTTCCCGGGCGGCCGGCAATTTATCGGTCAGGTCGCACTTGTTGAGGACGATCAGCGGTTCGATTTCCTCGCTTTCGACGGCGAGCAGGGCGCGGGTAATCAGATCGTCCGAAAAGGCCGGTTCGGTGGCGACAACGATGACCACCTGGTCGACATTGGCGGCGATCAGCTTCTGCTTGATTTCGTTAGAGCGGTAGAGCAGGCTGGTGCGCGGCTGGATGGCTTCGATGACGCCCTGATCGTCGGAGGTGCGCTGGAGGTCGACGCGGTCGCCGCAGGCAATCTCGCTCTTCTTGCCGCGCGGGAAACAGGGCAGCAGGCTGCCGTCGGCCAGGCGCACGACATACTGACGACCATGGGCGGCAACGACGCGGCCTTCCATCAGGCGCTTTCCCGGGCCAGCAGGCGGGCGATGCGCTGGGCGGCCGGCGGATGCGAGTCGTAGAACAGCGAATGCAAGGGATCGGGGGTCAGCGTCGAGGCATTGTCCTGGTAGAGCTTGACCAAGGCGTGGACCAGATCGGCGGCGCTGGCGTGTTCGGCGGCATAGGCGTCGGCCTCGAATTCGTTGCGTCGCGACAGGGTGCTGCCGAGTGGTCCGAACGGAAAGGTGAATACCGGAACGATCAGGAAGAACAGGATCAGGGCCAGTGCGGTATTTTGCGTCGGTACGCCAAGGCCGGCGTAGAACCACGGGGCATCGATCAGTTGGCCGAGCAGCCAGAGCAGGCCGAGCGAAACGGCGAACATCAGGGCGATGCGTTGCAGGACGTGGCGGTGCCTGAAGTGGCCGAGCTCGTGGGCCAGCACGGCCTCGATTTCCGGGGGCGTCAGCCGTTCGAGCAGGGTGTCGAAGAAGACGATGCGCTTGTTGTCGCCGAAACCGGTGAAATAGGCGTTGCCGTGACTGGAACGCTTCGAGCCGTCCATGACGAACAGGCCATTGGCGCGAAAGCCGCAGCGGGCGAGCAAGGCTTCGATGCGGGTTTTCATGTCGCCGTCGGGCAGCGGCGAGAATTTGTTGAACAGCGGGGCGATCCAGGTCGGGTAAACGAAGAGCGCGACCAGGTTGAAGCAGCACCAGAACAGCCAGACGTACAGCCACCACCGAGTGCCCATGGCGCCCATCAGCCAGAGTACGGCAAGGATGACCGGGGTGCCGACGATGACGCCGATCAAGGCCTGTTTGAGCAGATCGCCGAAGAACAGGCCGAGGCTCATGCGGTTGAAGCCATGCCGCGCCTCGATGACGAACTGGCGGTAGAGCTCGAAGGGCAGGTCGATGATGGCGGAAATGAGCATGACGCTGAAAATCAGCGCCAGCCCGTAAGCCAGGCCATCTACCAGCGGCGACCACAAGGCATCGAGCCAGGCCAGACCACCGCCCAGCGTCAGGCTGAGCAGCAAGGCGACATCAACCAGGATACTGCGCAACGCAAAACGGCTGCGGTCGACGGTGTAATCGGCGGCTTTTTGATGGGCTTCCAGGGATATGCGCTCGACAAAGGCGGCCGGCACGGCAGCGCGGCGGGCGGTGACATAAGCGATATGGCGTAGCTTGAGCCACAGGCGGATGCCGGTGCTCAGGGCAAGGGCCAGCAGAAAGAGCAATGTGAAGGTGGAAGTCACGAAAGGGGATGCCAAGCTGTGAGAAAATTCGGGTTTTTACGGAATCGGGCAATTATATGGCAGGCAACGCTAACAACCTCGTCTGGCTGGACATGGAAATGACCGGTTTGAACCCCGATGGCGACCGCATCATCGAAATGGCGATGGTGGTGACCACTTCGGAACTGGAGTTGGTCGCCGAATCGCCGGCCTGGGTCGTTCATCAGTCGGATGCGACGCTGGCTGCGATGGACGAGTGGAACCAGAAGACGCACGGGCGTTCCGGTCTGATCGACAAGGTCAAGGCATCAACCCTGAGCGAGGCGGACGTCGAAGCCGTGGCGCTGGAATTCCTGAAGAAATATTCGCTCAAGGGCCATTCGCCGATGTGCGGCAACTCGATCGGCCAGGACCGTCGTTTCATGGCGCGCTACATGCCGACCCTGGAGGAGTTTTTCCATTACCGCAACCTCGACGTCAGTACCCTGAAAGAACTGTGCAAGCGCTGGCAGCCTGAAATCTACAAGGGTTTCAAGAAAAAGGGCCGGCATACCGCGCTGGCCGATATTTACGAGTCCATCGACGAATTGAAGTATTACCGCGCGCATTTCCTGAAGGGCTGAGCCCGGCAGCGCGCTCTTTCCGCCTTGCTGCTTGCGGTCAACGCCGGTAGAGGCGGAATTTTTCCTTGCGGTCGGCCGGGCGGCTGCCTTCCCAGACCTTGTGCCAGGCAGCGTCGGGTAAGGCGAGTTCCTGGCGGGTGTCGCCGACCAGCAGCAGCCAGTCGCAGGTTTTGCCGGCCGAGGTTTCCAGCGCGGTCGGTTCGATGCCGACGAAGTAGGCCAGCGAAGCGCGCTGCGTGTCGGTCAGGCCGCGTTCGGCCAGACAGCCGTGGCCGGCCGGCAGCATTTTGGCGATGCCTTGGGCGACCGGGCGGTAGGTCTTGCCGTAATCGAACCACGGCAGGATCAGCGCGGTAGCGAGCAGCCACAGGCTGGTGCAGCCCATCGTCCAGTGGGTCAGGCTGCGATACGGCGAACGTGGTGCGGTGAGGATCAGCCAGGTCCACCACAGGCTGGCCAGCAGGCCAATCGCCAGTGCTACCCAATCGAGATGGCCGACGAAACCGGGGCGCAGGGCGATGACCCGTTTGGCCAGTTTTTCGGGCCAGCCCAAGGCCATGGCCGACCAGCATAACCAGACCAGTGCGCCAAACAGGCTGAAGCTCATCATGGCAAACCAGTCGAAGGCATTGGCGGCGCCCCGGCGCAGGCACAGGGCACCCGGCGTGGCGAGCAGGGCGAGTGACGGCAGCAGCAGCAGGGCAGGGATCTCGCGCGGCCGGTAGGTCAGGGCCAGCATCAGGAAGGTGAGCAGCAGGAAAATGAGCGGCAGTAGTTGCGGCGTGGCGGTCAGGGTTTTGCGCCGGACCCACAGGGTCCAGCCGGCCAGCGGCAGGGCCGGAAAGGCGAACCAGGGCAGCATGGACAGAAAACGGCCGGCGCCAGCCAGTGAAAAGGTTGTGCTCAGCGGTTCCAGTTCGGCTGCCAGCCAGCTGTCCAGACGATTCGGCTCCAATGCCTGTAGCAGCAACGGCCAGGGCAGAACGAGCAGCAGGGCGATGCCCAGACCGATGCCCAGCGTTTGCAGGGCCTGCGGGCGGTTCGGTGACAGCCACCAGGCCAGCGGGGCCAGGGCCAGCAAGGGCAGGGTCGGTGCAATACCGGCGCCCAGCAGACAGGCGGCAATCGACAGGCCATAAAAGATGCCGGTCAGGCGCGGCTTGCGCCCGATGGCGGCGAGGGCGCCGAGGCAGCCGCTGTAGGCGGCAAGGGCGACCAGCATCGGCTGGGCGTCATGGGCATGGACGAGCAGGCCAGCGCAGCCGGCGAGCAGCAAGGGGCTGGCGGCGGCGCTGTCCTGTCCGTAGAGTTCGCGACCGGCGTAATAGAGGCCGAGCAGCGTCAGCGTGACCCACCAACCGCTGGCCAGTCGCATTGCTTCGTGCATCGGCAGCAGCCAGCCGAAGGCCTTCCCGGCCAGCGCGGCGCTCCAGTAATAAAGCGGCGGTTCGTTAAATGGGCGGCCGGCCAGGTCGGGCGACAGCCAGTCGCCGTAAGTCAGCATGTGCCAGGCCGTGCCGATGTGAATGGCGTCCTCGCCCTTCCATGGGTCGCGCCCGAACAGGCCGGCCAGCACGTAGAAGGCCAGCATGCCGGCAAGAATCCAGCCGGCCGGAGGCAGGCGGATACCGCGACGGAGCAGGGAATTCAGTTCAGGCATCGAAGCTGGACACAGAAATGAAAAAGGCAGCCGCAGGGGCTGCCTTTTGCTTGCTGCTTAACCGACTCAGGCAGCGGAAGCGGCCTTGCCACGCATGGCGCCGAACTTCTGGTTGAACTTCTCGACGCGACCAGCAGTGTCGACGATCTTCTGCTTGCCGGTATAGAACGGGTGGCACAGGGAGCAGACTTCGACGTGGAAGGCTTGCTTGTTCATGGTCGAACGAGTCGTGAAGGTGCTGCCGCAGGAGCAGGTGACTTGCACTTCGTTGTAGTTCGGGTGGATGTCGGCTTTCATCTTTTGTCCTTTAAACGAGCGACCGGCGGATGTGGCCGATCTGGGAAGCGCGTGATTATCCTCGAATAATCACGCAGTTGCAATATTTTTATCAGCCGCGGCGCATGGCGTCAAAAAACTCCTGGTTGCCCTTGGTGGATTTGACCTTGTCGAGCAGGAATTCCATCGCTTCGAGGTCGTCCATCGGGTAGCACAGTTTGCGCAGTACCCACATCTTCTGCAGCACGTCCGGCTTGAGCAGCAGCTCTTCGCGGCGCGTGCCGGAGCGGTTGACGTTGACCGCCGGATACATGCGCTTCTCGGCCATGCGGCGGTCGAGATGGATTTCGGAGTTGCCGGTACCCTTGAATTCTTCGTAGATCACTTCGTCCATGCGCGAGCCGGTATCGATCAGCGCGGTGGCCAGGATGGTCAGCGAACCGCCTTCCTCGATGTTGCGCGCGGCGCCGAAGAAGCGCTTGGGCTTTTGCAGGGCGTTGGCGTCGACACCGCCGGTCAGTACCTTGCCGGAAGCCGGCTGCACGGTGTTGTAGGCGCGGGCCAGGCGGGTGATCGAGTCGAGCAGGATGACCACGTCCTTCTTGTGCTCGACCAGGCGCTTGGCCTTCTCGATGACCATTTCGGCAACGGCGACGTGGCGGGAAGCCGGTTCGTCGAAGGTGGAGGCGACGACCTCGCCCTTGACGGTGCGGGTCATTTCGGTGACTTCTTCCGGGCGCTCGTCGATCAGCAGCACGATCAGCACGACTTCCGGGTGATTGGCCGTGATGGCGTGGGCGATGTTTTGCAGCATCACCGTCTTGCCGGTCTTCGGCGGGGCAACCAGCAGGCCGCGCTGGCCGCAGCCGATCGGCGCGATCATGTCGATGACCCGGCTGGTGATGTTTTCCTCGGACTTGATGTCGCGTTCGAGTTTGAGATGACGCGTCGGATGCAGCGGCGTCAGGTTCTCGAACATGATCTTGTTCTTGTTGGCTTCCGGCGGGAAACCGTTGATCGATTCGAGCTTGGTCAGCGCGACATAGCGCTCGCCATCCTTGGGGGTGCGGATTTCGCCGGCAATGGTGTCGCCGGTGCGCAGGTTGAAGCGGCGAACCTGCGACGGCGAGACGTAGATGTCGTCCGGGTTGGCCAGGTAGGAGGTGTCCGGCGAGCGCAGGAAACCGAAGCCGTCGGGCAGGACTTCAAGGGTGCCGTCGCCATAGATGGTGACGCCCTTTTTGGCTTCGCTCTTGAGGATGGCGTAAATCAGTTCTTGCTTGCGCATCCGGTTGGCGTTCTCGATGCCGGCTTCGGTGGCCATGTCGAGCAGCTTGCTGACGTGATGCGTCTTGAGTTCGGAAAGTTGCATGTGTGCGAATGTGAGGCACCGGCACGGGGCGTGGACAAGATCCGGGGCCGAGGGGTGCGATGTTGCCTGGAGAAGGGGGGATTGACGCCGGCTGCTT
>Ga0316605_10001958_pt1 | contig 11789 bp, 13 predicted proteins | sample OWC_soil_day20_n_FD_207666 | JGI IMG/M metagenome (GOLD analysis project Ga0316605, IMG submission 207666) | Wetland soil microbial communities from Old Woman Creek delta, Ohio, United States - OWC_soil_day20_noCT | ecosystem: Environmental > Terrestrial > Soil > Wetlands | place: USA: Ohio... | reverse complement strand
CTAATCTGGTAATGTAAGGCCCATACGCCTCCCGAGAAAGGAGGCCAGGTGACCTATGGTGGTGAATGACCGCGCTGATTTTTTTATGGGTTCTCGTGCGGATCTGGTATACTTGCATCTAATAAATTAGGAGTCTCCATGTATGAACAGGGAAATATAAGACCGCCCAGCGAGGCTTCGAGCCTCCTGGTAAGGGTAACGAGAAATTGCCCGTGGAATCAGTGTACCTTTTGCATGTCCTATAAAGGGGCAACGTTTTCGCGAAGAACGGTGGCAGAGGTAAAGAAGGATATCGACAGCCTGGCAAGGGAATATGAAGGTTATGCAGTCAGGACAGTGTTTTTGCAGGATGGCGATACACTGGTATTAAAAACTGAAGACGTCCTGGAGATCATCAGATATATCAAACAGAAATTCCCTGCCATTGAAAGGATAACATCCTATGCGAGGGCACCGACCCTTAAAAGAAGGACCGTCGAGGAACTCAAACAATTAAAGGAAGCCGGATTGACGAGGTTGCATGTCGGGATGGAGAGCGGCTCCGAAAAGGTATTAAAGATGATCAGGAAGGGGATAACCGAGGATGCTATCATTACCGGCGGCAGACACGTCAAAGAGGCAGGCATCGAACTGTCCGAATATATCATGCCTGGCGTTGGCGGCAAGACGCTGAGCGAAGAACATGCATTAGAGACAGCAAGGCTTTTAAACATGATCCGGCCTGATTTTATTAGAGTCCGTACCTTTGCCATGCACCCCAGGTCTCCCATGCAGCAAATGGTTGAGAACGGTACATTCGTTCCCATGACCGATGAAGAGGTCATAGGAGAAATCCGCTTGCTCCTCCAAAATCTCAACAAAATGCACAGCTATTTTTGCTGCGGTGATTTCGGTCTGAACCTTTTAATGCATGTTAACGGGTATCTGGATGAAAATAAGGAACAGATGCTGAAAGATCTTGATGAATACCTCTTCCTTTCGAAAGAGCAGAAGCAAGCATACTCACTTTTGAAACGAAGCTCCTACGGGAGCTTGCCCATTGATGTGGTCCGCAATGAAGATACCATGAAGCAGATCAGGCCCGAATTGGAAAAAATAGAAAAAACAGAGAAGGGCGGAATCGATGGACATGTCAATCGCCTCCTGTCCCGGCTCGCCTAGTCAAGGACTAACCAGGGGCAATCCTCCCGTCCCTTTTCACGAATTCAAATGTAAGTTAGATTATCTTTAAGCCCTTCATACGTCCCATACTCCAGACCGTAGATCAAAGCGTAGGGGTAAGGTCCTCAAGGTCCAGGCTCCCATACTTTTTATTTTGTCAATAATACAGGACATTGGGAACCCTTAAGGACATTACGGGCCACGCTGCCGATAAGGTATTTTGCAATGCCTGATCTCCCGAGAGATGCGATCACAACCAGGTCGATCCCTTTCTCTTCTCCCTCTTCAAGTATCTTTTCGTAAGGAATACCCTCACGGATAACGGTGGCTACCTCCACCTCTTTGGCCTCGGGAAACTTGTTAAGCTGGTCCTGCAATCTCTTTTTTATGTCAGCCCAGTGATGCTCCCTGATCGCCTGCTCCAATTCTGGAGGAAGAGAAGAAGTCCAATCTCCAGGATGAATCTCCTCATGAACAACATGAAGAAGGAAAACCTTCGCGTGATACTGTTTAGCTATATCCAGCGCCTGTCTTAATGCCTTATCCGAATATTCCGAAAAATCAGTTGGTACAAGGATCCTGGTTGGCATCAGCATCGTTCGTCGCCTTGCATTGCATATAATCTCTATCTATTCCAGATATAGCAGTCTCCGCTGAATTTGGTGGCGAATTGTACGAGTCGTACAGTCCCTTCACGGCAGAGACCCTGCCTCACCTAAAAGAAGTCTGGGGCATGGGCTCGAAGTCAACCCTTCTCTCCCTTGCCCAGCATGATTCCTCTTTTTCGTGACAGCTTGGCCTTAATTTTCCCCGGCTGAGCGTTTCAAGGAGTGCTGCATCTACGCCAAGACCGACAAGGTACCTCTTTGCTGCGTCTGCTCGTCTCTGGCCTAAGGCAAGGTTGTATTTCTCGTTAGCCCTCGGGTCACAGTTACCCTGGATGCTCACCTTCCTTCCCGGATTCTGCCTGAACCATTCGAGGTTTGACTTCAAAGTCATTGCAGCATCAGACCTGATGTCAGACCTGTTAAGATCGAAATATATCGGCTGAAGAAGGGCCGCGGAGGTTGCCTGTCGTGGAGACGATTGAGAATAGCCGGGCGGAGGAGGAGGATATGCAGGCGTCCGGCGGCGCACGACACCGGGAATTTGGTTCCCCTTCGCATACATGCACTGCTGATATGCTATATCATATTGCCTCTGGAGCTGCCACTGGGAAGCATAGGCCGGACCACTTGCCATCGCGGTTCCACCGAGGAGTCCTGCTCCCGCTCCGATTGCAGCGCCAGCGCCAGCGTCGCCCGTAGTCGAGCCGATCGCCGCTCCTGCCGCAGCCCCCAGCAACCCTCCGACCACAGCCCCGGCAGCAAGGTTTTGATTGGCGGTTTGACTGGGCGATGCTCCCCCGATCTGCTGCTGGGCCCATTGCCTGCAAACACTGTCATCGGCCACGAATACCTCAAAGGGCTTTCCCGGCCCCGGCATGACCCTGACAGTAGGCCCCGTCGGCATTGTTGCACACCCGCCTATCATCGTCATAACTAAGAACAATAAAAGTACCTGTTGCCATTTCATCTTGCCACACCCTACCTTCCCGAGGGAGGTGGAGTCGGAGCCACTCTCGTCCACCCGCTCGGACAACTTGTGACGTACGGGTAATACCCTTCCGGATCCCGACAGTAATACCAGTCAGAAGGCTGTTCCTGTTCAATGTATACTTGAGGTTCGTCATACGTATAGGGGTAAGAGGGATACGCATACCCGTACGGGTAGTAATAGGGGTAACCGTATGGGTAATAGTAGGGGAACCCGAAGTATCCGCCAATGAAGACTCGCGAACCTCCGCCATGGTGGTAATACCCACCTCCGTGCCGGTAATAACTTCCGCCGTAGTGGCTGCCTCCAGAACGCCCTCCCCTGTAGTAACCTCCCCCGGAACGGCTACCCTGGTAATGGCTTCCGCCGTAGTGGCCTCCTCCTGAATGGCCGCCTCCATAGTGGCTGCCTCCGGAGCGGCCTCCTCCCGAACGCCCTCCCTGGGCACACAATGTACCCAAAGAGAGGCCCAGAACGACGAATACGGCAATAGTAATGATCGCGACCGCTTTTTTCATCTCTCGACCCTCCTCATCACAACGTAACCGTGAAAGAGTCTTGTGTCAACGTGCCCGTTTTGTAGACAACACTGCCCCTGGTATCCTAAGAAGCATAAATCGTGCCAAAGCAGAGTCACGCGCGCCGATCACCTCGCTCTACCCGATTATGTAATGATTCTAGCAGGTTCTTTGTCAGTGTCAAACGCGCAGGTCCCTGAGAAAAGAAGGGGGTGGCGACATTAGTGTCGAATCTGTACTCCTCTTTTCGACATTGTTGGAGTACGGGGACAAGAGAAGATGAGACCACTCCTGAGTCAATGCCGTCAAGGTGAGGACGTCATAAGGTTTCGGGCGTGAAGCGGCGATAGGAATATCGCAGCCTCCCTGCTATGATAGCGGCCAGGTTCTTCAATACGGCGAGCCCCTCGGCGGGATGCTCGTTTATCACCTCTTCGATGAGGTCGCGGGAGATCTTGATTACCCGCGTTCCCTTGACACACCTGGCGGTTGCCGTATACACGTAGGGTGCCACCAGGGCCGACCAGCCGAAAACTTCACCGGGCTTATTTACCGCCAACGTCTCCTCCATCCCTATCTCGCCATGGACGTCGCCTGCAACGAGCACATAGAAATGAGAGGCCTCTTCGCCCTGCTTGAAGATGACCGCGTTCGCTTTGTAGTTCTGCTCCTCCGAGGCGTTCGCGATCCTTGTGATAAACCGTTGGCTCACACCCTTGAATAGCTCTGACTCTGTTATCGCCATGGCTCCCTCCTTTCCGAACCTTTCCGGGGTAGATATGGCTACACTCTGCCCTTAATGTCTATAAGCATCCAACGACAGGTGCGCTACCAAACGAGCATCGTCGGCAAACTTTGCCTTGCAGCTGCAGCCCTTGCGGTTCGGCTAACGGTTCCCACCCACCCACAAGCGGGTGCCCGGGGCTCCACGGAGGACTTTCACCTCCGAGTCAGTGCGGCCCTGCCGGGCGCACATAAAAAAAGGGCCCCGGAAAGGGCCCTTTTTTTGTACAAGAATAGATTAGATCTTAGAAGAAATACCAGGCTGCGACTCTGTAAACATCCATGGTGCCCGTACGGTCGTCAACGCCAGGTGCTGAGGAGCGGTTGTAACCGGTGTAGATGCGGTTCCACTGCAGGCCAAACCTGACAGCCTGGTTGGCATCCCACATCAGGTTCGCTGCGTAGTTCTGGTTCATATTGACAAAGCCAGGACTGTCACTGCGCGCCGGAGAACTATAATTGTATTTCAGGTACCCATACTGGAGGTTGGCCCACAGGTTATTGGTGAACCAGAAAGACAGCTGGGTGAAAAGTCCGTAGCCAACGGGTGCGACTGCATCGCCGCCATCTCTAAAGTAGGAGCCGGCGCTTACAATTTGGTTGGGAACATTCTGCCATGCGTTGCCTGCCCAGTTCTGCCCATAGAAGAAATTACCGTTGAGAAGAAGAGCAAACTGCTTGTTGCCCTGTTTTTCCGGAATGATGGGTACACTGTACCTGAATGCTGCCATCCAGGCATTTGTCTCATCGTCATAGTAGGAAGCGGAAGGTGAAGCATATGGGTTAACCAGAGGATCTCCGGCAGCGTTCAAAGCATTTATCTTCTTTTCCTTACCATAGAAACCGCCAAGCCCGAACTTCAGGTTGTTCGCGCCGATCTTGCCGCAGCGATCGGACCAGTATGCGATCTCGCCCATGACGCCCGGCCACTCGCTTCTGGCATAATCATCATTGGCACCGCGGGTTGAGCCAGCCCAGTCTGTTGCTGACTGAACGCCGACCATTGCATTGAATTCTTTCGTGAAGAAATAACGGAAAGCGATCTGAGGCATTCTGAGACCTTTAAGGAAGGTCGAATTATCGTTGAAGCCCAATGCTGCGGGATAATACGGCATGCCCCACTGCTGCCAGTTCTGGCCGATCATTAACTCGGCGCTCTGCCAGTTCATGGTCATGAAAGCATGACGAAGCTGGAATCCGCCATAAGCGTTGCCGGTTGATACACCGCGGAAATCGCCTTCAATAAAGGCGCTCGTCTTGGCACCCCACAGATCGGGGCCTTTGATGAGGAAATTCAAACGGGTTTCTGCGCCGGTCATGAATGTGTTGCTGTACTCGTCGGCGAGATATTCTCTGCCAGTTGCGCTATCTCTGCCAGAGATATAGGGGTCGGCATTTGTATTATCAGTTGCCCAACCTCCATCGAACTTCACGAAGCCGCCGAATGTAACGTCATATCTGCTTGATACGCTGCCCGCATTGCTCAATGCCGGGATGACAAGGAACACAGCAAGCAAAACCAATATTAACTTCTTCATTCTTGCCTCCTTAGGATTATTTTTTGCATCCTTATACACCACACTTGTCTTCACTCCACCTCCCTGTATTAATATTTTTTAATTTTATATCAACCGGCTGAAAAACTGTCAAGGTAAAAATTAATTATTTTTAATAATAAATCCCCTGAAGCATTTTTTTTGCACTGCACTTAAGGCGGGAGGACGCAATATCGGTCCAATCCATTTGTCAAAGAACCGGGTTCCGTTAAGCAGCCTATCTATATTATTATAAGACGTATTGCCCGACTTGAACCCCCTCCATTTGTGCTATACTTAGACTCATCAACCTATAAGGAGGAAGTATGTCACGAAAGCTCGGAGAGGTCATCGGGACAGAGCGCCCAAAAAAATAGCGATAGCGAAATGTCAGTGTTCAGAATCCTCGACCACGATGCGGATATCCGTATCGAGGTTTACGGAGCATCACGTCATGAGCTGTTTGAAAATGCCGCGAAGGGCATTTTTTCGCTCCTGACGGACCCCGCGCATGTGCGTCCCGTCACCGAAAAGAAAGTTGTAGTAAACGGGAATGGCGAACTGCTCGTAAACTTTCTCAATGAACTCCTTTTTATCTGGGATGTTGAACGGTTCATACCCGTCGAAATTGCAGTCGATTTTGTGCCGGATGGCGTCAGCGCCCTTTTAAAAGGCGAGAATTTCGACGAGGAAAGACACTTCATCCAATTGGAGATGAAGGCGGTGACATATCACAATTTCTCGATGACAGAAGACAACGGGACATATAAGGCAACTTTTGTGATCGATGTGTGAGAGACGAACCAACAGGAAAATTCGGAATGCAATGTATCAGGAGCTATTGAATATTTGACCCTTAAAGACAAAGAAATGCTTATATTCTTATTATGAGCGAACGGGATAAGCTTGAAAAGATCGATGATAACCGCTATCTCATAAAGAAAAGCGGGGCCATGCGCGTTGACGGCATCGTATATGTCGATAAAGAACTGCTTAATAATCTCGGTAATGATGAGAGCCTGAAACAGGTAGAGAATGTCGCCACGCTTCCGGGTATCGTCCGGGCCTCCCTTGCAATGCCGGATATCCATTGGGGATATGGCTTCCCCATAGGGGGTGTCGCAGCTTTCGACCACGATAACGGGATCATATCCCCCGGTGGTGTCGGTTACGATATCAATTGAGGCGTCCGGCTTTTGCGCTCCGTGTTGAGCGCAAACGATATACGGAACAGGATCCAGGATATCGTAGAAGGTCTTTTTCGCAATATTCCCAGCGGGCTCGGGTCGCGCCGTAAGGACATCAGGCTCACCTACAGCGAATTAAGGGCAGTCCTGAAAAAAGGTGCGCACTGGGCAGTATCGAACGGGTTCGGCAATGCATCGGATATCGAGCATATCGAGGACCGGGGCTGTCTTGACGATGCCGACCCTGATGCTGTGTCCGATAGGGCATATGAACGGGGCAAGGACCAGTTGGGCACCGTTGGAAGCGGCAATCATTTTGTCGAGGTCGGATATATAGCAGAGATATTCGATAAAGACGCCGCTTCAGCCTTCGGTCTTTTTCCCGATCAGGTAACAGTAATGATTCACACGGGATCGCGGGGGCTCGGATACCAGGTCTGCGACGAATCAATACGGCACATGCTTTCCGCGTCTGCAAAATACGGCATCGATCTTGTTGACAGGCAATTATGCTGCGCTCCCCTTTCGTCCCCCGAGGGAATCCGCTATTTCTCTGCAATGGCCGCAGCCGCCAACTATGCCTTTGCCAACCGGCAGATGATCACGCACTGGGTCCGCGAGACATTCGAAGACGTATTCCAGGCCAGCGAAGCATCGCTCGGCCTTTCGCTCGTATACGATGTGTGCCACAATATCGCAAAAAAGGAGAAGCATCTCGTCGAAGGAAAGGAAATGATGCTCTGCGTGCATCGAAAGGGAGCAACCAGGGCCTTTTCTCCCGGCCACAGGCTTGTCCCTGAAAGATATCGAAATGCCGGGCAGCCTGTCTTTGTTCCCGGCGATATGGGACGGGCCTCGTATGTCCTTGCGGGAACACACCGGGCCATGGAAGAGTCATTCGGCAGTACGTGCCACGGCGCAGGCAGGACCATGAGCAGAAATCAGGCGATAAAGACCGCCCGCGGACGGTCGATTCCCCAGGAAATGGAGGCACGCGGCATTTACGTAAGGGCTGCCAGCAAAGCCACGCTTGCCGAAGAAATGCCCGAGGCATACAAGGACGTTTCAAAGGTCGTTAATGTCGTCCATCGCGCCGGCATATCAAAGCTCGTCGCAAAGATAGTGCCTTTGGGTTCTATCAAGGGTTAATAGATCGTAAATCGTAAATCGTGAATCGGTAAGGAGTTAACAAATAATCCTTACAAGTTTTCTTCTTAAGGTTTCTACTCTTTACGATTTACGATTTACGATTCACGGCCTCTAATTACGATTTACATATCCTCTGTACAGTCCTCTATAATTAATGGTAATAAGAACACTATGATCAGGGAAAATGGGCTTATTATTGTATTTACCGGTCCGGGGAAAGGAAAGACAACCGCAGCCCTGGGGATCGCTTTGCGCGCTATGGGGCACGGACAAAAAACGGTAATACTTCAATTCCTGAAGAGCGCAGGAAGTTCGGGCGAGCAGTTTGTCCGGAATGTCCCGTTAATAGAGGTCCATACCTTTGGCGCAGGGTTCTTTAAGCCGGGCGATGACCCGGAACCTCACAGAGAGGCCGCCGCAAAGGGATGGAAGATGGCTGAAGATATAATTCTATCCGCTCATGCAGACATCCTGGTCCTTGATGAGATATCTCACGCCATTAATTTCGGTTTTCTATCTTCAACAACCGTCTTGGAAACGATACGCCGGAAGAAACCGGGGCTTAATATAGTTTTGACAGGAAGAAATATGCCGCATGACTTCATTGAGATGGCGGATATCGCCACCGAAATGAAGGAGGTCCGCCACATCTACCCGTCGGGGCAGACTGCGGTAAAAGGCATAGATTTTTAAGGTACCGTAAGGCGTGAAGAGTAAGGTGAGAAAAGAATTGAAATCCTTCACCGTCTCGCCAGATAGACGCTCGCGAAAATTATCACCCCGCCTATGAGCTGGTAAATATGGAGCTTCTCGCCCGATACAAAATATGCCGCCGCTGCGGCAGCGGCCGGAACGCAGTACTGGTAGATCATCGTCCTTGATAGGCCTATCTTCGCAACGGCACGATACCACAGAAAAAAAGCTATAATGATCGAAAATATTATTGAAAAGATAATAACCATCCAACCCGTTCCGGAAAGCCGCGCCAATTCAACGGGGTCAAAAAAATAGGGGATACATGTCCCCAGGAGGGCCGACCCGGCAAGCATGCTGTATGCTGTCACTTTGAGTGGAGAATGCCTGTCAAGGAGAGGTTTCGATAATATTGTATAGAGCGCCCAGGATAAACTCGCAAGCAGGGCAAGGGAAGTTCCCCGGAGATCACCGGAAAGAACGATACTCCAATTCCCTTTTGTCATCAGGATAAAGACCCCAAAAAACCCGACAATGATGGCAATTATCCTTTTTCTCACAAATCTCTCATACCCCAGAAGAGAGCTTAAGAAGCTGCCATATATAGGGGACATATTTATGAGTATCCCGACATTGACAGCTGACGTGTATTTCAAGGCAAATGTAAAAAGAAACTGATATACAGTTATTCCTATGGCTCCGAGCAGTGCTAATCGCCAGATGTCGCGAAGCGGCACCTTTACATCTTCGAAAAAAAGGAGTAAAAGAAATAAAAGGACGCTTCCTGTAATGAACCGGACCAGTATGACATTGACCGGTGATAGGCTGGCGAGGAGATATTTAACCGCTACGATGTTTACGCCCCAGATCAGCGAAACACACAGGAGTGAGAGGTCTGACAGGCGATCGCGTTCCACGCACTATTCTTAAATGCCGAGTTCCGCTTTGTCAATTTATAATGGCGGAAAACTAAATATTTCTTAATGGAGAGCCCGATGGATCCCAGAGAAAAAATGATCTTTGCTCTTGATGTCGATCGTTTCGAGGAAGCACAGCAGCTTGTGATTGAATTCAAGGATTATGTAGGGATGTTCAAAGTTGGAAAACAGCTGTTCACTCAATGCGGCCCTAAGATAGTCGACTATATAAAACTGAAAAACTCGAAGGTTTTTCTCGATCTCAAATACCACGACATCCCCAATACCGTGGCAAAAGCATCTGTCGAAGCCGCAAAACTGGGCGTCGATATATTGAACGTACATACCTCCGGCGGGTTCGCTATGATGACCGAAGCGAAACGGGCTCTGATCGAAGCCGGCAAGAATCCGAACGTTCAGCGTCCAAAGATAATAGGTGTCACCGTCCTGACGAGCCTTGACGATGAAGAATTAAGGAGGGTCGGTTTCGACATTCCCGTGATCGAATTGACGCGAAAACTGGCAATGCTCGCCAAAGAGGCCGGCCTCGACGGCGTCGTCGCGGGCGGAAGCGAGATCGAAATGATCCGCGAGATCTGCGGGAAGGATTTTCTCATCATCACTCCGGGCGTCCGGCTAGAGGAAAAGAAGGACGATCAAAAACGGACCATTACGCCCTATGAAGCTGTAAAGAAAGGGGCATCCTACATTGTTGTTGGAAGAGCGGTGCGAAATGCTGCAGACCCCAGGGGACTTCTCAAGAAAATAACCGGTGATATACGAAATGCCCTTACTCTTTAATCGAAATGCCATCAGCGATGTCCTCGCAAGTCATCCGGAAAAGGCCCGCAGGCTCCTTATCAGACAGGGGCACGAAAAGATCTGCGAGGACCTGATCGAAAAAGCCCGGAAACAGGGGATACAATACCGCATACTGCCGGCAGATGCTTTTACAAAAAAATGCGGCACCTCAAAGTCCCATGTCTGCCTCGAACGCGATGATTTTATTTACACCGACCAGGACGATTTTCTGAAAAAGCTCGATTCGGTCAACACTCCGTTCTTGAGCGCTTTTGACGGGGTGCAGGACCCGCAAAACCTTGGAAATATCGTACGGACCTCGGTATGCCTGGGGGTGGATGCTATGATCATCCCGAAAGACCGCTCCTGCATGATAAACGAAACGGTTGCCAATGTTTCCCGCGGCGCCGTTGAATTTATCGAGGTGGTAAGGGTCACCAATCTGGCCAGATACCTGGATTCATTAAAAAAGCTCGGGATATTCTGTTACGGCCTTGATGAGCACGCACACACGGTATTATGGGAGATCGATCTCAAGGGTCCGGTCTGCCTCGTGATGGGCGGCGAGGAAGGTCTGCGCCGGCTCACGAAGGAAACATGCGATGATCTTGTCAGGATACCCACAAATCCCTCGTTTTCTTCTCTCAACGTTGCCACGGCCTATGCCCTTGCATCGTATGAAGTAATGAAGTGCAGATATTGAGACCGGTATTCATACGTTGTCACGGCTTCTTATATTATCCTCATGCATTACGCGAGCCTTTTCAAAGATAAAGAGATAAGGCAGTTTATTTCGGAGAGCTGGTCGGTCAGCGCCCCGATGACGCTGATAATGATCTTTGAATTCTTTATCGGGATAACGGATATTTACATCGCGGGGAAGATCAGCAAGGAAATCCAGGCCGCTTACGGCTTCGTTATTCAGCTTTATTTTATCTTCATCATAATAGCCAACGCATTGACCACCGGGACAGTTTCTGTCATTTCACGCCTCTTCAGCTCCGGAGACAAGAACGAACTCGGAAAGGCAACCTTCTCCATACTGATAATCGCAGCATGTGCCGGACTGCTGTTCGGTATATCAGGCATCATATTTACGCCGCATTTGATGAGGATAGTAAAGATTCCCGAGGAACTAAAACCCATCGGTATACCGCTGGCGCAGATATATGCAACCGGGCTTATCTTTCATTACCTGTTGATCAATACCAATGGGATCTTGCGCTCGTGCAAGAAAATACGGTCTTCGCTCGGAACAATGGCCATCGTCTGTATAGCCAACATAATCCTTAACTTCGCCATTGTTTTTCATACTTCAATAGGATACCGGGGAATCGCCCTGTCGACCGCCATCAGTTCCGTAATAGGCTGTTTTCTTAACCTGTACCATATACGCCCTTTTGTTCGGGCATTGCACACAAAGTTTTCGGGCGGCCATGTGATCAATAT
>Ga0316605_10001957_pt1 | contig 11790 bp, 10 predicted proteins | sample OWC_soil_day20_n_FD_207666 | JGI IMG/M metagenome (GOLD analysis project Ga0316605, IMG submission 207666) | Wetland soil microbial communities from Old Woman Creek delta, Ohio, United States - OWC_soil_day20_noCT | ecosystem: Environmental > Terrestrial > Soil > Wetlands | place: USA: Ohio... | reverse complement strand
GACCAGCGATCGCAGGTCCGGGGGTAGCGGCCGGTCGTGCAGGTACCACGCGCAGGCGAGCGGCATGGCGATCTTCATGATCTCGGAGGGCTGGAATCGAACGAAACCGAGGTCGAGCCAGCGCTGTGCACCCATCGCGATGTCGCCCTTGACGGCAACGGCGACGAGCAGCAGCACCCCGACCAGGTAGAGCCACGGAGCCCCGATTCGCATGATGCGCGGAGGCACCTGCGCCATGGCCACCAGCACGCCGAGCGCAAGCCCGACCCGCGCGGCCTGCGCGAAGAAGACGCTGAGTTCCTCGCCGGCGGCGCTGTAGAGCACTACGAGCCCCGTCACGCAGACCGCCAGCACGGCTGCGAGCAACGGCCCGTCGAGATGAAGCACCTCGAGCAGACGCCCGGAAATCGTGAACGTGCGTCGCGCACGGCTCGAATAGCCCGGGCCAGCGATTTCCGTCTTCACTCTTCGTTGCCTCCGGGCGCTGGCTCGGGCGGTGCATCCGGCGTGGCGGGAGCCGGCGCCGGAGTCGCCTCCGCCGGCGGCAGCAGGTAGGCGTCGATGACCTTGCGCGCGATCGGCGCAGCGGTACCGCTGCCGCTCTTGCCATTCTCGACCAGGACCGCCACGGCGATCTTCGGGTCCTCGGCCGGCGCGAACGCGATGAACAGCGCGTGATCCTTGAGTCGCTCCGCGATGTCCTTGTCGCTGTATCTCTCATTCTGCCCTATGCTGAACACTTGGGCCGTTCCCGTCTTGCCCGCCATGACGTACGGCGCTCCGGCCTGGCTGCGTCTCGCCGTGCCGCCCGGGTCGTTGGTCACGCCGACCATGCCGGCGATGATCGCATCCCAGTGTTCCGGCTTGCTCACCGTCACGGGCGGCAGTTCGCGTGGCGGGACCTTGATGATCTTGCCGGTCACCGAGTCGCGCATCGCCGTCACCAGGCGCGGCGCGAAGCGCTGGCCGCGCATCGACACGGTTGCCGTGGCTTGAGCAAGCTGCAGTGGCGTGGCGAGCATGAAGCCCTGGCCGATGCCGGCGATCACCGTCTCGCCCGGGAACCAGGTCTGGAGGTCCTTGTTCTTGAAGGCCTTCTTCTTCCACTCCCGCGAGGGCACCACTCCCTTGCGCTCGCCGCCGATGTCGATGCCGGTCGCAGCCCCGAGGCCGAACCTGGTGAGGAACTCGTGCATGCGATCGATGCCCATGCGGTCGGCGACGCTGTAGAAGTACACGTCGCAGGACTGCGCGATCGCCGAGTGCAGGTTGACCGTGCCGTGCCCGCCTCTTTTCCAGTCGCGGAAGCGGTGGCTCGAGCCCGGCAACTGGAATGCGCCGCGACAGAGCTTGGTGGTATCCGCATCGACGACGCCGGTCTCGAGCGCCGCGAGCGCGACCATCGGCTTGATCGTCGAGCCGGGCGGGTATTCGCCGCGCAGCGCACGATCGTACAGCGGAACGTCGAGATTCTGCGAGAGAGCGGCGTACTCGGCATGCGTGAGGCCGCGCGCAAACCCGTTCGGGTCGAAGGTCGGCGTGCTGACGAACGCCAGCACGTCGCCGTTTCGAGGGTCGATCGCCACGACGGCCGCACGTCGCCCGGAGAGCGCTTCCTCGGCCACTCGCTGCACGCGCGCGTCCACCGCGAGATAGAGGTCTTTACCCGCCATCGGCTCGCGGCGCTCGAGAACGGGCGCGGTGATCCCGACTCGTTCGACTCGTCGGCCCTGCGCGTTGACCAGCAGCTGCTGGTATCCGGTTTCGCCGTGCAGGTCGTCTTCGAAGGCCCGTTCGACGCCGAGCTTGCCGATCAGCGTCGTGCCGGCATAGTTCGCCGTGTCGATGCGCTCCTGGTCCTTCTCGCTGATGGCGGCAACGTAGCCGACCGCGTGCACGCCGGTGCCTCCGAGAGGGTAGTAGCGCGTGAGGCGCGGGCGCACCTCGACGCCCGGAAAGTCCGGACGGTTGACCGCAAATCGCGCGAGTTCTTCCTCGGACATCTGCAGCCTGACCGGCACGGACTCGAAGCTGCGCCGCGCCTTGATCGTGCGCAGCATGCGCTCGTAGTCCTCGGCCGGCATCAGGCCGAGGCCGACCAGTCGCTGCAGCGTGTCCGGGAGGTCCTGTGTCAGTTCGCGGGTCACCTCCAGCTGGTAAGCCGGGCGATTGAGCGCGAGCGGCACGCCATTACGGTCGAAAATCAGTCCACGGCTCGGCGGCACCGGGTCGATGCGGATCCGGTTGCCCTGCGACAGGTCGCTGAAGTAGTCGTGCTTGACGACCTGCAGGTACACGAGCCTCGAGAACAGCGCGCCGAGGCAGACGAGCAGCACCGTCGTGGCGGCGAGGACACGCCGGCCGAACAGGCGCTGTTCGGCCCAATGATCCTTCAGGCGTACGGAGCGTGACATCGTGCGGTCCGTCGGGTCAGCGCGTGCGGCGGGTCAGCGTGTCGCCAGCCGCGACGATCAGCGGCCACAGCAGCGCTCCCGACAGCACCGGCAGCCAGCGGTTCCAGCCCGTGTAGCCATGTCCGGTCAGGCCGTCGGTCCAAAAGACGATGAAGTGGTAGAGCGCGAGCAGCAGCATCACCGCGCCGGCCTGGTGCGGTATCGGGAACATGCGCATGCGCAACTGCAGCCGGTGAGTCAGGAACGCGACGACCAGGAAGCCGAGCGCGTGCTGGCCGAGCACCATGCCGTGCAGCACGTCGAGGAAGAGTCCCGCCAGCCACGCATAGCCGAGTCCCGCGATGCGTGGGCTGGTGAGGATCCAGTAGATGACGGCGAGCAGCGCCAGGTCGGGCCGCACCGGATCGAGCCAGTCGGGCAGCGGCACGATGGCGAGCACGAGCCCGGCAGCGACCGTCAGCCAGTAGAGAATCCGCCGCCAGAAATTGCTGCGGTTCATTGCGGACCACCCGGAGCAGGTGTCGCAGCCGCGTCTTCGACCGGGGCCGATTGTGATGGCGTCGTATCGGCAGCGGTCGATGGCGCCGCCGCCGCTGTCGACGCGCCGGTCGTGGGTGGCGGTGCGGCGGAGGCTGCAGGCGCTGGCGCGGTGGTCACGGTCGGCGGCTCGGGAGCGGGCGCCTTGAACCACACCAGCAGCACCTCACGATCCCGGTCGAGCGCGGCCGTGGGGCGCGCCTCCACGATCGCGAAGGTCGCCTTGGCGTCTCGCTCGACCCTGGTGACCTTCGCCACGGGATAGCCGGGAGGAAACACGCCGCCCATGCCGGTGGAGAGCAACAGGTCACCCTGCTTCAGGTCCGATTCTCCCGTCACGAAGGGCAGCACGAGCCTGCTCAGGTCACCGGTTCCGACCGCGATCGTGCGCACGCCGCTGCGGTTCGACTGCACCGGGATCGCGTGTTCGGCGTCGGAGATGAGAATCACCTCGGCGGTGTGCTCGTTGACGCGCCAGACCTGGCCAAAGATGCCCTCGCCATCGAGCACGGCCTGCCCCTTGAAGACCCCGTCGGCCTTGCCCTTGTCGAGCAGTACGCGATGGCGGAACGGGTCGAGGTCCACGTTCAGGATCGAAGCAACCAGCGCTCGTTCGGCCACTCCGGCCGAGTTCTCCCGCATGTCGCGCAGGCGGCGGTTCTCTTCTTCGATGGCGGCGAAGCGCTGCAGCTGCAGGTTCGCGAGCCGCAGCCGGGCAGTGACCTCCAGGTTTTCCTGCCGCAGCCGGTCCCTGTCGGCGAACGAACCGGTCAGCCAGTTCCACGCGCGGAACGGCGCGTCCACCGCGACCTGGACAGGATATGCGGCGGCCGTGAGCCAGCTCCGCACCCGCTCGAGCTGGTCATAGCGCTGATCGGTCACCATCAGCGCGATCGACGCGATCGCAAGCGTGACGAACGTCGCGATGAGCGGCGGGCCGCGGCCGATGATCGGCCGCGAATCGTGGCTTAACTCGACCACGGTGGCAGCTGGAGGGCGGTCACGCCCGTGTTCAATCGAGACCGAAGAGGCCCGGGCCGTGCTCGTCGATCAGTTCCAGCATCTTGCCGCCGCCGCGAGCCACGCAGGTGAGCGGGTCCTCGGCCACGACGACCGGGAGGCCTGTCTCTTCCATCAGCAACTTGTCGATGTCGCGGACCAGCGCGCCGCCGCCGGTGAGCACGATGCCGCGCTCGGCGACGTCGGAGCCGAGTTCGGGCGGGGTCTGTTCCAGCGCGGCCTTGACCGCGCCGACGATGCCCTGCAGCGGTTCCTGCAATGCCTCGAGGATCTCGTTCGAGTTGAGCGTGAAGCTGCGCGGCACGCCTTCCGAGAGGTTGCGTCCCTTGACCGAGATCTCGCGCACCTGCTGGCCGGGGTAGGCCGAGCCGATTTCGATCTTGATGCGCTCGGAGGTCGCTTCGCCGATCAGGATCCCGTAGTTGCGGCGCACGTAATTGATGATCGCCTCGTCGAAGCGGTCGCCGCCGATGCGCACGGAAGCCGCGTACACGATGCCGTTCAGCGAGATGACGGCGACTTCGGAGGTGCCGCCGCCGATGTCGAGCACCATCGAGCCCCGAGCTTCGTGCACGGGCATTCCCGCGCCGACTGCCGCGGCCATCGGTTCCTCGATCAGGCGCACCCAGCGGGCGCCGGCGCCCTCGGCTGACTCCTGGATCGCGCGGCGCTCGACCTGCGTCGAACCGTAGGGTACGCAAACGAGTACGCGCGGGCTCGGGCGGATGAGGCGGTTGCCGTGCACCTTCTCGATGAAGTACTGCAGCATCTTCTCGGTGACGGTGAAATCGGCGATCACGCCGTCCTTCAGCGGTCGGATGGCCGTGATGTTGCCCGGCGTGCGGCCGAGCATGTTCTTCGCCTCGGTGCCGACGGCCTCGATTCTCTTGCCGCCGCGAGACGGTTCCTCGCGAATCGCGACAACGGAGGGTTCGTTCAGCACGATGCCCTTGCCGCGGACGTAGATCAGCGTATTGGCCGTGCCAAGGTCGATCGAAAGATCGTTGGAAAAATAGCCCCGGAGTTTCTTGAACATCTGGACCAGAGGAGCAGGGGAGGAGGGGCGCGCTCAGGTTGCGCGATATCCGCCCAATTTAACCATTGTCAGGACAATCAGCAAGGCGAGGTGTATGATTTACGGCTCTTTTTTGTGTTCGAGCGAGCATTTCCCGCATGAGCCTGACGCGCGACCAGGTCGAGGGCATTGCCCACCTCGCCCGCCTCGATATTTCCGAGGCGCAGATGCCCGTTTACGTCGACAGCCTTTCCCGCATCATCGGCCTCGTCGAGCAGCTTGCCTCGGCCGACACGACCGGTGTGGAGCCGATGGCACACCCGCTCGCCGACCAGGTGCAGCGGCTGAGGGCGGATGAGGTCACCGAGTCGGACCGGCACGACAAGTACCAGCGCAACGCCGCCGCGGTCGCGGCCGGCCTGTACCTGGTGCCCAAAGTCATCGATTGAGGTCCGGCCATGTCGCTGCATAACCTGACCGTCGCCCAACTGGCGGCCGGCTTGAAGGCCCGCCGGTTTTCCAGTCTCGACCTCACGCTGCATTTCCTCCGGCGCATCGAGAAGATGGCGCCGGCGCTGAACGCGTTCGTCACGATCACGGCGGACGGGGCGCTGGCTGATGCGCGCGCCGCCGACGAGCGCCTTGCGCGCGGCGAGGGCGGGCCGCTCACGGGGGTGCCGATAGCTCACAAGGACATCTTCTGCACCGACGGAATACTCACGACCTGCTCGTCGAAGATGCTCTCGAACTTCGTCGCGCCGTACGACGCCACGGTCGTCGAGCGCTGGAAGGCGGCCGGCACGGTGCTGCTCGGCAAGACGAACATGGACGAGTTTGCGATGGGCTCGTCGAACGAAACGAGCTTCTACGGCCCGGTACGCAATCCCTGGGACGCGGACCGCGTGCCCGGCGGCTCTTCCGGTGGCTCGGCCGCGGCCGTCGCGGCCTGCCTCGCCCCGGCCGCCAGCGGCACTGACACGGGCGGCTCGATCCGCCAGCCGGCTGCACTCACCAATCTCACCGGGATCAAGCCGACGTACGGGCGGGTGTCCCGCTACGGAATGATCGCGTTCGCCTCGAGCCTCGACCAGGCCGGCGTGCTCACGCGCTCGGCGGAGGACGCAGCGCTGCTGCTCGGCGCCATGGCCGGCTTCGACCCCCGCGACTCGACCAGCGTGGACGTCCCGGTGCCCGACTACGTCGCCGAGCTCTCGCGGCCGCTCGCAGGACTGCGCGTCGGCGTGATCCGGGAGTTCTTCGACAAGGGTCTCGAGCCCGAGGTCGGCACGCTGGTGAAGGATGCGATCGAGGCACTGCGCGCCGCGGGCGCCGCCATCCGGGACGTGAGCCTGCCCGCGCTGCCGCTGTCGGTGCCCACCTATTACGTGGTGGCTCCGGCGGAATGCTCGTCGAACCTCTCGCGATTCGACGGCGTCCGGTTCGGCCACCGCTGCGAGTCGCCGCGCGATCTGCTCGACATGTACAAGCGCTCGCGGGGCGAAGGTTTCGGGGCGGAGGTCAAGCGCCGCATCATGACCGGCACATACGTGCTCTCGGCCGGCTACTACGACGCCTACTATCTCAAGGCGCAGCAGGTCCGGCAGCTGATTGCCGCCGATTTCGCGCGCGCGTTCGGCGAGGTGGACGTGGTGATCGGCCCGACCTCGCCCACGCCGGCCTTCGGGATCGGCTCGAAGACGAGCGACCCGATCACGATGTACCTGAACGACATCTACACGATCGGCGCGAACCTCGCAGGCCTGCCCGCGATATCGATCCCGTGCGGCTTCGTGCAGCAGGGCGGCCGCGACCTGCCGGTCGGCCTGCAGCTGGTCGGTCCGCATTTCACCGAGTCGCTGCTGCTGTCGGTCTCGCACCAGTACCAGCAGCTGACGGACTGGCATCGCCGGGTGCCGCCGGGGTATGAATAGCAAAGCGGATGCGGAGCGCGGATACGGAAAGCGGATACGGAAAGCGGTTAGTGATCAGCGGTTAACGGTTAGTGAAGAGGAGTGCTTGCTGATGTTGCGATGCGACTCGAACGCCGGATTCCGGGACCTCCTGTCACTACCCCCTACCCCCTGCTCGCTACCCCCTTTCTGTTCTTCTCTTCACTAACCGCTGATCACCAGTCACGAATCACTCTCTTATGGATTGGGAAACAGTCATCGGCCTCGAGATCCATGCGCAGCTCGCCACGCGCAGCAAGATCTTCTCGGGCTCCTCCACCGCGTTTGGCGCCGCGCCGAACACCCAGGCCAACCTCGTCGACCTCGGGTATCCGGGCGTGTTGCCGGTGCTCAACTTCGACGCCGTGCGCATGGCCGTGCGGTTCGGTCTTGCCACCGGCTCGACGATCGCGCGCCGCTCGATCTTCGCGCGCAAGAACTACTTCTATCCGGACCTGCCGAAGGGCTACCAGATCAGCCAGTACGAGCTGCCGGTGGTGCAGTCGGGCTGGCTCGACGTGTTGCTCGAGGACGGTACGCCGAAGCGCATCGGCATCACCCGCGCACACCTCGAGGAGGACGCGGGAAAGTCGCTGCACGAGGATTTCCACGGGCTTTCCGGCATCGACCTCAACCGCGCGGGAACGCCGCTGCTCGAGATCGTCTCGGAGCCGGACATGCGCTCGGCGAAGGAAGCCGTGGCGTACATGAAGAAGATCCACACGCTGGTGCGTTACCTCGAGATCTGCGACGGCAACATGCAGGAAGGATCGTTCCGCTGCGACGCGAACGTCTCCGTGCGGCCGAAGGGCGAGGCGAAGTTCGGCACGCGCGCGGAGATCAAGAACCTGAATTCTTTCCGCTTCGTCGAGCGCGCGATCAACTACGAGGTCGAACGCCAGGTCGAGCTGATCGAGGGCGGCGGCAAGGTCGTGCAGGAGACGCGCCTGTACGACCCGGATCGTGGCGAGACGCGTTCGATGCGCTCGAAGGAAGAAGCGAACGACTATCGCTATTTCCCGGACCCGGACCTGTTGCCGCTCGTGATCGACGACGCGATGATCGAGGCTGTGCGGGCGACGCTGCCCGAGCTGCCCGACGAGAAGGCGGCGCGTTTCGTCGCGGACCACGGGCTCTCGGCCTATGACGCGGGCGTGCTGACGGCGAGCCGCGAGATCGCCGATTACTATGAGACCGTCGTGAAGGGCCTCGGCGGCCAGCAGAAGCTCGCCGCGAACTGGGTGATGGGCGAGCTGTCGGGCGCGCTCAACAAGGATGGTCTCGAGGTCGCTCAGAGCCGTATCGCCGCGCCGGCGCTGGCGCAGCTTCTGGCGCGGATCGCGGACAACACGATCTCCGGCAAGATCGCCAAGGAAGTGTTCGAGGCGATGTGGAACGAAGGCAAGGGCGCCGACGAGATCATCGACGCGCGCGGCCTCCGGCAGATCACCGACACCTCCGCGATCGAGAAAGCGATCGACGAGGTGATGGCGGGCAATCCGCAGCAGCTCGCCGACTACCGCTCGGGCAAGGACAAGCTTTTCGGCTTCTTCGTCGGGCAGGTGATGAAGGCCACCCAGGGCAAGGCAAATCCGGCACAGCTGAACGAGTTGCTGAAGCGCAAGCTGGCCGGTTGAGGAGCAGCGCCATGACCGTGATCCGCGAGGACGACTTCGTGCAGAGCGTCGCCGACGCGCTGCAGTTCATTTCCTACTACCATCCTGCCGACTACATCGAGCACCTCGGTCGTGCCTACGAGCGGGAGCAGTCGCCGGCTGCGAAGGATGCCATCGCGCAGATCCTGACGAACTCGCGCATGTGCGCGGAGGGCAAGCGCCCGATCTGCCAGGACACGGGTATCGTCAACATGTTCCTCAAGGTGGGCATGGACGTGCGCTGGGAGACCAGGCGCAGCCTCGCCGAGATGGTGAACGAGGGCGTGCATCGCGCCTACGAGTTCCCGGACAACCGGCTGCGCGCGTCGGTGGTGGACGACCCGGTCTTTGCCCGCAAGAACACCCGCGACAACACGCCGGCCGTCTTCCACGTCGAGCTCGTGCCGGGCAACACCGTCGAAGTGACGGTGGCGGCGAAGGGCGGCGGCTCCGAGAACAAGTCGAAATTCGTGATGTTGAATCCCAGCGACTCGGTCGAGGACTGGGTGCTTAAGACCGTGCCGACGATGGGTGCGGGCTGGTGTCCCCCGGGTATTCTCGGGCTGGGCATCGGCGGCACCGCCGAGAAGGCCATGCTGCTCGCCAAGGAAGCGTTGATGGATCCGATCGACATGCATGAGCTCATCGCGCGCGGCCCGTCGAACAAGCTCGAGGAGCTGCGCGTCTCGCTCTACGAGAAGGTCAATGCGCTCGGCATCGGCGCGCAGGGCCTCGGCGGCCTCACGACGGTGCTCGACGTGAAAATCCGCACGTACGCGACGCATGCCGCCTCGAAGCCGGTCGCGATGATTCCGAACTGCGCCGCAACGCGTCATGCGCACTTCGTGCTCGACGGCTCCGGGCCGGCGCTGCTCGAGCCGCCGTCGCTCGACAGCTGGCCGAAGGTGACGTGGAGCGCCGGCGAGGGCTCGCGCCGCGTAAACCTCGACACTCTCACGCCTGCCGAGGTGCAGAGCTGGAAGCCCGGCGAGACGCTGCTGCTGAACGGCAGGATGCTCACCGGCCGCGACGCCGCGCACAAGCGCATCGCCGACCTGTTCGCGGGCGGGCAGGGGCTGCCCGAAGGCGTCGATTTCAGGAACCGGGCGATCTACTACGTGGGTCCCGTGGATCCGGTGCGCGACGAGGTCGTGGGTCCCGCTGGCCCGACGACGGCGACGCGCATGGACAAGTTCACTGACATGATGCTCGAGAAGACGGGCCTGATCGTGATGATCGGCAAGTCCGAGCGCGGTCCGGCCGCAATCGAGGCGATTCGCAGGCACAAGGCTGCGTACCTGATGGCCGTTGGCGGCGCCGCCTACCTCGTGTCTAAAGCCATACGCTCGGCGCGGGTGGTTGCGTTCGGCGACCTCGGGATGGAGGCGATCTACGAGTTCGACGTCAAGGACATGCCGGTCACGGTCGCCGTGGACTCGCGCGGCACGTCGGTGCACGACACGGCGCCCGCCGAGTGGTCGGCGAAGATCCGCACGCTCGGCATTCCCGTCTGCGTCGCCTGACCGATGCAGCATACGGATTCGCTGCGACGCTTCGTCTTCGAGCGCTATCCGTTCCGCGGCCACGTCGTGCACCTCGGGCCCGCCTGGCGCGCCATGATGGAGAACCACGACTACCCGGCCGAGGTGCGTGACACGCTCGGCGAGGCGGTCGCGGCCACGGCGCTCCTCGCTGCGACGCTGAAGTTCGAGGGACGCCTGTCGCTGCAGCTGCGCGGCGCGGGGCCGATGCACCTGATGCTGGTCGAGTGCACCGACGGCCTCGGCGTGCGCGCGGTAGCGCGATTTCGCGACCCGCCCGCGATCCGGGACCTGCGCCAGCTCTCGGGCAACGGCACGCTGACCGTCACTCTCGAAGGCGAGGATCTCGCCAATCGCTACCAGGGCGTCGTGCCACTGGCGGGCGAGCGCATGAGCGACTGCCTGCGCGACTACTTCGAGAATTCGGAGCAGCTGCCGACGCGCTTGTGGCTGCGTGCGGACGGCGAGCAGGCGAGCGGCCTGCTGCTGCAGCGCCTGCCGGTCACGACGCGGCCGGCGACGGCGACTGAGTCCGGTGCCGGTGGTGTGGCGGAGGACGAGATCGAGGACGCCTGGCGGCGTGTGCAGCTCGTCGCCGATACCGTCACAGACCCTGAACTGGCCGATCTCTCCGATCGCGAGCTGTTGCGCCGGCTCTTCGCGGAAGACGACGTGCGCATGTTCGAGGCAGCGCCGGTCTTCTTCCGTTGCAGCTGCTCACGGTCGCGGGTCGAGACGATGCTGCGTGCGCTCGGCCGCGAGGAAGTGGACTCGATCCTCGCCGAGCGCAGCTCGGTCGAGGTCCGCTGCGAGTTCTGCAACCGCGCGTACCGTTTCGACCCGGTGGACGCGGGCGTGATCTTCTCTCGTGGCCCGGACGCGCCGAGCGGCGGGGTGCACTGACTCTTTCGGGTCGTTGCCTCAGCCGGCCCCGTATCGCGCCCGCAGGAACGCCGCCGCCCAGAACACCAGCGTGCCGACGAGGTTCGCCGTGCCGTGGTTCTGCTTCAGCAGCTTCCAGTCCCAGAACGCGAGCGGATTGCCTGGCAGTGGCGCGCCCGGCAGAAATCGGTTCACCGTCCGCAGGTACTCGGCGTATGGCGCGCCCAGCACGCCGCGCAGGTACTCTTCCTCGCGCTTTACGCGATTCACCATGTAGAAGTAATAGATCACGGTGAAGACGACGAGCAGCCACCACTGTCCGAGCAGCATCAGTCCGCCGAGGATGATGAAGTAGCGCCCGAGGTACATCGGGTTGCGCACGATCGCGTACGGCCCGTTGCAGGCGAGGGTGCGGCCCTTGTCCAGCGAGGCGAAGCACCAGAGCTGGATCGCCTCACCGAACATCGACACGAGGAAACCGGGCAGCAGCCACTTCGGGTCCATGTACCAGACGATGGCGCCGATCACGGCGACGCCGAGCAGCACGCGGCTCTTCAAGAGGATCTTGCGCAGCGTCGGGTGGTTGAACAGGCGGTGGATTGCTTCGAGCACGGCGGGCTCCCTGGGCGTCTGGTCGTTTGTGTTCGTGCGTTTCAGCGCCGCGGCTTGCTGCGCGGGCGACTCTGGCCAATATACCCGCGCAGCACCCAGATCGGGCGCAGCCGGTTCATGCTGGCGAGCGCCGCAGTGCGTTCCGCACCCATCGTCTCGGGGCTG
>Ga0316605_10001956_pt1 | contig 11793 bp, 8 predicted proteins | sample OWC_soil_day20_n_FD_207666 | JGI IMG/M metagenome (GOLD analysis project Ga0316605, IMG submission 207666) | Wetland soil microbial communities from Old Woman Creek delta, Ohio, United States - OWC_soil_day20_noCT | ecosystem: Environmental > Terrestrial > Soil > Wetlands | place: USA: Ohio... | reverse complement strand
TTATTCGTATTTTAGCGTCTCTTTTTTAAAAACGGAAAGTTACAAATAAAATGATGCAAGAAGCTGAAAATAAAGCTAGAATAATCAGAATTAACATTGAGGACGAAATGAAAAGTGCATACATCGACTATTCGATGTCTGTAATTGTGTCCCGTGCCTTACCAGATGTTAGAGATGGTCTTAAACCTGTGCACAGAAGGGTTTTATACGGAATGTCAGAACTAGGGCTCACCGCTGGAGCCTCTTTCAAGAAATCTGCCCGTATTGTGGGTGAGGTACTTGGTAAATACCACCCTCATGGTGATTCAAGCGTATATGAAGCAATGGTGAGAATGGCCCAGGAGTGGAGTCTCCGCTATATGCTTGTTGACGGACAGGGCAACTTTGGATCCATTGACGGCGACTCGGCTGCAGCAATGCGATATACCGAGGCGCGTTTCAGGAAAATTGCAGAAGATGTATTGGCCGATCTTGACAAAAATACTGTCGATTTTCGTCCAAACTTCGACGATTCTCTTCAGGAGCCAACTGTTCTTCCTGCGAAAGCTCCCCTTTTGCTTCTAAACGGAGCATCGGGAATTGCCGTGGGAATGGCGACAAACATGCCTCCTCACAACCTTACAGAGGTTGTTGATGCAATTTGTTGCTATATAGACAATAATGAAATAACTATTGAAGAACTTCTTCAGCATATTAAGGGTCCGGATTTTCCTACAGGCGGAACGATACTTGGAATACAGGGTATTAAAGATGCTTTTGAAACAGGAAGAGGACGGATTGTTGTAAGAGCCCAGACAGATATTGAAGTAAACGACAGCGGAAGAGAAACCATTGTTGTTACTGAGATTCCCTATATGGTAAATAAAAGGGAGTTAATTGAAAAAATTGCAGAGCTGGTAGAAGAGAAAAAAGTCGAAGGTATTGCATACATTAATGACGAGAGCGACCGTAACGGTATGCGCATTGTCATTAAACTTAAAATCGGAACTGTTGCAAATGTGGTTTTGAATACTTTATATAAGTATACGCAACTGCAATCAAGTTTCTCGGTTAATAATATTGCACTTGTGGATGGACGTCCGCGTCTGCTGAATTTAAAACAGCTTATCAAATATTTTGTACGTCACCGTCACGATGTTGTCCTCAGAAGAGCACGGTTTGAGCTTGAACAGGCAGAGAAACGTGCACATATTCTGGAAGCACTTCTTATTGCCCTTGATTTTATAGATGAAGTTATTGCAATAATAAGAGGCTCTAAAACAGTTGACGAAGCCAAATCGAATTTAATGACAAGGTTCTCTTTCAGCGAAATTCAGGCAGGTGCAATTGTTGAAATGAGATTAAGACAACTCACCGGGCTTGAAAGAGCTAAGCTTCAGGCTGAGTATGATGAGCTAATGAAATTAATTGCACACCTGAATGAAATTCTTTCCGATTTAGTTCTTCAGATGAAAATCATTAAGGATGAGCTTATCGAGTTGAGAGAAAAATATGGAGATAACAGAAGAACAAAAATAGAACTTACTGCAGAAGATTTCAATCCTGAAGATTTCTATCCGGACGAAGATGTAGTTATAACCATTTCTCACCTGGGATATATTAAAAGAACCCCTCTTGCAGAGTACCGCATCCAGAACAGGGGAGGAGTGGGAGCCAAGGGAAGTACTACCAGAGACGAAGACTTCATTCAGCACATATATGTTGCCAACATGCACAGTACAATGCTATTCTTTACTCTTAAAGGCAGATGTTTCTGGCTCAAGGTATATGAAATACCGGAAGGTTCAAAAGCTTCGAAGGGAAGAGCAATTCAGAATGTTCTGAATATCGGACCGGACGATAAAGTATGTGCATACATTAATGTTAAAAATCTTAATGACGAGGATTATATAAATAACAACTTTATTGTTCTTGCAACGAAGAAAGGAACAGTAAAGAAGACTTCTCTTGAAGCTTATTCCCGTCCAAGAGTAAACGGCGTTAATGCAATTACAATCCGCGAAAACGATGAACTTTTGGAAGCTGTTCTCACAAACGGAAACAGCGAAATCCTTCTTGCAGCAAGAAATGGCAAGTGTGTACGATTTAATGAAAAAGACGTAAGAGCCATTGGAAGAACAGCTTCAGGTGTTCGTGGGATAAACATTGGTGACGATGACGAAGTAATTGGTATGATTTGTGTAGACTACCAGACAGAGGATATGGAAAGCAAACACATTCTTGTTGTAAGCGAGAATGGATACGGTAAAAGATCCAACCTTGACGATTACAGAGTTACAAACAGGGGAGCCAAAGGTGTAAAAACAATAAATATCACCGAAAAAACCGGTTCTCTTATAGCAATTAAGGATGTTACAAACGAAAATGACCTGATGATTATTAATAAATCCGGTATTACAATAAGGGTAGCAGCATCCGATATAAGAGTTGTAGGACGAGCCACTCAGGGAGTAAGACTTATTAACATCAGAGAAGGAGATATGATAGCCGCTGTTTGCAGAGTTAATAAAAGCGAGGAAAAACCTGTTGAAGGCGAAGAATTATAATTCACAAACCAATAAATAAAAGGATAATCTAAAATTTTGAAAATTCAATGAAAAAATTATTATTTGCCCTATCACTTATTTTAACAATTCAACTAGGCGCCCAAACAAAAGAGGCTGCTGATGCACTTAAGGAGATTGCTAAAGCACAAAGCGATACACAAAATCCTAAAAAGGCAGAGAGTCCTGCTACATGGATAAGGATGTCTGATGCCTATGTTGGCGTATTTGATGCCCCTATTAAATCTGTATGGGCCGGAGCTTCACAGACTGAGCTCAAAGTTGTTTTAAAGGATCAGCGAATCATAAGTTCTGAATCAAGAACTCTTAACGGAGAAACCTTTACTGTAGATACATACTACGATAAAGATCTTTATTATTTTCCGGACGGTAAACTTGCTGCATGGGTTGTTACTAAACCTTACATGAAAGGCGATCTTTTGAAGGAAGGTACTGATGCTCTCGTAAAAGCAGAAGGATTTGCAAAAGGTTCAAAAGACAAAGATTTGCTTGAAAGATTTCTTGCTCTGAAGACCCGTTATGTAAACGAAGCTGTAAACTTTTATACACTTGGCGACTTTAAGAAAGCATCTGAAAATTTTGAAGCTGCTGTTAAAATCAGCCAGAACAAAATTGTGAACGCTCCTGATACTGTAATGATTTACAATGTTGGTTTTACTGCGAATCTTGTAGGAGAAACCGATAAAGCGATTACTTATTTCAAAATGGCACTTGCCAGCAATTATGATGCAAAAGGCGAACTTTATTCAAGACTGGCCGAGGCTTATAAAGCAAATAAGGAAATTGACAAAGCAAAGGAAACTCTTGGTACAGGTTTTAAGAAATACCCTACCAACCAAAGTATTCTTGTCTCTTTGATTAACCTTTACCTTGAAACCAACGACGACACAAATAAGGTTTTGGAACTCATTAAACAAGCTCAGGCAAACGAACCTCAGAATGCTTCATTGTATTATGCCGAAGGTAATGTTTGGAAGAAGCTTAACAATATGGAGAAAGCCATTGAGTGCTACAAAAAGTCAGTAGAAACTGATCCTAATTATGTTTTTGGATCATTTGCAATCGGATCAACATATTATGACAAAGCTGTTGAAATCCAATCAAAAGCTTCAGAAGAAGTGGATGACAAAAAGTATGAAGCGATGGTTAAACAACTTGAAATATACCTTGAAACAGCAATCGCTCCATTTGAAAAATGTTATGAAGTATCAACAGACAAAGAAATTAAGGCTGTTGTTGCCGAATATCTTAAAAACATCTATTTCCGTTTCCGTGAAAAAGGAGATACATTCAAAGCAGGTTTTGAAAAGTATAATGCAATATACGAGTCGTCAAAACAGCAGTAATTTGTCAGTTTTAACGATTTAAATAAAGAGAGAGCCACAGAAATGCGGCTCTTTTTTTTAGTCAATTTTGTCTGTAAGCTTTTGAACCAGCTTGAAGTGTGAAAAGAATTCCCTTGCAAATACCCGAATAACGGTATAAGCAGGAATAGCAACAAGCATTCCGATAACTCCGCCTATACTGCCTGCCATGAGAATGACAATGAATATTTCCAGAGGATGGGCCTGTACACTGTTTGAATATATATATGGCTGAAACAGAAATATGTCAATCATGTGGGTGATAAAGAATATTAGTCCCAGCGTTAATATGAGCATCCCTAAATTCGGATCGTGAAGGCCCAATTGTGCGAGCGACATAATCACTCCGAAAATGCCCCCAATCCATGGTCCGATGTATGGAATCACATTAAGAATACCTGTTACCAGGCCAAGAACTATTGCAAGCGAAAAATCCACACCACAAATAAAATGCAGCCCAAGCCCGTTTAGAATCGTAATAAGAACTGTTTCTATCGAGATACCTATAAAATATCTTGCAAGCAGGTTATAGATTGAATCAAGGGCTCTCTTTACATTGCCCTCGAACTTATCCGGAAAAAGGGCCAGAACCATGTTGGAAAACATATCCTGCTCTTTTATGAAAAAGAATGTGATAAATGAAACTACAAATATTCCTATCGCAAAATCAAATATAAACGATGTAATGGATGTCAGGAAATTGGAAATTGTGGATGCATTTACAAGCTTTTGAACCTCTCCGACAACTATATTTTCAATTTTAAAACCCGGATCCATGCTTGGAAACGTTTTCAGGATAAAGTTGTTAAGATTTGCAAGTGGCACGGATATCTTTTCATTTATATTTCCAAGATCCAAAGTGTCTATTGTAGATATTAGCTGTCCGGCCAAGGGGGTTATAAACATGAAAAACCCGATAAAAATAGCAAGAATCGAAGCTAATGTAATAGTTGCTGCAATGTTTTTGGGAATTTTGATTCCTTTTATCCTGATACGGGTGAGGTAATTCATAAAAGGCTTGCCAATAAGAGATAAAACGGCAGAAATGAGGATATAGATAACCAAATCGCTGAAGAACCAAGCAAGAAAGATTACTATTATTGCTATTACAGCTCCTATAATATATTTGGCAAGTTGATTCATTACACAGTTCTTTGAAACTCAAAAGTAATAATTTTTTGTAAGTTTGTGCCAATATATAACTATTTATAATGAAAAGGCTTTATTCTTTATTCCTTCTTTTTACTCTTATTTCAACATCTCTAATTGCCGACGAAGGCATGTGGCTTCCCTCTCTTATCAAAGACAAGATAGCCGATATGCAAAAAAACGGATTCAAACTCACAGCAGAAGATATTTACAGCATTAACCAGGCCTCTTTAAAAGATGCAATTGTCCAGTTTGGAGGCGGTTGCACCGGAGAACTTATTTCAGACAATGGACTGCTCATTACAAATCATCACTGCGGGTTTGGTCAGATTCAGGAACATAGTTCCGTTGAACACGATTACCTTAAAGACGGATTCTGGGCAATGTCGTTAAATGAAGAGTTGCCAAACAAAGGGTTGTCCGTAAAATTCCTTGTAAGAATGGAAGATGTTACTGATAAGATATTGAGTGGATATAAGCAGGGAATGACGGAAAACGAAAGAGCCGAAATTGTAAAGGCAAATTCTGCATCGGTTATAGCTGCCGCAAAGCAAAACAATAATTACGAGGCAAGGGTAGAGGCACTGTATTACGGAAATCAGTATTTCCTGTTTGTCTATGAAACGTATACCGACGTTCGCCTTGTTGGGGCGCCTCCTTCATCGATTGGTAAATTTGGAGGTGATACAGACAACTGGATGTGGCCAAGACATACCGGAGATTTTTCAATTTTCCGTATATATGCAGGAAAAGACAACAAGCCTGCTGCTTATTCAAAAGAGAATATCCCCTACAAGCCTAAAAAGTTTTTTTCCATTTCTCTTAATGGGGTTAAAGAAGGAGACTTCACCCTGGTTTATGGCTATCCAGGAAGAACGCAGGAGTATCTGATGAGCGATGCCGTAAAATATATTGCAGGTATATCGAACCCGAATAAAATCAATTTACGCACAATGAGGCTGGATATCCAAAAAGAGGAAATGTCCAAAAGTGCAGAAATCAGAATTAAGTATGCGTCCAAAAATGCATCTGTTGCTAATTCATGGAAGAAATGGCAGGGAGAAGCTAAAGGAATTGTAAGATTAAATACTGTAAATGATAAGATTGAATTTGAAAAAGCATTTTCCGTTTGGGCAAAGGATAAACCGGAATACTCCAATTTAATAAACGAAATTTCCGCCATTTACAAAAAGCTGGAGCCATTTGCATTTGTAAACGACTACCAGTCAGAGGCAATTAATGCAAATGAGATTATTAAATTTGCAGGTACAGTATATTCTGCAGCTTTAAAAAATTCTAAAATGTCTCCTGAAATAAGTGCGGAAAATATATCGGCAATAATGGAAGATTTTTATAAAGATTACTATATGCCGATAGATAAAAAATCTTTTGTAGCAATAGTGGGAGAGTATTATAAAAATGTTCCGGCTAAGTATCAGCCTAAATATTTTACAGATAAAATGTCAGAATATAAAACTGTTGATTCTTTTGCAACCTATATTTTTGACAATTCTATTTTCTCATCGAAAGAGAAAGCCCTCCGGTTCGTTTCGGATGGTGTTACCCCGGGTAAGTTTGACAATGACCCGGCAGTTGTTATGTATAAAGAGTTCAACGATTATTTTACGAATAGCGTAAAACCTGTATATGACGGACTTAACAATAATTTAAATTTACTGTACCGTACATATATGAGAGGACAGATGGAGTTTAGGAAAGATAAAACATTCTATCCCGATGCAAATTCTACTTTGCGCATAACATACGGAAAAGTAAAAGGTTATGTTCCTTTGGACGGTGTTTATTTTAAACACTCATCAACTCTCGAAGGCATCATGCAAAAAGACAACCCTCAGATATATGATTACAACATCCCTCAAAAACTTAGAGATTTGTATGCAGGAAAAGACTTTGGCAGATGGGCCGTTAATGGCACTGTTCCTGTCTGTTTTATTGCAACAAACCATACTTCCGGGGGGAATTCCGGTAGTCCGGTACTTAATGGAAAAGGGGAGCTTATAGGCCTTAATTTTGACAGGGTGTGGGAAGGAACAATGAGTGATGTTGCATATGATCCCGATATGTGCAGAAACATTTCCCTTGACATCCGCTATGTCTTGTTTGTGATTGACAAACTGGCCGGAGCGCAGCGTCTTATTGACGAAATGAAACTTGTTAAATAGCAACTGAATTAAGTTACTCAAACTCAGAGATAATAAACTAATAAGAGGATGCATGATTATTCATGCATCCTCTTATTATTATTGCAGTTATATCTGATTTTACTCCTCTACCTCTCTTACAGGTCTGTCATTAGCTATAGCCACATTAATTGTGCGGCCCATGTGATCGGAACCGTTAAGAGCTGCAATGGCTGCATTTCCCTCTTGTTCGTTAGGCATTTCAACGAAACCATACCCTTTTGAACGACGGGTTTCGCGATTAAAAATAATTCTGGCAGAAATAACTTCGCCATAAGGTGCAAAAAGTTCGGCTAGATCTTCTTTCTTAGCGCGGAAACTAAGGCTTGAAACGAAAATGTTCATATGAACGGTAATGAATAAGGTTAAGTAATTGGTTATTTTTCGTAACAAAGTTAATTAAAAATCTTAAACACCAAAATTTTACAGGTTTATTTTAGCTTATCCGCCGTAACTTGTTCCGTCGAAACAATGGGTACAGATTGACTCCTTCGGAAGACCTACGGCATTTACCAAATCTTCGACACTGTTAAAGCACAGACTCGAAAGTTTAAGGTCATTCTTAATATAATCAACCATCTCGCGATATTCAGCAGTATTTGAATCGGAATATTTCTCAAGGTTTTTATTATGAACCCCCTCTTTTTCCAGAATAAACCTTCTGGTAATCAGTTCAAGAGGAGATCTTGAAGCAGAAAAGTTTATAAATTCGCAAGGATAAACCAGAGGCGGACAACTGATTCGGATATGTACCTCTTTTGCTCCGAAACCTAAAAGAGTTTTTGCATTGTCCTTCAATTGAGTACCCCTTACAATAGAATCGTCGCAAAAGGCAATTTTTTTCTCTCTGATAAGGCTTTTGTTCGGAATTAATTTCATTTTTGCTACAAGGTTCCGAATAGATTGATCCGATGGCATGAAACTTCTTGGCCACGTTGGAGTATACTTCACAATTGCGCAGCGATAAGGGATTCTTTTTCCACTTGCAAATCCGATTGCCATACAGGTGCCGGAATCTGGAATGGCCGAAGATACATCCAGGTCTGTTGTGTCTTTTGAACCAAGAGCGTGACCGAGTGAAAAGCGAACATCATCGACATTGATTTTTTCATAAATACTTGTAGGGTATCCGTAATAGACCCAAAGAAAAGAGCATATCTGAAGCTTTTTCCCGGGAGGAATGAGCTGAGTATATCCCTCTGCTGTAATTAATACCACTTCTCCGGGCCCGATATAGTATTCCTCTTCAAATCCGAGGTTAGAGAAACTGCAGGTTTCTGATGCTACTGCATAGGAACCGTCTTTTTTCCCGATAACGAGCGGTGTTCTTCCAAATTTATCCCTTGAAGCAATAATTCCATCCTTGTTTAGCAATAAAAAAGTACAGGATCCTTTGATTTTATCCTGCGCTATTTTTACTCCTTCGGTATAATCTTTACCATCCGTAATAAGAAGGGCAGTTAGTTCTGTTGGGTTTGTAGAGCCGGAGCTAAGTTCCGTAAAGTTTTTTCCGTTAGCCAGAATTTCCTGCTCCAACTGAGGTATATTATTGATTTTACCTACAGTAGAAATGGCAAATTTGCCAAGATGCGAATTAATAATAATTGGCTGGGCATCTGTATCGCTTATTACTCCTATCCCGGACAATCCGTCAAACTTGTGAAGATCTTCCTCAAATTTTGTTCTGAAGTGAGAATTCTCGAGATTGTGAATTGCTCTTGAAAAATTACCGCTTAAATTCCATGTAACCATTCCGCCTCTTCTGGTGCCGAGGTGAGAATGATAATCTGTTCCGTAAAAGAGATCGGTAATGCATTTTTGCTTTGAAATAACTCCGAATAGACCGCCCATTGAATTGAATTTTATAAGACGGTCACAAAAGTATGTAAATTTAAGATTAACTTAGCTTAATTTTTTGAACAAAATTTCAACATGAACATTATCTATCTGATTATACACATTTTATTTGCCCTGGGGATGTTTATATCTCTCAAAATTATAAATATCAAGGGATTAAATAAATTTCTGGCAATAACTATCAATTATATTATTGCTCTGATATTCACTCTGATAACATATAAATATCCTATTTCAACCATTACAGATTACTATAGCACAAATCTTATACTCGCGTCTTTATGGGTTGGCATTCTGTTTATAGTAAGTTTTATACTGATGATTTTTTCTACAGAACGGGCGGGTATCGGACTCACAACAGCACTCAATAAAATGGCCGTAGTAATTCCTGTTTCTGTAGGTATTGTGTATTTGGGTCAACACGATAATATTCCATTTAAACTTGTTGGAATTGCTTTGGCGCTCGCATCTTTTGTCCTTATTCTTTATAAGAAAGAGACGGAGAAGAAAAAGTTGTCGGCTCTTTTACTGCCTCTATCGGTTTTTCTTGTATCCGGTCTGATTGATACCTCTATGGAATTGACAAACACTATTTTAATAACACAAAAATTTGAAATAGAATTGTTTTTGATGGGTATTTTCGCTACAGCTTCGATTATTGGTATAGTTACTATTGTTTTGGATAAACTTTGGATTAAGACAAAAGAGAAATTTTCATACAACACTATACTTTGGGGGGCAATTATGGGTATATTCAATTTCCTTGTATCAAAGATGATTCTCATAAACGTTGGTCTGATGGGCGGTTCTGTAGTATTTCCTGTACATAATGCAGCAGTGGTATCGCTTACTGCGCTCATAGGAGTTTTGTTCTTTAAAGAGAAGTTTTCGGCAAAACAATGGGCGGGTGTGGCTCTTGCCGTAATTTCAGTAATTATGATTGCCGGAACTCTTTAAAATTCTATGACAGGATAGGGCAGTGTTGAAATAATTGCCATAGACTCGTTTAACATCCTCACAAGAAATTTGAGCAACGGAACCAGCAAAACAGAGATTCCGCTATCTCCTGCAACAACCATAATCATTGTTGTGGAAATTATAATTGAACTAAGTGGTATTGCAAGAAGATTTGAAATCATAAAATAGACCGGAATAAATTTGAAATAATAAATTGTGAGTATCGACGTTCCAATCTGGCAGGAAGTAGAAATTGAAACTGTTGTCCAGACATATTTCATAATTGGATTTTTAGTCTGATACAACTTATTTATAAAAGGGTTTATCAATATAATCGAGAGAGTTGCAGCATAAGAAAGCTGAAATCCGATATCAAATACTGCTCCCGGATCAAAAATGCAAATAATTAATGCGCTTAACGATAGTGAGTTGAGGCTGTTTTTTCTTTTGCCGAAAATCGTTCCAATCTGATATATTGTTGCCATTAATACTGCCCGTTCAATTGACGGAGCCATTCCGGTAAAAAGGGCATACCCCCATAAAAGAATAATTATTAATATGCTTCTTATTATAACGGAAAACCTGAAATTTCCGAATATTGAAGTGATAAAAAGCAGAACAGAATAAATATACCCGACATGAAGCCCTGATACGGCAAGAAGATGCATTGTGCCGGACTTTGAAAATGATTTTCGGATATCGTCGGAAAGATAACTTTTGACTCCTGTTGTGAGAGCAACTAATGTTGCATGTATTTCCGGGTTGTTAATTTTCGCATTCAATCCGGAAATGGACCGTTCCCTCAGTCTGAGTATCCTGTCTCTTATATCCGGATCAGATGATTTTTTCACAATAACCTTCCCGCCGGATATAAATGCCATTGAATAAATTCCTTTTTCTTTCAGATATCTGGTATAATCAAAATTGTTTTTTGATTTTTTATATTCAAGAGGAATTGATTTTATTGAAACTATCAGGCTATCACCTATTTCATAGTCACTGCTATAAATGTCGTTTTTAAGGTAGATTAAAATTGATTCATTATATTTTGCTGACTTTGCCGGAAACTTCATAAATTTGCCAGTCGGTTTTGGAGTTTCTGATATCAAACATGTATCTGAATATGGTTTTAATGACGGTATCCTGCTATTTCTGCGGATATTGTTGTAATATCCGTTTAGTGAGATACTTAAAGTTCCAAGAGCAAAAAACGAAAATATTAAAGAGATTTTAAGAAATTGGCTGAAGTCTTTAGTTCCTCTTACAGCCATCGATTCTATAAAAGAAAAATAGTAAAGAACGATTAGAATTATTAATGTCGTTGATGAAAAAAAAATAGAATAGTTTGTTCCGGAAGGAAAAATTCCGGCAAAGATTATTCCGGCGACAAATATCGAAGAGTATAAAAAAAGTGGTGAACTTCCAAAGATTTTCAGAAGCGAGTGATATTCCTCCCTGCAATTTCTCCTCATCACCACAATTTTTGTAAAATTATCAATTAATTGTTTAACTATTACAAAAAAGAGGGTATTTATATTATATTTGTAAAGTTTTAACCACCTTTTTTTGAAAATTCATAAATTTATTTGAAATGATTGTTTTAGTATTGAATTGTGGGAGCTCGTCGCTCAAGTATCAGGTACTTGATATGAAGTCGGAATCCCAATTTACGTTGTTAGCTAAAGGTTTAGTAGAAAGAAT
>Ga0316605_10001954_pt1 | contig 11805 bp, 8 predicted proteins | sample OWC_soil_day20_n_FD_207666 | JGI IMG/M metagenome (GOLD analysis project Ga0316605, IMG submission 207666) | Wetland soil microbial communities from Old Woman Creek delta, Ohio, United States - OWC_soil_day20_noCT | ecosystem: Environmental > Terrestrial > Soil > Wetlands | place: USA: Ohio... | reverse complement strand
TGCGGCGCGCCCGTCGCACTGGATCCTCGTCCACGGAAGCAGAGCAAGCCGCCTCCCGGCGAAGGGATGGTCGATTGCAGCAAGTGCTCGATGCGTATCTCGCAGAACACGAAGTTCTGCCCGAACTGCGGCAATCGGATCGTCATCCCGCAGACCTTCGATGTCGAAACGAAAGTCGGGCCGCGCGCGAGCGGCTCGCAGCCGGTGCAGCAGCAGGCGCCGATCCACGGCAACAAGCCGGGTCGCAGCACGCTGTTCTTCGGCGGTGCGATGCAGGCCGCGCGCGCGAAGCTCACGCTGATCCGCGGCGACGGTGAAGACGGTGTGTCGTTCACGCTCGCCGGCCGCGATCACCACGCGGGCCGTGGCGAGTGCCCGATCTCGTTTCCCGACGATCCGTTCCTGTCGCCGACGCACGCGAACTTCATCTACGCGAACGGCCAGCTGTCCGTCCGCGACGAGGATTCGCTCAACGGCGTGTTTGTCCGGATCGCGGACAAGCCGGTGCCGCTGTCTGCGGGCGCGCGCGTGCTCGTCGGAGAGCAAGTCCTGACCATCTCGCCCGCACCGCAACCCGAGGACGTCCCCGACCACGAGGGCACCTACTTCTCGGCGAGCATGAACCGGACCGCGACGCTCGAGATTCGCCAGAATCTCCGCGGCGGACTGGTCGGCTGGGTGTTTCGTCCGGCCGGCGACATCGTCACGCTCGGCCGCGAGGGCAACGACATCAACTTCCCAGAGGACCCGTTCATCTCGGGCCGACACGCCGAGCTGCGCATTTCAGGCGGCGTGCTATCGGTTTCCGATCTAGGGTCGCGCAACGGCACGTTCGTTCGCATCGAGAAGGAACGAGTGCTGAAGCACGGCGACTACGTGTTCTTGGGTCAGCAGCTGCTTCGCGTCGAAATCGTCTGATCGGGAGCCATCATGACCGTCTGCAATCGTTGCGGTAAAGAGAATCAAGACCACTACAAGTTCTGCCTCGGATGCGGGGCAGAGCTGACGGTCGCTCCGAAGGGGAGCGGTGACGTGGGGATGATGAAGACGATGATGGCGGATCCAGGCGCCGGCGGGCCTGGCGCACCGATGGGACCAGGTCCGATGGGCCCAGGCCCGATGGGTCCGATGGGCCCAGGCCCGATGGGTCCAGGCCCGATGGGTCCAGGCCCGATGGGTCCAGGCCCGATGGGTCCAGGCCCGATGCCAGGTCCGATGGGAACCGGCGGACCTGGTGGTCCGATGCGCGGACCGTCGGGACCGATGCCGCAGCCACGCCCCCCCAGTGGCCCGATGGGCGGTGGCATGCCGCCGGCCGGTCCACTCGGCGGACCACCGATGCAGCCGCCGCCGATGGGACCGCCGCCCGGCGTGCCCGGCTTCTCGCCCGGCTTTGCACCGCCTGCTGCGGCGGGTGGCATGCGTCGTTGTCCATCGTGTGGCAGTGACGTCCCGCCGAGCTTCCGGTTCTGCGGCACGTGTGGCTTCCGCATGGACGAGGGTTCGGCGCCCGCGCCGATGCCGATGCCGCCCGGCGGCGGCCCGATGGGCGGTCCCATGGGCGGTCCGATGATGGGTGGCCCGCAGCCGCAGCGCGTGCGGCTGTCGATGACGCTGATCCGTCCCGACGGCACCGAGGGCGGCACGCACGATCTTCGACCCGGCGAGAACAAGCTCGGCCGCAGCTTCGGACCGATCTTCGAGAACGACGGCTACCTCTCACCGATTCACGCGCAGCTCGACCTGCGCCCGCCGAACGGGGTCGTCCGCGATCTCGACAGCCTCAACGGCGTGTTCGTGAAGATGACGCAAGAAGAAGAGCTGGTGTCCGGACAGATCATTCGCATCGGTCAGGAGCTCCTGCGCTTCGAGCTCATCGGCGCGCCCGAGCCGACCGCCGACGGCACGGAGCTCATGGGCAGCCCGAATCCCGGCTACTGGGGCAAGCTGACGGTGATCATCGGTCGCGACATCACCGGCGCTGCGTTCCCGCTCCTCGGCGAGAGCGTCACGCTCGGTCGCGAGCGCGGCGAGATCAACTTCCCCGACGACGGCTACGTCTCGGGCCTGCACGCGCGCATCTCGCTACGCGACAACCGCGTCTATCTCGCGGATCTCGGCAGCTCGAACGGCACGTTCATCAAGGTCAACGGCGAGCGCGCGATCGGGCACGAGTCGTTCGTGCTCCTCGGCCAGCAGCTGTTCCGCCTGAACCTGGCCTGAGGTCGTCGGGCCGATCAGCTCGGACCGGACGACTACTTCTTCTTGTCTTTGCCCGGCGCGAGATCGTCGATCGTCGGGCCCGTGTCGCTCTTGTCGATGAACTTGAAGGCGTTCGGGATCTTGAGCTGACCGCCCGGATCGAAGATCACGAGCACGTCGACGGACTCGTCGGCCTTGCCGCCGGGCGCCTGCACGATCAGCTCGCTGTCGCTCTGAAAGCGAACGACCGAGCCTTGGCGCGAACCGAAGTAGACCTTCGCGTTTCGCGGCCCATCCTTCATGAAGCGATTGCCCTTGATGACGACGTAGGTGCCGCCCTCGACGTCACCTTTCGTCGGCTCGAGGCCGGTCACCTTGAGCTTGCGATCGGTCTCGCCACAGCCGACGAAAAGGCCCAGCGTGGCGACGATCGGCAGTGCGCGAGCGAGCATGACCGAAAGGTACCGAAAACCACGGCCGAGCGCCAATGCTCGTCACGAATGCTCGTCGCCGGTCGCTGATGATCGTCGTCGGGCGCTTACATCAGATCGCGGCGAGCCAGGGCGCGGCGCATCTTGGCCAGCGCCTGCTCTTGGAGCTGGCGGATGCGCTCGCGTGACAGGTTGTACTTGTCACCGATTTCCTTGAGGGTCAGCTCCTGCTCGGTCTCCAGGCCGAACCGCTGGCGAAGGATGTCGGCCTCGATCGGGCGCAGCTCGCGCAGAAGATCTCGGACTTCCGTCGTCAGGGCCTCCCACTCGAGGTCGCTCGTCGGGGAGACCTCCTCGCGGTCGGGGTCCTCGAGGACCTCGCCGAGGACACGGCCCTCGTCGTCGCCGACGGGCTTGTCGATCGACACCGAGCTCTCGAGCAGCCAGCTCCGCATCTTCTCGATCTTGTCGAGCGGCATCTGCGTCGCGGTGGCGAGCTCCTCGCTCGTCGGGTTGCGGCCGAGCTGACCGGTGAGCTGGCGGCGCGCCTTCGTCAGGCGGTGCTGCGCATCGATCATGTGCACGGGCAGCCGGACCTCGCGCCCCTTGTCCGCGAGCGCGCGGCTGATCGCATGCCGGATCCACCACGACGCGTACGTCGAGAACCGGAAGCCCCGGCGATAGTCGTAGCGCTCGACGGCCTTCATCAGGCCGATGTTGCCTTCCTGGATCAGGTCGGCGAGCGCCATCCGGCCGTGGTTGAAGCGGCGCGCGATCGAGACCACGAGGCGCAGGTTCGCCTTCACGAAGTCGTTGCGCGCCTCTGCCGCGGCGCGGTTCGCCGACTCCACGCGCCGCAGCCACTCCGCGCGCGCACGCTCGCGACCCAGGCCACCGACGGCGTTGCCGCGCACGCCGATACCTACCGCGATCCGATCGATGGTCAACAAGGCCGCGTCGATGAACAGGTGATCGACATCGGACGAGCGCAGCTTGCGCGCCGCACGCGCGACCGTCGACGACCACGACTTCGCATTCGGCGAGTCGATCGCTGCCTTGCGCAGCGTCTTCGCCTCCGTCGGCAGCGTCTGGATCGCGATCTCGACCGACGCGAGGATGTGCTCGACGGCCGGTGGGTAGGACAGCACCGCTTCCCAGAGCATGATCTCGAGCGCCTCGATCTCGCGCGCCGAGGTGAACTCCTCCTCGGGACGGAGCACGTCGAGCACGGCCATGTCGCGGAAGTACATCGAGAGGTACGTGCCGCCGTCGGCGCGTGCAGGCTTCTCGACTTCGACTTCGCCGTCGTCGTCACCCGCGACGGCTTCGATGTCGATCTCCGGATCTTCGTCGGCTGCGCGCTGTTTCTTGGGGCGACCTGCCGCCTTGGCCGAGACACGTGCGACACGACCCCGGCGATCGGCTTGCTTCGAAGAAGCACGCCCAAAGCCCTGCGAACCCAACTTGGTGACGATGGCTGCCATCGAGCTACCTCTTCAACGCGCGGACGGGCCGACGCTCTCAGTAAAGACGCCCGAGCGAGCCAAATGTTTTGGCATCCCGGTTGGAAACAAAGACTCCCGAACAGGCGCGCTTATTCCGTCCTGACCAAACCGTTACACTTCGTAACGATTGGGCAATTCTCGGAGCCGCGCGCTGAATCCGCGACAAACGCGGAGCGAATCAAGAACCCGAGGGGTCCTTGCGCTCTGCTAGGACAATGATGTGCCGGGATTGGTTGCCGAAAAATCTGCCGCGCGTGTGGTACCCGCCGGAGACCTCGAGGACCCGGAACCCTGCGGCATGCATCAGCTTGCCGACCTCGTGCAACGAGTAGGCCCGCACGGAGATCTCTTGCTCGAGCTGGCGGCCATCGTCGAAGACGACCGAGCGATTCACTTGGATACGTGAGGAGAAGTAGTTGAGCTCGACCTCTTCGAGGACGACACAACCCTCACCCTCCCACCACACGCGCGTCGGCAAGTCGGCGATCACGTAGTCGCGGTTGAGAATCTCGATCATCAGCCGGCCACCCGGCTTCAGCGCTCGCGCGATGTTCGCGATCGTCTTCTTGTTCGTCTCGTCGTCGAAGTAGCCGAACGTCGAGAACAGACAGTACGCGCCGTCGAACTGCGCTTCGAAGTCGAGCTCGCGCATGTCACCGCGCACGAAGTTGATCTGCAGGCCGCGGCGGTGCGCTTCTTCACCGCCGCGCACGAGGAGCGGCGTCGAGAGATCGAGCCCGACGACGTGGAACCCACGCGCGGCGAGCTCCATCGCGTGACGGCCGTAGCCGCAACCGACGTCGAGCACTTGGGCGCCCGGAGAGAGGCCCATCGCGTCGATCACGAACTCGGCTTCGTGTTGCGTCGCTTGCGGCGTGAGGAACGGCAGCGTGCGCAGGTAATCCTCGTCGAACAGATCGACGAACCACGGCTTGCCCTTCGGGGTCTTCTCGAGCGCGGCGTCCGGTTTCGGCGCCGGTTTCTTCTCGACCGGTTTCGGCGGTGGCGCGGGCGGCGCTTTGTGGGCGACGGGCGGTGGCGGCGGCGGCGCGTGCGGATGCGCGTCCTTCGGGGGCGGTGGCGGCACGCCGGGATTCGTCGACGCCGCCGCCGGTGCGACGGGTGGAGGCGCCGACGCGGTCTTCGTGCGCGCGGTCGCGGGTGGCGCGACGGCGACCGCTGCGGCGGTCGGCTCCGGCGCGGCCTCGATGTCGGCGTCCGCGTCTTCGTCGACGTCGACCTCGAACTCGCCCGAGCTCTCCGCGCGATCGGCGAGCTCGTTGATGTCGATCTCCGGAACCGACAGCGGCTCGCCGTCGGACTCCGGGCGCATCAGCTCGATGTCGCTCGCCGACAGTGCTTCCGTCGGGCCCGTCGACTTGTCGATCGGCTTCTTCGGCGAGGGGCCTTGCATCGGCGCCGGCCCGGCCTCGCTTGGCTTGGCGACCTGTGCGGGCGGCGGCGCCGACGGTTGCGTCTGCGCGCGCAGGCTCGGAACCTGCGTCGTATCCTTGCGCAGGTTCTCGCGCACTTCTTCGAGGTCTTCGTCGCTGAGCGCGACCGTCTTGAGGCGCTCTTTGCGATCGCGCCTCGGCGCTTCGGCTTCTTCGTCGATCGTGTTCGCGTCGAGGCCGGCCATGTCGACATCGAACTCTTCGGGACGTTCGGCGCGCCGGAACCGCCCCGAGGAGCCCGCCGAGCCATTGCTGTCTTCGAGACCGAGCGCCGCGAGATCGACCGCCGACATCTCGCGCGTCTTCATCTCGAAGTCGGCGCTCTCGACGGGCGCGCTCGGCGGATCGATCACCGTCTGCATCGAATCGGGTGCGACCGGATCGGCGAACTTCGGCACCGGCGTCTCGACCGTCACGCGCGGTACCGGCTCGGACGCTTCGCTGGTGAAGCTGTAGGCGATCGACATCGCGAGCGACGGATCCTCGGGCACCGGGGCGACGACCGGCGGGTTCGTGCGGCGCGGTACGTTATCCGAGGGCACGCGCAACCCGCCGCCGCGTCGACGCCGCCGACGGCGCTCGGCCGTCGTCATGCCGACTTCCATGTCGGGTTGGGATTCGTCGTCGCGTTTACTCACGCACGACCTCCCGACATGGTCCTGCCGATCCGTTGACCGAACTGCACCGCCTGCCCGACTTCACCGGCCAGCTCGGCGCGGTTTGGCTCGAACACCATCACGACCGTCGAGCCCAAGCGGAACGCCCCGAGCTCGTCGCCGCGCTTCACGGTCAGGTCGAGCTCGACGCGATGGCGCTCGCCTGCCGCGCGCAGCTCCGCGCTATCAGGACCTCTCGTGAGTCGGATGTTGCCGACGCCGGCAGCTCCGACCATGACCACAGCGACGCGACCGACCTGCGGCGAATTCAGACGAATCACCACGCGCTCGTTCCGCGCGAGGAGCCCGTCACGCCGATTCGCCAACCGTGGATTTACCGGCCACAAGTAACCCGGCAGGTAGTCGTAGCTCTCGATGCGCGCATCGACGGGTGCGTGCACGCGGTGGTAGTCGCGGGGCGACAGATAGATCGTCGTGTACGCGCCATCTTCGAGCAGCGCGGCAAGATCGTCGTCGGCAACGAGGTCTGCGAGCCGGTAGTTCTTGCCCTTCGCCTGAACCAGCGCGCCTTCCGTCGCAGTACCGAGCGCCGCGACGACGCCGTCACACGGCGAGACGATCGATCGCAGATCCGAGTCGATCGTGCGCGCGCCTTCGCGGAGCCCACGCGTGAAGAAGTCGCCGAGCGATTCGTACTCGCAGAGATCGAGCTCGCACTCGTCGAGGTTTGCCCCGACGGCGCGTGCAAACGCGCGATACGCCAGCGGCCGCAGACGCGCGGGCAGCGCCTTGCCGGCTGCGAGCCCGACCAATGCCGAGTACGTCGCACCTGCGCGCGCACGTCGCTTGTTGGCAGGCTTGCTGAATTCCACGCAAGTACTCGGCGGACGTCCCCCAGGGACACGTGAGGCTTCACGCGGACCTGAATACAGTGATTCTGCCAGGGAGCGCGCCGAGTTACAAGCGCGGGCCGGTCGTGTGACTCAGCAGTCGTAGTACAGCTGGAACTCGGCTGGCACGGGACGCAGCCGAACGTGATCCGCCTCGTTCTCGCGCTTGTAGGCGATCCAGGCGTCGATCAGATCGTTGGAGAACACATCTCCCTTCATCAAGAAGGCTCGGTCCTTATGCAGGGCGTCGAGGCTCGCATCGAGCGATCCCGGCACCGTCGGGACTTCCGCCAGCTCCTCGGGGGACAGCGAGTAGATGTCCTTGTCGAGGGGGTCGCCGGGGTGGATTCGGTTCTCGATACCATCGAGGCCGGCCATCATCATCGCCGCGAACGCCAGGTACGGGTTGCATGACGGGTCGGGCGACCGGAGCTCGAGGCGCTTGGCCTTCGGGGAGCTCGAGTACATCGGGATGCGGATCGACGCCGAGCGGTTGCGCGCCGAGTACGCCAGGTTGACCGGCGCCTCGTAGCCCGGGACCAGCCGGCGGTAGCTGTTCGTCGTCGGGTTCGCGAACGCGCAGATCGCACCGGCGTGCTTGAGCAGGCCGCCGATGTAGTAGAGCGCCATGTCGCTCATGCCCGCGTAGCCGTCGCCTGCGAACAGCGGCTTGCCCGCTTTCCACAGCGACTGGTGCGTGTGCATGCCCGAGCCGTTGTCACCGAACAGCGGCTTCGGCATGAACGTCGCCGTCTTGCCCGCGGCGCGCGCGACGTTCTTGACGACGTGCTTGTACCAGAGGACCTGGTCCGCCATCTTGACCAGCGTCTCGTACTTCATGTCGATCTCGCACTGCCCCGCCGAGGCGACCTCGTGGTGGTGCGTCTCGATGACGATGCCGACGGCCTGCATCGTCATCACCATCTGCGTGCGTAGATCCGTGAGCTGATCGGTCGGGCCCGCGACGCAGTAGCCGCCCTTCGTCGGCGGCTTGAAGCCCTTGTTGCCCGCCTGCTCGGCGCGCTTGTTGTTCCAGCCCGCCTCGTCGGAGTCGACGTTGAAGAACGAGTGGTTCGGATCTTCGGAGTACTGGATCGAGTCGAAGATGAAGAACTCGGCCTCTGGGCCGAAGTATGCCGTGTCCGCGATGCCGGTCGACTTGAGGTAGCTCACCGCTCGCTTGGCGAGCGAGCGCGGATCGCGCGAGTACGACTCGTGCGTGATCGGATCGATCACGTCGCACAAGATCGAGAGCGTCGGCGTCGTCAGGAACGGATCGAGGATCGCCGTCGCCGGATCCGGCTTCATCAGCATGTCGGACGAGTTGATCGCGCGCCAACCCGCGATCGAGGAGCCGTCGAACCCGAAGCCTTCCTCGATGCCTTCGTCGATGCGATCGATCGGATACGTGAGGTGCTTCCACTGCCCCAAGAAGTCGACGAACTTCGCGTCGATCATCTTGATGTTGTGCTTCTTGATGTAGTCCTTCAGCTCGTTGGGCGTCACGTTGGTCTCCTCCACGCTCAGATGGCGTCCTCGCCGGTCTCGCCGGTTCGGATGCGAATCACTTCGTCGACGGGCGTGACGAAGATCTTTCCGTCACCGATCTTTCCCGTGCGCGCGGCTTCGGTGATGACGTTCACCACCTGCTGCACGTTGTCGTTGGGAACGATGATCTCGATCTTCACCTTCGGCACGAAGTCCACGACGTAGGCGGAGCCTCGATAGACCTCCTTCTTGCCACCGGTTCGGCCGAACCCTTTCACCTCGGTGACCGTCATGCCGTGCACGCCAATCTCGGCGAGGCGCTCTTTGACTTCGTCGAGCTTGAAGGGCTTGATGATCGCCTCGACCTTCTTCATGAAGGATCGATAGCCCACGTTTTGTTTCCAGTGCGTTTCGCGACAGGAAAAATCACGGGCGAGCGTCGGCGCACTTGACCGGCGTTCGTGGCCGAGAACGCGCGGAGGTCACAATTGACCGGAGGCGTGCGAGGCCTTCTGGCCGAGAACGCGCGGAGGTCACACTTCACCGGCGGCGAGCTTGATCACTCCCGAATCTTGCGACGGAACGCTTGGATCCGGCCGAGCGTCTCCGGCAGGTTGGCGTCCTTCGACGAGTGATTCTGCACGTACACGACGAGATCGAGATACTCGTGGTCGAGGGTCATCCCGTTCTTGCTCTTGTAGCCGGCGTACTCGCGCTTCGCGGCGAGCCACTCGTTCGTGACCACGTCGCGGGAGATCACGTCCGGTTTCTTCGCCTGATCCTTGGGCGGATCGGGCGGCAGTTGCTTCGGGCGATCCTTGTCGCGCGGCTTCTTGATCTTTTGCGCGGAGCCGGTGTGCTGCTCCGGGGGCTTCTTGTCGTCGACGAGCGCCTTGACGTCGGGCGGCTTCGTCTCGGCCGAGCCCGCCGAACCGTGCTTGGGGTCGTCGATCGGCTCGATCGTGATCTGATTGTTCGCCTTCGCGGGTTCGGTGCTCGCGATCCGCGACGACTTCTTGTCGTCCTTGCCGCGCGTCATCGCGAAGGCGACGACGCCGAGCAATGCGAGCACGACGACGCCGCCGATGATCATCGGCGTGTTGCGACGCTGCGGCTGCTCGCGGATCGACGTGCCGGTGCCGTCCGCGAGCGCGAGATCGTCGTGCGGCAGCATCGTGCTGGTGGGCGGCGCCATCGTGTCGAGCGCGGGCGATGGCCGCACCGCTTCCTGCGCGCCGGAGGCCTTGCCGACCGGATTGGCCTTGCCGGGAACCGGCGTCTGCGGGCCGCTCGCGCGCTGTGCGGCATGCGCGCCCGAGCGGCGCGGACTGCCGAGCACGGGCGGCTGGAGCGGCAGCTGCGCGACGGCGAACGAGATCGTCGAGATCGTCTGCGTGTGGAACTGCTCTTGGAAGTCGGCGATGTGCGTCTTCGCGACGCGATCGTGTAGCTCGCGCTGCGCGGTCATCTCCTCGGCGAACAGCTCGCGCATGTACTGGCCGAGCTGGTCGGTCGAGATCGTCGGGTTCACCGAGACCAGCGCCTGCTGGATCGCATCGCGGAACTCGGCGGCGGTTTGGTATCGGTCCTCGACCTTCGGGCACAGCGCGGTCGCGACGAGATCGTCGTAGGGCGCGAGCATCGGATCGACTTCGCTCGGCAGTTGGTGCTCGCCTTTAGCGACCTTCTTCGCGAGTGCGCGGTAGTCGGGCTCGGGGCCGGCCTCGTAGAGGCGCACGCCCGTGAGCAGCTCGAACAGCACGACGCCGGCGGCGTAGATATCGGTGCGGTGATCGACGATGCCGCCTCGGATCAGCTGCTCCGGCGCCATGTAGCCGAACTTGCCGAAGCCCATCTTCGGATCGGTCGCGGTGCCGCGCATCGCGCTCTTCGCGATCCCGAAGTCGATGACCTTGGTCTCACCCTCGAACGAGACCAACACGTTCGGCGGCGAGATGTCGCAGTGCACGAGGTTGAGCGAGGCACCGTCGGAGGTCGTGCGACGGTGGGCGTATGCCAGGCCGTTCGCGAGCTCGCGGCCGATGAACAGCGCGAGGTCGACGGGCAACCGCTCCTTGCGGTGGCCGAGCAGCGAGAGCGTGCGGCGGAGGTCTCGCCCCTCCACGTATTCGAGCGCGAGGAAGTACTCGTCACCGACGCGCCCGACCTCGAAGACCTGCGCGACGTTGACGTGCTGGAGCTTGATCGCGACCTGGGCCTCGTCGACGAACCGCGAGATGAACTGCGCGTCGGCGGCGAGGTGCGGGAGCACCTTCTTGATCACGGCGAGCTTCTCGAACCCGGCGAGGCCGTGCTTCGCCAGGAAGATCTCGCCCATGCCGCCGCGCGACAGCCGCTGGATCAGCAGGTATCGCCCGAAGACCTGAGGCAGGCTCGGATCTTGGCGGCCAAATGGACCGCTCTGCGGCCCTTTGTCGGTCGACGCCTGCAACGCTGCAATCCTACTCTGTCGGGCGCTAGGTACAACGATCACGTAGCGGGTCCCAAGTGATCTGTTTCGCTGGAAAGATGGCCTTGCTAATCAGTGGGTTGTGCGTGCACGAGCGAGTCTGATAGCGTGCGACTCGTGGTGCGCAGGCTGATCGCAGCAGCGACCGTGGTGATTTCGGCCTGCGGAACCGACTCCACGGGCACGATCCAATTGGTCCTGTCCCTGCCACCGCAGGGTGATCTGCGGCCCACCGGCATGGCGACCGTCGCCGTCGGCATCACCCAAGCGGACGGCAACGAGAACGTCACGACGACGCCGCTCGACGGGATGCAGTTCTCGGCCGGCGAGGTGCCGCTCGACGAGCCCATCCAGCTCCGCGTCGAGCTGCGCGACAACACGAACCGGCTGATCGCGTTCGGTCGGGTCGAGCAGACCATCACGCCGGATCGATCGGATCAGAAGATCACGATCCCGGTCCGCAAGCCGATCATCTACGTCTCGAGCGAGCGGGCCGTCGTCACGCTCGACCCGACGCTCGACGGCTTCGACCCGAAGTTCCAGGGGATGATCAACGGGACGACGGGCTCCCTGGCGTTTCCGATCGACGGCTCCGATATCGGCGTCGTGAGCGGCGGGTCGCTCCAGCGGATCGCGACCGCGGATCACAAGCCCAGCGGCAACGCGATGGATCTCCAGGTCACCGGCGCCAGCGATGCCGCGCGCGTTCCCGGCGAGCGCCGCATGGTGTTCGCGACCGGCGGCGGGC
>Ga0316605_10001953_pt1 | contig 11816 bp, 10 predicted proteins | sample OWC_soil_day20_n_FD_207666 | JGI IMG/M metagenome (GOLD analysis project Ga0316605, IMG submission 207666) | Wetland soil microbial communities from Old Woman Creek delta, Ohio, United States - OWC_soil_day20_noCT | ecosystem: Environmental > Terrestrial > Soil > Wetlands | place: USA: Ohio... | reverse complement strand
CAGAATGAATGCGATCACATCGCCTTCGAACTAAACACCCGACCCCGAAAAAGACACGAATTCAAAACCCCTATGGAGGTCTATCATGGGTCCTGAGACTTGTTGCACTTCAACGTTGAATCTAAGCTTTATTTTACCAAATTCCAGCGGACCAGAGCCTCTACCGCGTTTTGCCCGGATGGCCCAATCGCCTGACAATCATTGCAGGCAACCCATGCTGTGTCGCCCATATCCACCAGCTTCAGGCTACTACTACCGCAAAATGGACATTCCATCGCATGGTCTGTTGGTATAAACCTACGCTTGTTCTCAAGTTGTTTCATTCTCCAACCTCATCTGTCAGTTCGTCAGCACCATCTATTGCCTGATACCCCACACAAGACATGTGCCAACATTTCCTTTCTGTCATAAAAACAACTCAATCTTGCGCGGAGTCAGCACGCTGAGTGATTGTTGATATTCTTGTTCGGCTCTTGTGTCCACGGAAGAAATGGGCGTTCGCCGACACCAAGCGTCGCCGGTACAGGGGTGGCAAAGCACCTTGCGCGCCCACGATCCACCAAAATCTGAAGCGACCAGCGGTATGTTTTCGCGCTCTAGCCAATCCCTGGCGAACTCGGAGTTGCGTTCGCCTATGGCCATGCGAATTGAATCGACGATGTTGCTGCCGCCGAAAGCCTTGGCAATCAGGCGTCCTTTTTGCGCACCCTTGTTGATCATGGCATTGACCAAAACTTCCATGGCAAAATCGCCGGCCAGCACTACGTCGGTATCGTCAAAGTTGTTATGACCTCGACTAGGCAGCAAGAAATGGTTCATGCCAGCCAGTCTGATCTTGGGGTCGTACAAACAAACGGCGACACAGGAACCAAGCAGCGTTGAGATCGGTTTCGTGTCCTCCACAGCCCATCCGCCTGGGTTGATATTGAGGGCAGCACGCTCGATTCCCTTGGCGCCATGTTGAATATCCATGCTGGTCAGCGCAACGTCGGGATCGGCGCGTAGGCAGTAATCTCACGCGGAATCTGGTCAAGAGGGATCACCTTGTCGACGGCGCCAAGTTTGATCGCCTCCTTAGGCATGCCGAATACTACGCAGGTCGATTCGTCCTCAGCGATAGTCTTGGCACCAGCTTCATGCATTTCAAACATGCCCCGCGCACCGTCATCGCCCATGCCGGTCATAATGATGCCCAGTGCGTTGCATCCGGCCACTTGCGCCACCGAGCGGAAAAGCACATCCACCGAAGGTTTATGCCTATTTATCAGTGGCCCGTCCGCGACTTCAACCTGATACTGGGCGCCACTGCGACGCAACAACATGTGGCGCCCCCCTGGCGCGATGAGCGCCAGGCCAGGAATGACACGCTCACCGTTTTTGGCCTCACGTACCTCTATCCGGCATAAGCTGTTGAGACGTTCGGCAAACATCGCAGTAAATTTTTCCGGCATATGCTGGACGATGACGATTCCGGTACATACGGCCGGTAGCTGTGTAAGCACTGCCTCCAGCGCATGTGTTCCACCGGTCGAAGTACCAATCGCCACCACGGCGTCAGTGGTTCTGGCCATCGCTCGCGTAGACAGTGTTTTGGTCAGGATGGCTTCCGTGCTGAGGCGTGGCCCACCCCTTCCCAGCGCAGAGACACCGGCAAGGCATCTTACATTGGCGCAGGCGGCGGCCTTTACCGCACTGACAATGTCATTCGAAGCATCCTGCAGGAATTGCTTCAGTCCCATTTTGGGTTTGGTGATGATACTCACCGCACCGGCCGCCATCGCTTCTAGTGTTGTTTCGGCGCCTTTCTCGGCAAGGGTCGAGCAGATGACTACTGGCGTTGGATGCTCTGCCATAATCTTGCGCAAAAAAGTCAGTCCGTCCATGCGCGGCATTTCAATGTCCAGGACTATGACGTCAGGCCACTGCTGCTTCATGCGTTCGAGTGCAAACAGAGGATCGGACGCGACGCCAATCACTTGAATGCCAGCATCATCTTCCAGGGCTTTCCTGGCGACCTGCCTTACCACGGCGGAATCATCGATGATGAGCACCTTGATTTTGGCCATATCAAGGCTTGCGATAGATGGTGGGCTTCACGGTTTGCAGCGCCTCGCTGATGCCGTGAAGTGATTCCGCATGACCAATGATGAAATAGCCGCCTGGCTTGAGTTTGTGGATCAGTTTTGCGACCACCTGACGTTTGGTCTCCACGTCAAAATAAATCATTACGTTACGCAGAAAAATCACGTCGAATAATCCCAGTTCGGGCAACGTCGCGTTTAAATTCACTTGCAAGAAGCGCGCATGGTTTCGAAGCGGTTGGTCGATCAGCAAACTACCTGCATGTTCTCGTACCCCTTTTAGGCAATATTTGCGAAGATACTCGTGGGGCATGTTACGAGCGCGCTCCATCGGGTAATAGCCTCTCTGCGCCGCTTCCAGAACTTTAGTGCTGATGTCCGAACCAGTCACCGACCATGTGCCATGCACCCCCCACCGCTCGGCCAGCACCATTGCCAGGGTATAAACTTCCTCGCCGCTAGAACAGGCAGCACTCCAGATATCGAAATTGCGGCCTGAAGGGAAATTCGAAAGCACCTCCTGATCAAGAAACTGGAAATGTTTTTCCTCGCGAAAGAAATAAGTCTCGTTGGTGGTGAGCAAATCCACCATGATTTGCAACTCATCGGACGCCGCACCACTGGTGACGAACTTGAAATACTCGTAGTAACTGCCGAGATTATGTGTCCGTAATCGCTTTGCCAAACGACCTGTCAGCAAGAGCTTCTTGGCATCCGATAGGCTGATGCCGGCAATCTCGTAGATCAATGCCCGAAACTTTGCAAACTCCGCGTCGGTAATGTTGGCCGAATCAGTCACTTGGAGTGCTTACAATAAATCCGTGGCGGCTGGGCTGGAGACAACCCACCTGCCATAGATCATATTGCCTCGGCAACCATAGAGTGTTCTGCTTGCACGCCTACATTGGCGAGGGTCGCCATTTCCTCAACTGACAGCACACGTTGGATGTCCAGGATGATGACGAATTTGTTGTTAACCTTTCCCATGCCAGCGATGAAATCAGTGCGGATCTTGGCACCAAAGCTTGGCGAAGCCTCGATCTCGCTACTCGGGATCTCCAGCACCTCGGAGACAGCATCGACCATGATGCCCAGATCCTGCTTGTTTTCGTCCTGCTGTATTTCAACGATGACGATGCAGGTGCGGCGCTGGATGTTCGATGACTTGCCGCCAAAGCGGGCGGCAAGGTCAATTACTGGTACCACGGCGCCACGCAGATTGATTACGCCGCGAATGAAGTCCGGCATCAACGGGATTCCGGTGAGATTACCGTATTCAATGATCTCCTTGACGTTGAGGATGCCGACCGCGTACATCTCACTTGCAAGTGCGAAGGTCAGGTATTGTTGTGCCTCCCCCGCCGCTGCCAGGTGGCGAGCGGCGGTGAGTGCCTGTTTCGACATCTGGAGCGATGTCTGTTGTGCCGGAACAATCTTTCCCATGGCGGCCTCCGCTTAGAAACGCTCGAAATCATGCTCGCCGGCTGCCGCTAGCGCTAGCTTGCCTGAGGCCTGATTCCCGCCGCGCTTTGCGGACGCTGTCGTAGCGCGCACCGCCGTGCGGACCGCTGCTTTCGCGCCGCTGCCGTCGATCTTGAAGAACTCCATCAGGGTTTGCAACTGGCTCGCCTGCCCACCCATTTCTTCGGAAGTCGCCGCCAGTTCTTCGGAAGCGGAAGCATTCTGCTGGGTAGCCTTGTTAAGCTGCCCCATCGCACCATTGATCTGGCCGACCCCCACCGACTGCTCCTGGCTTGCAGCAGCGATTTCCTGGACCAGATCGGAAGTCTTCTTGATTGAAGGCACCATTTCGTCGAGCAGCTTGCCGGCATTCTCGGCCATCATCACGCTTGAACCCGCCAGTTCGCCGATCTCCTGCGCCGCCACCAAGCTGCGTTCAGCCAGTTTACGCACTTCGGCCGCCACCACCGCAAAGCCCTTGCCATGTTCGCCGGCGCGTGCCGCTTCGATGGCCGCATTCAAGGCCAAAAGATTAGTCTGGTAGGCGATGTCGTCGATGATGCCGATCTTACCGGCGATCTGTTTCATGGCTTCGGCGGTTTTCTTGACGGCTGCCCCGCCTTCGGTGGCTTCGACCGCCGACTTAGTCGCCATGTTGTCGGTGACCTTGGCATTCTCGGTGTTCTGGGTGATTGATGCCGTCATCTGCTCGATCGAAGCGGTGGTTTCTTCGACTGAGGCGGCTTGTTCGCTCGACGCTTGCGACAGCGATTGCGCCGTGGCGGAGACCTGCCCGGCGGCGCTGTTCAAGGCGTCCGCCGTCGTCGTCACTTCACCCATGATCTGGGCTAGTTTGCCGATCATATTCTTCACGGCCTGCTTCAACTGCCCCACCTCGTCCTTGGAGTCGACCTCGACCTTCATTGTCAGATCGCCTTCGGCCATGCTGTTGGCACACGCCACCGTTTCCATGAGCGGACGGGTGATGCTGCGCGTGACGAAGTAAGCAAAGGCAATCGACAGCAGGACTGCCGCAATCGCCAGAACAATGAGCAGGGTCTTCGTCGAGATCACCATATCTTGCGAGACCTTGCCCTGTTCCTCCACCACCGTTCCGATGAAATTCAGCATTTCATCAGATATTGCGACTAATTCCCTTTGCTCACTATTGCCGTTCATCAAGGTCAATGCCGCTTCTTCAAATTTGCGGGCGTTTAACAGTTCCAACGCCTTGCTGTTGACTTCTGCATATTTGGTTAGCGCTCCTTTAAGCTTGGCTAACAGCTCCTTGCCCTTGGGCGTTACGAGGGTCTTATCCAGGGCTTCAATGGACTCCTTGGCCTTTTTGCGGGCGAGTTGCATCTGTTCAATCTGCTTTTGCGCTTGCGTATCCTGCTTGAGTATTCCATAGATAGTGGCGCCTTTTAGCGCAATGTCCGCCCTATTGGCACTGTCGACCAAATCGTTTACTACAGCCATTTTAGGGAGTTGGGTATGTAGTAGCTGATCAAGTTCCCCTCCGATACCCGATACGCGGACAATGCCCATGATTGCAATGGCCAACAGGAATAAGATAGTGATGGCAAAGCCCAACCCCAGGCGCATGCCGATTTTCAGATTCGAGAACATATGTGGCTCCTTGTTGTACCTAAAGAAATTGTATTAACTGCACCTAATCAGCGAGCCACGCTCGCCATCGAAAAACTTTCTGTCTCGCGCCGTCCCGCCATATGGGTTAGCGCCTGCACGTCCAGAATCAGTGCGACTTCACCACTGCCGAGTATGGTCGAACCACCAATGCCACGCAGATTTCGGAAAAGGCTGGCCAGCGGCTTGATGACCGTCTGGAATTCGCCCAGCAATTGATCCACCACCACGCCGGCCTTATGACCGCCTGCTCTGATAACAACGACGTTCTCGCGTTGAGGTGGCTTGCTCTCAACTTCGAACAACTCGCGTAGCCGCACAAACGGCAATACCTCGCCACGCAGATTGAGATAATGCCGATCCACAGCCTGTTCCTTGAGCTCCAGACATTCCACCACCGTATCCAGCGGTATCACAAACGAGGCTTTGTCGATGCCGACCAGGAAACCGTCGATGATCGCCAGCGTCAGCGGCAGGCGTATCGTAAAACGGGTACCCTGGCCAGGCTGGCTGGACACATCCACCGAGCCACGCAAGGCTTGAATGTTTTTCTTGACCACATCCAGGCCAACGCCACGCCCAGACAAACTGGAGATCTGCTCCGCCGTCGAAAAACCGGCATCGAAAATCAAGTTGGTGATTTCCTGCTCATTTAAGGTTGCGCCGGGTTGTACCACGCCGCGCTCGATGGCTTTTTTGAGGATTTTGTCATGCGACAAACCGCCGCCGTCGTCGGAAATTTCGATCACCACACTGCCGGAATCATGGTAGGCATTGAGTTCTACGCGTCCCTTAGCCGACTTGCCGGCGGCCAGACGCTCTTCAGTTGCTTCAATGCCGTGATCCATGGCGTTGCGCATCAGGTGCATCAGCGGGTCACTGATCTTTTCCACCACCGATTTATCCAGTTCTGTTTCACCACCATTGATGAATAGCTCGATTTCCTTGCCGATTTCCTTGGAGAGGTCGCGCACGACCCGGTTGAAGCGATTGAAGGTTTCACCGATCTGAACCATGCGCAATTGCAATGCCGAATCGCGGATATCCTCGACCAGCCGGGAAAGAAGCGAGGTAGCTTCGATGAGTTCGGTCTGGCGGGTTCTGTGAGCAATCAGGTTGGCCGAAGCGCCAGCGATGACCAGCTCACCTACCAGGTCGATCAACTGATCAAGCTTGTCCGCCTGAACGCGAATCAGGCTCGCCTCAGTTACTTTTTTCTCGCACACCTGCTTTTGCTTGACCACGGCCGCTTCCACCAATTCGGGTTGCACGCTTTGCTGGTGGATCAAAATCTCGCCCAGGAAAGGTGGAGTTTGACCCTCGGCACGTGGCTCTGCCTGAGCGGCACGCTGATCGCGCAGTGCGTTTTCAAGCTCATCCTGAGTTACCACGCCGCTCTTGACCAGGATCTCGCCTAGTCGCATGTTTTCTTCGGGCAACTCCTCGATCAGTTTTATAAAATCCCTTATCCGGCTGCAGGGCGGAAGAATATGCAATTCGCACGCATCGCGTACAAACTCGAAAACCCCTTCAATCTCGGACTTGCTGGCAGAGCTGCGCAAATTGATTTCGAAACCGAGGTAACAGGCTTCCGGATCCATCTCGGCTGCTGCCGGCATGGCGTCGAACAGGGTCGTGATATGGGTGATCTCGCCCAGCATCAACAAATAGCGCAGAAAAGCCAACGGGTCCATGCCATTTTTAAGCACACCCTGGCCAAAGCGTACCGAAATGTGCCAAGTGTCAGCGCCCACATTGCCACCACCAGAAGCTTCGAGAACGGGAGCGCTGGTTTCCTTAGGCATGCTGGTGGTTACGCCGGTCAATCCGCCACCCTCGGATAATCCGTTAATCTGCACAGCAAGGTTCTCACTATGCAAATGATGTTCTTGTGAATCGCCATCACCACCATTCTCGATGTCGTCAAACATGCGCGACAGATGATCACAGCATTCCAGAAGGAGACTAATAAGTTTTGGTGTCAGATCGATTTCGCCGGAACGCACTTTTTCGAGGACATTCTCAAGCGTGTGCGTAAAAGACTCGACAGCAGTCATCTCGACCACGCCAGCTCCCCCCTTGACCGTATGGGCGGCGCGAAAGATGGCATCTATGGTTTCCGAGTCACGTTCCCCGCGTTCCAGCCGCATTAGTCCAACTTCCAGTGCCGCGATCTGGTCGCGGGCTTCCTGCATGAAAACCAGGTGAATTTCTTCCATGGCAACTTCTCCGTCAGTCAGGTCGTTTCGCGTGCCTGAATCAGCAGCGGGTCGCCAAAATATGCGGCCATATTGCAAAAATCGATGATGTCGCTCACGGCAGGGCTGTGGGCAACAATCGCCATGGTGCGAGCCAGGAGTTGGGCTTCGCGCTTGGTCAGAATCAGCAACTGAATCCCCGCCGTATCAATCTCGGCAACTTGCGACAAATCAAGTTCCAGTACCGACGTCTGATTAAGCGCTTCCAGCCATTGTTTTTTGAAAACAGCCACGTTGTAGATCGTCATGTCCTTGTCAACGACGATGCGTTGCACATTTGATTTTTTTGCTCTCATCATCAGACCTCATTCATCGGTGCAGGTGGTGCGTCGTCATTTGTATCTGCGCCACGATGTTGCTTAGTGAAGAACCAGCTTGATCGTCTTGAGTAACTCATCTCCGGTCACTGGTTTGACGAGCCAGCCTGAAGCACCGGCCTCCTTGGCGTCCATGCGTCTCGATTGTTGGGACTCGGTGGTCAGGAACAGGATGGGCATAAACTTGTAGCTTTCGAGCCGACGCACTTCCTTGATCAAGTCGATCCCATTCATTCCCGGCATGTTGAGATCGGTAATCAGCAGATCGGCTTTGACGTTCCCCCGAAACTTGCTCAGGGCGTTTTCGGCGTTGGAAGCTTTTTCGACACCAAAACCGGCCTTCAAAAGGATGTTCGAAATGCTGAGCAGCATGGTCATCGAATCATCAACAAGGAAGATTGTCTTCATGAATATTCCATTACAAGTTGGAGAGGCCAAACAGGCTTCTGTTCTTGTTTAAAAGAATGCATGACGACCGTGCAGATGGCGATATACGAATACGTGTAGGCTGATACGCATATTCGTATATGTCTGGCAGGACAGAAAGGTGGTCGAATTCGCCCTTACAGATGAAGTGAGAGCCTTCGACCGTTAACCCGGAAATTGACCAGTTGTGTGGTGATGCGCAAGACCGATATGGGTTTTGCAGAGGGACCAAGTGCGGCGCGTTTCAAACTTTGGTGATGCTCCTGGTCACTATTGTTTTGCTTCAACTAGTGCAGAAGTTCAAATCTCGAAACCCGCTGGGTAGCTAGTGCGCAGCAATCAGCTCACATGATGACAGGGAGACCAATGAAACAACTTACCGGAGATCGCGAGAAAATAGCGCCGCCAGCTCAACTGAAGAAGAACACTTCATTTTTTCCCGGATGTGCGCCCGATGGAGATCAACGGTGCGCCAACTGATTGACAATAGTGCCGCAATTTCAGGGCTGGTCATGCCACGAGCGATCAGTTTCGCCACTTCCAGCTCGCGGGTGGTCAGGCTGGCCAGGCACGCCTCCTTTTCCTGGCACAAAGCCTGTTCGGTATGATGCTCACGGCTTTTTTCCAGCATAGCCTGAACGGCATCGATCAGTTCGGTGTGGGTAAAGGGCTTTTCAAGAAATTCGATAGCTCCCAGCTTCATGGCCTGTACCGTGGAACGAATTTCTCCAAAACCGGTAACGACAATCACCGGCAGATGGGAATCCATTTCCCTCAGACGGCGCAGCACCTCGATTCCGCCTATGCCAGGCATGCGCAGATCAAGTATCAGACCACCCTGCCAATCGGCCGACCAAGCCCGCAGAAAAGCATCGCCACTGGTAAAGAAACGAGCTGGCACGTTGATGGAATCGAGCAGATCCTGGTAAAGATCCGTCATTCCCTCATCGTCCTCGACGACAAAAACACAGTTCCGTGGTTGTTGCTTACCCACCATTGCCCGACACATTTCTCACATTGCGCCCCTGAACTATACCGGAGAACCTGCTGGCGATGCACGCCTGTCTTCCGCGATAATCGGACAAACGGATGAAAGGATGGCAATGTTTATTCAACAGCCCGGTTTTGTAAGGCGCATCTCTCGGCACGCCATTCTTCTATCACTCTTCTATGCCTGCCCGATTCTGGCCCAGACAGCGCAACAGGTTCCTGAGAGTATTAACTTCCTAAATGCCATGTCCATGCTACGGGGGCTATCCAAAGGCTATGTGATCGGCTGGGAGATTTTCCTGTTGGTACAAGTCATATTCATCGTGGCGCTTATTAGATACAAACGTCGCGAGATGCTGATCCAGCGATCGCTTTGGGAAAGCCAGGCACAGTACCAGGCGATGGTAGATCTGGATCAGAATGCCATTATCGTATTTGACTTTAACCTCGCTAAAGTAGTGGATGCTAATTCCAAGGCGGAAGCTTTGTTTGGCATTAGCCGCGAGGAAATTATGAAAGATGGGATAAGAAAATATTATTTGCCCGGCCAATTCGGAGCAAATACAGTTGCAGAACATATAAATAATGTCTGCGAACAAGCATTGGCTGGCAAACTAGTCCATACCCAAGTACGTCCCGTTGTTAACGGCCAGGGCAAGATTATATTTTGCGAATGTTGGACATCCAGGCTTCCTTCAAACGATCGCAAATTGATTCGGGTCACCTATATCGATATCACCGAACGCATACAGAGGGAAGAACAAACCCAACGGCTACTCACAGAACAGCAAACGATACTGCGCAATGCGATGGCGGGCATCGCTTATGCCAATAACAGATTCATCATTTCATGCAATCGCCGTTTTGAAGAAATGTTCGGTTATGAAGAGGGAGAACTAATCGGTGCATCTTCCGAAATTGTTTATGTTTCCCACGAGGACTTTGTGACGATAGGCGAGCGCGCCTATCAAAAAATGGAAAATAACCGGTCTTACAGCGAAGAGTTGATGCTTAGGCGCAGGGATGGCAGCCTGTTCTGGGCAGCGATGAATGGTAGCGCTTACGATCCAGATCACCCGCAGGAAGGCAGCATCTGGATTTATACCGATGTTTCCAAACGTTATCAGGCCGAGCAGGCGTTGCGGGATAGCGAAAGCCATCTACGCACCTTAATTAATACCATCCCCGACTTGATATGGCTGAAAAACGTGGATGGCGTCTATCTGATCTGCAACCCAGTGTTCGAAAGTTTCTTCGGCGCCAAGGAAGCGGACATCGTTGGCAAGACCGACTACGATTTTGTGGATCATGAACTCGCCGATTCTTTCCGCGAAAATGACCGTAAAGCCTTAGTAGCTAACGCCCCCTACACCAACGAGGAATGGCTGACCTTCACTGTTGGAGGTTATCGCGGCTTGTTCGAGACCATCAAGACGCCAATGTACGACTCGGCTGGAAAACTCATTGGCGTACTGGGCGTCGCCCGCGACATCACGAAGACGCGGCAAGCCGAGGAAGCGCTACGCCAGAGCGAGGCTCGTTTTTATGCCATCTTTGAGCACGCTCAGGATGGCATTGTTCTAACCGATGCCGAGACCGGGCGTTTTTTTACTGCCAACAAAATGTTCCTGGAGATGACGGGTTACACCTTGGACGAAATAACTCAGCTTGGAATTGATGATCTCCACCCAAAGACCGATGTACAAATCATATACGAAGGCTTCAACAAACTGATTCATGGCGAAAATCTTGCGACTGTGAGCATCCCCATGCTATGTCGTGATGGCAATATCTTCTATGCTGACGTCAGTACCACTACACTCGAATTGAACGGCAGGCTATACGCGCTTGCCGAATTTCGCGACGTTACCGAGCGTAGGTTTATGCATCAGCAAATAGAAGAGCATCAAGAGCACCTGGAGACCCTCGTCGAAATACGTACCGTCGAACTCTCGAAGGCATTAGAGGCTGCACAGCTTGCTGAATTGGCCAAAGATTCATTTTTGGCCAACATCAGTCACGAGTTGCGTACGCCACTCAATGTGGTCATCGGTTATTCCGGGCTGATGCGCGACGCCAGCGTCGATCCGAAGCAACGCAAATATATGGAAAGGATTTTTTCCGCCGGGAAAAACCTATCGGCCATCATCGACGACTTGTTGGACTTATCAAAAATTAATGCTGGGAGTATGAATTTCGAATCCATTGCTTTTAGTCTGAGCGAGCTGATAAATCACTGCGTTGAATCGATGGAGAATTCTGCCGCAAATAAGGAATTGCAGCTTGTCGTGCGGATCGGCGAGATTCCCGATGTTTTGATTGGTGATCCGCTGCGACTCGAACAGATAATCTTTAACCTGCTCAGCAATGCCATTAAGTTCACCCAGGCCGGCCGTATTGAAGTACGCGTTTACTTGGCCAGCCGGGAAGAGGACCGCCTCTGTCTCGGCATCGAAGTAGAAGACACCGGTATCGGTATGCACGAGGAGGATATCGCGCATCTCTTCAAACCCTTCGCCCAGACAGACAACTCCATCACCCGCACCTATGGTGGTACCGGCCTCGGGCTGGCGATCTGCAAACGCCTCGCAGAAATGATGGATGGCAACATCTCCGCCACCAGTTGTTTCGGTAGC
>Ga0316605_10001952_pt1 | contig 11816 bp, 9 predicted proteins | sample OWC_soil_day20_n_FD_207666 | JGI IMG/M metagenome (GOLD analysis project Ga0316605, IMG submission 207666) | Wetland soil microbial communities from Old Woman Creek delta, Ohio, United States - OWC_soil_day20_noCT | ecosystem: Environmental > Terrestrial > Soil > Wetlands | place: USA: Ohio... | reverse complement strand
TTGATACAACTTGTCCCAAAACTTCGTAAATTTGCTTCTGTGTAAAATGCATAATCTTGTCGTTTTTTATTTCGCAATTACAAAATTACTTTTTTATCGCATTTTACACACTTTTTGGGACAGTATCTAATAATTTTTTATTTGATATAAATGCATCAAAGCCTTATTATAATTGAAAAAGATAAGGATTAAATTTCGTAATATCAATTAAAATTTTTGCAACCTGCCAGGATGCACTATGTATCCTGCCACCTTACATATTGTATCCTGCCACCTTGCAAAATTTATTCTTGATTTAAATAAGTTTATACTTGATAAAAGTAAATTTTTTATTGATGTTGCTAAAAAATAATTTGATTAAAGTATAGAAGGTATCTATTAAAATACTTATGTATATACTTATTTATTTTGTTTTGAATCTATAACCTAAGCTCCATTCTATATAATGTGCAATGCTAAATGCTGTTGCTCTTATGGCAACTGATGCAAAAACATTATCAACTATTCTATACCTCATTCCTACTCTTTGAAAGAAATTTGGTGAGCTTTGAGGATTTGTTTTCCTAATTAAATAGTATCCTAAGTCTGCAAAGGCTGAAAAGCGATTTATTTTATATTCGTAAGATGCAAAGCAATTAAGATTTAGTCTTTTAAGAAAAGGAGTGGTTGTTGAAATAATTTCATCTTTTTGACACATAAAATAATTATCAGCATAATCATCGTAGCCTAAAGTAAAACCAAAACCAAAATTATTCTTAAAACTAAAGTTTTTATATGCTGTAGTAGTTAGGCCAAAAGCATAAAAGTCTCTTTCCACATAACGTCTTGAATCATTAAAAGCATAATTATCCAATTCAACTCTATCATTATAAACGGCACCAAAGAGAGATAATAACAAAACATTACTCTTTTCAAAATCAGGTCTCTCAACATTATATTTTACTTCTTTATCATAAAAATTGTACCTTAAATTAATTTGTGATGATAAAGTATTTATTCCAGTATTTGGTTGTTTGGTTGCTCCATTAGAAATATGTGAAAAATTTAAGCCAAACCCAATCAATACTCTTTCTGAAAGCTTATAATCCAATAGGAAACCTTCTTGTACAAAGCAGTTAAGAGTTGAACCTATTGCCGTATTTTGAAAATTATCTAAAGACCAATGTTTCTGAACAAAAGAAAGCCCAATTACTAAATCGTTTTTTAAAGTAAATCTTCCCAATCTTGCAATTGGAGAATAAATAAAAGAATAGAAAGCAAAGGAATTGCCAAGATGTATTGGTTCGTTGTAGGCAGCAAAATACAAACCAAGTCCATAGTCCATATAATTATACGTCTGATGCCAATCCTTTGAACCATCGGTATGAATTATGTAGCGAGCAGATAAAGATTTTGCTATTTCAACTGGCTTACCAGTTTTAGTGCCATCTAAATATTGATTTATTTGAAACACTTTCCCATATTGAACATTTAGCTCAATAGCTTGACTTGTTTGAGAATAAGATTCATTAATAAATGGCAAGAAAATTAGAAATACAATTAAGTATCTTCTCATATCTTTTTTACATTCTATTTATTTTTCTTACATAGATATTCAAGAATTTGTACTGCATTTGTAGCTGCACCTTTTCTTAAATTGTCAGATACAATCCAAAGGTTTAGAGTTTTTGTTTGTGATAAATCTCTTCTTATTCTTCCAACAAAAACATCATCTTTACCTTCACTCAAAAGTGGAATAGGATAAATATTTTCTTTTGGATTATCCATAACAACAACTCCTTGAGTGTTGCTTAAGATTGAAAAAACATCTTTTATATCAAATTCATTTTCGAATTCAATATTTACACTTTCACTATGTCCTCCAGTAACAGGAACACGAACAACTGTTGCTGTTAATTGAATAGATTTATCTGAGAGAATTTTCCTTGTTTCATCAACCAACTTTTCTTCCTCCGTTGTATAACCATTTTCCAAAAAATCTCCTCCATGAGGGAATAGATTCCTATGAATTGGGTGAGGATAAACTTTTTGACAATCCTTATTATTTTCTTCTGAAATTAGTTGCTCAACAGCCTTAACTCCAGTTCCAGTAACACTTTGATAAGTTGAAACGACCACTCTTTTTATCTTATACTCCTTATTCAAAGGAGCTAAAGCCATAACCAATTGAATGGTAGAACAGTTGGGATTAGCAATAATTCTATCTTCTTTCTTTATTGATTGAGCATTAATTTCTGGGACCACTAAAGGTATATTCTCATACATTCTCCAAAAAGAAGAATTATCTATTACAATTGTATTCTTTTGAGCAAATAAAGGAGCATATTCTTTAGAAGTCTTCCCTCCTGCAGAAAAGATAGCATAATTGCAATTTTGATTTATAGCATCTTCAACACTACAAACTGCAATTTCCCTACCTGCAAACAAAATTTTTCTTCCAACATTCTTGTGAGTAGCAACCAAAACAATATTTTCGTTCGCAAAACCTCTTTCTTGTAAAACTTTTAAAATAACGCTACCAACCAATCCAGTAGCCCCAACAACTGCTATTTTCATTCTAATTATTTTTTTATTCTTCAGAGAAAGCACTAACATACTTTCTATATTCAGCATAAACATTGGCTCTTGACATAAAACCAACGTATTTTCCATTATCAACTACAACCAAAGTAAATCTATCTGATCCCCTAAACTTTGAAACCATTTCTTCTAAAGGATCTGAAATATCTACAATAAAATGTTCAGAGTAACGAATAAAATCTTTAACTCCATAAACATCATAATACTCAGGTTTAAATAAAAGTGGACGGAAATCATCAATAACAACTATTCCTAAAAACTTATTTTCATTATCAACAATAGGGAAGAAGTTTCTGGTACTTTTCTGCACTGCATCCACTATATCTCTCAAATTACTATCATAAAGCAAAGGAATAAAGTTAGTTTCGACTAATTTATATTTATCAATAAACTGAAGTGCACTCTTATCTTTATTATGAGTCATCAAATTTCCTTCCAAAGCCAATTCTTCAGCATAAATAGAGTATTTATTTAGTGGCTTAACAACAATGTAAGATATTGTTGTTGCTATCATTAAAGGAGCAAAAAGGGCATAACCTCCAGTTATTTCAGCAATCAAGAATGTTGCCGTAAGTGGTGAATGCATTACTCCAGACATAACAGCAGCCATTCCAACTAATGCGAAATTACTTTCCTCAACAACCAATAGTCCAGACATATTTATCAATCTTCCAACAAAGAATCCTGTAAATCCTCCAATAAAAAGAGATGGTGCAAATGTACCTCCCACTCCTCCTGCAGATGTTGTAACTGAGGTTGCAATAGATTTTAGCATTATTATTGAAAGTAGTATTAGCAACAACATCCAAGGGTTTTCTCTAAATGGATAGAATAAAGTATTATTGAACAATGTATTTGTATCGGATTTTAACAACACATTTAATGTAGAATAACCTTCTCCAAAAAGAGGTGGGAAAAGAAAAATAAGTACTCCCAATATTAATCCTCCCATAATTAACCTCTTCCATACTTTATATTTTTTAAATCTCTTAGCTGTCCATTTTGTTGATTTAAGAAAATATAGAGAAACAAATGCAGAAACAATGCCTAGAAAAATAAATCCAGGAATTTTAATCAGTTCAAAACTTGAAGTTACATTATAACTAAACTGCACCTCTTTACCCAAGAAGAAATAAGCTATCATTGAAGAAGTTATTGCAGAAATTAAAAGAGGTATTGCCGTTGACATTGTTAAATCAAGCATAAGTATTTCAAAAACGAAAAGAATGCCTGCAATTGGAGCTTTAAAAGCTCCTGCAATTGCTCCCGCAGCTCCACAACCAACAAGAACAAGTGTATTTTTAGTATTTAATCTTCCAATTCTTCCAAGATTAGAACCTAAGGCACTACCCGTTAGAACTATTGGTGCTTCCAAACCAACACTACCTCCAAAAGCTACAGTAATTGAAGAAGTAATTATTGAACTATAGGTGTTATGAGGTTTTATATATCCATTTTTTCTGCTCATTGCATACATAACCTTACTTACTCCATGGCTTAAATCATCTTTAATAAAGTATTTAATAATTAAGACGGTAATTGTTATACCGACCATAGGATAAATAAGGAATAGAAAATTTGAACTATCTACAGAAAACCACTTTGTATCAGTAATAAAAAGGTAAGTAAAATGAACAGTATTTTTAAGAATAACAGCAGCAAGTCCACATGCCAATCCTACCAAAAAGGACATAAAAATCATATATTGGAATTCGGAAACATTCTTTAATCTCCAAACCAAGAAACGCTTATATAAATTGCTTAAATGTATTGACTTTATTACCTTCATTACAATAATTGAACTACAAATATACAATTTTTTGTATTAATCATACAACTAACCTTTATTTTAACAAAGAAAAACTACATTTAAAACCATATTTTATGTTTAAATTCAGCATTCTTTATTTTAAAATTTCATAAAATTTTTCTCTAAAGATAAAAAGAATTACTTTTGCATAAAATAAGATAAGAAAAAAAATAATTTAAAAATGATTAACGCTCTGTTTTCCAGCCTTCCATTATGGGTATGTGTTTTTTGGTTTTTAACTCTATTTTTAAACTTCAACAGTAATACTTTAGCTAAGAAATTCTTAATACTTTTCTTTTTTATTGCAACTATTAACTACTTCACTCATTTTCTTTATTTTAATAATCAATATAACATATATTGTTTCGCTGAAAATATTTGGATATTTACTTCTCTATCTCTATTCCCAATTTATTACTATTACATAAGACTTCTTACTATAGATTCAAAAACATCATTTGCTTTGATATGGTTATTTGTTCCTTCAATTTTATTTTCTTTATTTTCATTTGTTCTATATTTTTTAATGGATAGTTCTGAAAAAAATATATATACTTATAATATACTATATGGTAACAATAGAAACCTTCTAGAATATAATTTTATTTTAAGGTTACAATTAATTAAAATAAACATTTTTAGGATTGTATTAGTTACTCAAGTTTTAATTTTTATTGTCACCGGGATTAAACATATATCTTCTTATCACAATTCTATTAAAGAATTTTATTCTGACACAAAAAACAAAGAATTAAAGTCAATTAAATACTTACTAATTATCCTTATTTTCGCATCAATTATGTCTTCATTATCTGCTATAGTTGGAAAATATATTTTTATTAACAATCAAGTTTTGATTATTTTCCCCTCATTAGTTCATTCTTTATTTCTTTATGGAATAGGTTATATTGGATATAAGCAATATTTTTCAATAACAGAATTTAGAGATGATATTTTAAATGCCGACAAAAACTACTCAAAAGAGCTTACTCAAAAAAACACAAACAACAATAACTTAAAAGAGCAACTTATAATATTATTGGAAGAAAAGGAAATATTTAAAAATCCTGATCTTCGAATATCCGATGTATCTACATTTCTAAACACTAATCGAACCTATATTTCAAATTTAGTAAATGACGAATTTGACCAATCATTTGCAGATTTGATTAACAATCATAGGATTAAATATGCAATAAAGATTCTCGAAGAAAAAAATAATGTAAATTTAAGTATATCAGAAATAGGTCTTATGAGTGGATTTTTAAGTGAAAGTTCATTTTATCGAGTTTTTAAAGATAAAGTTGGAGTTTCACCTGGACGTTATAGAAAAAAAATTTTTGATAAAACAAAAAACAATGATGATTAATGCTAAAATCAAATTATCTTCGAATTAATATTGATATTAAATTTTATTTTAGTTGCACTATCATCAAATAATTTTACTTTCTAATCACTATCTTCTTTATTCCTTTATTAATTCCATCAGTAAGTTCTACAAAATAAATTCCTGAACATAATTTTGAAATATCTATTCTTAAATTTTCTTGATTAAAAGATTGAGATATTAGTCTTTTACCAAAAACGTCATATATATTAATCGATTTAAATTTTTTATTACTCAATATAGAAATATCTAAATAGTCTATTGCAGGATTTGGATAAATCAAACAGTTATCGTTATCTAATCCAATAGGATCAAGTATTGATGCTGATGAAGGAACAAATGCTCCATAAATATCTCCAAATATAAAATTGCTTGGATCTATTCTAAATGTCACTACTAAGAACTTATTATTAGTAAAGAAATTTCCTGCATACATTGGTACATCACCGTTAATTGTTGTGAATATTGTAAATATATTATTATCAAGTGGAGTTCCATTTGGGGTATAATATCTTCCTTTAATTACCGATTGCATTGAAAAAGCACTATCTGCCCATGTTACTAAATAGTTTGTGCCATCGAAAGAAGTATAAGCAAAGCTTGGATTATAGGTTGAATCTCTTAAACAAATTCTATTGTCAACAATTCCAGAAGTCGATACAAAACGTGAAAATAATTCCCATGCACCATTGGTTTCTGACTCTACATGATATGTTACCATATATTTATTACCGTCATAAGCCATAGAAAGAGGATTATCGCTGTTTGTATTATCATCATCAATAACAAAAGTTCCTCCTACAAGACTTCCAGTAGAGCTAATAAACTGGCCATAGATATCTTGTTCATAATCATAACTTCCAACCCCATGTGTCCACCATGCAACCAAGTAATTTGTCCCGTCAAAAGCCATTGCGTTATCACCTGAGGTTATTGAGCTTAATTGAATAGGTGTGGAGATGACTCCTGATGGACTTATGGTAAGGGCATAATTTATATCGTTTTGTTTAAAAACAACCATATATAGACCATTATTATAATCTAAACAACCTCCCTTAGGGCTACTGATTGTAGCATTAATTGCAATAATAAACCTATTTCCTACTAATGCACCACTTGTGTTTAAAAACTGTCCAAATATAGTATCTCCAAAGGCTTTATCTGGATTAAATACTTGTTTTGCTGCACTCCATAATAATAAGTAGTTTGTTCCGTCAAATTCAACAAGTGGAGCTCCACCACTATAACCTAATGATATTTTTTGTCCTACTAATCCTCCGGTACTTGAAATAAATTGAGCTGAAACCATACTATTACTACCCTCAGCAAATCCAAAAAGATAATTTGTACCATCAAAAGCCACTTCTCCTAACATAGAAACATCGGTTGATGAAGTAACTGGAAACTCTTGTGCTTTTATGTTGTTTGGCAATAGAATTGCAAAAAATACAATTAATGGTAAAACAAATAATTTTGTTTTCATAAGATTTGTGTCAGTGATTTAAGTGCTGACTCCGCACTATAAAGATATTTTATATATTGTTATTTATTGATTACAAACTTTTGTTTTACATTATAATTATCAGAACTTAATGACATAAAGTAAATTCCATTAGTTAAATCAGAAACATCAATTTGATTATCTTTTTCAGAAACTCTTAGCGTTTTAACTATGATACCCAAAGAATTATAAATATTCAATGTCAATAATTCATTGTTTGAATTCTTAATCTCCAAATTTACAATCTTAAAAGCTGGATTAGGATAAAGTTTAGTTGAAAGATTATTAATCGGATAATCGTCTAAGCCAACAAAACAATCATAATTAGTAAAATCACACCAATAATCGGCTTCTTGGTATAGTGTTAATGAATTACATGGCACTATAATTGGAATTGTATCTAAAATACCTTCGAAGGTTGAAGATACTATTTGTGGAGGTGTTTCTGGGTTTAGTTTAATCTGTCTAAGCTCATTACAATATGAAAAAGCTTGATCTCCAATACTTGTTACCAAAACTGGTATTTCAATAAAGTTTAATCCTTCACAATTATAAAAAACTCCCATATTAATTTTTGTAATGGAATTAGGAATTTGAATTGTAGTTAAGCCATCACAGTATGCAAAAGCAAAATCGCCAATAGAATTTACAGATGAAGGTATTATTATAGAATTTAATAGATTACATTGAAAAAATGCACTCGAATAGATATTATTAACAGAATTTGGAATATTAACTGATCCAGTTTTTTGAGTGGCGCAAGCAATCAATGTATCCATAACCTTATTATAAAGTATCCCATTTAATGAAGAATATATAGGATTATTTGCATCAACATCTATTTCGCTTAGATTTACATAGCAAAAAGCCAAATCAGAGATATAATTCACATTGCTTGTAATCAAATAATTCCCTTGCTTACCACCAGGACAAGTTATTAAAGTATCGCCCAGTTTATTAAATAAAACACCATTAATTGATGAATAGTTTGGATTATTAGCATCCACATTAATATTTTGCATATAATAACAACCATATAGAGCAGCAAAATCAATTTGAGTTAGAGTGGCTGGAACAAAGAAATCTGTTAATTCAAAACAATATCTAAACGACCATTCTCCAATATAATTCACTGAACTTGGTAATGTAACGAATCTTATACTGCTATTAGAAAATGCACAGCTACCAATTGAGTTTACTGAGCTTGGAATAATAACGCTTTCTAAACTATTACATTCCCTAAAAGCATTTTCTCCTATGGATTTAACATTATAAGTTATAGAATTATGTATAACAGTTGAAGGAATATTAATAGTACTATCATATTCATCAGGAAATTCTTGAGAAGAATTACCTTTGTAAGTAACTTCTACAGAATATGGCAAAACAGAAGATGTTACATTATAATATAGAGTATCTCCATAATTATTCACAGCCCAAAATCTTTGAGCCTCTGCCCTATTACTTATACCAAATAAGAAAAGAACAATAAAAATTAATATAATTTTTTTCATAATATTGATTTTGAAGTTTTCTTATTGCAAGTATTTTATTTTTGAATAATAAGCTTTTGTTTTGTTGTAAAGTCTTTAGATTTTAAAGCTAGCAAATAGATACCATTATTTAAATCTGAAATATTAATTTGATTATTATTAGATATTGTTTCTGTTTTAACTAACACTCCCAAAATGTTATAAATATTCAATTTCAATATTTCTTTGCTTACATCTTTTATTTCTAAATTAACAATATTAGAAGCAGGATTTGGGTAAATAGTAATTAAATTTTCATCTGTAAAACCATTATTTTGTAATCCTACATAACAGTTATATGCAAGAATATTAGTTAATGAGGCAACCCAATTTTGAATTTCTTCACGATGATATAATCTTTCGGTTTTTACCAAACCAACAGAAGGAGCATAATAATATTCGTCAATTACATTAACTGAATCTGTCATTCCAGTTTCTCTAACTACTATGCAATTATTATATGTACCTACAGTTGCAGTAACACTAACAACGGTATCATATATTGTTTCGTCTCCAAAGGTAAAAGTACGACCATAACCTAATGTTAGATATTCGTTTGGAATATATAGATACGGGACTGGAAAAATATAAGCATCTGAAACTAATCCGGTGTTATTCATATTTATTGCTACCATTAAGATATTCCCCGATACATCTTTTCTTAACCAAAACTGTTGAAATATGCTTGTATCATTTGGAGTATAATCTCCAATTTCATAACCCTCTTGAAGATATGCAACCTCTGATGAGATTACATCAGTTTGTTTTATATGATAAACAGTTTTTCTTGCACCATAAGTATTATTCTCAGGTGTATAGAAACTTGTAAAATTTCCAACACAAAGAGGAATATAATAATCAGATCCGGTTTGTGAATAAACACCAATATTCATTGAGAATATTAATGCAACAATAATAATATATTTTTTCATTTTGTTTTTGTCCGAGTTTAAAGTGCTGACACCGCACTTTAATTATATGTTCTAAATAATCTAAACAAAATGTAAGTTTAGTATTTGTAGGGTCTCTTTACTAAATATTGTAAAGGATATGTATGGGAATATTTTGCATATTAATAATACAAATGTACAATATTTTCTACAAAAAAGCAAATAAATCTTTATGTTAACTTTTGAAAATATTATAATTCCGCATTTTAACTCATTTTAATAATTAGAAAAAACATCTTAATTAGCAAATAGATATTCTTATTATTTGAAACATTTTTTCTCTATTTTATGGCAAAATACTATATTTGCAAATAAAATATACTGAATTTATGAAAATCATTTCTTACAATGTTAATGGAATTAGAGCTGCAAGTGCTAAAGGATTTATATCATGGCTTGAAGAAGAAAGACCAGATGTAATTTGCATTCAGGAAACTAAGGCTCAATTAGATCAAATGCCAAATTTTGAATTACATTCTATTGGTTACAACACTTATTATTTCTCTGCTCAAAAGAAAGGATATAGTGGAGTTGCATTATTAACTAAACAAAAGCCCGATAATGTTATTTATGGAATGGGAATTGAAAAATATGATAACGAAGGAAGAATGATAAGAGCTGATTACGGAGACTTGTCTATAATAAGTGTATATCATCCTTCTGGAACAAGTGGAGATGACCGTCAAGCTTTTAAAATGCAATGGCTTACTGATTTTGAAAACTATATTAAAGATTTATCCAAAACAAGAAATAAATTAATAATTTGTGGAGACTATAATATATGTCATAGAGAAATAGATATTCATGATCCTAAAGGAAATGCTAAAAATTCAGGTTTCCTCCCTGAAGAAAGAGAATGGATAGATAAATTTATAAAAAGTGGATATATTGATAGTTTTCGCTATATATACCCTGAATTAAAAGATAAATACTCATGGTGGAGTTATCGTTTCCGTTCAAGAGAAAGAAATAAAGGTTGGAGAATTGATTATTGTATGGTTTCTGATAACATTAAGGATAGAATTGTTGGAGCAGAAATATTAGATAATGCATATCATTCAGATCATTGTCCAATTATGTTATCTATCAAATAAATAAATCTGAAATAAAGATAAACTTTTTAGTTTACACCCTTAAATTTTAAGATATACAATCTTTTTAGTTTCAAAAAACTCTGAAGGGAAATAATTGTAAATATTAAAAATCTTTATCTTAGGCTTCTTTGTCTTTAAATTTAAAAGTGGTTCTAACTCTTCTGTTAAATCTCCTCCTTTTAAATAAAGAATTCCATTATCTAAGCTATGATATTGTATTTTTGAAATCTTATTCCTTACCCAAGAAACAAATTCAGGCATTTGAGTAACAGCACGAGAAACAATAAAATCAAAATATCCATTAACATCTTCTGCCCTAATTTGATATGCATCCACATTTTTCAATCCTAAAGCATCTTTAACTTCATTAACAACCCTAATTTTCTTTCCGATACTATCAACCAAAGTAAAATGAACATTAGGAAACATTATTGCAAGTGGTATTCCTGGAAAACCACCTCCTGTTCCAACATCAAGAATCTCGCTTCCAGGTTTAAAATGACAAATCTTAGCTATTGCTAGGGAATGGAGTATATGTCTTTCAAAAATATTATCAATATCTTTTCTTGAAACAACATTTATTTTTTCATTCCACTCACTATATATAGATGGAAGTCTTTCGAATAATTCAATCTGCGAATCATTAACAAATTTAAAATTCTCCTTTATTACCTTACCAATATCTTGATTTGAATACATAAAAATATATAATAATTGAACTGCAAAAATAACATAAATAATTCAAACTATTTCTTAATATTAAGAACATTGAATAATCTCCCTGTAATATATTTAAGTCAAAAGACTTTTAATAGATAAACATTAAAAAGCTCTAGTCTCTAAACGCAAAAACGCTCAGTAAACTAAATTACTGAGCGTTTTAAAAGTTTCTGGCAGCAACCTACTTTCCCAGACGGGTTAGTCCAGTATCATCGGCTAAACAGGGCTTAACTTCTCTGTTC
>Ga0316605_10001951_pt1 | contig 11817 bp, 7 predicted proteins | sample OWC_soil_day20_n_FD_207666 | JGI IMG/M metagenome (GOLD analysis project Ga0316605, IMG submission 207666) | Wetland soil microbial communities from Old Woman Creek delta, Ohio, United States - OWC_soil_day20_noCT | ecosystem: Environmental > Terrestrial > Soil > Wetlands | place: USA: Ohio... | reverse complement strand
GTTTTTCCTTTTGGCAATTTCCAGGATCGAATCCATGTCAGCGGGCTGGCCGTAAATGTGGACGGGAATAACGGCCTTTGTTTTCGGCCCGATCGCCCTCTGGATCTTGGAGGCATTCATGTTGTAGGTATCAGGGAGGATGTCCACGAAGACCGGTTTTGCGCCCACCTGGGAGATCGCCTCGCTTGTGGCGATGAAGGTGTGGGGGACGGTGATGACCTCGTCGCCCGGCCCAATGCCCGCCGCCATCAACGCAAACCTGAGCGAATCTGTGCCCGAGTTCACGCCCACGCAATACTTGCTCTCGCAAAAGGCTGCGAACTCGGTTTCAAACCCGGAGACCTGGGGGCCGCCGATAAAGGCTGCGTTCTCCATGGCCTCTTTCACCATGGGAAGAACTTCACCCTCGATCTCCCGAAACTGCGTTTTCAGATCAAGAAAAGGTATGTTCATGGGTTGAGGACTCCTTTTGGATAATGAAAAATCGAAATATTGTCTCATTGTTAGCGACTCGTACCGGTCCCTCATTCCGTCTACTGACTCCTTGTATTCTGTATGCTTGGTTTGTTGTTCACTGTTTCACTGTTTTCTCTTCCAGAAAGCTGAAGATGGCGGTACGCACTATTTCGGCGATCTTGTTGGCCAGAATGTCGGCCCTCTGGTGGTTATAGTGCTCGGCGTCCGTGTTGAACCGGCGGTTTAGGTCGCGCTTGATGTCGTCTAGACTGTAGCCCTTGCCCTTGAGCCGTTTGATCTCTTCCACCACTAAGACATGCTCAAGGGTATAGCGACGCTGGCCTCCTTTTGTGCGAAGAGGCGTGATCACGCCGTTCAGTTCTCTTTCCCAGAAGCGCAGGGTGTGCTTGGAAATGCCGGCCCTGTCGCTCACTTCCTGGATGGTCAATGTTTTCATTGGAATAGCCATACTAAGTTTCCCCAAATAGTTTCACCACAGAGGCTCAAGACAATCCGAGTCTATAGCCACAGACCCACCAGATAGACGGTGGGTCTGTGGCAAAAAATCTGTGCGCTTTGCGGAGACATGGTGTTTGAATTTGACTCTAAGTTTTCGTGGAAGTTTGAGTGAACTTAAAAAGAGGTAAATAGAAAAGGCTGATAAAGTGCAGGCTCCGCCCCTTTCGTTTACAACGTCATTTTTAAAATAACAACCTGAAATTCCGAAATGTTTTCTGCAAAACGCTCTTTTTGGGAACTAGCTCGCGGGAGAAAATGAATCAACCCGGATATTGAGCTAAAGTTAACCTTTGAGCTCCAAGTTCACTCTAGATACCAGCAAGAAGAATGCCAGCACAACAACATTTTCGTTTTCTATTTTTGACATTTTATTTCAAATACTTACGTCAACTGACCGCTGACCGCTGGCCGCTAGAGGTCCTAATTTGGAAGTTTGAGTTACAAAAAGTGGGAAAAGAAATACCCAAAAGTGGCAAAAAACTACACATTCGCCGTGGAGAATTTAGCCACAGACAACTGCACACAAAACCGGACCCGCCGCACCATCTTGAGCGAGTCTGGGGTTGTCTGTGCGGGCCTGCCCGCCATCTATCTGGTGGGTCTGTGGCAAACGAGATCTCTTGGGTTCTGTTCGTCTCTAGGCCCGCGGACACGGGACGGGCGAGAGATCATACTTAGTCTTTGTTCGCTCAAGGGCTGAGCGGAGCGAGGCTGAAAGCGCGGCAGCGCTGGCAGGGTGCGGAGGCGGGCGATTTGCTGTCTTTTCTTTCGCTGTTCAAACTTTAGGCACTTCCGCCTTACTTGCCTTTGTAGTAGCGGTCGTAATAGCGATGGTAGCTCTTGCGGACCTGTTCGTAGCCGTTGAAGACGATGCCGAGGATTTTCTCCCTTCCCAGGTTGTCGATCGCCTTTTCAATATCCTTTCTCGGCGTCTTGTTCGCCATGACCACGAAGATGATGCCGTCCACCTGCTGCGCGAGGAACTTGCTCTCAGCCGTCACGCTGCTCGGCGGCGAGTCAATGATGATGAATCGGTCCTGATTGAGCTCCTTCACTTCCTCAAGGAACTTCACCATCATGTTGGAGGAGACTAGTTCCGTGGGGTTTCTGGGGGGTTTTCCAGCTGGCAGCACGGAGAGCTTGTCTATTCCGGTCTTGATGATGAGCTCATCCAGCGGTGCGTTCCCGACCAGATAATCGTGCAAACCCTTCACCTTGCTGTAACCGAACATATTGTGCAATCTCGGCCGCCTAAGATCAGCATCAATGGCCAGAACATAATCATCGATACTCATGGCGAGAGCGGTCGCCAAGTTAGACGCAACATAGGTTTTGCCCTCTGCTGGAAAAGTGCTTGTGACGAGCATGGATCGGGGAACCTTCCGATCCTTTGGGAAAAGGATTTGGCCTCTGAGCACCTTGAAAGTCTCTGCATCAGCGGAATCAGGGGCAGAAAGCATGACAATGCTGTCGCTGAAGCTTTTGTCGGAAATCAGATCAGAAGCGATCTGCCGGGCGAACTTGACCTCAGCCTCCTCCACTACGAGGCGCCTGGGCTTTTCCTCCTTGACGTCGTCCAGCTTGACCACTTTTTCTTTGTCGTGACGCTCGAGGGCGTCGGCAATTTTGCCCATGTTTCACCGCAAAGACACGAAGACTAACAAGAACATTATATTACCACGAAAGCACGAAAAATGAAATGCACGAAAATCTGCAGGATTTGCCGAACCTACTATTCTCCTTTTCCGCACCAAACAGAACAAGAGGACGCCATGGAGGCTTTCTTGTTGCCTTTTCTGTGTGCTCGCTCATGCCGATGCGGAGATTGCCAAACGGAGAGACAAGCAAACTTGTCTTTCCGTTTTGGTCTTTCTACTTTGTTCATTCATTCTGTCGTGCTCTGGAGCAATGCGCTCATTGCTCCTTTTCGGGCAAAGGCGGGAAATAAACTTTTTGTCCAGGCAGGATGACGTCGGGGTCTTTAATGCCGGGGTTGTTTTTCCGGATTATCTTAATCACCCGCTCATTGGAGCGGCCGTAGATCCTGATCGAGAGCTTGTCAAGGGTGTCGCCTCGCTCTACGACAAGGGTCTTCCCGGCATGCTCTTCCTTGATTTCGAGCGGACCGGCCCTCACCTCAGCAGGCCTAGGCCTTTCCAGGGATAGCTCAGAGGGAGTCTCTTTCTTCTCTTCTTCGATCTGTGCTTTGACCTCCTCAACAGCAACGGGCGGCTGCTTCTCGGGCTCTGCAGGAACTAGGGCCGGGGATGTGGGTACCTTTTCACGAACCATCTCAGTTTTTGGTGCAGGTGGCTCGACAGAAGCGCTCACAAACCTGGCCAAAAACCAATCCCCATACCAGATCGCAAGAAAAGCCAGAACTCCTGCGATTAGAACGACCGCCGCTGCCCATTTCCACCACGGCCTGAGAATATCAGCCCTAAGCCCTGCCTCAGGGCCAGTCTTTTTTTTAGCCCCGCTTGGTTTCTCTTCGGAACCCCCCAGACGCAGATCCTGGTAACAGGACTTGACCATGCCGGGCGAGATCTTGTCCTCTGCCTTGGAATAGCCGAGCAGCAGGGAGTTGTCGGCAAGAATGTTGATCATTCTGGGATAGCCCTGAGAGTATTGGTGAATGGCATCAATCGTCTTGTTGGGAAAAATCTCTTCCGCCCTTTTTGATCCCGCCTTTCGGAGGCGCGTCATCACGTACTCTTTCGTCTCTTTAACATTGAGCGGGGGGATGTGATACCGCACGCTGATGCGCTGGAGAAGAGGCCGGCACCTCGGTTCGCTCAGTCTTTCATTCAGCTCCGGCTGGCCAATCAGGAAGATGCTGATCAGCTTTTCTTCGGCCGTTTCCAGATTTGAAAGGAGCCGGATTTCCTCCAGCAGTTCAAAGGAGAGCTTTTGCGCCTCATCAATGACCAGAATAAAGCGGCAGTTCCTTTGTTGGAGTTTTGTAAGGAACGCCTCGAACCCGATCAGGAACTCGGATTTTGTCTTGAAGTGGATTTTGTTTTCAAATGCGGAGAGGATGAGATAACTGACGAATTCCCGTGGCGTGAGGAGAGGGTTTGCGAGGTGAACGTATTTGACGCTCTTGTCCAGGCTCGAAAGGAAGGCTCGGACCATAGTGGTCTTTCCGGTGCCCACCTCCCCGGTTAGAAGGACGAAGCCCTGTCGCTCCAGCACGCCGTACTTCAGGATGGCGAGAGCTTCCTTGTGCTTCTCCCCCAGGTACAAAAACCTGGGCGAAGTGCTCAGGCTAAAGGGTTTTTCGAGCAGTTCAAAGAATTCAGTGTACATGAAAAACCTGTGTCAGACAGGATTAACAGGATTATCAGGATCATTGTGTTTCAACAACAAACCCAAAAATCTTGCTGATCCTGTCAATCCTGTCTAATCTTTCTTAAAGGCCCGCCAGGTCCTTTATGTATTGAAGCGTCCCGCCGATCCCTTTGGCGGCGACAAAGATCGCTACCACCGATACCGCAAATCCTGCCGCCACACCGGCGGCTTTGAGAACCTCGTTCCTCTTCCGTGCCTTGAGCTCCTGCTCCGTGTGCCTGAAAGGAATGCTCACCAGAATTGGCACCTTGAGCTCTTTTTCGATATCATCCGGGCTTCTGTACGATGTGTCCATCGTTTCTCTGGCGTACCCGAAGGCTCCTCCAAGCCCCAGCCCCAGTGCGAGAATGGCCAGCGCAGTCTTCCTGAAGTCAGGTTTTACAGACTTTGTGGGCACCTTTGCCGGGTCAATAACCCTGAACTGTTCCCCCTTTTGCTTTTTCTCCATGCTCACGGCAATTTCCGCTTCCAGTTTTCTCTTTAGCAGAGAACTGTGAATCTCCTTGAGCCTGTCATAATCGCGGTTCAGTGCAAACAGCTCTTGCTCCCGTCTCGGCGTTTCCTCGACCCACTTCTGATACGTTCTGAGCTGCGCAGCGACCCTATCACCCTCTGCCCTCAAATTCCTGATCTCCCCTTCCACAAGGCCCAGCTCTTCCAGCAATCTTCGATTGGCCGGTGTTTCCGGCGGAGCGGTCACTTCTCTGGAGTCAGGCGAACGCCCCTGTTCCTTGCTCTCCAGACTTTCAATCAACGTCTTCAAACGGATAACATCCGGGTGGCTGGGCGTGTACTTGGCCTCAAGTCCAGCAAGCTGCGATTTCAACGTTGCCAGGTCCCTCGACTCTTCCGATATCGCACGGGGATCACCGCCGGTCACCGGAGCCGACCCGGACCGGGACGCCGAGAACTCCCTCTGGAGAACAAGCCTTCTGTTCTCTCTGTCCCTGATGCTGCTGTTGAGGCGTTCAAGCTGCAGCTGGAAGCCTTCGATCATTTTTATGTTCCCGTCCAGCTGACTGGGGAGCCCCCCCATGTACTTCTCGCGGTACGTCTTCAGCTCTTCCTCCTTTTCGCTCAGACGCTTTTCAATAGTCGCGAGTTCTTCGGTGAGGAAAGCCGAAGTGCCCAACGCCTGGGTTTCTCTCACTTTGAGGTTTTCTGAAATGAAATTTGAAGCAAGCATATTTGCCACTTGCATGGCTTTTCGGGCATCTTCCCATGTGAAAGTAATCGTAAAGGTGGCCGCGCCGCTTCCACTGACGGCCCGCGACCGCCCCTTTTCCCCACGGCTCACGTCGATCTTGATTCGTTCCCGGAGCAGCTCGACTTGCTCATCACCAAGCGCGGACTTCTCCCTCCCCTCGCCGGTGAACAACCTCTGTTCCTTGATCACGTTCTCCAGGTTTGTTCTACTCATGACCTGCTGGCTGATGGTTTTTAACCTCTCATCAATACCCTCTGAAACAATCGACTGCACGAACGCTTCCGGCACACTCTGGGGCTGGACAAGAATGAGCGTTTCCGCTTCATACTGCCTCGGGGTGATGAGACCGTACACCAGTCCGCCAAGAATCGTTACCAGAAACGGGATGATGATCCAGTACTTGCGCCTTTTCGCAGTGTCCAGCCATTTGGTAATTTCATTAGTGTCCAAGATGGAACCTCGAACTACGGAATGGTGGAAGGTTGGAATACTCTCAACCTCAAAAACCGGGATAATGGAATATTGGAAAGATGGAATAATGTCACAATAAGAAACCAATACACTGAAAAGTTGAAATTTTATCATACTTCGAAGCGTAGCGTTTGTCAATTGGTGTAATTTCCCAGGTGATAGCCGAATGAATTTGAAGCGCAGCGTCAGGTCAGCGAACCGGATGGTGGCCAGGGTAAGGAAAAAAGGGTCTGAGGGTGTCCTTCACGGCAACAGGAACAAGGTAAGTCCTAGGCGAGTGCCGGAGGCCATACGCAAGAAGATGATCCACTTCGCGCTTTTTCCCATTCTTCCATTATTCCAATATTTCATTATTCCGGAATTCCATCATTCCTGCGGTTCGCTACCATTGATACAGCTTGCTTGCGCCGACAGTCAACATGACCCTGCTGCCCGTATATTCGTCGAATCCCAGGTCTTCACTTCTGTAAACATAGGAGTAATCAAGGGCCAGAAAGAAGTACCTGAGGAAGTCCCATCTTACACCACAGTTGCCTCTATAATAGTCAGCACTGTTAAGTGTATATTTGTCATGCCTGTAGGACAATCCGGCATAGAGGTTCACCCGTTCGAGAATCTCATAGGCACCGTTGATGTATCCTCCGTAATACTTGCTGAAGCCGCTTGTCAATCCCACGCCCCGCTGAAGGTTTTCGTAATCCCACCCGCCGTCTCCGCCTACAGTGATGCTCCCCCTGGAGAACCTGCGGGTCAAAGAAGCGCTGTAGATTAGGCCGTCGTCGTTGTCGGTTATCTCGTTGACCCTGATGAAGTATCCCACTCTGGCGGACACGGTGTACTCGGGTGAAAACGAGTGGTCCAGGCCAACAAAGCCCCCGTGGACGTCGAAATCCTGGGGAAGAACACGCTCATAATCAAACGTCGTGTAGTTGTATCCTGCATACCCTGTTGAGTTTGGAGTAAACCGGCGAAGGTAGCGTATCCTTGCCGCATTTGACGTGTAATCGCTGTCAGCAGCAAAATCATCATCCCGTGTGAACTTTGCGTCCGTGTAATCGTAGGTGAGCTCGCCGCCGTTTTTCATGTCAAACCAATAGGTCAAGTTACCATAGGGGTTCTGAATCTTACTGTCGTCAAGGGTAATTTGGTTGTTCTCATAGTAGTTATATCTGTATCCCACGTTCACCCGGTTCTCAGCCCCGAAAATGTAGCCGAGGCTAGCATCGGTGATGTTCGTCACGTACTCATTTCTGGTCTGCCTGATCCCCTGCAGGTTCTGGGGGTCTTCCAGAGGATCGGTGGACTTGAGGAAGGTGTCCGTCAGACTGAAGCGGAGTCCTTGAACCAAGTCCTGTCCAAACGTTAGTCCTGCGGAATGCGCAGTGTTATCCTGGTCGTCGCGGTCCGCATACCTATAAAAACTTGGGGCGTATCTCACTTGAAGATTGGTGTGCTCCTGCACGAGGCTCATGGCAATGCCAGGCGTCACCACGGTGATGTAGTCGCCGACTTCATTATTCTTGGTGAGAAAGATGTTGTCGTCGTAGGTTTCTCTGATGTTGATCATAGGGGTTATCTCGATACGCGTCTGAGCGGAGCCGAGGCTAGGGAGGAGAGGAAAGAAAACGAGGAAAACTGCAAAGACGATTTGTTCACCACAGAGACACATCCGCCGTCGCTTCTTCGAAAATCTGATAGCTATGGCGGGACAAGGAGATTCACGAGAACTGGTTTTTTCTGATTTCACCTTTGCCTCCTTACTGTTGTTGTATAGCCGCCACATTCATCTCCCTGAATAAGAACAAGGATTCATGGACTGTCTGAAGCATCTTTATCAACGCCTTCGGGGATACACGATTTATCTCTATGTGGACGGAGTTCGATGGCCCAAGAGGGAAGAAGTCGATCGGTTTGTTCGAACCCATAGGCGGCTGCCCTTGGGGTATCCGCCCCTGTATCAACCGGGTTTGAATGTTCAAGAGCGGATCGGGCGCCAGGTTCGCTATGAGGCGATAACCAACACTTGGTCTCAGACTCTGGACGAAACTTGGATCAGGATTCAAAGGACAACTCGCTCTTGGTCTCCAAACAAGATAAAACGATTATGTAACATGACTTAATGCGTTTGTATTAGCTTGTTACGACCCTCGATGATCCACAAGTCGTGCTTGAACCCATCATCCTTTAGTTCCTGTTGATCCTGTCTAGATGTTCTCTATACCCTCCGCGGCTCTATGGTGAATCATGGCACTACAATCGTGTCGCCGGGTGCGAGAAGGATGTTCTGCTGCAGGTTTTCACCCGACGTAAACTCCTTATAGTTGAATCGGAGCTGAATCTCCTTTCCCCCTTCCTTCCTCACGATGAGGATGTTCTTGGGGTCCGCCCACTCGGCAAATCCGCCGGCGGCGGAAAGAGCCTGCATCACGGTCATGCCGGGAGCAAGGGGATAGGGACCGGGCTTCGTGACCTTGCCGATGGAGTAGATCACCTGGCTGCGGCTTTCCTTGACAATGACCGTCACCTCAGGGGCGGTGACAAAGTTCTGGAGCCTCTCCGTGATGATTTTCTTGAGCTCCGAGGCCGTCTGCCCCTGCGCAATGATTTCGCCGATGAGGGGGTAGGTGATCTTGCCGTCGGGCATGACGGTCACGTCCCGCGTCAGCTCCGCCTCCTTCCAGACGAAAATGTTCAGGATGTCGTTCGGCCCGATCTTGTAGGAGCTGTCCTGTACAGGCGCCTGAGCAAAGGCAGGCCAATGAGGAAATGCCAGGCCGAATATAAGGATCATCAAAACGGTTTTCAGACACGATCTTTTGGTCATGATGCAACCTCCACGGAATTTATCTCACGCATAATTAGAGACCGCCGAGAGAAAAACGTGTTTTAGGCACAGACTCTCCGGACAGACGGCAGGCGAGCACACACAGACAAAAGCAGACATCGCTTGAAATCACCATGCCAACCCGCTCCAGAGAGGCCAACAAGCAGGCTTGGCTTCTAAAATACGGGCCTCGAACGCCTATCTTGAGCGAACCCTCTCTTATCCCTTAGATCCTGTTAATCCTGTCTAATCTTTCTCCGTGTTCTTTGTGACTCTGCGGTGAATCCTCCTTTGTCACTCTTCCCGTTTGATGCCCAGGCCGTTAATCTTGTTGAAGAGCGCCTTGTAGCTGATCCTGAGCATCCGGGCAGCCTCCCTCTTGTTCCAGGTCGCAGTCTTCAGCGCACTCATGATCACTTTCTTTTCAATGTTTTCAGCGGCCTTGGCTTTGATGGACTTGAGGGACTTTTTTTTGGTCTTCCGTCCTTCTCCGCCCTCCCCCTCGCCTGCCGATCCGAAAGCCTCCTCTCCCTGTGGCATTCCCTTCCCGGTGATCCCCTCCAAAAGGTCTGACTTCACAATCAAGTCGTCATCGCCGATCATGAGCCGGAGAATGGCGCTTGCCATCTCTCTCACGTTGCCTGGCCAGGAGTGGTCGGTGAAGACTTGCCTCATTTCCTCACTCATCGAAAAATCCTCGCTCAGTTGCAGCTCCTTCCGGTATTTCTCGATAAAGTGATCCATGAGCAAAGGAAGATCCTCTTTCCTTTCCCTGACAGGCGGCATTTCGATCTTGATGATGTTCAGGCGATAGTAAAGGTCCTCCCTGAATTTCCCCACTTTCATGTCCTTTTCTAGGTCATGATTCGTGGAGGCGATGACCCAGGTGCTCACCTTCACCACCCCTGTCCCGCCCAGCCGGGCGAACTCACCGCTCTGCAAAACTTCGAGCAGCTTGGCCTGGAGCACGAGAGGCATATCCCCGATCTCGTCGAGGTAAATGACCCCGTCGGAAGCCATCTCGAACTTGCCGGGTTTGAATTTCTCGGCTCCTGTGAAAGCACCCTTCTCGTATCCGAAGAGTTCGCTTTCAAGGAGAGTGAGCGGAAGCGCTGCGCAGTTGACTTTTACGAACCTTTTGTCGCGGCGGGAGGAGGCTGCGTGAAGAAGGCGGGCCACGACTTCCTTTCCCGTTCCGGTTTCGCCGAGGAGCAGAACGCTGAATCCGGTGTCCGCGACCAGCGAGATGAGCTCGCGGATTTTCCGTATTAACGCATGGTTACCGATAAGCTCATAGTCCATAGCATGGAAAGTTTTACATACTCCCAAAAATTTGTCAATGAATTATAGAAGTTAAGTGAAGTTAGAGCTAGGCTTACACTTAAGCCACAGACGACAGCAGACAAAAAAAGCAGAGCCTGTTCGCTCTGCTTTCCGTGTTTCGCGATTCTATTCCAGGCCTTCAGCCTTCCAGCGGATCCCGAAGCTCCTGGCCTCTCCTTTCCCGAGACGCTTCTGTGCTTCTTGCCACCTTCCTGCGATCCTGCCGCAATCTCCTGCGGTCGTCGCTCACCCAGCGCTCTTGCGCGCCATGGCGACTCGTTGTCTCTCTTCTGCCCCCTCTCTCGGTCGCTCTCCTCTTTGCCTCAACCCTTCGATCCATGCCGCTTCGTCCGTCGATGCAGGTCCGGCGGTCCACGCCGTTTCGGCGGTCCTCTCCGGAGCGCCGTTCAGGGATGTGCTCAGCGTATGAAAAGCGTCTTCGCTCGATACCGATGCGCCTTCCGCCGTTGTCGTCCAGAGTGTAGGATAAATAGAGATCGCGCATTTTGAACACCAGAGGACAGTAGTCAGTAGTCAGAATGAAAACCCAAAAACAGAATACAGAATGTGAGAAGGTCAGCGGAAGAAAATAGTTCGGTTCTTCTAAGGCCTGAACTTCGTTTTTTAGTTGTCTCCTCCTTCTTGTATTCTGTATTCCTAATTTATTGTCTTCAAAATATAACGACTGAAAATCATCCTCTCGTAAAACCGGCAAAGGAAGCAGGCCGGGGCTTTCGGCAATCCAATGTCGCGCAGGCGACAATACACATGCAAGGGATTCAGGTAGTGCTTAAAAGCTGGGCTCATCAGATCCTCAACGTAGAGCAGAGCATAGAGTAGAAGCCAATACCAAACCCCAGAGAGCTAAGAGCAAAACCAAAGCCTAATCACGAAAGGACCCCGGTGAAATATGGTGAGGAATTTCACGGGGCAGGCGAAAAAGAAACAGAAAAAAAGGATAAAGGACGCTACCAATGAACATGCCCTTTATCCTCTAACCCTCCATCAGGATCTGTTGAACAGTTTCTTCCTGCCAAACCCGGCTAGGCCCATCAGGCCAAAGCCCAAAAGCAGCATCGTCGAAGATTCGGGAACGGAAACGGAAAAGCCTGCGTCAGCGTCATGAGAGTATGGACCAAATACATCTTTTTGAGTCTTGTTTTTCAAATAATAGCCTGTTATGTCAAAATGCAGCCCACCTGCGAGGAGACCTTCCACCACTACCTCGTAAACATTAATTTGCCCCAACTTTCGGGCCTCCGGAGAAGGCAGCGAATTTTGGAAATCGGCTATAGGTGAGTCTTTGAGCGTGAAATTGCCTAGTCCGAATCCGCTCCAAGCGACGCCTGCGCCATAGATACCGTGGCCACTTAGTTTTGGAGGTGTCGTACCAGTTTCAGTGCTCAAGCCCACCACACCAACTGGTGTAGAAGGATCTGCGAATCCGCCATAACCACCTGTTGTAGTTGGATTTAGGGTGATTGTTACTGCCCCAGCTTGCTCGGCATATGCTGCATACAGCATGACATTGTATAAATTTCCCTTGGCTCCCACATCCCCTATTACCCAGAGGCGCGCCGTATCCACTCCAGACAACTCCCAAGATTCTGTTAGGGTATTATAGGAACCTCCTTCCAAATAGAGTTGTAACTCTGGGAGAGCTAGG
>Ga0316605_10001949_pt1 | contig 11819 bp, 8 predicted proteins | sample OWC_soil_day20_n_FD_207666 | JGI IMG/M metagenome (GOLD analysis project Ga0316605, IMG submission 207666) | Wetland soil microbial communities from Old Woman Creek delta, Ohio, United States - OWC_soil_day20_noCT | ecosystem: Environmental > Terrestrial > Soil > Wetlands | place: USA: Ohio... | reverse complement strand
TCCCCAGGCCGGCAGATGATTTTTGCTGACCATCAGGATGAGCAGAAAGCCGACCAGGATTGCCAGGCCATTGAAAAACGGCACCGCCAGGGCAAATAGTAACCAGCAAACAAGCAGAGCGGCGGGATGAAACAAGGTCAATCGGCATCCATAAACTTGATTAGCAATGAACGTCAGCAAAACGGCAGAAGCCGACGATTTCGTCATTCCGGTGAAAACGGAGCGAAGTGTAGTTTCGACGAACGGCCAAACCGGAATTCAGAGAGCACGCTCGAGGCAGCACTGGATTCCGGCCTACGCCGGAATGACGGGTTTTACCTTTTTGGGTAGTAATCGCCAAGCTGACGTTCATTACGAATCAGATCCATAAAAGCACATAGCCCCACGCGGGGGCTATGTATTGTGAGAGTAGTGCGTTTTATTCGCCGACTCTGGCCAATATTGATTTGGCCTGTTCGACCATTTCGGGCGGCCCCTCGGCGACAACCTCATGCAACAATTCACGCGCCCCTTCGAGATCGCCCATCTCTTCGTAAGCCTTGGCCAGATCGAGCTTGGTACTGACCTCTTCCCAACGCGGATCAACCGCAGCCGATTCTTCAGCCATCGGCGCGAATTCGGCAATCTCGGAGCTTACTGCCGGCGCACCCAGATCGAGATTGATGGAACCGATATCCACCGGCGATGCAGGCGGCGTTTCCATGTAAACCGAATCTGTTAGCTGAACGTCAAACTCAAGCCCACTGGTGGCGGTCAAGTCAGGAGAAAGCTCAACGGCCGGCACGCTTTGCGGTGCCATTTCAGTTGCCGCACCGAAGTCGGGCTGACTGCTCGTCAGGGCTTGTACTTCACCCAAATCGGCTCCGCCAAAATCGGTACTGCTCAGGCCAAGATCAAAATCGAGGCTACCGGTTCCGGCATCGGCTTCAGCGACCTCTTTCGCCTGATCGCCCGCTGGCAAACCCAGACCCAGATCAAAATCCAGCGCGCCCGGTTTGGCTTCCTCGGCCGCAGGCATTGCTGCCGGCTCTTCTGCCAGCACCACTGCTGCCGCCTCTGCTTCTTGAGTCACATCAACAGCAGTCGGGCTCGTTGAAGTACCCAGATCAAAATCGAGGCTCATCAATTCGGAAGGCTGCGTTTGTGGCTCGACCTCAGCCGCTGCAGCTTCTTGCGCTGCAGCCATCTGTGACAGAGCGCCCGGCATGGCCACCGTTGCCTGCATCTTGTCGGCAGTCAGTACCATGGTCGAATCAGCACTGAAAGCAGCCGCACTGGACGATTTATCGCCGGTATACAACGGATTGGCCGGATCGAGCTTGGCGCCCATGGCAGCGACCTTCTCCCATTCAGCGCCAACACCATTGGTTTGCGAGAACAATTCACTGGCCAGGGTTTCAAACTGACGGACGCTCTTACGATTGGCGTAGATTTCGAGCAGTTTGACGTGGATAGCGATACGGTGCGGGTCTTTGGTCAATGCTTCAAGCAGAATTTCTTCGGCCTGTGCATCGCGGCCATAGGCCATGTACACATCGGCTTCAGCAACCGGATCGACCTCGTCGGTATCGATAGTTCCCGGCCCGGTCTGACTAAAATCGGTCGATTGCGGCGTGGTATTGCCGGTATCAACGCTCTGACCACCAGTATTACGGAAGACAGAATTTGGGCCAAGGCTGGACTGCGCAACCGGCATCGTCGTCATACTGCCACCGCCCGGTGCTGCCTCTTTACGGCGACGCTTGTAGAAGATGAATCCAGCTGCAGCCGCAATCAATGCACCAACGCCACCGACCAGACCATACGGGAAGCCACTTTCCGGCGCAGGCGCGGGCGGCTTCATGAGTGTCGTTGTCGTCACTGACTGCGTGGTGGTCGGAACCGGCTGCGTAGTTGGTGCCAGCGTCGTCGTCGGTACCGACTCCGTCGTTGTCGTTACTGCCTGAGTTGTCTGTTCAGCGGCGGCCTTTTCCGCTGCCGCCTTATCGGCCGCAGCTTTTTCATCAGCCGCTTTCTTCTCGGCTGCCGCCTTTTCTTCGGCCGCCTTCTTTTCTTCAGCTGCCTTTTCGGCTGCAGCCTTTTCGGCTGCAGCCTTTTCTTCAGCTACCTTTTTGTCAGCCGCCGCTTTTTCCTCGGCAGCCTTCTTCTCTGCCGCTGTTTTCGCTGCTGCAATCTTTTCAGCCGCCACTTTATCGGCGGCTGCCTTTTTATCTGCCGCTGCTTTTTCCTGGGCCGCCTTCTTGTCTGCTGCCGCCTTGTCCAGCGCCGCCTTCTTCTCGGCAGCCAACTTTTCTTCAGCCGCTTTCTTATCGGCCGCAGCCTTGTCCGCTGCCGCCTTTTTCTCCGCAGCAGCCTTTTCCGCCGCCATTTTCTTCTCAGCAGCTGCTTTATCAGCCGCCATCTTGAGCGCCATGGCTTTCTCGGCAGCCGCCGCTTTTTCTGTGGCCGCCTTTTCAGCCGCCGTCTGTTTGCCTGACGCTGCCTGTTTTTGCAGTTCGGCCAGACTCTTGTTCTTCATCTCGACCAGCTTTTGCAACTCGGCGACATTCTTTTCCAGCAACCTCAGGCGTTCATTGGCTTCTTTAAGGGCTTTTTCCTTGGCGATCAAATCCTCTTCGGACATGACCTTACCCTTGCCAGCAACCACGCCTTTACTCACCGTCTGCGTCGGCGTCACCTTGACCTGATCCTTGGGTGTCTGAGCCGGCGCTGCCTTGTCATCAACCTTGGCTGTAATTTTGCCAGCTGCCGCCTGCGTTCCCGCCTCTACCTTGACCGGTGTTTTTTCAGTCGCAGCTGCCAGCTTCTGGCGATAGGCATTCCAGTCAGAAACCTGAGTTTGCAATATCTTGCGCGCTTCCGGCTGCGGAATGGCGGCGACAGTATCCTTGTTCGGAATATTCAGGATGACGCCCTTTTTCAGGCGATTGGCATTGTTTCCAGCGAAGGCATCGGCATTGTTCCTGTAAATGCCCACCATCATCTGATCAAGACTGACACCCTCTGGTTTCACTTCCCGTGCAATCTTGCTCAGCGAGTCACCGGACTTCACTTCACGCTGATCTGCCGAAACTGTTTTTTCGGTATCCGGTGCCGGTTTTTCGGCCGCTTGCTTGGAAGTCACCACCTTGGCCGTTGCAGACTTTCTGCTGCCAGCCAGGTCAGCCTTTTCAACCGGAGCCTGCTTGGTTACCGGCCGGGTTTCGACGACTGTTGCACGCGGCGCTTCCGTAACCGGTTTAGCCCGAACCTTGGCCGAGACTTCCGGCGGATCGAGCAGGAAAACATATTCGCGAACCAAACGCCCACTGGGCCAATTCAATTCAACAAAGAAATTAAGGAAGGGCTCATGCACCGGCTTGGAGGAGCTGACACGAATAACACTCACTCCGCCGGATCGTCGATCCAGCGAGAAGCGCAGATCCGAGAGTACCGCCGCAGCGTCACCGCCGGACTGACCGGTTTCACGCGAAGCGAGCCGAGCCACCATGCCGGGCAATTCCTCCCGGGTGGCACTGACCTCGATCTCCGCTCGCAAGGGCTGCCCCATGCCGGAAAAAACCGTGATCCGACCCAGACTGGCCGCATCGGCAGCCGTCGGAAGCATGGCAAGGGAGGAAGCCACGGCGATAGCCGCAGCACTCATTTTCATCTTTGAGCTAAGTTTGTCTCTCACAGCGCAACCCTGAGCCTGAAATGGGGGAGGTTTTAAATTAACATCATGCACTTAGCTATGCAAGCTAAACTTGCTTCTGAAATGATGCCTTTTTGCATAATTCCAACAACGGCAGCATTTCCGCAGGAAAATACTGCCGTTTAGGCCGTCAAACCTGAATTTCCAAAGGTGGCATCAAGCCGCAAGCAGGATGCGCAGCATGCGGCGCAGCGGTTCGGCCGCCCCCCACAGCAGCTGATCGCCGCAAGTAAAAGCCGCCAGATATTCCGGACCCATTGCCATTTTATGAAGACGGCCAACCGGTACGGTCAGCGTGCCGGTAATCGCCGCCGGGGTCAGTTCGCGTTCGCTGATTTCACGATCATTGGGGATTACCTTGGCCCAGGGATTCGATTTGGCGATGACATCGCTGATTTCGTCGAGCGGCACATCCTTGTTCAGTTTGATGGTCAAACCTTGCGAATGGCAGCGCATGGCGCCAATGCGCACGCACAGGCCATCGACCGGAATGCTGCCGGGGCTACGGAACGGCGGATTGCCCAGTATCTTGTTGCATTCGGCACCGCCTTTCCATTCCTCCTTCGACTGGCCATGCTCATACGGCACGTCGATCCACGGAATGAGGCTGCCGGCCAGCGCCGTGTTGCGGAAATTCTTGGTCGGAAAATTCGGCGAGCGCATGGTTTCGGCCACCTTGCGATCAATGTCGAGAATGGCGGAGGCCGGATCGGCCAGCAAATCCTTGACCGAATCGTGCAGCGCACCCATCTGCGCCAGCAACTCGCGCATATTCTGGGCGCCAGCGCCGGAAGCAGCCTGATAGGTCATCGACGACACCCATTCAACCAAGCCCTGCTGGAACAAGCCGCCGATACCCATGAGCATGAGTGAAACCGTGCAATTACCGCCGATCCAGTTTTTGCCGCCCTTGGCCAGTGCAGCCTGAATGACATTGAGGTTAACCGGGTCGAGAATGATGACCGCGCCATCTTCCATGCGCAGCGACGAAGCGGCGTCGATCCAGTGGCCGTTCCAACCGGTAGCACGCAGTTTGCCGAAAACTTCCTTGGTGTAATCACCGCCCTGACAGGTGACAATGATGTCGAGTTTTTTCAGTGCGTCGATGGCAAAGGCGTCCTGCAGGGCGCTGCCATCCGGGGCTTTGCCACCCACGGCCGAAGTTGAAAAATAGACCGCCTCGAAGCAGGCAAAATCGCCCTCTTCCCGCATGCGCTGCATCAGGACAGAACCCACCATACCGCGCCAACCAACCAGACCAACCTTCTTCATTTGCCTCACCCGTTGCTGGAGGCATCGAGGCGCTTGCAACGCTCCGATGCCGGTTACAAAATTGTGTTACAAGGCAGCCAAAACGGCATCACCCATTTCCTTAGTGCCGACCTTGTTGGTACCCGGCTCGTAGATGTCGCCGGTGCGGAAACCTTGCGCCAAAACTTTTTTGACCGCATTTTCGATCCTTAGTGCCGCTTCTTCGTTGGCGAAGGAGTAGCGCAGCATCATGGCGGCAGACAGAATAGTCGCCAGCGGATTGGCCAGGTTTTTGCCGGCGATGTCGGGCGCCGAACCGTGTGAAGGCTCGTACAAGCCCTTGTTGTTGGCATCGAGCGAAGCCGAAGCCAGCATGCCGATGGAGCCCGTCAGCATCGAGGCTTCGTCCGAGAGGATGTCACCAAACATGTTGCCAGTCACCACCACGTCAAACTGCTTCGGGTTACGCACCAGTTGCATGGCGCAGTTATCAACCAGCATGTGGGTCAACTCGATATCCTGATAATCCTTGTGGGTTTCGATGACAACGTCGCGCCACAGTTGCGTACATTCCAGTACATTCATCTTGTCGACCGAGCACACCTTCTTGCTGCGCTTCCTGGCGGCTTCAAAAGCGACCTTGGCGATACGGCGGATTTCTGTTTCGCTGTACACCATCGTGTTGAAGCCGACGCGCTCTCCATTCTCGGTCTTGATGCCACGCGGCTGACCAAAGTAGATATCGCCGGTCAGTTCGCGCACGATCAGGAGATCGAGCCCAGCCACCACTTCCGGCTTCAGCGTCGAGGCATTGGCCAGTTCGGGGTAAAGATAGGCCGGACGTAAATTGGCAAACACCCCCAGATCCTGACGGATACCAAGCAAGCCGCGTTCCGGACGCTGTTCGCGGGGCATGTTGTCCCATTTCGGACCACCAACGGCACCAAGCAGCACAGCATCGGCAGCACGCGCCAGTTTGGCGGTCGCTTCCGGATAGGGGCTGCCGGTTTGATCGACCGCAATGCCGCCCAGCAGCGCTTCTTCCATCTCGAACTTGAGGCCGAGCCCCTTCAACACCCGAACGGCTTGCTCGGTAATTTCCACACCAATGCCGTCACCCGGCAGAACACAGATTTTCACGTTTATTTCCTTTGATTATGCAAAAAGCCAAGGTTGCTCAAAACGACGACGCGCTTCGAATTCACAGATTTTTTCGGAATGGCGCAGGGTCAAGCCGATATCGTCCCAACCATTCAACAGGCATTCCTTGCGGAAGGGATCGATATTGAAGGCAATCGCACGACCATCCGGCCGCGTCACCGTCTGCGCCGGCAAATCGACCGTCAGTTTGTAGCCGGGCATCGCTTCCACCTGCTTCACAATTTCCTCGATTTCGTTGGCGGGCAGAACAATAGGCAGAATGCCGTTCTTGAAGCAGTTATTGAAGAAAATATCGGCAAAGCTCTCGGCCACAATCACCCGGAAACCAAAGTCGAGCAGCGCCCAAGGCGCATGTTCGCGCGAACTGCCGCAGCCGAAATTCTGGCGGGTGAGCAGAATCTGGGCGCCCTGATAACGCGGCTGGTTCAGTGCAAAATTGGGATTCTTTGGCCGATTGATGCAATCCTCGCCCGGCTGCCCAACATCCATATAACGCCACTCGTCAAAGGCATTCGGGCCGAAGCCGGAACGCTTGATCGACTTCAGAAACTGCTTCGGAATAATGGCATCGGTGTCGATATTGTTGCGGTCGATCGCCACCACCAGACCTTCCAGACGTACAAATTTATCCATTACTTGCTCCCGGCTCTTTCGATGGCTTCGCCACCCTTCTTGATGTCCTTGCCGATACCCTGAACGGTATTGCAGGCCGTCAGACCCATCAACATCAACACAATTGCAGTAAATGCTTCAAACCGTTGCACAGCATCACCCTTACAGAATGTCGCGCACATCGGCGAAATGCCCGGCAATCGCCGCTGCCGCCGCCATGCCCGGACTGACCAGATGTGTGCGTCCGCCCGGCCCCTGCCGTCCTTCAAAATTACGATTGGAGGTGGAAGCACAACGCTCGCCCGGCTCCAGGCGATCCGTATTCATGGCCAGACACATCGAACAGCCCGGTTCGCGCCACTCGCAACCGGCCGCGATAAAGACCTTGTCCAGACCTTCCGCCTCGGCCTGCCGTTTGACCAGCCCGGAACCCGGCACGATCATCGCCAACTTGACGTTGGCGGCGATGCGGCGGCCTTTGAGCAGCGCCGCTGCCTCGCGCAAATCCTCGATGCGGCCGTTGGTGCACGAACCAATGAAGACCTTGTCGATTGCCACAGACTTGATCGGCACATTCGGCGTCAGCCCCATGTATTGCAGGGCGCGCTCCATGCCTTCGCGTTTGCCGGCATCCTTTTCCCTGGCCGGGTCGGGAATATTGTCGCTGATGGTAATGACCATTTCCGGCGAAGTCCCCCAAGTCACTTGCGGCTGAATTTCGGCGGCGTTGAAATTAAGCACCAGATCAAATTTGGCGCCTTCATCGCTCTTGAAAGTGCGCCAGACGGCCGCAGCCTTGTCGAACAACTCGCCCTTGGGCGCAAATGAACGGCCACGCAGATAGGCTATGGTGGTTTCATCCACACCAACAAAACCAACGCGCGCACCAGCCTCGATCGCCATGTTGCAGACGGTCATGCGCCCTTCCATGCTCAAACCGCGTATGGTCGAACCGGCGAACTCGATGGCGTAACCCGTGCCGCCGGCGGTGCCGATGCGGCCAATCACAGCCAGAATGATGTCCTTGGCTGTGACGCCCTTACCCAAAGCCCCATCAACCTGCACCAACATGGCCTTCATTTTCTTTTGCAGCAAGCATTGCGTTGCCAGCACATGCTCGACTTCGGAAGTGCCGATGCCGTGCGCCAGACAGCCAAAAGCGCCATGCGTTGCCGTATGTGAATCGCCGCAAACAACCGTCATCCCCGGCAACGTAGCGCCATTTTCCGGCCCGACAACGTGCGCCACACCCTGACGTGGATCCTTGAACGGGTAATAGGCCAGCGCACCGAATTCGTGGATATTGGCATCAAGCGTTTCCACCTGCTGGCGCGAAATGGGATCCTTGATCCCCTCTTCCCAATGATCGGTCGGCGTATTGTGATCGGGAGTGGACACAATCGAGGACGGCCGCCAAGCCTTGCGTTTGGCTAGGCGCAGCCCTTCGAAGGCCTGCGGACTGGTCACCTCGTGGATGAGATGACGATCGATATAGAGCAACGCGGTTCCATCTTCCTCAACGTGAACCACGTGACTATCCCAAAGCTTGTCGTAAAGCGTCTTCGCCATAATGAAAAGTCCGAGCCGAAAAGTTGGGAATTATCGCATTTGCGCCGGTGCGGTGCCAGTCTCACTTGAATCGGCGGGCACTCCGAACACAATCAGCAACAATCCAGCCAGGGCAAACAAGGCGCTGATGCCAAAAGTCCAGTCTGCCCCCGCCGCATCCCACATCCAGCCGCTGACCAGACCACCGAACAAACTACCGGCGCCAAAACTGATACTGGAATACAAGGCCTGCCCACGCGCCTGCGCACGCCCTGCAAACCAGCGGTTAACAGCGGCAATCGAAGCGGCGTGATGGGCGCCAAACGTCAGCCCGTGCAGCAATTGCGCCAGCACCAATAACGATAGCCAGCCGGCGCACCAGCCGGTGAGCAGAAAACGCAGGATAGCTGCCAAAAAGCAGGCAAATAGAATGGCGCGCAGCGAAAAAATCCGGTTCAGGCGTGCCATCGCGAGAAAAACCAGAATTTCGGCCACGACGCCCAAAGTCCACAAAACACCGACTTGTCCCTGGCCGTAACCATGTGCTGCCAGGTGGATGGAGAAGAAAATATAGAAAGCGCCATGCGCGGCCGACATGGCAAAACTGGCGGCGAAAAGCGACTTGACCCGGCTCTGGCGGAGCAGACCGACCAAGGCAAGTTGCCCCTTTTTCTCAGGCGCCGGTAGCGCTTCCGGCAAACTCAGCGCCAAGCCAAAATTGCCTGCCATGAAAAGCCAGCAAACAGTCAGCACGGTGTTGATCGGCAAGTAATCGAGCAAAGCGCCGGTGCCAAGAACCGCCAGCACAAAACCGATCGACCCCCACAACCGGATGCGGCTGTAATGAGTACTGGCCTCACGCAGGTGGCTGAAAGTCAGCGCCTCGACCAAAGGCAGCGCGGCGCTCCAGAAAAAGGACAGCAGCCCCATCACCAGCATCATGCCGGTAAAACCGCGTAGGTAGAAAAAGATGGAAAAGCCGGTCAACCCCATCAACCCGGCCAAACGGATAATCGGCACCCGGCATCCGCTGCGGTCAGCCAGCCAGCCCCAGATAGACGGGCTGAACAGACGCATGACATTCATTAGCGACATCAGCAGCCCGATATCCCAGGCCGAAAAACCGATGGATTGCAAATAAAGCCCGAAAAAGGGCAGAAAGGCGCCTATAAAGGCGAAATGAAAAAAGTAATAACCGGAAAGTCGCCAGTAGGGCAAAGCGTGCATCCAGTCATTTTACCGGATGCACCGCACGGCTTGTTTTTTTCGGTTCAGCCCGATTGACCTCAGGCGTTTTGCTGACCAGCCCGATAGGCCAGCAAAAAGTGGTAAAGCTCGTCTTTCAGTTTGACACGAACTTTCTTCATATCTTCCAGGGTAAAGTCGGCCACTGGCATGTCATGTTCTTCCAGATCCTCGACCTTGCCGGTCAAACGTTGATACTGATCATAAGATTTGGCAAAGAGCGCATTCGATGCCCGCAACGCCCGGATGGCGTCGATCATCTCGGGAAACTCTTTGCCCAGTTCGTGATGTTCAACTTGCATTTGCTACCCCCCCTTTGGCCCTGGTTACCGCTATCGAACGGATTCGATTGTAATACTACGCGATTTTTGCCGGAATGCGAGGGGTTGAACAAACCACATCGCCGCACTGCGCCCGCTGGCGCAAAGCGTGATCCATCAGTACCAGCGCCAGCATCGCTTCGGCAATCGGGGTGGCACGGATGCCGACACAAGGATCGTGCCGCCCCTGCGTTGCCACTACGACCGCCTGACCAAACTGGTCGATGGAACGGCGCGGCTGCGCGATGGAAGGTGTCGGCTTGATCGCCAGCCGGACGACAATATCCTGCCCGGTCGAAATGCCGCCAACGATGCCGCCCGAGTTGTTGCTGGCAAAACCCTCCGGCAGCATCTCGTCGCCATGTTCGCTGCCGCGTTGCTTCACGCTGGCAAAACCGGCACCGATCTCCACCCCCTTGACCGCATTGATCCCCATCATGGCGTAAGCGATTTCGGCATCCAGTCGGTCAAACACCGGCTCGCCCCAACCCGGCGGCAAACCGGTTGCAGTCACCGTAATCAGTGCCCCCGCCGAATCCAGCGCATGGCGCAAGGCATCCATATATTTTTCCAATTCCGGAACCATCGCCGCATTCGGAGCAAAAAAAGGATTGCGGTCGATTTCTTCGCCATCAACGAAAGGAATGTCGATATTACCCAGGGCGCTCATCCAGCCGCGCACCGTCACCCCGCAATGCTGGTGCAACCACTTGCGGGCAATCGCGCCCGCCGCCACCCGCACCGCCGTCTCGCGTGCCGAAGCGCGGCCACCGCCGCGATAATCGCGAAGGCCGTATTTCTGCTGGTAGGCATAATCGGCATGACCGGGGCGGAAAAATTCGGCGATCTTGCTGTAATCGCCACTGCGCTGGTCGAGATTGCGAATGATGAAGGCAATCGGCGTACCGGTCGTTTTGCCCTCAAAAACACCGGAGAGGATTTCCACAGTATCCGGTTCGCGCCGTTGCGTCACATGGCGGGAAGTGCCGGGTTTGCGCCGATCCAGTTCCTTTTGCAGATCAACCTCGCACAACTCCAGCCCCGGCGGGCAACCGTCAACGATGCCGCCAATCGCCGCACCGTGCGACTCGCCAAAGGAAGTCAGGGTAAACAGAGTGCCAAAAGTATTTCCGGACATGGGGAAGCCGCACGCTAAAATAGAGTAACGAGTCTACCATGACCAAAACACCAAAAAAGCCCGCGCCCGGATCGTCCACCACCAAGCCCCCGGCAGGCAGGAAAACCGCTGCCCCAAACAGCCTGAATCCGCGCCAGAAACCCGATCTGCGCTGGCAACGCGCCAAGCGCTACAACTGGGATGGCCGCTGAAAACAGCAATCATTGCAAAACTGGCAAACCCGACAATCCCACTGAAACGGAAGTGTCAGAATTGTTGTGCATGAGATACTGAGAAAACTTTTTCACAGTGTCACGAGCAATTTGACTTCAGCCTTTAGCACCTTACAATCACCGGCGCTGACACCAACATTTCGCAAGGCGCACCATGAATTTGCTCAAATGGCTCCAAACTAAAGCAGAAAAATTTTTCACACAAACGCCAGAACCCCAAATTTTCGATGCGCAATCGCCGCTACTGCTTGAAGGGCAAAACCACCAACGCAATGGCGATTTGAACAGTGCCTTGAACTGCTACCACAAAGAGATTGAAGAATCGCCCTTCAACCCGTACGGTCATCTTGCTCTTGGCAACATTCTCGCCGCCACCGGCCAATTCGAAGAAGCAGCGAAAAATTTTCAAGAGGCAGCACGACTCAAACCCGATTTTGTCGAAGCGCACTGCAACCTCGGATCATGCCTTAAAGACACCGGACGCCTGCAGGAGGCCATTGTCAGCTATCGCCGAGCCATAGAAATCTCGCCTGACTTTATCACCGCCCACCTGAACGTAGGAAACACACTATTGAACCTGGGGCAACTCGAACAGGCCGAAGAAAGTTTTCAAAAAGCATTGCAACTCAATCCCGATC
>Ga0316605_10001946_pt1 | contig 11827 bp, 10 predicted proteins | sample OWC_soil_day20_n_FD_207666 | JGI IMG/M metagenome (GOLD analysis project Ga0316605, IMG submission 207666) | Wetland soil microbial communities from Old Woman Creek delta, Ohio, United States - OWC_soil_day20_noCT | ecosystem: Environmental > Terrestrial > Soil > Wetlands | place: USA: Ohio... | reverse complement strand
GTACAAACATACTGCAAAATTAATCATATTTTACCTTGCGTCACCCATTTCGGTGACGCATAAATTATATTATTCTGTCTTTTAATAAGTTACAAACTTGTGCTAAAAAAAGTGTCAAAGTCAGGAGATACAATTTTATTTTTGCTCTTCTGCATACCATAATATATGTCGCAGATTTGCTTCCCAGACAACCAGAATTACAATATCAGGTTTTTCATTTTCTATAATAAATTCGTTCCTCTTGTATTCCCAGTTGTCAAAGATCTTTGTTGTTTCTCTAAATCGTTCAGATATAAAAGGAAACAAATAATTGGAAAAAGAATCGGTAATCATCAATAATTTTGGTAGCTTTGATCCTTTAATCCCTTTGTGTAGTTCATAGTCCTGACGATAGGGAAATCCTGGAGATACTTCATAACCAACAGCAGGAAGATCAACTGCAGAATACCCTTTGTAGGGATCATATTCATAAAGAGAGTCTGTATAACGCTCTGTTTGAGCCAACATAAGGGTTAAATTTCCACTTAAATTACCAACTCTTACAATTTCTTTAAAATCTGTAAACGGAATTTCAGTAATTTGTGGAAAATCTTTTTGTATGGTTTTGAGAATATGATTTGTGGAAAATAATCCGGCTCTGTAATTCCAATGATTATCATTTTTAAAATATACATTTCCACCCTTTTTGGCTTCCCATAATGTGTTGTGTAAGTCAATTACCTTTATAGTGCTGTTTTTGTTTAAATACTCTTGTAATGTTTGAGCCCAGGTTTTATTTGTCTTCCTTAATACAGATTCGGGTATATATTCAGGATATATGGAAGCTTTTATGGGAGCAATAACAAAATAAAATTGGATTCCTTTTTTTTGTAAAAATTGTTGTCTATATTCCAACTCTTTCTTAAACTTCTCTAGTTCTTCCTGAGTGAGTGGATGTGACCCAACATAAGAATCATTCTCCTCGCTTCCCATAAATAACCAATCGTATTTCCCAATAAATACCTGATCCGGATGTGGAGATTTTCTAAAAATCCCTAAATGAAATTCATAATAATCCTTGATTAAACGTTGTCGTATCGTAAAATTAGAACTAAAATAAGGTTCATAAAGGGCAGGAAAACTATCAATGGCATGTTCCAATAATTTTGGTTTGGGCAATGGCGCTTTGTTTTCCGTATTTTTAGTATCCTGAATCAAATGAAATGAATCGTTTATCAATGGGAATGAGATCATGGCCCCAAAAACAAAAAGTAAAATCAGATTTCTAATTTTTTTATGATTCATTTTTTAGAGGGAGTTTGATTGTTAGGTTTTGAAAAGTGTTCAAACATATTTCTCAGATTAGATTCAAGAACCATTAGAATAACAATATCCGGTTTTTCAGCAGTTACAATGTTTTCGTTTAATTTGTATTGCCAGGAATCAAAGATTTTAACGGACCTGCTAAATGATTCTGAGATATATGGGAATAGATTCCCTCCAAATGAGTCCGAAATAATTAAAATCTTTGGAAATTCAGAACCTTCAATTTCTCTATCTGATTCAAATTCCCAGGGATACGGAAATCCTTTAACAACAGGGTATTCCCTTTTTGATACCTCTTTTGCTTTAAAACCCTTTTCCGGTGTTAATTCATATAAAGTATCTGTAAATAATGTTGTATTGGATAACATTCCAGCTAAATTACCGGTATTGATCACTTTTTTATTAATGGTCATCGTTTCTAATGGCCATTCCTGTAAGTTCGGAAAATCTTTTTTTAGCGACTGAATGATGATATTGGATGCCAAAAATGCACCTTGTTTATTCCAGTGATTATCAATTTTGTAATACAATAATCCCAGATTTTTCCATTGATTCAATTTATACAAATCAATAGTTTTTACAGAAGAGTTTTTATTTAAATAGGAGATGAGTTGTCTCCCTCCAGATTCAGGATTGGATATTAGATATTTTTTTGGAAAAAACTCAGGATAAATAGAGGATTTTACTGGTGCAATAACAAAATAAAACTGACAATTGAGGTTTTGTAAATAGTTTTGACGATACTCCAATTCTTCAGTCAAAAGAATTAATTCTTCTTGTGTCAATCTGTTTTTACCGGTATATACATCTGTTTCTTTTCCTCCGAGAAAAAGCCATTTATCTTTACCTAAAACAACCTGATCAGGATTGGGTGTCATTTGAAATAAAAAGAGATGAAAATCCACATATTTCTTTACTAATCTTTGACGAATAGAAAAATGATCATTGAAAAAATTTTCAAATTGTAAAGGATATTGGTCAATCTCTTTTATGATTAATGTGGGCTTTTTCGTTGGTTCTTTGTTTTCAGAATTTGCAATATCAGGGATTATATTAGTAAATTGATTGATAATGGGAAAAATTAAAGTAAGTAGAAAAATTACAGTTAATAAAATAAACCGGAACCTGAGATGTTTCATTTTCTTAAAATCTGTAGTAAATAAAAGGGTTGTAAGTGCCGGAGATTAAATACATGGTAGATAAATACAGTATCAGGATATAAAAAATCACTGAAACGAAATGAAATCCATAAGCAAAGGTTTGCGCTGCTATTTTTGTTGAGTTCAGGATTTTGTTAATGTATCGGGATACTAATTGATATGCTCCAAATGATCCCAAAACGGCAATGCCAAAGGTTAAGTAAAACTCAATATCCAGATAACTTCTGAATAGAATCATTTGTTCAGAAGTGGTTTTAAAGTCAAACATGGCTTTCCAGTAATCGACGGCATAACCTAAAGAATCGGCACGAAACAGAACCCAGGCAAACATCACCACTAAAAGCGTATAAAAATTTGCAATGGGTTTCCATGTTTTGTCCAGGAGTTTACCCAACCACAATCTTTCAATCACCATAAAAAATCCATGAAATAATCCCCAAACTACAAATGACCAACTCGATCCGTGCCAGAAACCTGTGAGAAAAAATACAATGAGTAAATTGATATAGGTTCTGGAAATCGTTATTTTATTGCCACCCAGTGGAATATACACATAATCTCTAAAGAAAGAAGAAAGAGAAATATGCCACCTACGCCAAAATTCTTTTACAGACTTTGCAATATAGGGGAAATTAAAATTCTCCATAAATTCAAAACCAAACATGCGTCCTAATCCGATGGCCATATCGGAATAACCTGCAAAATCACAGTAGATTTGAAGAGTGTAGCAAATAATACCAAGCCAGGCCAATGGAGCACTTAAATCCATCGGATTAGTGGCAAAAATCTGGTCAGCAATTTTGGCAAAGGTATTCGCAAGAAGCACTTTTTTACCCAATCCGATCAGAAACCTTTCAATCCCATAAGAAAATTTTTCAAGGGTATGGGTTCTTCCTCTTAATTGCTGATCTACATCACTATACCTGATAATGGGGCCGGCAATAAGCTGTGAAAACATGGTAATATAGAGTGATAAATCGAAAAAGTTTCGTTGAGCAACTGCTTTATTTCGATATATATCAACTAAATAGGAAAGCGAATGAAACGTATAAAAAGAGATTCCAATGGGAAGAATAATGTGTGTTTGTGGAATGAGTGGAATATGGATCCAATCCAGTAACTGATTCAAATTCAGAACCAGAAAATTGGTGTATTTGAATACAGCGAGTATGGCAATATTAGTAGAAACTCCTAAGATAAGGGGTAGTTTTCCTTTTCCTGAAGTTTTTTGTTTTTGAATCCATAATCCAAAAATATAATTGAGAAGAATCGATCCGACAAGAATAAAAGTAAAAGTAACGCCTCCCCAGGCAAAGAAAACTAAACTGGCTGCAAGGAGCCAGTAGTTTTTTAGCTTAGGGATCATTAAATAGTATCCCAATAAAGTAATCGGGAGAAATAAATACAAAAATAAAGGAGAACTAAATAGCATCTGATTTTAGTAAATGTAAGATAATAATTATTTGATTTTTTTAGCTATTGTTTCCTCTAACTTTCCTTTTGCTTTTAATTTGATATATTTCTCAATGTCACTATTTTTTTCCATAACATCTTTATTTTTTTCGTAAAAATCGATCATGGCATTGATCCCAATTAAACTACCTCTTAGTATATCTTTATGATTATCTTCAGTTTCAAGGACATCTTTAGCCCAAGCAGCCATAAAGATGATCATAAGATTTCCATCATCGCCAAATTTAACAACATCAGTATTCATTTGAACGGTTACAGTTTCAGTAACGGTAAGCCATTCCATAAAAAATGCGGTAGCCGATTTTCTTTTTTTTACATCCTGATCTAACGGAGTTTCTAATAACCAATTCACACATTTTTTAAAATCCTCCTTATACTTGGTACAATCCTCCTCAGTTTTAATTTTGTATTTTTTGGGTACCTGAAATTCCTCTTCCTGAGCAGTAATTCCCACAAATAGGGAAATAAAAACGAAAAATGCAATAAATTTTTTCATAAAGGCTGTGTTTTGATTTATAAAATGTGTTTAAAATATTTCTGCAAAGTTATAAAATATTTTGAATTATGCTATTCATTATTAAAAAAAGTTATTGATAGATTTTTATAAATAGGAATGGTTAGTTGAAAATTTTTTAGTATCTTTGCCCACCTCTAGAAAATACTTTATAATTATTTATATAACTTAAAATCAAAATTTTATGAAAAGAAACGTGATTATTATTGGAGCGGCAGGAAGAGATTTCCACAACTTCAATACGTATTTCAGACACAACGCTAATTATAACGTTGTTGCTTTTACAGCTGAACAAATCCCCGGAATTGACGGAAGACCTTATCCAAAAGAATTGGCAGGTGAAGATCTTTATCCAAGTGGTATTCCTATTTTTAAAGAATCTGAACTTCCTGAATTAATCAAAAAATTCAACGTTGACGAGTGTGTTTTTGCATATAGTGATAAACCTTATGCTTATGTTATGGGAATCAGTGCTATCGTTAATGCTGCAGGTGCAAACTTCGTATTAATGGGACCAAACGACACCATGATCAAATCTACAAAACCTGTTATCGCAGTTGGTGCAACTCGTACAGGTTGTGGAAAATCTCAAACTTCAAGAAGAATTATTGAGTATTTGGTAGGAATGGGATTAAAAGTGGTTGCTGTTCGTCACCCAATGCCTTATGATCCAGATTTGAACAAACAAAAAGTTCAAAGATTTGCTACAGTTGAAGATCTTAAAAAACACAACTGTACCATCGAAGAAATGGAAGAGTATGAACCACACGTAGTTACAAAAAGAAACGTAATCTATGCAGGTGTTGATTATGAAGCTATCCTTCGCGCTGCTGAAAACGATCCAGATGGTTGTGATATCGTTCTTTGGGATGGTGGTAACAATGACTTCTCTTTTTATACTCCAGACTTATACGTAGGTGTTGCTGACCCATTGCGTCCAGGTGCTGAAGTTAGCTACTATCCAGGTGAAGTAGTTGCCAGAATGGCTGACGTTATCGTTATTAACAAAATTGACTCTGCTTCTTTAGCTGATATCAATACTGTTAGAGCTAACCTTGCTAAAATTAATCCAAAAGCGATCCAAATCGACGCTGCTTCTATCTTAACCGTTGATAAACCAGAATTAATCAAAGGTAAAAGAGTATTAGTTGTTGAAGATGGTCCAACTTTAACTCATGGTGAAATGAAAATCGGTGCAGGTACCGTTGCTGCTATGAAATATGGTGCTACTGAACTTATCGATCCAAGACCTTACACTGTTGGTTCTTTAACTACAACTTTCGAACATTATCCAAACATTGGAACATTACTTCCAGCTATGGGATATGGTGAAGCTCAAATGAAAGACCTTGAACAAACTATTGCTAACACTCCTTGTGATGCAGTTGTTATTGGTACTCCTATTGACCTTCCACGTTTCGTAAACATCAAACAACCTGTTGTTAAAATCGGTTACGAACTTCAAGAAATTGGAACTCCAACTTTAGAAACTGTTCTTTTAGATTTTGTTAAAAAACACAATCTTAAAAAATAAGTAGAATCTAAAGATTTTTTATAAAAAAAAGCATCCTTTTGGGGTGCTTTTTTTTTATTGACGAAAGACGAAAGACGAAAGACGAATGAATAATGAATAATGAATAATGAATAATGAAAAATGAAAAATGAAAAATGAAAAATGAATAATGAATAATGAATAATGAATAATTAGCAAATTAGCACATGAGCATTCGAGCATTCGAGCATTCGAGCATTCGAGCATTCGAGCATTCGAGCATTCGAGCATTCGAGCAATCGAGCATTCGAGCATTCGAGCAATCGAGCAATCGAGCAATCGAGCAATCGAGCAATCGAGCAATCGAGCATTCGAGCATTCGAGCATTCGAGCATTCGAGCATTCGAGCAATCCGGTTTTATTTATACATTTGCAGACTCATTCAGGGAGGGAGTAGATGAAAAAGAAAATAGGATAGATGTAATCAATATTTTTTTTAAAATTCCCTGAAATTTATAATCTAAAATATCTTACTATTAAATTATTGTAATTGAAAAACGAAATAAAATGAAAAGTAAAGCTCTTTTAATTCTTCTCTTAATCTGTAATTTGGGTCTATTTGCACAACGGAAATCTTATATTAGAAATGATGTTGATACGAGTAGCGTAGTATTTAAAGAGATATACCATTTTTGGGAAAATTATCAGAATGATCTTTTTAAAAAGCTAATTTTGGGTGATACTACTATCAATACAAACAAGTATTGGGCTGATAGTGAAATTCAGGCATATAAATCCCCGGATTTAATTTTAAATTCACCAAGTATTTATTACTTATTACCGGAATATTTAATCGGAATAGAGAAAAGAAACGATACATTATATGAGATCAATTCAGTTTATTTTTCAAACTATTCTAAAAATCCTGAAATTGTTATTGGATTTTCCATTTTTGTTGTTCAAACTTTACAAGGTTATAAATTGTACAATGCTTTTACGATAAATAAATCGGAATTCCATCAAAAAAAATTAAAATGGCTTCAAATTTATTATCCTGATCATTATAGTTTTAATAATGATAATGCTAATAAGTTATTGGATCGTGCTCAAAAATTGGCCAGTGAATGGGGGCTAAATGACATAAGTCCGATTCAATACTATTTATTTCCCACTTATACTGATATGTTAGCATCTTTAGGAATAAGCATTGGAATGGATGATTTTGTGTCAATTAACGAAGTTAGAAAGAGAGGTTTTGCATTGAATGATTCCAGAACTATTTTTTATACACAAAATGGTGAAGAATTGCTTCATGAAATCATTCATATTTTGATTTATGATTTGAGGGGAAAAAATCAAAATTCACAATTTGACGAAGGTGTTTGTTCCTATTTTGGAGAGCATCTGGAAAAACCGTATAAATTTCATGCAGAAAGACTCAAAAATTTCTTACAGAAGAATCCACAAATTGATTTAGGAATAAGCCTTATTGGGGCGTATTTGGATGACCATCAACAATATTCACACGATCCAAAATGGAAAGAGAATTCTTCTGGTGAGATCAGTTGGTTTGTGGATGACACAACCAATTATATGTATATCATAATGGCAACAATATGTGACATAGCCTATAAAAAAGGGGGAATGCCACTTGTAAAGAAAATGATCATTGAAGCACAGTATGGTGACCAAATGTATGATGTCATTGAAAAAAATCTCGGAATAAAACGAAGTGAGATCAATGCCTATTTGCGAAATTATCTCTAAAGACGAAGGACAAATGAATAATGAAAAATGAAAAATGAAAAATGAAAAATGAAGAATGAAAAATTGAGCACACGAGCAATTGAGCACATGAGCATTTGAGCACACGAGCATTCGAGCACATGAGCACATGAGCACATTAGCACATTAGCTTATTAGCTTATTAGCTTGGGCATTCCGGCTCGCAGGCTCGCCGTCGGTCTCCGGCCCATACTCCTCGTTTCGCTGCAAGGGTCTGATCGGCCGGGCAGTAGCTCCTCCGTCGCTCTGCCCGATCCGTCATCCCCTAAGCAGCTCAACTTGCGGGGTATTTGGCCTGCGACCTAATGCAATTAAATGAAAAATGAAAAATGAAAAATGAAAAATCGAGCAATTGAGCAATCAAGCAATCGAGCAATTGAGCAATATGAAAGGTCTGCTGACTGCCGTCTGCCGACTTTTCCCCTTGTCCCTTTTTTCATTAGCACATTTTTTTCTTGATTATTTAAAACATTTAATTATATTTGCACCCGAATTTTATCACACTCGAATTTCTAATAATTTCACTAGTCCTTCAGACAAACTTTAAAAAAGCTATTTTTGTAATTATTTAAAACAAAAATGCAATAAAATATACGGTTATCCAACCTATAATGGGAGATAAATGTAATGAAGTGAGGAAAGAGTTACGGTTATAAACATGTTAGCAGCAAGCGTAAAAAGACCGTGCAACCCTGACAGTAACGGACAGACAAACAAGAGAAGCGTATACCATTTTGACAGATAAACAAAGACATACAGACCATATTACAAACGGACAAGAACTAAGCCGACACACCTTGCCGACCCTTCTGTATTTTTTCTTTTCCCCACCGCACATTTTTTTATTCAATTTTTTGCCACCGCACAATGGCACATTGGCTTTTGCCCCGACACACAAAAGCCCACGCTTCGGCAAAATCCAAAGAGCCATTTTTCCCAACGCTTTTTTAACTTTGCATTTATAAACATCTATATAGAGAACACTATGCTATCAACAGAGAAAACATTATCAGAAGTAATAGAAATACTAAGACAACGTGGTTATACAGAAGACTTTAACTTGTTGGAAGAAAACATATCTTACAAAAAAGGAGGCGAAAAAGTTGATTTGAACGACATCGTTATTGACAAAATATATCGTTTTACAGGACAAAACGACTTGGAAGACGAAGCTATTTTATACGCAATGACAAATCAGAAAGACGGAGCTAAAGGCGTATTTGTCAATGGGTATGGAACTTACACAGACTCAGGAGCAAACGCTGTTGTTTTAGCCCCCTGAAAATTCAGACTGGATTATAGATAAAAACTATAATTTTACAGTATGAAAAAAAGAACATTTACAAAAGAAGAAAAGTTAAAGATTTTGAATGAAGTTGAATCGGAAGGTTTGAATTTAACTCTTTCAAAATATGGCATTTATCCAGCTAGTTATTATTCCTGGAAAGAGAAGTTTGATCAAATGGGCGATTCCGGATTTGATCATGGAATGAAAAAAGAACACATAAAAAGAATTCGCCAGTTAGAAAAAGAAAATGCTATGTTAAAAAAAATCGTAGCAGAGAAAGAGTTGGAAGGTCAGCTTCAACAAGAACTTTTAAAAAAAAAGTTTCTCTTGGAGAAAAAAAAGAAATAGTGAAGTCTTTCATCGTTAAAGGATTACATAGGGATAAGGCCCTTTCTATTGCAGAAATGACAAAGCATCAGCTCTATTATCAACCCAAAAAGAAGCGAACGCCTCGTAGATCCACTTTTACCTTAAAAGTGGATCCAGGAGGCGTTGAGGCTGTCTCAAATGAAGAAATACAAGGTTTAATAAAGCATTTACAAACATTACCTGAGTTTGATTATGGATATGACAAATTTTCCACTCATCTTAATTTAGAAGGGTACATTATCAATCATAAGAAAGTATATCGTTTAATGAAAGAGAAGGTTCTTTTGAAAGAAAAACCAGTAAAACAAGAAAAAACTTACGTAAAATTTAGAAAAGTACTTCCTACCAGACCTTTAGAAATATTGGAAATGGATATTAAATTTGTATGGGTCGAGGAACACAGAAGACATGTTTATATTTTAACCGTAATTGATACATTTAATAGATTTTGCTTAAATAGAAAAGAGGGCTACCAAATTAAAAATGAAGATGTTAAACAAATGTGGGAAGAGATTATTGAACAATATTTACAACCTTATGATTGTTTAAACCAACCTATCAGGATTGAATTACGTAATGACAATGACAAGAGATTTAGTGCAAAAAAACTCCAAAATTTTTTTGCACTAAATCGAATCGGTCAAGTGTTTATTCATCCATATACACCTCAAGAAAATGGACATATAGAAAGCTTTCATTCAATACTTTCAAGACATTTAGATCGATATGTTTTCTGGTAATTGGACGAACTAAAAACAAATTTAGATCTATTCTATGAGTATTACAATGAAAGAAGGCTCCATTCTTCCATTGCAAACTTATCTCCATCAATATTTTGGTCATGTTGGAATAACGGTTGGGTAGAAAGAACGGTAAATTTAAAAAAAATGAGAAACAAATTTAAGTTATTAATCCCTTATTATGAGATTAAAACTAGGTTATTAGAACAAGAAAAATTAGAAAAAAATGAAAACTTTCTTGAATGTATTTCAAATTAAAAAAAAATGTATATTTGCAGTCACAAATTAAATATAACCCTGTCCGAAAAACAGGGGGTTGAACCACTGTTATCAGTAAGATAACTGTTAATGAAAATGAAAATGATAATGACGATTGGACAATCAAATAATGAATTATACTAACTTTGCAGCGTGAAATATTTCTCCTTCATATTAGCCCTTTATGTTTTGTTGCTGACAGCAGTACCAAATTTGGTGGAGGACAAATGTTTTCAGGAGCAAACAACCGAACAATCACAAGACAATCAAAATGACAAAGATTGCAGCGATTGTTGTTCACCATTTATGAGTTGCAATACCTGTTTAGGTTTCACTTTTCCAATAGCAAATTTTTCAATACACTCTATCCTCACTTATTCAGACAAAAAAGTTTCTATTTACAAGGAAAATACAACGTCTGACTTTTTCTCTTCCATTTGGAAACCGCCCAAAATTAGTTAATGTTTCCGTGCCTTCGGCACAATAACAAATTGCGGTGCTACGCACCGCCAATTCTTATTTTTCAAACATTAATAATCATTTAGGCAATGAAGTTTAAAATCATTTTGCTACTAATGGTAGCATTCAACATAAATACCGTATTCGGACAGAATACATTTAAAGCGGTCATAAAAGACAGCGAAACAAAAGAACCGTTAATCGGTGCTACAGCTATTTTATCAGGAACGGCAACAGGAGCAACCGCAGACATTGACGGGTTAATAACTTTAATCAACATTCCGAACGGAAAGCAAATAATTGAATTTCGTTATATCGGTTATGAAATACGAAAAGACACGTTTGATTTTCCGTTGACAACATCAAACCTGATAGAGATTTTTCTCAAATCAAATGCAGACGAATTGGACGAAATTGTGATTTCATCTACCCGAAGTTCCAGAACCATAAAGGACATTCCGACAAGAATTGAATTTATTGCAGGGGAAGAATTAGAAGAAAAAGGAAATATGAAAGCAGGCGATATTCGTATGCTTTTAAGTGAAAGCACAGGCATACAAACGCAGCAAACTTCCGCAACGTCTGCCAATGCTTCTATTCGTATTCAGGGACTTGACGGACGATATACACAAATTCTTAAAGACGGATTTCCGCTATATGCAGGAGCAGCAAGCGGTTTAGGACTTTTGCAAACGCCACCGCTTGACTTAAAGCAAGTAGAAATTATTAAAGGTTCTTCATCTACACTTTACGGAGGCGGAGCAATAGCAGGATTGGTAAACCTTATTTCCAAAACACCGACAGATGAAAAAGAATTACGTTTTCATTTAAACGGAAGTTCGGGCAGAGGTTTTGATATTAACGGTTTTTACGGACAGCGATTTAACAAAATCGGGACAACTATTTTTGCCGCACATAACCGCAATTGGGCTTATACCCCATCGGGTGATTTTTCAGCTATTCCAAAATTTGACAGGTATGTTT